>Ga0209390_10000084_pt1 | contig 151676 bp, 120 predicted proteins | sample BON01_FD_187212 | JGI IMG/M metagenome (GOLD analysis project Ga0209390, IMG submission 187212) | Freshwater microbial communities from Lake Bonney liftoff mats and glacier meltwater in Antarctica - BON-01 (SPAdes) (version 2) | ecosystem: Environmental > Aquatic > Freshwater > Ice > Glacier... | reverse complement strand
GTCACTGGAGCCTGGATGTGACTTATGGAGAAGACGGATTAAGAACTCGCCAGCGTACAATCGCGGAGAATCTCGCATGGCTCCGACGCTTCACATTATCTCTGCTGAAGCAACATCCTGGCAAAGACAGCCTCGCCATGAAACGCAGAATCTGTGGTTGGAATGATGACTTCCTGATGGAAGTCCTTGGTATCAAAGGTACTTAAGTGTGCGCTGGCCTTGGGGCCAGTGGTGGGTGATGCTAAGTTGCGGGCTTGGGCCTATGCTTATGCCCTCAGCTCATTGTCTGGAGAGAAGGCCGGTTTCAGTGCTAGAGGGTACTGAGTTCAACTTATCGCTCTTGGTACCCGCAGAATGCCATCTGCCCGAGTTTGAGAAATTTAGGATGAAAAAAAGGGAAGGCAGTCATATGCTTACCTATTCAGGAAGGCGTAGACTTGGGTTTACGGAAATTGCTACATTCCAGCGACAGTGAGTTGAAAGAGCGCGGAGTTGCCGGTAAGCGACTGTGGTAGGAACCGTTTTCTGGGGAAAAATTGGCTGCAGACTGGATTGACATCTACAAGTCTGTCTAATCAGCCTTGGAGTGATATTTCTTGTCGTCATTTTTTATGAAAGTATTCGGGGATCATGCAGAGCCGAGTTCTAAGCTTTTGCTTTAACCCCTCGAAGTTCTTTGTTCGAGGTAGAAGCAGTCTGGTACTTGAACTATGGCAGGTTGTGAAAGCTGTCTTCTTCACAACTCATTGGCCGTGGCCGTCAGGAATTCGAGTACTGCTTCTACGGCGGTATGGAGCGTCCATTGGCAAGTCAGTCTGCATCAATCCCTAGGTAAACATTCATTTCCCTGGAAGCTTCTCGCCGGAGATTACACATGGATCGGCTAGGAGGTCACGAGCATCAGCTTGGAGTTGGTTACGATCGGCAAGAATTGTTGTATTTCGCAGCGTGCCGTGATCTGTTCCGGCAACCACGATTTTCGAAACCAAGCAATGTCTTATAGAAATGCACCAGCAGTTTTGGAAGACGGATGCTGGATCGGCGTATCGACAATTATGGGACCAAGGTCGTTGCTGGTATCAATAGCGCCTTGTTGGCGGGCAGCGGACTTTTCAATAATGCAGCTGCGATTCGGCTGTTCCGCGGAAATCCTGCGGTATGGCATACGTTGGGCGGATGGTGACGCCAACGGACTTGCAATGGAAATACCATTGGCTTTTCCATGCGAACTATCGCTTTGGCTGTAAAGGCCACGTCTTTCCCCAAGGAGTGTAACGGATGGATCATGGTAGAGAAATGTTGGCAAATAACCAAGGTAGACTGCCGTTGAAGATTCATATCATCAGTAATCTCTTTGCTCCTGATCAGCTTGCCGGTGCGTCACTGTACACCGATCTGGCGCTATATTTGCGTGATGCTGGACATGACGTGCGAGTGACGACGACTTTCTCATATTACCCAGCTTGGCGCATTCGGCCGGAGGATGCTGGAGTTGCCAGTCGAGACGAAGTCTACGCGGGTATCCCAATTCGACGCGTTTCAATGTTCGTGCCGGAATGCCCGTCGGGACGAAATCGGCTAATGTCGGACTTGAGTTTTTTCTGGGCACTGATTCGACGCGGGCAGTTCAAAGATTGGAAACCCGACGTGATACTGACCGCCCTGCCGATGCTTTCACAATGCCTCGCACAGCGATTCCTGTATTTCTTTCGCGGCATTCCCCGATTGATCATCGTTCAGGATTTTGCTGTTGACGCTGCGCTCGAACTTGGAATTCTTCGACTTCCTGGGATTGCCTGGATCCTGCGAGCGATTCAGCGATGGGCTCTGCGGTCTGCCTCAACAATTACAACGATCAGTCCGCTGATGCTGACAAAGCTCCGTCAGGAGATCGGAGCCGATCGCAGGACGCTTTTGGTTCCGAACTGGATCGATAAGAGCCTTCAGGACGAAATTAATTTGCAGAATCAGTCGCCTCCGACGCGGCATGCTTCCAGACTCTTTTATTCCGGCAATCTTGGTGTAAAACAAGGACTGCCCGATTTCCTGCGACAATTTGCAGACTCGTCGGGCCTTAGTGCCGGATGGGATATCGAAATTTGTGGGGGAGGTGCAGAGAAAGATCGCCTGAAAGAAATGCTGGGTTCTCACCAAGGGATCACGTTGGGTCCGGTACTTGATGAGGCGGCGTATGTTACAAAGCTGTTAACGTCTACCGCTTGTCTTATCACGCAACGGCCCGGGATTGGTGCTAACTTCCTTCCCTCGAAACTACTACCTGCTCTTGCTACGGCCACCCCGGTATTGGCAGTGTGTGATCGTTCAAGTCCACTGGCGAATGAAGTCCTTGAGGGGCGATTCGGCCTTGTTATCGCCCCGGGCTCCCCGGAGGCACTGACAGAAAGTCTTGATCTGCTGCGGTCACCTTCATTGCTTGCGGAATTCAGCGCCAATGCAAAGGCCCGTGCCGCCATGTACCACCGCGAGGAAGTCCTCAGGACTTTCGAGCAGGAACTCCATGAACTGCATCGTGTTTGAGATTGGTTGCGGAAAGATGGTAGAACTCGGAAATCTCTTCATAGCAACTCCGAGCTGCAAGTTTCAACAGGATTGAATTCAAAGTGTTGGATCCAACAGTCGCATTCATTTTTCGCAGATGAATTCCGGGCGGCAACGAAAGAAAACTGCTCAAGTCTGAAATGTCGCGGCTGATATCTTCCAGTCGAAAAATCTGCACCTTGAGGCCACTTTCGGACTGGACGAACCGACTCAGTGATCCATCAGAAGCCTTTCCCAAAAGACGATAAAAAGCCTCTTTGATTAACTGACACGCCAGGAAAACTGGAAATGTCAAATGTGCGAGGTGGAACCGAACTCGTTGCAGGAACGTCTTTAAATGACGTGCCATCTGGAAATGCTTGAGCCGAAACTTGTAGAAGGACCTGAGGAGATCCGTGGGATTACGTATGATCGAAAAGATACGAAAATCCTTCAGATCAATCCCGTTCTGATCACAGTAGGCTTCGTACTGCCGTAATGTGCCATGGCGCCCCAATGGGAAAAACGGCTTCAATTTCGGCGACGACAGCACAACGCTGTCAAGGTCCCTATGGGACCCTACATCGTCTGACCCGAGCAACATCGACTCTATGGAGCTGCCCCCTGCCTTGGGAATATGGATAAAGAGAATTTTCTTTTCCTGGTCAATCATGATTCTGCGTTTCGCGACCTTTTTGGATGCCTTCGTTCTTCTGCTGAAGCTTTGCATTGATCGCTTCGACTTTGGCCATTGCCGCATCCTCCTGCCGCTTGAGATTGGCCGAGTTCGTCTTTCGCTCTAACAGAATGGTGGCGCTTTCAAAGAGAGTCTTTTGCCGGTTATAGAAGTTGGTTACGCTGATGCACATGCTTGTCGCAGACCTGCGAGACAGCAACGCGTTCAACAAGGTGCTCCCGAAAAATCGATACTTTCTGCTGAGCTGTGAAATTCTGACGTGTTTTCTTCGGCGATTACCTTCCTTAATCGCTTCACTTTAGCACACGTTTCACCTCATAGCTTCAACTTCTGCAATACAAACAAAATTGAACCGGCCCGCGGGGACACGCACGCCGGGTTGTATGGCAGAAGCTCAGCCACAAGGCTGCCCCCCTATCCCGATTGGGGAAGACGAACTTGCGCTGGGCCGATCAGACAATGAAAGTTAGCCGCGGACTCGTTTTGCTTTGGGTGGTGCTTCACCGCCTTTTCCGTTTCGATCGGAATAGTAGTATCCGTAATACCCTCGGCGTTCGAATTCAGCACCGCTGCCATAGGTGTTTACAACACACCCAAGCATTTTTGCATTGGCCGAGCGAAGTGTCTCGACGGCTTCAATGACCTGTTGGCGAGTATCGTTGGAAGATCGGACAACCAGAATCATGCCGTCCGATTTTTGGGCGACGATGACCGGGTCGGAGACAGCAAGCACTGGTCCTACGTCGACAATGACCAACTGGAATCTATCTTTCAGATCATCCAGCATCCGATCGAATGTTTCGTTCTGCAATAGTTCCGACGGATCGACGGTGGAGGAGCCTGAAGTCATGATGGTCAGATTAGGCACTCCGGAAGGAACCAAGACATCGTCGAGTGTTAGTTGGCCTCTGAGTACTTCGGAAAGACCACCGCTGTCTGGAACCGAAAATCGTTTGCAGAAGGTGGGACGTCGCATATCACCTTCGATCAGGACGACTGTCATATTCAACTTGGCGAAGCAGGCCGCAATGTTCGCGAGGATGGTTGTCTTTCCGTCCCCAGGAAGTGGACTGGTTGCTGAGATAACACGAAGCTTCCCAGAGCGAATGTCGTTAAGCAAAAGCGTTCGCAGGATTCGGAACGATTCGCCTTCTGGAGAACTGTCCAGAACGATCGGGAAGTCTCCTTCGGTTTTGAAATGCCCGACTCTTGTGAGGATAGGGAGCCCAACTGCACTGTCGATCTCAGAAGATGTTCGGAACCGAGTGTCGAGTTGGTCGATCATGACTGCAGCAAAGAGCCCAGCCATCAGGCCCAGCAGGACTCCCCCTACCGAACACAGCGCCAGACTTGGCCAGACCTGAACTCCTTTACGGGGAGATTCAAGCAGTTCGTGGATATACCCCTGCATTCCGGCAGCAAGGTCGAGCCCACGGAGTTGTTCGACGAGACCATCAAATAATAATTGTGTTCGATCAATTCGTGACTTCAGAATCCCCTCTTTCAGTTCGAACTCAACAAGGACCCTCGCTTGCTTTTCCGCGTCTTCTTTTAGCAGGGTTAATTCATTCCTGCGTTCCGAAACAGCGGTGATATCACTCTCCAAAAACGCAATGTACGCCTTCAGCAGACCGTCTGGGCTGAGCTGAGTATCTTGAGTGTCTGGTGCTAGTTTTGCCTCACGTTCGTCTATTCTCTGCTTCAGAAATGCTATCTGGTCTTCCAGTTTTTTTACATCCGGGTGTTTTAGGCCCAGGTCGGCTTTTAGCACCCCAAGTTCTGCTTCCTTGACCAGTAAGTCACCGATCATACGAGCTTGTTCTATTCGGGCGGGCTGATCGGCGAGGAAAGGTGTTGATCTCGCCGCATTTGCCTGCATGCCCGCAAAAATACCGAGTCGGCTGAGGCTGTCTGTGTCGATGATTCCAAGATCATCGATTTCAATTCTTTGACCTTCAGTCTTGCGGGCAAAAACAGCTTTTGCTTTCTCTAACCGCGACCGACTGGAGGACTCCTGGATGTCCAGCGTCAACAATTCCTCGTGCAAGCGACGATACTGTTCCAGATAAACGTTGCTGCTCCCGTCGCCCTGAAAGAGTACGGGAGCACTTTGCCTTGCCAGAATGTACTCTGCCTGAACTTTTTCAAGTTCCTTCTCAAGGTCATCACGCGAACCCTGGACGAGACCATTCGCTTCAGACATCGCGACCGTCAATTGGTTTGCCAGAAACATCTGATATTCAATAACAATCGCTTCCAGGACCAGACGAGAGTCATCTGCGTTGATGTGCTCAAAGCGGACTGACAGGCTTCTTGCGTCCTTGGCTGTTCCTTCTCCACCACGGCTCAGTTTCAGGTGATCTATCACATAGTCTGCCGAGTCATCGTCGGGATCACTGATTTGTGCTTTAATCGATGGCAGATCAGTCAACTTGTGCCTTGATAGTGCCCCTTCAACAATTTTGCGACTTCGGATCACTTCCATATGATTCGCCAGAACATCTTCATCCACCATGTCCTGACCATTTTTGGAGCTCGTTTCTGTAGAAGTCAAACCAGTATCGCGCTGGCTGACGAGAATCTTCGCGGAAGATTCGTACCAGATTTTTGCCTTCGTCCAGTAGAGAGACGCCAAGGCCAGACCCAGACTCATCGCTCCAAAAATAACCCAACGCTGCCTGTGTAGGATTTCTGTCAGCTTGAGTGCGGGCTGTGCCTGCATGGAATCGGCGAAGACCACCTGGCTGATTCGATTTTCCCCGGGCTGCGGATTTGTTTTTGACGAACCCTTCATCGTTCACTTTCTGGCCGATTTTAAAGAAGACAAGTTATGGTCGGCTGATCACTTGGAATGATTTTAGCCTTGGAGGGCGATTCAAATGTCTGGAGGCCAGATTTGGCCGGATGCGTGGCAAGTCACATAGTCCCTGTCGGGTTCACAGAAACTGAGCAGGGCCACGTTCCGGCCATTAACATGGCTATTGTTAGTGTCTGATTTCCCGAAAAAAAATGCTAGACCAGACGCTCATTGAACATAACTGAGACGCGTTTCGGGAAGTTTGTTAACATGGATGGAATGGGTCTCTGTTACGTGTTGCAAATGCGAAGACTGCGGGTTTTGGTGAAGACGGCTGACGCATTTGCCATTATGGGCAACTACGTTGACTCGACTGAGACTTTGTGCCATTCGCACCATATTTCCCAGAATTTTCGCATGCGGTAGACTTCCCGATTACTCTGGTAGTTTCGTCGCTTCGGTCCTGTGTGCTTTAGCATCCTGTTTTTCTCAAAGGATTTAATTTCCATGAAAGCCATTGCTGTCCGTCCTGGTACTCCGAACAGTGTGCACCTTGCAGAGCTCGCAAAGCCTGCGGTGAGTGAAATTCCCGGCGGCAAAGGTGTGCTTGTGCGGGTGCTGAAGGTAGGTGTGGATGCTACCGACCGGGAAATCAACGACGCGCTGTACGGCAACGCGCCTCCGGGCTTTGACTTCCTTGTTCTGGGGCATGAAATTTTTGGTGTCGTGGAAGAAGTTGGGCAGAACGTCAGGAAGGTGAAGGCCGGCGACTACGTCACCTGCACTGTGCGTCGACCAGGCGGCTCCATCTTTGACAGTATTGGGCGATCTGACATCACCAGCGAAGAGGTTTACTTCGAACGAGGCATCAATCTGCGTCATGGTTACCTGACAGAATACTTCGTCGATGAGGAAGAATTCATAGTCAGGATGCCTGTGGGGTTGAAGCATCTGCATGTTCTGGCGGAACCCATGAGCTGTGCTGCCAAGGCGGTGGAGCAGGCTTTTCTGGCTCAGAAGCGATTGCAGGTGTGGGAACCCAAACGTGCGTGGGTCACCGGGGCAGGGCAGATCGGATTGTTGTCAACTCTCGTACTTCGGCTGCGTGGCATTGAAGTCTTCACGCTGGCTCGCGGTCGAAAGCCCAGTCTGAAAGCAGAAATTGCAGAAGGCCTGGGCGCCACATATGTCAGTACGTCCGATCATTCCTTGCCTGAACTTGCAGCGAAGTACGGCAAGCCCGACCTGATCATTGAGGCGACTGGAAACAGTGCTGTCGCATTTGAGGCCATGCAGGTTCTGGGCCACAACGGTTGCATCGTCTGGACCAGCATCACCGGGGGCCAGCGAAAAGTAGAAGTCCCCGGCGACAACATTAATCTCAACTGGGTGCTGGGCAACAAATTGCTCGTGGGTTCAGTAAACGCCAACTTCCGCCACTTTGAATCCGGGATCTCGGATCTGGCACTCTGTGAAGTCACCTATCCGGGCGTCATTGGCAAAATTCTGACGACCCCAGTGCAGGGGCTCGACAATTACAAAGAAATGATGCGTCTGCTGGTGGAGGATCGGGATGCATTGAAGGTCTTTGTTGAGGTCGCGGCCGGCTAACCGCGTGGTCACTGAGTAACGGCCGCACTTCCCGCGTTGCCTTCTGAAATGAAAACTTCCACACGGTTAACTTCCCTGCATTTCCTTGAGCGTCTTTCTTGCGCCGTTGCCAAGAAACAGGACATCAACGCCTGCGACCAGCAATGTGTATCCCTGAGCCGCGTAGGGTGCGACTGCTTCGGCCGTGACTCCGAAGTAACCGAGCGGCATTCCCGCAGACTGGCAGGCGGAGGTCACGCGACCGATTCCTGCCAGAACTTCAGGATCGTTGATTTGTCCCATCTTCCCGTAACTGGCAGACAGGTCATAAGGACCCAGCAGGACGCAGTCGACGCCCGGCGTCGCGATGATGGAATGGATATTCTCCACTGACGTTTTATGCTCAGCCTGCACAATCACGACTACGTCATCATTGGCTGAGGCCACATAGTCGGCGAAGCGGAAGCCGTATCCATGGGCTCGTGCAAGACCGACGCCACGAGAACCTGCGGGAGCGTAGCGGGAAAACCGGACGACATCAGCAGCCTGTTCGGCCGTGTTGACCTGAGGCACAATGATGCCCTGAGCTCCGAGATCGAGGACCTTCTTGATTTCGGCCTCATCGCAGACAGGAACGCGGACGATGCAGGCAACGCGATCTCCGACGGCCTGCAAGATTCCAAGAATATCCGACGTGTCGAGCGGTCCATGTTCACCATCGATAAACAGCCAGTCAAATCCGACATCAGCCAGAATTTCTGCCGTAGAAGCTGTCGGCAGTGTGACCATCGTGCCAAGCAATGTTTCGCGATTCTTCAGGCGGGATCGAAAACCTTTGATCATGGGATACTCTGTTGGGACGCTGTGCTAAGTGTCGGTACTATCGTCTGCCGCAAAACTGCCTCATTGAGTTTACTGCAAGACGCGCGAACGGCAAAGGAGCGAGGATCACTTGCGGCCGCCAATCGCTGCATCAACGGATTCCTCTTCTGGAGTGCAGAACGGATCAGCGAGCAATATGTCGCAGATAATCGCCGTACTCGTTGGGGAACTCAAGGGCCAGCGCGAGCAACTGGTTTCGATCGATAAAGCCTTTTCGCCAGGCAATCTCTTCCGGGCAGGAAATCTTCAGGCCCATTCGTTTCTCGATCGCCGCGACAAAGTTGCCGGCATCCAGAAGTGATTCATGAGTTCCGGTATCGAGCCACGCGAAGCCTCGCGACAGCAGTTCCACATGCAACAGGCCTCGCTTCATGTACTCCCGGTTGACGTCCGTGATTTCCAGTTCGCCGCGCGGCGATGGTTTCAGGTTTTGCGAGATTTCCACAACTGAATTGTCATAGAAGTAAAGTCCTGGAATCGCGAAGTCCGACTTTGGCTCCGTTGGCTTTTCTTCGAGGGAAATCGCCCGGCCTGACGAATCAAATTCCACAACGCCGTACCGCTGAGGATCACGAACCTCGTAGCCGAAAATTGTTGCCCCGGTTTGAAGGCTGCAGGCGTTCTCGAGGATTCCGCGAAAGCCGCGTCCGTAAAAAATATTATCGCCAAGAACCAAAGCCACATGGTCATCACCGATAAAGTCGGCTCCGAGGATAAAGGCCTGCGCCAGTCCTTCAGGCTTTTCCTGTGTCACGTACGAGAACTTCATTCCCCACCGAGATCCGTCTCCGAGAAGTTTTTTGAAGCCTTCGATATCGCGAGGGGAAGAGATCACAAGGACTTCACGAATGCCGGCCAGCATCAGCGTCGACAGCGGGTAATAAATCATCGGCTTGTCGTACACGGGGGCCATCTGCTTACTGATGCCCAATGTGATCGGGAAGAGCCGCGACCCGGTGCCGCCTGCCAGGATAATACCTTTGGTGAAATAGCTCATAGATGATGTCAGCCGAAAAGCCTGATGAGTGTGAATGGATTGATCATGAGTCGCCCGCAGGTTAGCCAAGGCCCAGCCGTTCTCCCCGGTACTTGCCGCTTTGAACACGTTCGATCCAGGCGGGATTTTCCAGATACCAGCGAACCGTCATTTCCAGCCCGGAGGCGAAGTCCTGCTGGGGTTTCCAGCCGAGTTCATTTGCAATCTTGGTTGCATCAATTGCATAACGGCGATCGTGTCCGGGGCGATCTTTCACGTACGTGATCAGAGATTCGCAGGGCCTTTGCGGCAGGCCCGGACGCAATCGATCAACGGTGGAGCAGATGAGTTTAACGATCTGGATATTTGCCTGCTCATTGTTTCCCCCGATGTTGTAGCACTCACCAATCCGGCCTTTTGCCAGCACGGTCTCGATGGCCGCACAATGGTCTTCTACAAACAGCCAGTCGCGAACATTCAGGCCGTCGCCGTAGACGGGAAGTGGTTTGCCGGCGACTGCATTCATGATGATCAGAGGAATCAGTTTCTCCGGAAACTGATAAGGGCCGTAGTTGTTGGAACAGTTCGTGATCAGCACGGGCAGACCATAAGTGTGCAGGTAGGCTCGCACGAAATGGTCCGAGGCGGCTTTGCTTGCTGAATAGGGGCTGTTGGGCGAATACGGTGTGTGTTCCGTGAAGAGCCCGGACTGACCAAGGGAACCATAGACTTCGTCGGTTGATACATGCAGAAAACGGAACGCGTCCTTTGCCGGGCCGTCAAGCTTCGCGAAATACGCGCGAACTTCTTCAAGCATTCGGCAGGTCCCGAGCACATTGGTTTCCACAAAGGTCAAGGGGCCGTCGATCGATCGGTCCACATGGGATTCTGCCGCGAAGTTAACGACTGCTGATGGACTGTGCATCTCAAGCAGGCGTCTGACGAGCGAGCGATCTCCGATATCACCAATCACCAACTGATTTGTGTCAGAAGCTTCAGGCAGAGAATCTGGGTTACCAGCATAGGTGAGCTTGTCGAGATTGATAATGCGGAAATCACCCGCTGCGACAGCCCGTCTGATGAAACAACTGCCAATAAAGCCAGCTCCGCCAGTGACCAGAAGCGTTTGCATAGGAAAACTTGTCATCAGCAAAAGGGGGACAAACGGATCTTAAAGCAGCGATGTTGATCGGCAATTTGACGTCCGAGATCAATCGCGACAGATCAGGAATCACTACCGTCACTGCAACCGTACGAAATTCCGTCGCAAAGTTTGAAGCATTCATTGGGGGACGCAATGAAAATTCAAAAAGTGGCGCCAATTTCGGACTCACAGATCTTGGGAGTACCACCTGAAGTGGCCGGCGCTGTGTCTGGCAGACACTTATGAGGATCTGTTGCGGTTTCGACACAGCCGGAATTTTTTTCCGCCGTAGTTATGCCAGGCCGAGGTCCTGATAGATGGCGTCGTTGAGCATGCGATTGCGGCGCTGGTGCTGTCCTTCGCCACAGAATCCGTTTGCCGACCAGGCAACGACGAGGCTGTTGTCCGGGTCACAAAAGCCGATCGAACACTGAGAGCCTCCATGGCCAAACGCCGATGGGCTCGCATAGCGGCCAAATCCATACGGGACAGTGTCCGGCCCGTGATGGTGCGAATTGCAGATGACTCCGAGCCCAAAGTCGACCAGATGCTGCAGCGTCTGATCGTACTGAGCAATTCGATGTCGGGTCGTCATTTGTTGTACGGTTGATGGAGTCACGAGAAGAGTTCCGTCAGTCTGTTTGCCGTTTCGCAGCAGTACTTCCAGGAAGCTGCCCAGTTCGCGTATCGGGCCGCGGAGATTGCCGCCTGGTGAAGGCGTGGTCAGCCAGGGCATCCGGCCATACTGCGATTCCTGCAGCTGACCTTTATCGCGTTCATACAGAATCGGAAGCTTGCCTGCGACGGACGTCATTTCATCGGCCGAAATTCCACAGCTTGTGTTGAAGAGCCCGAGCGGTTGAAGCAGGTCTCGTTGAAGAATCGCGTCGAACAGTTCGGCTGGTTGTACGAGTTCAATGCGTCGCAGGATTTCACCAAGCAGGAACCAACTGCTTTGAGGATGATAGGCGGCAGCGCCGGGAGACAGGTGTCGAGGCTGTTCAAGAATAATTTTTATCGTGCTGTCCCAGTCCAGATGCGGCCACCCGGTCTCCGTGGCCGGGAAGCCGGACTGATGGGTCAGCATGTCGAAGATTGTGATCGAGGCCTTGTCAGTGCCAGCCGCCTCCGAGAATACCTCGTCCAGTCGTGTCGACAGCCGAAGCTTTCCACTTTGGACGGATTTCAAAATCAAAATTGCTGTCAACGGTTTGCCTGCACTTCGCCATGGCATCACCGTGCTGGACGTCATCGGAGTTCCGGGTGCCGCTTCGCCGTACGCAGCGTCCAGAACCGGGCTGCAGTTACGCGACACATAGAACTGAACGCCCGTGTGGAGGCTGCGTTTGATGCCGTCCTCAACCGCCGCTGCTGCCGCTGGAAAATCTGCGATTGGAAACATTTGGAATCTGTGCTTCAGGGAATCGAATCAATGGCATCAGGTATTGTCGGCGAATCCGTCTGGATTCAGTTCACGGGTAATCCACGTTCGAGCCGGATTCGGCGGACTTCTGTCAGAACTCCTTCGACGACAACTGAGTTGCGGGCGATGGCGATGTACTGCGTGAAATTAATCATCATGGTGACAATCCATGTCAGCACGGCCATCGCAAAATGCAGCGTGGCATCGGAGACGCCGACAGTGCTTTCCACGGAGACGGCAGTTGCCGGGTCGGCCACAGCACCAAAGCACCCCGTGGCAAGAATCATCAGAAAGCTGATCAAGATGCCGGGCAGAATGCTGTATTTGATCTTCTTATTTCGCTGAAACCAAACGTCCGGCAGGCTGTAGGCTGAGCTCGTTTCTTCAAGCCATCGGCCGGTGCCCATGAAATAGGTAAAGATGAGAGCATGCACCATGGTGGTGCTGGTGAGTGCTCCGAGGCCGATCAAAATATGCGTTCCAATCCGGGCGTTTACCGCCAGATCTCGCCCTCCGTTTTGCATCGGATCGCCAATCTGCAGACCAAGCACCAGAGCAATGACCATGGTGATGTTGGCAAGGACGGCCAGCGTCAGAAAGATGCGTTTCACAGCTCAGGTCCCGGTCTGTTGAAGACTTCAAATCACTATGCAAAGAATAGGGCCGCAGAAGAACTTTCACCGTTCTTCTCCGGCCCTGTGATCGAATTTCTTCATAAAACAGAATGTGCGATCAGGTTTTTTCAATCCTGAAAACGCTGAACATCGCGCCGGAGCTTCGATTTGCCTGCCCGGAGCCTACGGTGTTACTCGGCCAGAACCATTGAGGTCTTCTGACGCAGGGTCTGCTGAATCTGAGTCCCAAACTGCTTCACCTGAAGGTCCATCGTCAGGTCCAGATCGGACTTAGCAATTCGTCCCTTCGCCACATCAAACATCACGGTGCCTTTGCCCTCTGATTTTTTCATCGTCAAGGTGATCGGAGCTCCCTCCTTTGGCTTCACATCAATCTTTGGCTGCATCACAATTTTTGCCATACCGTTTTCAGTGCCTTCGTAAGTCAGGACCGAAGCAACGGTCATGGTGCCAAAAGGCAGCTCGACCTTCTGATTGCTCTCCCATGAGTCGCCCGGTTTAATTGGCCCGGCTGGGAGTGTGACGGCAGACTGAGTCATCATCTGCTTGAGAGTGTCTTCGTTCATGGCGCTTCCAGCAGCGCCGGAGTCTGTAAGTGCTTTCAGAAGCGACGGTGGAACTGTGACCTGCTGAACTTTGCCAGTCGGCTGCATTGTGACACCAAATTCCTGGCCCACGATTTTCTTGAAGACTTCAGCCATTGATTTCACCAGTGGCGAGTCGACGACTTCTGAACTGCTTGAATCAAATTGCACAGAGCCGAAAGGACCACCTTCGGATTTGAACTGCACGCGATCGACAACCTGGGCCATTTTGGCGTCGCCATTGGATTCGACGGTTGCGATTTTCCAGGCCATATCCATGGTCTGATTCATTGTCATCGTCTGCTTCTGACCATTCAGATCCATTTCCATCTGAGTGGATTGCTGAACGACGTACTTCAGCGATTCACCATTCGTGAATTTCCAGGCAAGACTTTCCTGTGCAAATCCGGAGGATGTCACGAGCAACATGGCTGCAACAGAGAAGATACCGGTGAAGTAACGCGACACCATCAGAAAGCTCTCCCGATGAACAGGCCGACACAACATCTGTCTGACCGTTAATGTACAGAATACGGATTCAACAATATTGCTCATCATTGCTCATCCGAACAGCTCTGGAGCATAGCAGAACGATCAAATTTCGCAGAAGACCGAATTTGCCGGGGATTTGATTACCCGCCCACGGGAAGTCCGCATCTGCCAAATCGGAATACGTGGCTTTCAGTGGTAATCACCAAAACGCCTGGCGTGTTCCGCTACAAAATGAATGCCGTTGGCCCTGTAAAACTTCACGGCAGCGGCCTGTGCTCACGTTTCCTGACGATTTCATGCCGAATCAGCGGCAACTTTGCTGCGGTCGTTCTTTCCTATACGACTTTTCTGACGCCGACGGTCAGCAGCAAATTGGCCCAAAGAGCCTGATCACCGGTTTGAATGGTCAGGACGTGATCCCGGGATTCGACGGCATCGTAAAAATCCCAGCGCGAGATCGGCTTCAGTTCGATAGATTCCCCGGCAGCCGCCAGAATCGCTCGATAATCATTCCAGACCGGTGGATCATGCGGCAGCCGGTAGGAATCGTCATCCGGCATTCCCATTGTGCTGACGGCCTCAATTGGAATCGCTGTGAGTAGAACTCGCAGCACCTGGGCGACCGTCACAAGTCCAGGCGCGAGGTTCAGGCTGATGAGTTCCGCTTTGGGACCGATGGCGGACGATGCCGGATAATTGCCATCGGCGATCAGAATTTTTGAACTGTGCCCCGCTTGCGCCAGGATTCTGGAGATCTGCGGATGAATGAGTTCAGAGCGAAGCATGGAGTGATCACTTTCAGAGCGAGCTGATGAAGCGGGATGGTCAGGGGTCGGATGTCGACAGCCGAATAATAGACACTGGCAGATTTGCCGCCAATGACATTCACGGACCTCAAAACTCGGCCAGGCTCTGCCGATTTGCTATTTGTTTTCTTCATGATGTCGGGCGGCTGATGAAGACGCCTTGAGATCACCCAGCAAGCCCCATTTCATGGACTCATCCTGAACGTATTGCTTTCCAAGATGCAGCGAAATCTCCGCGCGAGCCAGCTCATATCCAAGGTAAAACGCGTGGCTGGAATCAAGGGGGCGAAAGTTCTCCGTTTGCGCGTTGGCGGCTTCGAAAAGTCGAAAGGCGTCAGAGCCGTGCCAGTGTCCGTGCCTGTTCATCAGATGCAGCTCGCCGTTTTCCGCGTAAATGCGAAAGTTGGCATCCGTCAGCGCAGCGGCCAGTTTTTGCAATGCCTCAGCCGATGTGGACTTCAGTCTGGAGTCGCGCAACATGACCAAGGCCGAGCTGATGTGCTTGGGAATTGTGCGAGCAGCGACGGCGTGGTGAACCAGTCGACGGGCAGCATCGAATTCTGCAACAGCTGTGCGGCACCAGTTAATCACTTGAGTTGTCAGCACGCTTTGAATACCGAGATCTTCACAAACCGCGGCCAGCAGCATGTTGATTCCCGCGGAATCGACTTCGGTGAGTTCGGTCACATTCCCAATCCCCATCATCATGGCGATGTCCGGATACCTGCGACGAACTTCAATGTATCGCGCAAGTGAAGCCGTAAATCCCATTCCGACAGGTTCAAGGATCGGATCGATTCGAAACGCCACCTGTTGCGACTGCAGCCTTTCAATCAGTCGATCGAGAGACGCCAGGTCCTGTGGCGTGTCCGGAATCGCCACAACCTCAGTCTGCAGTTGGGTGACCCAGTCGACGTTGGAGCTGTTGCAGCTCAGAATCAGTTCGGCACCCGCATGAACGGCCTGTTCCACTTCGTGCTGATCGAAGCTGTCAATGGAAACTCGAATTCCTTCGCTTCGCAGTGCCGTCACAATTTCACGAATTCGCGAGCTGATTTCTCCCGGAACGCCACCTATGTCGATCACGTTGGCTCCGGCTTTCACCATCAAGCGAGCTTCCTGCAGGATCGCAGGAAGCGGCATTCGAGTTGCATGATTGATTTCCGCGATGATCTCGGTCGAGTATCGACTCAGGTCGGCGGTCCGGCGTTTGCTTAGTCCAAAGTATTCCGGAAGGTCATGCAGATCGCGGGGGCCACGTTCAAAAGGTTTTCCAAAATGTTGTTCCAGCGCCGACAGATCGCCCTGACACCATCCAGGCAGAATCACTCGGTCAATATGCTCGGGCACTGTTAGCCGTTTTAGCAGCAGATTCGAGTGCAGAAGGGCGGCCACCTGAATTCCGGGAATTGTCACTTCATAACGAAACCCAAGTTTCGCCGCGATCTTTTCAACTTCTTCACGCAGACTTGCTTCGGCCAGTCGTCCGGTCACGAACAAAAGCGTTGATTGAGTGTTGAGCGGTGGCGCGGGCATGATGGTGTTGACAGCTATGAGACGACAGAGTTTCAGACTTCACGTGGATTGTTGCCGACAGGAACGGTTCCGACAGATCAGCCTGCAAGCTCGCCCGATTTCAACGCTGATCTCTAGTCGGCGCTGTGATCGAGCCAATGGTGTGATCGAGCCAGTGCAGTTATCTGACGGCTCCTCCGTTGACGTTGATGACCTGACCGGTGATATAAGCGGCCTCGTCACTTAACAAAAATCTGGCCGTGTTGGCGATATCTCCCGGCTCGCCCCAGCGTTTTAATGGTGTCTCGGACATCACACGCTGCTGCCAATATTCACTGGCGGTCTCACCCCAGGCTGTTCGAATCCAGCCAGGAGCGATGCAGTTGACTCGGACATGCGGAGCCATGCTCAGCGCCAGAGAACGGCTGAATCCCATGATGGAATTCTTGGCTGCCGCAAACAATTCTCCACTGTCGCCTTCCATGCCGCGGTCCGACTGATCCCAGCCAATGTTGATCACAACGCCGTTCTGCTGTTCACGAAAGCGCCGACCAAACGCACGACTGAGTTCAACAGTTCCGGCGACATCCACCTTCAGAAGTTCGTCCAGTTTTATTGCGAAGTCGGCGTTACGAAGTTCGGTCGTCAGAAGATCGGCTCCCGCGTTATTGACGATGCCATGGACAGGCCCGGTTTCGAAAGCGTTCCGGAAAAGGTGCTGGCGATCTTCGGCGCTGGCAACATTCGCGCAAATAACATGAGCAGTAACGCCCAGCTGCCGCGCTTCTGCGGCGACCGCGCTGGCTTTTTCGAGCGATCGCCGACAGTTCACAATTACATTGGCGCCGGCTTTTGCGCACTCCAAAAGGATCGCGCGGCCAATCCCTGCGGACGATCCTGTCACGAGAATCCGTTTACCGGAAAGGGAGGCAAAGGTCATGAGAGAACGGTATTCAGAAGGGAATGACGAAGAGTAAAGGTCACAGAATAACGGCTGAGGAGTGGCAACGCGATGATATCGAGGCGGCTACTGCTCCGCTGCAGCTTCGGGAGAATGCCGCTGTTTTGCTGGTTAAACCTGAGGAAACCGCTGAAAATGCAGGAAAACTCAGGCGGCCAGGCGAATGCCAGCCAATCGCAGTGTACACCTGAGCGCCTGCTCAAGTCCCTCTTGAGCCAATTTCCAGAGGCGGAATAAACTGCGTCTTTGCAATCTTTCCTCCTGCTTCTTCAGCGAAAGCACTTTCGTCTGCCGACGGAAATCTTCAATGCGGTCATTTTGTTAAGAAGTTTTGTCGTCCCTGGCGGTTGCTGAGGGGTCGCGTCACCCGGCGATGGTACGCGAAATTCTGTGTGACGCGTTGCCGCGTCCGAAATGACTTTGACTTCTCGTCCCGCATTGAATTCCTGAAGGCAGTTTTCGTGAGTGGATTCTGATGGCCATTCGTCCTTTGACAACCGTTCGGCATGCGATCACAGCGCTCGTGCTGTTGTTCGTTGCGCTGGCCGGTGTTGAAGTTTGGATGAGGACTCGCGCTGCATCTGCGATGCAGATTGTGGCCTGTCAGGTGAACACGCTGGATCAGTCGCTGCTGGTTCCATCCGCGGTCTGTCATCACGAGCTGCGGCGTCTGTTGAAAACAACACACAGGCTGACGAAGGATAATCCGGGAATCATTTTTCGAGTCAACTCCCTGGGCTGCCGAGGTGAGGATGTGGACGCTGATCGGCCGGAAGGAACCTATCGCATTCTGATGTTGGGTGATGATTCCGTCTGTGGGACATTCGTTGCTGAAGAAGAAACCGTGACCGCTCGTCTGAAGCAGTTTCTTTCAAAATCCACCACGGCCAAAATCGAAGTGATCAATGGCGGCGTCCCGGGATACTGTCCGTTGCTGTCGTCGCTGAAATTTGAACATGATCTTGCGAAGCTCAGGCCGGACCTGGTCATCCTGCATGTCGACATGACGGACATTGCAGACGATTGCTCTTACCGAAGCCTGGTACTGCAGGATGGCAGTCACGCGGTCTGTTCGCACGCCACGCTGCGACTTCCACTGACTGCCGAAAACGTTTTTCTGCATTTTGTGAAAGAGTCGGCCGCGGCGTCATGGGTCTTTGCAAAAGCGCGTCAGCACGGACCAGCGTTGATGTCGCTATCGAACGCGTTGGGAACCGTTGATCCAGGCATGAGCTGGATCACCGACCATCCGCCGGACCTGCGGCTGCAGATTCGACATTGTCTGGAGCCGATCAGACAGCTGCAGGACACGGTTTCAAAAGCAGGCGGGCGGTTACTTGTGACAACATCGCCGGTGATCTGGCAGGTTGTTTCGGCGGATAAAGCGCCGGACCTGAGTCGACATTACGGGATCTCAGGCACGACTCCGTTTGCGAGCCAGTTTCCGTTTGAAGTGATTGGAAGTTTCTGCAGCGCTTCGGAGATTCACTTTCTTGACGCTTCCCCGGCGTTTCGAAACGGCGAAGCGGCCCGCTTGTTTTCGAAGGATGCGCCCGTCCTTTCGCGTGTGGGGATGGCACTTTATGCTCGGGAAATCGCCCGTTGCCTGCTTGAAGATCCCCCGTCACGCTGGTCCGATTAGCATCGCAGGTTTTTCAGAGTCGTCTTTCGCTCCGCGAAAGCAGCGTATTCGCAACTTTCGCTGAGCGAAAGGCGACACTTATTTTCTGCTCGATGCTTAGCGGTGCCTCAAATGGAAGACTCAATTGGAAACAGTCTCTTCACAGCGTATATCTCGCTCTGCAGAATATGTCCTGCAGTGCCCACAGTCACGATGAATTCAGATTACAGGTTGGTCACGATGAAGAGCGCGTTTGAAGCTGCGGAGCAGTATTTTGAAGAAGCCGCATCCGTCATGAATCTCACATCCAGCATGCGAGATCTGCTGCTGACTCCTGAGCGAGAAGTTAAGGTTCAGGTTCCGATTAAACGTGACAATGGTGACGTCGCGACGTTCATTGGTTTTCGGATGCAGCACAACAGCAAGCGTGGCCCCATGAAAGGCGGACTGCGATACCATCCGGAGGTCAATGCGGATGAAGTTCTCGCGCTGGCATCGCTGATGACATGGAAGACCGCTGTGGTCGATCTTCCTTACGGCGGCGCAAAGGGCGGAATCAGCGTTAATCCAAAGGATCTTTCCGTTGATGAACTGGAGCGACTGACTCGCCGTTTCGTCGACGAGATTCATGATGTGTTTGGTCCGGACAAGGATATCCCGGCTCCTGACATGGGAACGAACGCGCAGACGATGGCATGGATCATGAATCAGTATCAGAAGTTTCATGGATTCAGTCCGGGATGCGTGACTGGAAAGCCGGTGGAATTGTACGGTGCTGAAGGGCGCGAAGAAGCCACCGGACGCGGCGTGGGAACATTGACTCTGGCGCTGCTTCGGAAGTTTGGGCGTTCAATTGAAGGTTCGACAGTGGCCATTCAGGGCTTTGGCAACGTCGGCACTTTCACCGCCGCGTACCTGCACAAAGCCGGCGGCCGGGTAATCGCGATCTCTGATGTCAGTGGGGCCATTCTGAATCGAGAAGGGATCGACATCACGGCAGCGCTGAATTGGGTGGCCGACAAGAAAAGTCTGGCCGGTTTTCCGGGCGGCGAGACCATCAGTAACGAAGTGTTGCTCGCGCTGGATGTGGATGTGCTCATTCCCGCGGCGCTCGGCGGAGTGCTGACCGAAGAGAACGCGAACGACGTGCGGGCGCAATTCGTGATCGAGGCGGCCAATGGCCCGACGACTCCGGAAGCGGACGCGATCTTTCAGAAAAAAGAGATCGTGGTTCTGCCCGACATTCTCGCTAACGCAGGCGGCGTGACGGTCAGTTACTTTGAATGGGTCCAGAATCAGCAGTATTTTCGCTGGGATTTAAGCCGCGTTCGTGAAGAGCTGGAACGGACGATGACTCGCGGCTTCGATAAAGTCTGGTCAACGGCTCAGGAAAAGAAGGTTTCGCTGCGAGTTGCCGCGTATCTTGTCGGCATCGGACGTGTTGCCCGAGCTACGACACTGGGCGGCATTTAATCGGATCTTTGGATAGCCCTTTGATCTGAGCCCTTCGTCCGCTTGATCAGTGCAGGTCTGAAAACAGGCCAGCTTGGATGTGGCGGGGCAGTCCCTGTGTCCGGCTTTTTTTGCCGTGATTTTTTCCCTTCTCGATCGTTTTATTTCGAGTGTTGAAATCTGATGTCAATGTCTTCTGAGTACTCGCGGTCCCTTGCTCAAAATGCTCGTAAGGCGTCCTCTGAACTGGCTCCGATTGCGGCTGGTCGCAAGAACTCGTGGCTGCAGCGAGTCGCTGATGGGCTGCTCGCAAACTGTGACGCCATTGTTTCGGCAAATCGTCTGGACATGGAAGCCGGTGCCGCTGGTGGATTAAGCGCCGCGATGCTGGACCGTTTGAAGCTGACACCTGAACGCATTGAGGTACTGGCGCAAGCTGTGGAACACATTATTTCGTTGCCGGATCCGGTCGGTGAAGTCATCGAAGGGCAGCGACGTCCGAATGGACTTTTTATTAGCCGTGTTCGGGTTCCCCTTGGAGTCGTCTTCTTTATTTATGAGTCACGTCCGAACGTCACGATTGATGCGGCCGCTCTTTGTGTAAAGAGTGGAAATTCGGTGATTCTGCGAGGCGGAAGTGAGGCCATTAACAGCAATCGGGCGCTGCAGGCTGTGATCGTGGAGGCTCTGATTGCTGAGGGGCTGCCGCAGTTCGCCGTTCAGCTGGTGGAATCCACAGATCGCAGTCTTGTGGGCGAACTGCTCTCGATGGGCAGTCTGATTGATGTGACAATTCCACGAGGCGGACGTTCGCTGATTGAACGCGTGACTCGTGAAGCCACGATGCCGGTGATCAAGCACTTCGACGGGATCTGCCACGTTTACGTCGACGCTTCTGCTGACGAAAAGATGGCGGTGGACATTACGGTAAACAGCAAATGCCACCGCCCCGGAGTGTGTAACGCTGCCGAAACATTGCTCATTCATCGGGCTGCCGTTCCGCACCTGTTGCCGCGACTGGCCTCCGAGCTGCAGTCGCACGGAGTAGAACTGCGGTGCTGCCCGGCAAGCCTGGCCATGATTTCCGGCGGAAAGCCGGTGACGGAGCAGGATTACCGCACCGAACACATGGATCTAATCATGTCGGTGCGGATTGTGGATTCGATCGACCAGGCAATTGATCACATTCGTCGGTTCGGTTCGGCTCACACTGATGCGATTGTGACCGACTGCGTAGCGGCGTCTATGAAGTTCGAGGCGGAAGTGGATTCCGCGGCCGTCATGATTAACGCAAGCACGCGTTTTAACGATGGCGGAGAACTTGGCATGGGAGCGGAAATTGGGATCAGCACTGATCGCTTTCATGCTCGCGGACCATGCGGGATGCGTGAGCTGACCAGCTACAAATTCGTCGTTCGCGGAGCGGGCCAGATTCGATAACGGCTGCCGAACTTGCCTGACCGCTCACGGTGACATCGATGAACGCTTTCGGACCTTTGGCCAGCCTTTGTCGCACTTCCGGATGATCACAAAAATACGCCGAACGTTCTGACGTTCGGCGTATGGAAAAAACGTGAGCAGTGCTTGAAGCTGCTCATGGAACAGCTATTTTGCGGCAGGCTCTTTTGCCTCCGGCGCTTTGGTTTCTTCCTTCGCGGCGTCTTGCGGTTCTTCCTTCTTTTTCTTCTGTTCCAGGTTAAACGGGGCACTTACGCGACGTCCAACAGCTGGCTTGATTTCTCGCACCCAGATATTGCGGAATCTGACAGGGTCATTATGAAACTGCAGAGAAATTGGACCTGTTTCGGCGTGGGGCTTGTAATGCGGCGCTTCCACGAAACTTGTCGGCCCTTCCATTTCAAAGTGATTCAGCATCAGCACGCCGTTGTGGATCAGCGTGACGTAGCCGGGCTTCAGAAGATCACCGTTACTCTTGAATTGCGGTGCGTTAAAGATGATGTCGTAGTAATTCCACTCGCCCGGCTTTCGCATGGCATTTGCCAGTGGTGCCGCTTGCTTGTAGATCGAACCGGCCTGGCCATCAAAGTAAGTTGGGTTTTCGAACGAGTCCAGAATCTGGACTTCATAAAACCCCATCAGATAGCAGCCGCTGTTGCCTCGCCCCTGACCTTCGCCGCGAATTTCTGTCGGAGCCGACCACTCCAGATGCAGCTGCATATCGCCAAACTGTTGTTTTGTGGTAATCGCAGTTTCCTGCGGAATGGCAATTCCATTTTCCACAAGCCATTTGTCCCCGCCATTCCATGCGTCCAGATTCGTGCCGTCAAACAGGACGACCGCATCCGATGGAGGAGCGTCGTCTGTTGCTCCGGGAGTCACCAGTGGCGGCTCCTGCCATTCGATACCACTTTTCCATTCCTGAGCTGACAAGATGGCATTGTTGGCAAACAGGGCGACCGCAGCCGGGACGGTGAATCGAATAAGTTTTGAAAACAACATAAGGAAAATTCTCCAGCAGCAGGACAATCAGGAAGAGTACTTCGGAAGGGAAAGGCCGAGAGCCGGGCCGAAGGTTCTGCGGAATCAGCGGGGCTCTGTGCTTCTCAGCCCTTCATTTTCAAGTGGCAGCCATCATACTTTGCAGGCGGAGTTCGCAAAACCAACTTTTTCTGAACGCGGTGTGAATTGATGTCCTTGTTCCGAGGCTCCGGCCTGTCCTTGTTCCGAGGCTGGAGCCCTGGAACGAGAATTAAGAGCCTTATAACTTTTTCTGAACGCGGTGTGGAGCGCGATGCCAGCCAGTGATTTGGGGTCGCCCGTTCAACTTCTCCGTTGCCTCCGTTGAACGCGCAGCCGAACCCGGAACAGCCTGGTTTTAGTCCATCTGACAGTTTGAGAGTGACGCATGGTCATCCGGAAACAACAGTCTTTTGCAGTCATTAATGGGACGGTTGTGCTGCCCGACCGATTGATTGAAAACGGAATGGTGCGTTGCGAAGGAACTCAGATTGTATCCGTCGGCCGACAAACGCGACTTCCGCGCGGAATTGAGCTGATCGATGCTCATGGGGGCTATATCGCGCCGGGTTTTGTGGACATTCATGTCCATGGCGGAGCAGGCGCAGACTTCATGGACGGAACGGCAGAAGCGGTTCGCGTCGCCTGCAAATCGCATCTGCGTCACGGCACAACAACCATCTTTCCGACGACCACCACAGGAAGCTTTCGCCAGATTATGGGGATGATCGAGTCTTGTAAGTTGGTCCGCAAACAGACAACGAAGGAGGCCTTGCCAACTCTTGCAGGAGTCCATCTTTATGGGCCATATTTCGCCGAGGATAAAGTCGGCTGCCATTCGAAAGACGGTTGCCGCCCTCCGAAGTCTTCTGAGTTCGAGAAATATTTTGCCACAAAATTTATTCGCATCGCAACCTGTGCGGCCGAACTTCCCGGCGCTGCCGACTTCTTTGCTTCCGCTCGTCGCCATAAGTGCCTGATCACATGCGGCCATTCAAACTCCAGCTGGAATGAGATGCAGGTCGCTTTTGATGCAGGCATGCGGCATGTGGATCATTTCTGGTGTGCCATGAGTTCTGTGCCATCCATGCGACAACGCTTCAACGTGCCCATGCAGGGAAGCATGGCGGAATTTGTGCTGATGAATTCTGAGATGAGCACAGAGGTGATCGCGGACGGATGCCATCTGGCTCCGGAATTGCTTGAGTTTGCGTGGCGCATGAAAGGCGCACACAAACTGTGTCTGGTCACCGACTGCAATCGTGCGCTCGATATGCCGCCGGGCGAATATCTATTTGGTAACGCCAAAGAGGGAACGGTGTTCCGCAGCGACGGCAAGGTTGGATGGGCTCCCAACGGAAGTTTGGCAAGTTCCATCGTGGGAATGGATCACATGGTCCGGCATATGAAGCAGAATACCTCCGCGTCACTTCCTGATGTGATTCGCATGGCCAGTCTGACGCCGGCCGAGCGAACAGGAATTTCTCGTCAGACCGGAAGCCTTGAGGCAGGCAAGCGAGCCGATATCGTTCTGCTGGACTCGTCGCTACATGTTATCCAGACGATTGCGGCGGGCAGTTTTCTGTCTTAGAAGTCTTTTGGTCGCGGCATTCCAGATCTCTGTTGCTGGCAGGCGGCAGGCCAAGGGTACTCACTTTGTAGCGGAACGCGCCAAGCGTTTCGGTTCTTTGCTTAATAAGGCAGCATTCCGAAAGACTCGGCTTCCGCTACGACGATTCCCCTTCAAATCGAGGGCATTGGGCCGGCAGGCGGCGGATTCAGAAGCGATAATCGAACAGCTGCATTTCGCGCCGGAATCTGGCGGCAATTTTGTCCCGGCATTCGTCGTCGAGAATTTCTGAATAATGGCGTCTGTCGGTTCGATGAGAGGCCTTTGCCTGCGGCAGGACCAGTGGCTCCGGAATTCCTAGTCGCTGGCCAATCTCCTGCAGATCGTGCGTCAATGTTTCATACCGCCCGATTTTGTCGACAACAGGCTGCTCCCCGTCAAATGTGTAAAGGGCAATGCCGCGGCTGGAGAGCAGTTGAATTTCCTCCTGCTTCAGAAAATCGGCCATTGATGGTCGCGGCTCGGTCTTGTAACACCAGTAGTAGAGCGAGACGACTCGATCAAACGGATTGCGTTCAAAGCAGAACTTGTAATAGCCGTTCCAGATTTCGTCACCAATCAGAGCCCTCACTTCGAGAGCCGGCATATGGTTGTAAAACGCTTTTCGCTTCTTGCGGAACAGAGTGCTGAAGAACGACGACACTCGGCGCTTTCCCGGCGGACTTCGAAAATTTTGCGGCCCGCGGTAGCCCAGCTGACGGCGAATATTTTCATCGTCGGATGAAATCGGGGTGATGATGTCATCGTCACCGAGGAATTTCGACAACGCGATCTCAATGCTCGTGCCAGCGGTCTTTGCCGTCTTGAGAAAGATGAACCTGTACTTATGAGACACAATCATTCGCAGCGGCTTCTCTCAGTTGATCAGGCTGCCGGACGAGCAATCTCGCAGCGGGCAAAATTGTGTGTCCATGCTGCGTCGGTCTCATAGCCCATTTCGATCAGCGTCTGCGGAAGCTCCGGCATTTCTGAAAGCAGCGAACAAACTCGTTGCCGATGTCTAAGATCCCGCCAGCGGTTGAGGTTTTCCGGTTCCAGTTCACGCAGGCCGTTCAGGGCTCGACCGTCGAAACCTTGAGGGACATATTTATGAAAGTCTTCGAATGGACGAACGACTTTCCAGCCGGTGAGTGTCTGAATCTGACGTTGGACCTCGTGAGTCTTCTGGATGAGGTCTTCATAAGAGACAGACAGAACATCCGGTGCCTGGCAACTCCATTTCCAGTGACGATAAATATGAGCCCAGTGTTCGGCTGACAAATAGTATTCGTTCGGCCGCGAGAAATGCAGAGACGTCAACACGGCTCGCGGATCACGATGAATGACAATGAATTTTGCTTCCGTTCCCTGAGCCGCGTGGAAGTTGCGGATTTCGTCGATTAGGAAAATGTCCTTTGGACGTTTGGTCAAAAGGCGTGAGTGAGTCCTGCGGCCGTACTTTGCAATTTCCAGCGCCCGACGTTCCTTTCCGAACGCTTTAATTTCCGGGACGCAGGCTTCGATCATCAGTTGGCAAAGAGTTGTTCCACTGCGAGGGAATCCGCAAATCACAACATGTTGCTGCAGCGGCACGCCGGGCAGCCAGCCTGAATTTTGAAGTCGAATCAGCGGTCGAATCAGTGGCTGCAAAAGCGACTTGGGGAACTGAAACGTCGGAGTGAATTTGCTGACCGATTCCGGAGGCAGTTCTGGTCGCAGCATGGAGAGATCTTTGCACGGTATGAAGGAGCGAGTTCGTATCCAGGCGACGGAGACCGACAGGTCCTTAAAAGTGACTGTTTTCCGCAATCTGCTGAATCACCGCCGGTGCTCATCGAAGCGTAATACCGCAGCCGTTCAAAAGGCTGTCAAATCCCGCTGCAGAATTTTGGCCGTTCGAGCTTGTGCGGCGTCCTGACAAAAAGCGAGAGACGGTTGCACAAGGTGATGTTTTGGAAGCCAGTTTCAGGCATCGACTGACAACAAGAGCCGAGCAGCGATCCGCTTCCGAGAATGGGCGTTTTGGCTGAGACAGTTTGAATCCGCGTACCCAGTCACTGTAGCGAGTTGCCAGGCCTGATTGCGTCAGATATGGCAGACTTCCTGCCAGTCGACTGTGGGCAGTGGCCTGCAGTTCCAGCAAGCCCACTTCGGCACCAGCTGTCACCGCTTCGTAGATCATCGACATGCTGTCACAGGTGACCCAGACAATTCCATGTGTAGTCAATTGTTGTCGCAGCCAGTCGGACGAGCAGCTGTGTGGTGTGACGATCGGAACTGAAGGGCAGTCGGAACGCAGTCTCTGCAGAAGGCTCTGCGGCGTCCGTTCGGAGGACGCGATTGTCCAGTTCAGCGGGTGCCGGGCTGCCAGTGTGCAGACTTGATGCGCGACTTGCGCATCGGACCAGACAAAATGTTTTGAAGGCCCGCCGACAAGGATCAGGCCTTGAGTCCGATCCAGAGTGGCCGATGGCTGAATGCGATTGAGGGCTCCTTCAGTTCGCTCAACGTTGCGTGGCGGAAATCGCAACCTGTCATGTCTTGGAATCAGACACAAATCAAAGAGTGAGACTGGCAGACTGGGTTTCATAATGACCACCGTCTTGCCGCCAAACCGTCTCTGGCAACGGAGCAGGGGGATGTGCGTCGAGTGGCCGGCCCCGATCAGCAGTTCCGGTGCAGGCAGTTGTTCCGCGAAAGAAAAGCGGTTGGGCATCAGTCCGTTCAGCCCACGGAATCCTTTGCCGACAGGGATCTCAACGAGTGTCGATTCGTGAAGTCGTCCAATGGCATCTGACAGACCAAGCACCTGATTTTCGTGGCCGGCTCGGCCGTCCATAAATCTCCAGATCACAGTCCTGCGATTCTGCGTCATGGCATTTTCCTGCAGCAAGAGGTGAGTGAGGAGATCGGGCGCCTGAAGATCATGTTCCTGGCGCAGAAGCCTGGCTGATCGCTCGCCATGCACCGACTGTTGGCGGTCAGGCAGCTCGGCGCATTGATGTTTCTACCTGCAGCAGACGCTGATAGTCGGGGGTTGTTCGAAGCAGTTCTTCATGGCTTCCGACGGCGATGATGCGACCTCGGTCCATCACAACAATCCGATCAATCAGGTCAAGGAAGGTGTTGTTGATGACGTGAGTGATAATGAAAGTGGTGCGACCCCGCGAGAACTCGCGAAGCGCAGCGTAGATCATGGTTTCGCTTTCGACATCAATCGCTGAAGTGGCTTCATCAAGAATCATGATCGACGGATCACGCAGGATGGCTCGAGCCAGGGAAATCCGCTGCTTTTGTCCGCCGGACAATCGCTGTCCTTTGGCCCCAACGCGAGTGTTCAAGCCGTCCGGCAGAGTCAGGATAAACTCGGCCGCATGGGACATACGAATGGCCTCTTCGACCATATGAGCATCGGCGCTGGGGTTGCCGTAAAGGATATTGTTGTAGACGGTATCATCAAACAACATGGTGTCCTGAGTCACGATGCCGATCTGACTGCGCAGGTCGCTGGAAAGTACGCAGCTGATGTCCACACCGTCCACTTTGACGGCGCCGTCGGCCGGGTCCATCAAGCGCGGGATCAGACTTGTTAAGGTTGATTTGCCGGATCCATTGCCACCGACCACCGCGACGACTTCGCCAAAGTTGACTTTGAGGCTGACATCGTGCAGTGACAGCGGATGAGAATTTCCGCCACCAGCCGCCTGATAGCGGAATGAAACGTGATCGAACTCAATCGATTGTGAATGGCGAGGAAGTGTCACCGGAGCCTGAGGTTCCGGGACCATCGTCTTCATATCGATCACTTCGAAAACTCGATCAGCAGCAGACATGGAACGTCGCATGATCGGCAGAATTCCGGAGAGCTTCCGAACAGGGTCCAGAACTCCGGCCAGCAGAGCATACAGGGTGGCCAGTTCAGCCATTTCCAGAGGTCGAGCGGCCAGTTTGATCCCGGCAATCTGATCTGTCTTGTTGAGAACCATATAGGCTCCCGGAATCAGAATCGAAATAAACGCCACGATTCCCAGAAGTTCCGTCAGTGGTCGAACGAGCGCCGTAACACGGACAAGTTTCTGCGAGCGATCGTAGTACTCATTGTTCGCATCAATCAACTGCTGCTGGTGTCGATCCTGTCGACCGAAGGCAAGCACAATGCGAACTGCGTCCAGAGTTTCTGAAATGCAGTGGTAAATACTGGACATTGTTTCCAGTGTCTGACGCGATGACTTTCGCAGAGACTTTCCTGATCGACTGAACAATATGCCGATCAGAGGCAGCACCAGAATTCCCACCGCTGTCAGTCGCCAGTTGATGTAAAGTGCCACGATAATGCAGAGCACTGCCTTCAGTGGTTCACGCACCAGATCCGCGCCAAACAATCGCAGCCCAAGTCCCATTTCGCTGACATCATTCGTCAGGCGAGAAGTCAGGTTGGATGTTCCAAATCCAGCAAGTGATTGGCAATCAAGCTTCAGTGCATTTTTGAAAACGTCAGCACGGATGTCGTTGGATGCAGCACTCACAAGACTTCCGACGAGGATTTCCTGAAAGTAGATAAAGATGCCCTTCACAATGGTTGCCGTCACGACGAGACCCAGGATCAGCAGAATCGTCTGAAACTTGTCTTGAGGCACATAAGGCAGAATGACATCTTTTGTGAGTTGTCGTGTCAGCAGCACCTGCGATGCATCGTTTAGTTTTCGCTGAAGGCGAGCGTGCTCAGCAACGTCCGTTTCCTTCAGCTGCTGGAGACTCTCCTGATAGCCGCGGATTTCCGTCTTCAGATCATCGATCTCACGTTCAACGGTCGTGTGTAAGTCATCACCTTCGAAGAGTACACGCACGATCGGAAATGTGATCGACAGATTTCCAGCCCAGAATGCCGAAACGAGCAATGCGCAGGCAATAGAGAAGAAGATCCGCCTTCGATAAGGCCAGGCGTACGAACCAATACGAAGAAACTGCTGCATGATTAACTCACTACCTGCCCCAACAGAGCCTCAACAATGAAAAATTACTCTGACTACTAAACACATTCGACTCTGATCAGACAGGCAGGATACGAATGAGATCATCTTGAACAGTCATTCGCACGTCGTGTCGAAGGGAATAGACAAACTGCTCCAACTCAGCCAGCGTCGGGTAAGCCGGGTCAGTTCCAAAACATCTTGCATCATCAATCACAACGATATGTCGACGCTGCTCGGCCTTCAGGACAGTTTCCAGCTCTGCAAAAATCGGCGTCGCCTCGGCACCATGGGCCGTAGTTCCGCCAGAATAATGACCGTCCAGCCAAAATAGTGTTGGTCCCGAAAGTCTGGGAACAAGCTTCCGCAGTTCCTCTCCACTGTCACCACTGATGATTTCTACATTCGAAGCGTTACGAAATCGGTCGACCGCACGCTGTGCAAATGTTTCGCTTAGTTCAATTGAAAAAATCCGGTCGACGTGCCTTCGCATGGCTTCAACCATGTCGCCACGAAAAGTCCCTGTCTCGACCAGGATCCGAACACCCGAGCTGTTGAGTGATTCCTTTAACGCCAACTGCTTCACAATATGTGGCGGCGGCACGGGCTTTCCGGCCTTCGACCATTGTATAAGGCGACGAGCCTGTCTCTTTTCACGGAACCAGGTTCTGACTGAGTGATAAAGCGGCAGAGTTTGCATCGTTGTCGTCCATGACAAGCACTGATGTGATTCGAGAAGCGTCGGGTCTGAGCCAAAAAGAGCGTCGACTGCGAATGGCTTGTCCGCATGATTTTCCAGCGGCAATCCTTCCGCAGCAAGACGCATTGCAACTCATCGGAATTTCGTTTGAGACAACTCCGCTGCAGCAAAGCAACACAGAACGCCTTCCGAGGTCCTTGTTGTTTTGCTCCAGAACCTGTAACCGTCGCGATGCTACCTGGTTTTCTGAAACGACGCAATAAGACTTGTTGCACCTCTCCGGTCGCCAGGTCGCGACTTTCGTTCAAACGAACCGGATGGCCTGACGGCAGCGATCCTCATCGGTGCGAATCACTTTGCGGACTCAAGACGGCTGCCAATCCCTGCCCACCCGTATCTGCTGTCCGCTTCCAGAACACGCGCCGCGTTAATGTGAACGTCGATAAAATCGCGAGCCCTGATGCAGTTCTGTTCAATAAACGGCCTGCGTTCTTCATAATCACAGGCGGCAGAATTTTCTGCCGCCTGAATCAACTCGGTTTCATTGCTGCAGCAAATCATGCCGCGAATATCGAAGAAATGTGAAATGTCCGGGGCTCCCCAGTAAATAGGCAGACATTGACAAACCATCGAGTCAATCAGCTTCTCTGTGAAGTAGCCGGCGCAGCGGGAGTTCTCAATCACCAGCGAAAAGTAAAACGGAATGTGGGCGACCGACTTGTCTTTTACGGGGTTATAGCCGTAACCAAACAGCTGCAAATCAGGGGCTCGCGTTGACAGTCCGGCGGCAACGCGATGGCGAAGCTGGTGACCAACCGTGGTTCGTTTTGTGGACGCAATCAGAGAAAGTCGGTCCGTTTTTGGCGAGGGTTGCTCGGGAATGTTGGGAAGAAAGGTTCCTCCGTGAGGCACGAATCGGGAATTCTCAAGCCGTTCCAGCAGCCATGAACTGTGAGTCAGGATTCGATGATACCGCTTACCCAGGAACTGTAGAATGCGATAATGAGCCGGCTTAATTGCAGGTGGCTCGACCAGCAGAATGCTGATCCGGCACCGGACCCTCTTTTGCACAGCTGTAAATGCCGACTGGCTGGCGTAGATAATCAAATGATCATTGGGTGAAAGATCGGCCACGGTGCCGTCGTGCGGCTGTTCCTTCAATGGCCAAAGAAGACTGCTCAGCGAAATATCCGCAAGCTGCACAAAACTTCGGCGAGGGTTTCCGTAGGGTAAGACGCCAACAACCATTCTTTGCCCTTAACCCGGCGTTCAGTGTCCGTCACAGAACAGGATGAGGAAACGTGGAAACAGGCTATATAGTGCGTTTCCAGGAGTGGTGCAAGAAGAACCCGCCACGGGCATTCAGGCGGACGAGACCTTTGAAGCAGCTCGCAGCTTTTGCCGCGAATCGTGTCTCGGAGTGACCGAGGCAACACTTCGATGTTGAGACCGTTACCTTTTCGGACCAGTCACATTCATGGTTCCGCGTTGTTTCAGTTCAATGCGGACTGAGTGACACGTTGAGTGACTTGCCACGGGTCAAGGTTGCCGTCGCTGTCGCGACGCCGATGCCGTCAGGAAAATGGTAGGCAAATGACGATCTGTTCATGACGGAAACAGTCTGATATCCTGCTCGACTTAGTCAGAAACCAACGATTCGCGTCATGGATCCGACGCGATTTTTCATCAGACCGAGAAACAAGATGTCTCGTCCTCTACTGCGACAAATGTCGACCCGCGCAGGGCTGTTTTTGGGGAAGACCACGCGGGCTGCGGAGCTCCGGTCACTCGTTGAAGCACTTAATATCTCACCCACGGAGCAGGAACTTATCCGTATTGGCCCAGTGAAGGATGGTGGGTATCTGATTCCAGACGATCTGGCGGGAATCGTGAATTGTTTTTCGCCTGGTGTTTCCGACTGCAGTGGATTTGAACTGGATCTTGCGGAACGCGGGATGACTGTGTTCATGGCCGATCGATCTGTCGAAGGTCCGGCTGATGAGCACCCGCGATTTCGATTTATCAGGAAGTTTTTGGCGTCTTATAATTTGCTGTCGGATGGTCTGATCACGCTCGATTCCTGGTATCGACAGGAACTTGGCCCTGTCACAAACGACAGTCCGGATGCGATTTTGCAGATGGATATTGAAGGGGCGGAGTATGAAGTGCTGCATAGTTTGTCCGACGAACTTTTGAACAAGTTTCGGATCATCGTTGTTGAATTCCATCGCCTGCACCAGCTGCTCGATCGTTTCTCATTCGGGTTGATGAGCCCCGCTTTTCGAAAGCTCCTGAGAACCCATGCGGTTGTTCACATTCATCCAAACAATGTTGGTGGAGTGATCACTTGCTCTGGAGTTTCGGTGCCCATGACGATGGAGTTCACGCTCCTTCGACGTGATCGACTTCGTCAGTCACAACGACGGTCGGGCTTCCCGCATCCGCTCGACCATAAGAACGCACCAGACCGGCCGGATATCGTCCTGCCGAAAAGCTGGTACCAGTTGCAATAAGCGAATCGACCGGAGCGGTTGATCGTAATACCAGATTGTGCCAGCCGCCTGGAGAAGGCTTCCGGCTCGTCATTTCTCTGCAGGGGCCAGTAAGTTTTCTGCAACGAGTGAGCGGCAGGGAGCTGGGCATTTCGTGAGATGCCACGTCATTTAATCACCCGCAAATCACCCGCCGGGCATGGCTTGCCGCGGAGTCAGGCGTCAGGCCGAGCGACGTTCATCACGAGTGGAATGTGCCGGAGCTTTCGGCACCGGCGCATTTCTTCCGGAGTATTTCGCAGCCGCTTTTCGCACAAATTTGGCCATGGTTTTCTCGGCCTCGTAACGCCCTTTAGTGCTGTGTTCGATACGGTACAGGCCGGGAATTTCGATGGGCGATCCCTGTGTCCGCAGGAGCCAGCGAAGGGCTCGGTCTTCATAGGTGTGCTGGAATGAATCCACCGGTTGTTGATAGAACGGGATTGATTCACAGTAGCCCACACTACGAGCAACATCGCCGTGCATAATCTGCAAGGCACCAATGGCTCGCGTGTGAGTCTTCGGGGTGAAGTATTCCGTGTCGATTTCGACAAGAGCCGGTTTGTTAGTCGCGCGGAGCATCGGGTCATTCTGCTCCAGCAGCGGCGTGCAGCTCACGGTCACAGGAAACACTAACAGGTCCGTGCGGCCCTGCAGTTCATGATTGACCGCATCCAGACAGCCTTGATGAAACAGCTGATCACAATCTGTAAACCAGATCCAGTCGGCCTTTGTTGCTTTTGCGGCCAGATTGCGACCGATCCCGCGGCGGAAAAGCTGTGTTCGTGGCAGGGTTTGCCAGTTCCAGCTCACATTGGGAGGCGTCAGTTTCTCAAAGAACTTCAGCAGGTTTGCGGTTGTCTGATCCTCGGGGCAATAAAAAACCGTCGCTGTAACGCGACAGTTCTGTGGCGGATACAGTACCAGTGAACTCAACTGATAGGCGAGAAAGTGTGAGTAATTCCAGCAATGACTCACTATCTCGATGTGGAGCTGCCCGGTTCGTCCCTTCAGCTCCGATGGCGCTGGACACTGAGGCAGGTACCATGCCGGAGACAGCCAGCCACTGGCAGCAAGTCGAAAGAAGTTTTCTTTCAGGCGGTTAATCAGTTTGCTCATTTTTTATTTTCTTAATCCTAATGCCCGGGTCAGTACGAACACCCATGCTCAATCAGGCCGTGTTTTGTCGAGTTCACTTGTTTACTGTCGCACCCAGTCACCGGGGATCAGATCGACACAACGAATGTTACTGTCACGGAACCATGCTTTGGGGGCAACCGTCATTCCATCGTCTCGCAAAGAAAGCCATGCGCCCCACCAGCTGAACGTTGAATTTGCGATAATGTGATGGTTTGCTTTTGACATCAGCCACATGTCACTGACACCCGATCGAGTTCCATTTTCGCCCACCCAGAAGCAGTCTCGCCCAGGAATCACAAGATTTGATTTTGTCCAGGCAATGTCATCGGAGAAAAAAACAACGGGACCGGTTCCGGGGAGGTGAGCCAACGCTGTTCGATAATATTCCGGTGTGCATTCGCAGTAGATTTGTTTAGCAGAAGGATTGCTGATGTAGTCGCCCCTGCGGACGTGAATGGAGACGGATTCGGGCTCCGCAAGGATTCTCTCCATTCTCAAGCTTTCTGCATCGTTTGGTTCAGAAGGAGTAAGTTCCGAGCGAATGACTTTGGCATGCTCTTCGAAATACTTTGGTGACTGAAAATATCCCTTCAGAGTGATTGGCGCGGCAAGAGTTTTCCATGCCGAGTCGAAATGCATATGAGGTTCAGAATAAACAGGTTCGGATGATTTCGCGGTCAGAGAATGAAGCATCGACTGGATCAGTCTCTGCCAACGCGCCTGGTCCGGCTTTCCCACAAGCCTGGCTCGGATGGGAAAACATTGAAGTTCAAAACGACGATGTCGGCGACTGTCAAAAAAACCGGTGTCGAGGACCAGATCGCAGTTGTTTTTCAGAGCGAGACTGCGAGCAGCTGCGTACTGGAAAAGTTGATTTCCAAGCCCTCCACTTAGTCCAATTGTCACAACTTTTTCAGAGTTTGACACAACACTCACTTCAGGGCCAAAGTCTTCAGTATTCGAAACGCACGGAACTTTAATAACACACCATTCTAATGATTGTGCCCGGCCCAATCAGGCTGCTTTGGGGGCCTTGTGGCTGAGCCCTGCGTTGGCCAACTCTGGCTGGACCAGAGTCGTGTTCGCGCTCTGGTGGAATTCAATTGTCATCTCGGTGTTCATCACCTGGCGGGCCATTTTCCTGCGGTATGCTTTCTCCCGTAGTTTTCTGGCGAGCCGGATCAAACCAATGCGAACTCCGTAACGCAGAAATTTTGTCTTGCGGGACGCTGGCTGAATGGTGCTCCCGAAATTCGTTCCCCCGGTTTGGCGAGCAAGAATGTCGTTCTGGATGCAGCCAGCCGGGTTGATCTGCATGACTCGAAGCTGAGAGCAAACCTTCGAGAATGGATTGAAAAGCATTTGGTCCAGCACGCTGGCCGAACACAAAAGTGGAGCGTCATGATTAGTTGCTGTTGGATGCACCGATTTTGCTTTCCAGCCAAGAAGCTTTTTGGCCCCCGCACGACTGATGATGTAGCCCGCGGTGCCTCCATGCCAGGTCAGAAGCTGGTGAAGTTGATAGCCGCTGGGCAACATGGCTTCGGACTGGGAGATGACGACTCGTCGGAGAGTCGTTTCCAGCTTGATGATGTCAAAGCTGAGATTCGACTGAGCGATCTCTGACAGCGCGTGGCCAAGATTGTCGGACAGGATGGCATCGTCTTCAAAAATCGCAGCGTGCTGTTCATCCGTTGCCAGAAGCCGTTCCCAGGCTTTTTTGTGGCTGCCCAGAAGTCCAAACTCCGGCGGCGTCATCGGAGCAAACTCAAAAGTCGGGCTGATGAGTTTTTGATAGTCTCTCGGCGCGAGTTTTCGGCCATCCACGGCAGCAACTCGCTCGAATGCGACACCGGCCAGTGCGGCCTGATGCTGAAAATGAGCGAGGCGTTCATGGTCTCCATCGAGATTGATCAAGTAAACCTGCATCGAATGCTCATCGTAAGCGTAGGCTGACAAACGTGGTGATTCGCGACGGCCAGAAAGCTGTGCAAAGATGTCGGGGCCGAGTCTGCGACGGGGCAATCAGCCGAACAATGAGCCGGGAAAAACACCACCTGAAAGCGGGTTTTACGCTTAACTTTACGAACAGGGCAAGACCTAGTTTTCTCGCTGATCAGGGAGCCAGGATTAACCAGGATCGGTCTCCGCGCAGATTGCGTCAGTTGCTACAGTCATTCGCGGCAAGGAGGAATGACCTTTGATTACGGTCAAAGGTGAATGGACTTTGTAAGCGGAAATGTATCATGCAACGCGAGACAGGATTCTCCGGACGACTGGTGGGTGCAGTGCGATCGCTCAGAAAACGCTGTTTTCCGAGCGGACGAGAATTGGTTGTTCGGCGATGGAAGGATGATAAGGGCGATCAGACGCTCCGACTGAAGTATCCTCTTGATGCACGGTCTGTCGTGATGGATATGGGCGGTTATCGGGGTGACTGGGCGCATGAGATTCACCAGCGGTATGGCTCGCAGGTTCATGTTTTTGAGCCCGTTCGATCATTTGCCGATGCAATCACCAATCGTTTTCAGGGCAATCCTGCGATTCATGTTCATGCATTTGGTCTTGGCAGTCGAACTCGCCAGGAAAGCATTGATCTGTCTGCAGACGCCAGCTCCATGTACTCCGCGGGCAGCCAGACCGAAACAATTGAACTCGTTGAAGCCTTCGAATGGATGAATGCTCAAAACATTAACTACGTTGAACTCATGAAGATCAATATCGAAGGCGGTGAGTACGAACTGCTCGAGCACATGCTCGACAAAGATCTCGTATCCCGCGTTGATAACATTCAGGTGCAGTTTCATGACATTGCTTCGGATTCAGAAGCTCGCATGGATTCGATTTTGCAACGCCTGTCAAAGACACATGGCCCTACTTATCAATATCGACTGGTGTGGGAAAACTGGCAAAAGAACGCTGCGTAGAGCGGTCGGCCCGTTTGTTGACGAGCCTTAGTCCCTGCTGATCACTGAGAGAATGGATTCCGGAGTTCCTGCACGATGAAACGCCCTGTTTCGGTGGTATGCATAAAATGGGGGTCTCCATATCCGCCTGAGTATGTCAACGTGCTGCAGCGCGCTGTGAAGGACCACCTTTCTTATCCGCACCGATTTGTCTGCATTACCGACTCGCCCGTGGGGCTGTCCTCGGATGTGGAAATTGTGCCGCTTCCAGAGATTCCGATCGAACGTCCCAAGTGGAACACCGGATATTGGCCCAAACTGGCCATCTTCAAAAAGGGTGTGTTTGCGGACAATGCAGTGGTTCTGTATCTCGACGTTGACATACTGATCGATCAGCCGCTTGATGCCTTTGTGGATCTGATTGACCGTGAAGGCGGATTAAGAATCATTCGCGAGTGGAACCCTGACATCTGGCGCCTTCTGCCGATGTCGATGAGGCCCGATCGTGGCGGGAATGGGTCGGTTTTGGGCTTCATTGCCTCCGAACAGACACATTTGTTCGACGATTTCGCCGCGGCCCCCGAAAAAACGGACACCGAGTTCCATATCGATCAGCTTTACATCACCCTCCAGGCGAAAAATCGCGGGTACTGGCCGGATGGGTGGTGTGCCAGCTTTCGCAGATCCTGTGTTCCTCACTGGCCATTGAACATTGTCTGGCCAACGATAAAAAAATCGGCCGGTGCTCGCATCTTTATCTTTCACGGCACCCCGAACCCCACGGACATGGTCGCCGACGGAGATTATCGCTGGGGCACCAAATGGCGATTTGGCTTTGGCCCGGTAAAGTGGGTGCAGGACTACTGGCGCAAGTACACTCGCAAAGCTTAGTCGGAATTTCTTCAGGCCCGCTGGCATCTGCGGGTCAGGATCGCATGGACGCTGCATTCATCAGTTGTGCAGAACGTTTTGAGCGGTCCCGAAGACTGCTGCTCTGACGAATGCTGCTGAACAGCGGTTAAAGGAACTCGCTGAGACTGCCAGGTGGATACGATTTGGGGCTGCGGATTGGTTCCAAAGGAACGAGTTTTTCCATCGGTAATCGGATTCTGTGAAGATCGCAGGTCTGATTTCCGAAAGCGAGATGATTGTTCCATCCTGTGACGTTGGGCTTGATTCAGTCAGCGAATCAGCGTATCCCACCGACTCTGGAGAGTCCGCAATTCGGCGGAGCCAGTGAAAATATGCTCAGAAGGGACTTGTTGTGGATCTTCCCGATCTTCCCAATCTTCCACCACTCTTCGTCTACGGGGCGATACTTGTCGGGTTTGTAATCACGAACCTGATTCTGGCTCACGTGCTGGGACCTCGGAAGCATACTCCGGTCAAGGATATGCCCTACGAATCGGGAATGGACCCGGTCGGAGATGCTCGTCAGCCCTTCGATGTTCGGTTCTACCTGGTGGCCGTTCTGTTTCTCGTTTTTGACGTGGAACTGCTGTTTTTGTATCCATGGGCTGTGAGCGCCTATACTGAGTTGGGGATTCCGTCTGAACTGCGGGACACAGTGTTTGGAGTCATGCTTGTCTTCATGACAACTCTTTCACTGGCATGGGTTTACGCGTGGCGAAAAGGGGTGTTTCGATGGCGGTAGGCCTTCCTGAAAATCTGTTCCTCACAAAGTTGGATGCGGCGGCCAGTTGGGCTCGATCCAACAGCCTTTGGCCGATGCCGTTTGCAACTGCGTGTTGCGGTATTGAGTTGATGGCAACCGCTGCTTCTCGCCATGACCTGGCTCGTTTCGGTGCCGAAGTCATGCGATTCAGTCCTCGCCAGTGCGATCTGCTGATCGTCGCTGGTCGAGTCGTCATGAAGATGCTTCCGGTTCTGCAGCGAATCTGGTTGCAGATGCCTGAGCCGAAGTGGTGCATCTCCATGGGGGCCTGTGCGTGCTCCGGCGGTGTGTTTGATACCTATGCTGTTGTTCAGGGAGTAGACCGTTTTATTCCTGTGGATATGTACGTTCCTGGTTGTCCTCCACGGCCTGAGCAGTTGCTCGCTGCGGTGATTGACATGCAGGCCAAAGTTCGACGCACGGGCACTGTGATGGGGACTGAGTTTATGGCCCGTGATACCCCGATGGGGCCGGAGCCGTTTGAAATGGATGAGCGATATCGTATTCAGGATGCCAATCTGGTTCAGCTGGGAGGCTTCTCAGCGGCAATGACGCCGGCGGGTATGAAGCGAGAGGCTGGTCAGCATGGTTGAGTTGTCTGTGCTGCAGGAAAAATTCGGCGCTGAGCTTGTTGAAAGCAATTTTCGGGATAATCGCCGCATTGATGTGCCGGCTGAAAAGCTGTTTGCATTGCTCAGCGGTCTCAAGGCCGATCATGGTTTCAATACTCTGATTGATCTGACGGCTGTGGATTATCTCGAATACGAGGGAGCCACAGACCGTTTTGGTGTCGTCTACATTCTGCTGGATGTGTTCGGCGGTGAGCGACTGATTGTGCGTACAGCCGTCAATCTTCCAGATCCGACGCTTCCTTCGGTCTATTCGCTTTGGCGTGCGAGTGACTGGCTGGAGCGAGAAGTGTTCGACATGTTCGGAATTGTCTTCGAGGGACATCCTGACATGCGGCGGCTGCTGATGCCGGAAGAATTTGTGGCGTTTCCGATGCGGAAAGATTATCCGTTGAAGGGCCGAGGTGAACGGCATAACTTTCCGGTCATTACGCGCGCTGGCAGCTAGCGTCACAGCAAGATTTCACACAGATTTCTAAGTGGAAGATTAAGATTCGGGTGAATCTCAATGTGAGAGCGAGCCTCGGAGGTCAGGCCAGGAAACTCGGTCTGCAGCTGAGGACTCGATCAACGATGGACTGATGGATGCAGGCCGGACCGAGCGGAGCGAGTTCCGGCATTAGACGAGGAAGCCGGAACTCACGTTGTTCGGTCCGGCCTGCTCAACACGATCCCTCAATTGACGGCTGACAGAGCCTTCGATTGCTCCTGTCAGACAGACTTTTTGTGAGTTGCAGCCGAGTAAGTTGGAATACTTCAGCATTCAAGTTACGGCCTTTTGACTGGGCGATAGAAGTCTCATGTTTCGCATCACCAGAGGTTTGGATTTACCCATCACAGGATCTGCGGATCCTCAGGTGGTGCTTGCCACCGCCATTAGCCGCGTTGCAATTCTTGCGGCTGACTACATCGGCATGAAGCCGACGATGCTGGTTCAGCAGGGTGATCGGGTGGCTCTTGGGCAACCCGTTTTTTCTGACAAGAAGTCCGCAGGTGTGGTGTTTACAGCACCTGCCGCCGGCCGTGTTGTCGAAGTGAACCGTGGCGATCGTCGAGCATTTCAGTCGGTCGTCGTTGAGCTGGAAGGCGACGACGCAGTCTCGTTTGTTCCGCTGGTGCAGAGGGATTTTTTCAGTGGGACTCGTGAGCAGGTGACGGAGCTTCTGGGCACCAGTGGCCTGTGGACGTCGTTCAGGGCTCGGCCATACAGCAAGATTCCCGCAGTCGGCACAGTGCCTCGCTCGATTTTTGTTCAGGCGATGGATACGAATCCGCTGGCTGTGGATCCGATGCCTTTGATTGCCGCTCGTGAAGCAGAATTTCGTTTTGGCCTTCAGGCGTTGGCAAAGCTAACGGACGGCAAGGTTTTTGTTTGCCACGCTCCGGGGGCTGCTGTTCCTGAAGTAGGCGGTTCTGTTGAGAAAGCGGAATTTGCAGGGCCGCATCCGGCCGGCCTGCCTGGGACTCATATTCATTTTCTGGACCCTGTTGGTCCGGGCAAGGTCGTCTGGACGATCAATGCCCAGGACGTCATTGCCATTGGGCATCTTGTGTCAACAGGCCGATTGGATCCAACACGAGTGATCTCCATTGCCGGGCCATCGATTGCAAAGCCTCAGACGGTGAGAACTCGTCTTGGAGCCAGCATTGATCAGCTGATGAATGGCATGCTGACAGCGGGTACGCATCGAGTTATCTCCGGGAGTGTTCTAAGCGGACGTAAGGCTGAAGCTCCGGTGAATTTTCTGGGCCGGTATCATCTGCAGATCTCCGCGATTCCGGAAGGCAATTCACGGGAGTTTCTGGGCTGGATGTCACCGGGCAGTGGTCGGTTTTCAGTCAAGCCGATTTTCATATCAGCACTGGATCGGGCGAAGCGGTTTGCATTCAGTACGACTACGGGTGGCAGTAAGCGTGCAATGGTGCCGATTGGGATGTATGAAAAAGTCGTCCCGCTGGACATTATCCCAACATTTTTACTGCGATCATTGATCACCAAAGACACGGAGCAGGCTCAGGCTCTGGGGTGTCTTGAGCTGGATGAAGAGGATCTTTCTTTGTGCACCTTCGTGTGCCCGGGTAAAACTGAATATGGTCCGCTGCTGCGAGAGAGCCTGAATCAAATTGAAAAAGAAGGGTAGGGGCAGGGCTGCAGTGGCAGACCTCAGTGTTTCAGGTGGAGTTCGCCTGCCCGTCTGCAAAAAACTCAATGGCCCGCTTAATCACTGGGGTTCGCCAAGCCTAATCGTAGTGGATCTTGTTAAAGATCCATGCGGCAAGGATCTTTAACAAGATCCACTACCCAAAAACGAAGCCTATTCCAGACATTAAGCGGGGCATTGAAAAAACTGCGTTGCGAGGTGGCGTGGCAGGTCCAAACATTTTTATTTGAACTTTGATTTCAACGCTGAGCGACACCGCATGAAGTTTCTGAGATCACTCCTCGATCGTGTTGAGCCAGCCTTTCATAAAGGCGGGAAGCTGGAAAAGCTTTATCCTGTCTACGAGGCAATTGACACTTTTCTATACACGCCGAGCGACGTCACCCGAGGGGCGTCGCACGTGCGCGATGGTATGGATCTGAAACGCATGATGATCTTCGTCGTCATCGCGCTTACGCCATGCATTTACATGGCCTGCTGGAACCCGGGATTTCAGGCCAATCAGGCTATGCAGTCCCTGATTGAAGCTGGCACCCCAGCAGCGGACGTGCTGGCTTCCAGTGGCTGGAGAGCGTCGGTCCTGACTTCGGCGGGATTTGATCCGTCAAAGTCGCCCTCCTGGTTCTTCAACATGCTCCATGGAGCGCTCTATTTTGTCCCCGTGTTTCTGGTGACAAATATTGTCGGTGGCACGTGGGAAATGATTTTTGGCATCGTCCGTCGACATGATATCAATGAAGGATTTCTTGTCACAGGAATGCTGTTTCCGTTGACGTTGCCGCCGACGATACCGCTGTGGCAGGTTGCTTTGGGAATCAGCTTCGGCGTTGTCTTCGGTAAAGAAGTCTTCGGTGGGACTGGAAAGAATTTTCTAAACCCAGCATTGACCGCTCGTGCGTTCCTGTACTTTGCTTATCCCAGCCAGATCATTGGCGACAAAGTCTGGGTTGCTGTTGATGGTTACACTGGCCCAACGCTGCTGACATCTATGGGTTCGGTTCGTAACGTTGCACCGGATTCTTTTGCGACCGTAGCCTCCAGTTTGAATATGACATGGTACGACGCGTTCATGGGCTGGATTCCGGGATCGATGGGTGAGACGTCAACGCTAGCTTGCATTTTTGGTGCGGCGTTCTTGATCCTCACAGGCGTTGGTTCCTGGCGAATCATGGCCGGTGTTTTTGTCGGCGCGTTTGGTCTGGCGGGATTGCTCAGCGGTGTTGCGAGCGACACGAACGCAGTGTTCCAGGTTCCCGCGCATTGGCATCTGGTGACCGGCGGCCTCGCGTTTGGACTGGTATTCATGGCGACTGATCCGGTGTCCGCCGCGATGACAGAAACCGGCAAGTGGTTCTATGGAATTCTGATCGGCATGATGACGATCCTGATTCGAGTGGTCAACCCGGCGTTCCCGGAAGGCATCATGTTGGCGATTCTGTTCGGCAATGTGTTCGCACCGGTGATCGACTACGTTGTCATTCAGCGAAACATCAAACGAAGGGTGGCTCGCAATGCAGCGTGATTCAATTGCTAATACGTTCCGAGTCGCCATTCTGTTGTGTCTGGTGTGTTCGATCGCTGTGTCATCACTTGCGGTCGGGTTGCGTTCGACTCAGAAAGATAAGAAGGACGAATTTCGCCAACAGAATATCCTGAAGGCTGGCGGACTGTGGCCTACTGGTCCGGATGCCGGCGATGTCGATACAAATGCCTTGTTCGAAGAACACATTACCCCGGTCGTGCTTGATTTCAGCAAAGATACGCTGACCAAAGTCTGGAATCCTGGTGCCCCGGAGATTGAGACTGAGGTTGCCTTACGAGATCAGAAACTGAGTCAACTGATCGATGGTACTGACGAGATGGGATCAGACATTGCGGGGATTCGCCGTCGCGAAGGTTTCGCGACGATCTATGAAGTTCGGGATGGCGATCGCCTGAAGACATTAATTCTGCCGATTCGTGGTTACGGACTCTGGTCAACCTTGTGGGGATTTATCGCCGTTGATTTTTCAGACGCGACGGATGATGCGGCCTCCCTCAAGGTCGAAGGGTTGACCTATTACAAGCATGCGGAGACGCCAGGGCTTGGCGGCGAAGTTGACAATCCTGCGTGGAAAGAAAAGTGGAGTGACAGACAGATCTTCGACAGCGAATGGAAGGTCCGACTGGAGGTGGCCAAAAATGCCACCGGGAACTATCAGGTCGATGCCCTGTCTGGTGCTACGATCACATCGAATGGTGTTTCCAACATGTTGTTGTACTGGCTGGGTGAGCCTGGTTATGGGCCATATTTGAAATCGCTGCTGGAGAAGAACGATGGCCGAGCAAACCCCTAAGCAGATTCTGCTGGATCCGATTCTGGAAAGCAATCCGATCACACTTCAGATTCTTGGACTGTGCAGCGCGCTCGCAGTGACTACGAATCTGAACACGTCGCTGGTGATGGCGGTCGCGGTGACGCTGGTGACAGCCTGTTCCGGTGCGGCCGTCGCGTTTATTCGCAAGCAAATTCCCAGCAGCATCCGCATCATCGTCCAAATGACGGTCATCGCATCCATGGTGATTGTGGTCGATCAGTTTCTTCAGGCGTACGCATTCTCACTGAGTCAGAAGCTGTCCGTTTTTGTCGGACTGATCATTACAAATTGCATCGTGATGGGTCGAGCGGAAGCGTTCGCGATGAAGAATGGTCCATGGTTGAGTTTTGTCGATGGCCTTGGAAATGGTCTTGGATACGGCGTTGTCCTTGTCATCATTGGCTTTGTTCGAGAGCTATTGGGGTCCGGAAAGGTCTTTGGGATGACCGTCCTGAAGACCGTTACGGACGGCGGCTGGTATGTGCCCAACGGTCTGATGCTCATTTCGCCGAGCGCATTTTTTCTGATTGGTTTGTTGGTATGGCTGAATCGTACGATCCGACCGAACCAGATCGAGAAGGAGTAGTTTCATGATGAGCCACTATTTAAGTTTGTTTGTCAAAGCGATCTTCCTGGAGAATCTGGCTCTGGCGTTCTTCCTGGGGATGTGTACGTTTCTGGCCGTGTCAAAAAACGTTAAAACCGCTTTCGGACTCGGCATCGCCGTGACTGTAATTCAGGCGATCACAGTGCCTGTGAACAACCTGATCTTCCAATACTTGCTGCAGCCGGGGGCGTTGTCATGGACAGGCAGTAAAAGTCTGGCGGACCAGGATCTGATGTTTGTGGGTTTGATCTGCTACATCGGCGTAATCGCGGCAATGGTGCAGATTCTCGAAATGGCGCTCGATAAGTATTTTCCGGCGCTATATTCCGCGTTGGGGATTTTCCTGCCACTCATCACTGTGAACTGTGCGATTTTGGGTGGCACTTTGCTGATGGTCGAGCGAAATCTGAATTTTCCGGAAAGCGTTGTCTTCGGTGTCGGTTCCGGTTTCGGCTGGGCGATGGCGATTGTTGTGCTGGCCGGGATTCGGGAAAAGCTGAAGTACAGCGATATACCGCCCGGGCTTCGTGGACTGGGGATTACGTTCATTTCCGTGGGCCTCATGGCGTTGGCGTTTCAATCCTTTTCCGGGATAAAACTCTGAGGCGAGCGGGGGACGTCAGTCCCCTGATTTTTGCTGCACGGCCAATCAGGGGATTGACATCCCCCGCTCGCGCAAACTGAGTTTGTCCCCGCGTGAAGTAGATTTTTCCCCCTGACACTTCTTCAACTGGTTTCACGAAGATGCTGGAAGTCTTTTTCGGTGTAGCGATGTTCACAGGAATCATCGTTGCGCTGGTTTGTTTAATTGTTGTCGCTCGGAAGCAATTGGTCACCGGTGGCGATGTATCAATTCTGATCAATCATCAGAAGAAGATCACCGTTCCAGCAGGTGGTAAGCTGCTGAATGCACTCGCAGCGGAAGGCATCTTCGTGTCGTCTGCCTGTGGCGGCGGTGGTACGTGCGCGCAGTGTAAAGTCAAAGTCATGTATGGTGGCGGTGAAATTCTTGCCACAGAAAAAGGTCATATCAACAAAGCTCAGGAACGTGAAGGTTGTCGATTGTCGTGTCAGGTTGCCGTGAAGCAGGACATGCAGATCGAGGTCCCGGAAGAAGCGCTTGAGACAAAGCGATGGAAATGCAAGGTTCGATCCAATCGTAATGTGGCAACGTTCATCAAGGAGCTGGTTCTGGAACTGCCTGCGGGAGAAGATGTCGGTTTTCGAGCGGGTGGCTATATCCAGATTGAATGTCCGCCTCACGAACTTAAGTTTTCTACATTTGAAGTGGCCGAGCGCTTCCGTGAGGACTGGAATAAGTTTGATCTGTGGAGCATTGAATCGGTCGTGACGGAGCCCGTCATTCGAGCCTACTCGATGGCCAACTATCCGGGCGAAAAAGGCATTATTATGCTCAACGTCCGCGTCGCCACCCCGCCGCCGCGCGCGCCGAAAGGGACGCAGCCAGGAAAGATGTCGTCGTTTATGTTTAACCTGAAGCCAGGCGACGAAGTGACGATCTCCGGACCTTACGGTGAATTTTTCATCAAAGAGACACCAGCCGAGAAAATCTACATTGGCGGTGGTGCCGGAATGGCTCCACTGCGTTCGCATATCTTCGAGCTTTTCAAAAACATGCACACAAACTGCAAGGTGTCGTACTGGTACGGCGGACGCAGTTGCTGCGAGCTGTTCTACATGGAAGAGTTTGAAGAACTACAAAAGAAGAATCCAAATTTCAGCCTGCACATCGCTCTGTCAGAGCCGCAGCCGGAAGATCACTGGACTGGTCTGAAGGGATTCATTCATCAGGTGCTGCTGAGCGAGTATCTGGCGAAGCACCCGGCTCCGGAAGACTGTGAGTACTACATCTGTGGACCGCCGATGATGCTCAAGGCCGTCCGTGAGATGTTGTCAAATTTGGGTGTCGAGCCAGAAAATGTCGCGTATGATGACTTCGGTGGCTAAGCCGCGTCACAGCGATGACAGGCCAGCGGGAATTCTCCCTGTCTGAATACGATGCATTTTCACAATGCCTGGCTGTCACAAGCCGGGCTTCTTTTCTTTACGCCGAAAACAGCGGCACGTGCGAGTCAATCGCGATGAAGATTTTCCAACCCGTTCTCTGGGCGACGCTTGTCGCAATTTTCTGTCCTGGTCTTCCATTGCCTGCCGTCGCGGCGACGCTGAAGCTGACCGGGCAGACCATGGGAACTTATTACTCGATTGTTATCGACGGAGCTGAAGAATCTGCTGGATCGGCAGTGACCGCGGAGGTGGAAGCATGCCTGGCCGACGTCAATCGGCAGATGTCGACCTGGGATCCTGAGTCCGAGATTTCTCAGTTCAACAGGCTGGAGAGCACGGACTGGTTTGCTGTAAGTCCACAGTTTGCCGAGGTCGTGCAGGAGTCTCTGAGAATTCATCTGCTGACAAACGGAGCGTTTGATCCCACGGTGGCACCACTGATTGATCTGTGGGGTTTTGGCAGCAGAAAGCCTCGCAAGTTTCCAACGCAGGAAGAAATCGATGCGGCAAAACAGTCGGTCGGGATGCAGTTTGTTGAGGCTCGTATGGACCCGCCTGCAATCCGCAAGAATCGACGCACCGTTTCCCTGAACCTTTCAGCGATTGCGAAGGGTCATGGTGTCGACCGAGTTTCTTTGCTGCTGAAGTCCCTTGGGTACCCGTCGCATGTTGTTGATATCGGCGGCGAAAATCGTGCGGGCGTCGCTAAGGCGGGAGGAGGCCGCTGGCGACTGGGAGTGGAATCTCCGCTGGAGACTTCGGGCGAGCTTCAACGAGTGGTTGAGATTGTGGAAAAGTCGGTCGCTACCTCGGGCGACTATCGCAACTATTTTGAGATGGACGGGGTTCGATATTCTCACGCGATCGATCCAGTCACCGGCCGGCCGGTTGTGAATCCGCCGGCCTCCATTTCCGTTATAAGCGACTCATGCATGACGGCCGACGCTCTGGCCACGGGACTGCTGGTTCTGGGTACGGAGAAGGGCATCGCTCTGGCCCGAGAGCAAAACCTGTCGGTCCTGTTTCTGGACGTTGTCGGGAAACCCGAGCAGAAGGTTGTGGAAACGGCTTCCGGGGAATTTAGTCAGGAATCTGCAGGAGTTGAGGCGCCGGCTGTCAGCGACAAGGAATCTTCGGAAAGCTCATGGGTGCCCTTTGTTGCCGCTCTGGTCATCTTTCTGCTCGCCGTGTCAGGGATGTCCATCGGTGTGCTTCTAAAAAATCGGGAGCTGAAAGGAAGTTGCGGAGGGTTGGCCTCAATGCCCGGTCAGGATGGGAAATCCATCTGTGAATTATGCACAGTTCCCAAAGACCAGTGTTCAATGCCTGAAGTGAGAGCCCGTCTGGCTCAGGAAGCAGACGACGAAACCGAGCAGCAGTCCCCCAGCTCGAAGCCTTAGACTAAAACATGGGAGGGCTTGAGGGGCTGGGGCTTTGGGGAGAGTCGATATTTCAGTCCTCAATTCTCAGCGGGGCGAGAGGTTGCTGGCATCTTGGAGTTTTCTGAAGTGTCTGTCAGAATACGGAGAATGGGAAAAATCTTTTCCCGAAGTGCTGGGCTGTTTGTTTTGCTGCGGGGCGTTCATCATACGGCGGTGGGATTTCATCGTCGCAGCCCCGGGTTTCCTCCTTTTGTGGTCGGTCTTCTTCGATGCCTTTAACTGCTGTTGATAATCTGGAAGCCGAATCGGCCGAACGCGAATACGTCTGGACGCTGAACTTCGGTCCGCAGCATCCGGCGACGCATACCACACTGCGGCTGGTGTTGACGCTGGATGGCGAGCGCGTTCTGAATGCTGTGCCTTACATTGGCTATTTGCACAGCGGGTTCGAAAAGCTTGGCGAGCATCTGGACTTCAATCAGTATGTGACCATCGTCGACCGCATGAATTACCTGTCGCCGCTGGCCAATGAAATTTCCTGGCATCATGCGGTTGAAAAGCTGCTGAACATCGAATTGACGCCGCGCTGCAAGTATCTGCGAACGATTCTTGCTGAGCTGATGCGGATGCACGACCACCTGCTGAACGTTGGGACCACGGCGCTCGACCTGGGTGGCTTTACCGCGTTTCTGTATTTCTTCCAGCAGCGTGAGCACATTTACGACATCGTGGAAATGGCGTCAGGCCAGCGATTTCATACCAGCTACACGCGCGTGGGCGGTGTCCTGTTCGATGTGAACACAGACTGGATCAATCAGGTTCGCAAGTTCATTCGCGAGTTCCCGAAAGTCTATGACGATGTGGATCGTCTGCTGACGAAGAATCGAATCTTCGTCGATCGAACAAAGGGCATTGGTTATCTGAGCCCGGAAGATGCTGTGAATTTCGGGGCCTCGGGGCCAATGGCGCGAGCCAGCGGAATTGAGCGCGATCTGCGCCGCGACGAGCCGTATCTGGCGTACGAAGATCTGGATTTTGAGGTGGTCTGTTCCAAGGGTGGGGATTGCTATTCTCGCTATCTGGTGCGGATGCGCGAACTGCTTGAAAGTCTGAAGATCATCGAGCAGGGGATTGAGAATATTCCTTCCGGCCCGGTCAACATTGCTGTGGACAGCGACATTGTGCTGCCCGCAAAGCCAGCCGTTTATCGCAGTATCGAAGGGCTGATTCAGCACTTTGAAGTGATCATGCCGAACAAGGGTTATCCAGTTCCTCGCGAACAGGTCTATGCGGCCACGGAATCTCCGAACGGCGAGCTGGGCTTCTTCATCGTGGGGAACGCAGAGACGCGAGCCTATCGTGCCAGGACTCGCCCGCCGTCTCTGATTCACTTTTCGATGTTCCCGCATCTGATCAAGGGGCATCAGCTGAGTGACGTCGTGGCTGTACTGGGAAGTCTGAACATTATTGCCGCGGAACTTGACCGATAGTCCGATTTTGGGGTGTGGCGAGCGGAGCGACGTCACACTGGTGCTTGTTCCGAGGCTCCTGCCTCCACTGGAGTGTTCGGAGGCGGGAGCCTCCGGACAGTGCGTTCCAGGGCTGGAGCCCTGGAACGAGTTTGTAAAAGGTGATTAGACATGAGTGTTCTGAGCGAAGAACTCAAAGAGCAGATTCGGGCGACTTTCCTGAAGTATCCGAACAAGCGCGCGGTGACATTGCCGGCGCTGCACATGGTTCATGATGCGATGCGGGAAGTCTCAACGGGAGCGATTGTGGAAATCGCCGAGCTGCTGGAGCTTCATCCTTCAGAAGTACACGACACGATGTCGTTTTACAACTTCTTCAAGGACGAAAAGCACACTCTTGGAAAGCACCGAGTCTGGGTCTGCCGCAGTATCTCCTGCATGCTGCGTGGTGGTGAAGAAGTTCTGGAAAAGGTGTGCGAAAAATTCCATGTTCACCCTGGTCAGACGTCCGCAGACGGCAAGGTGACACTGGAGTTTGCTGAGTGTCTGGGTGCCTGTGAAGGGGCGCCGTGTATTCTGGTGGATGATGAGTGTCATATGGATATGACTGCCGAGTCCGTTTCGGCTTTGATTGAAAAGATGTGAGGACAGTTGTGGCTAAATTCGAACCTGTTCTTTTTGCTCGAATCAATAAGCCGGACAGTACGTCGATTAAGACCTACAAAGCCGATGGTGGTTATGCGCGGATCAAAGAGATCCTGAGCATGGCGCCGGCTGATGTGACCAGTGTGGTGAAGGATGCGGGCCTGCGTGGTCGAGGCGGTGCGGGGTTTCCGTGCGGTCTGAAATGGACGTTTCTCCCGAAGGATCATCCAGGTCCGATTTATCTGTGCATCAATGCGGATGAGAGCGAGCCGGGCACGTTCAATAATCGCATTCTGATGGAGAAGGATCCTCATCAGCTGATCGAAGGCATCATGATTGCCTGCCGTGCGATTCGCTCCAACACTGCTTATCTGTACCTGCGGTATGAGTATGGCCGCAGCTACAGAACTCTGGATGCTGCGATCAAAGAATGTTATGCGGCCGGATTGCTCGGAAAGAACATTCAGGGCACTGATTTTAATCTCGACATTGTGCTGCATCGTGGTGCCGGTGCTTACATCTGTGGCGAAGAAACTGGCCTGATCGAAAGTCTGGAAGGCAAGCGAGCCTGGCCTCGTATCAAGCCACCGTTTCCTGCCATCGAAGGTTTGTTCCGCAAGCCAACGATTGTGAACAATGTTGAGACGCTGTGCTGCGTGACTCAGATTCTGTATCGCGGTGGCGAGTGGTTTAAGTCTATCGGAGTGCCGCCGGATCCGAACAATCCGCGGGATCCTGGCAGTTATGGTCCAAAGCTGTACTGCGTCAGTGGCCATGTGAATAAGCCCTGTTGTGTGGAACTGCCGCTGGGCGTGACGGCTCGAGAGTTGATTGAGGAACATGCCGGGGGAGTCTGGAAAGGCCGCAAGGTTAAGGCCGTAGTGCCGGGTGGGATCAGCATGGGGTTCATGACCGAAAAGGAACTGGACACTCCGCTCGACTTTGCCGGGCCTGGCAAGGTTGGCTGTCTGGGTCTTGGAACAGCAGCCGTTGTGGTCATTGATGACCAGACGAGTATGGTCGACGTGCTGTTTAACTGCTGCCGATTCATGTCGCACGAATCGTGCGGACAGTGTACTCCTTGTCGCGAAGGGACCGCCTGGATGACAAAAATCCTGACGCGTATTCGAGCGGGGCAGGGGCGGCTTGAGGATCTGGATCTGCTGATGGAAGTTGCCGGTTCGATGGGCATCATTCCGGGAACAACAATTTGCGGACTGTCTGACGGAGCTGCCTGGCCGGTGAAAAACGCAATCAGCAAGTTCCGAATCGATTTTGAAGAATATATCAACAGTAAGCGAGCGACGATGACGTCTGCTCAGCAGCTGATGGAAGTGCACTGAGAATTTGAAGTCTCAGATTTCAAATTTGAAATTCAGGACCAGGTATCGGTATGGCAACGGTCATTGTAAACGGTAAAGAAGTTGAGATCGGCGCAAGCGAACGGCTGAACTGCATTCAGGCAGCGGCGAAGGCTGACGTTGAGATTCCCGCCTATTGCTGGCATCCAGAATTGTCGGTGGTCGCGAGCTGCCGTATGTGCCTGGTGGAGGTCGGTGACAAAAAGCCCGACGGCACTGTGGCCATGCAGCCAAAGTTGGTCCCGGGCTGCCAGACGCCTGCGAAGGACGGCACGGTTATTATTTCGGACAGTCAGAAGGTGAAAGATGCCCGCAAGGCAACTCTGGAATACCTGCTGCTGAATCATCCGCTCGACTGCCCAACATGCGATCAGGCGGGTGAGTGTTATCTACAGGATTACAGTTTCAATTACGGTCGCGGTTACAGCCGGCTCAATGAACCTAAAAATATAAAGCCGGATAAAACGTACATTGGCGATCAGATCACGCTCTTCACAGACCGCTGCATCATGTGTACTCGCTGCGTGCGATTCACTCGCGAGATCAGTGGATCGGCGGAGCTGCAGGTTGTCAGCCGCGGCTCGCATGAAGAGATCGATATTTTTCCCGGATATCCGGTCAACAATCCGCTTGCCGGAAATGTTGTGGATCTCTGCCCTGTGGGCGCGTTGTGCAGCAAAGACTTTTTGTATCAGCAGCGCGTCTGGTGGCTGAAGAGCAAGGACTCTGTTTGTCCTGGCTGCAGTACGGGCTGCAGCATTCATGTCGACCAGAATGAAGAACGAGTCTACCGTCTGCGTCCTCGTCCCAACGAAAAAGCTCAGGGACACTTCATGTGTGACGAAGGCCGTTTCGGCTGGAAATACACGCACTCTGACCAAAGATTGGCTTCTCCGGAAGTTCGCACCAACGGTCACGTTTCGTCGAGCGACTATGACGTTGTGGTGTCTTCGGTGCGATCGACGTTGAAAAAGGCCGCTCAGGGGAAGGGCAGGATTGCTGCTGTGCTGTCGCCATGGATGACGGTTGAGGAAGCTTACCTGCTGGGCAGTTTCCTGAAGAGTCTTTCGGCTTCGGTGACGCTTGCGATGGGCCCTGTTCGGATTCAAGGCGCAGACGATCAGTTCCCGAAAGATGTCAAAGGCCGGGTCGTTGAGCCTGTGAAGTTTACGATTCACGCGGAAAAAGCGCCGAATCGAGTGGGTGTCGAAGCCGTGTTGAATCACTTCTCCGCGGAAGTGATGCCGTTTGAAGAACTGCTGCGGCTTTCATCAGCCGGCCAGTTTGCGGCCGTCTATCTGGTGGGTGGTGATCCGGAAGGCTGGATCAGCGAGATGCAGGCGGAAGCGTTCAGCAAGATCGAAACTGTGATCGTGCAGGACATCCTGCCGTCCGCGGTTCTGAAGCATGCCACTCACGTTTTGCCGTCTGGCACGTTTGTGGAACGCGAAGGCGTGTTTGTGAATTTCAAAGGGCTGGCTCAACTGATTCATCGATCTGTGCGTGGTCCCGACGGGACTCGTCCTGACGGTCGGTTGCTGTGGGAACTTGCTGAGCGTCCGGGACTGGTTCAGACGGAAGTCCTGCGAAAAGAAATTGCTGCGACAATTCCGGCTCTTGCTGCGATCGGCGGCGAAGGTTTGAAGGGGCAAGGCGTGTTGCTGGAAGAAATTATCGTCGCTGTGTGAAAAATGGCGAGCGGCAGGGCTGCCTTCAAATGGTACCGAATTTAATAAAGTAGGCGTCACTCTCCGAGTGACGAAGGCCGCCAGAGGCGGCCCGCGGCATTCATCACTCGGAGAGTGATGGCGACTATGAACACCAATCGACTGCCATTGGGTTGACGCCCTGCGGTTGGCCGAATGAGGACACTAATATCTATGCCAGAGCTATTGATCACTCTTTTGACCATTGGTGTCGTCGTCGGGGCGATTCCAGGGGTTTGTAATTATCTGATTCTGCTGGAACGCAAGTTGTCTGCGTGGATGCAGGATCGTATCGGTCCTAATCGTGTGGGGCCAATGGGATTGTTTCAGCCTCTGGCGGACGGCATCAAGCTGTTGCTGAAGGAAGATGTGATTCCGCCTCACGTGGACAAAGTGCTTTATGTGATGGCACCTGCCCTGTCAGTCTTTACGGCCATGATGGCATTTGCCGTCGTGCCGTTCGGGCCGGTGAATGATTCAACAGTCCCGTCGTTCATTCGATTTATCATTGCACCGAACATCGACATCGGAATTCTGTTCGTGTTTGCGATTGGCAGTCTGGGTGTTTACGGCGTTGTTCTGGGCGGATGGGCGTCCAACAACAAGTACAGTGCTCTAGGGGCCATGCGAGCGAGTGCTCAGGTTGTCAGCTATGAAATTCCGTTGGGAATGTCAGTTCTTGGACTGGCCCTGATGTCCGGAACATTGAATCTTGAAAAATTGATGGCGATGCAGACTGAAGGCGGAATCATGAACTGGAACATCTGGTTCCAGCCGCTGGCAGCCCTGATGTTTTTTACGGCCTCCCTGGCGGAAGCCAACCGCCTTCCTTTTGATCTTGCTGAATGCGAACAGGAACTGATCGGTGGATGGCACACGGAATACAGCGCTTTGAAATGGGCACTGTTTTTCCTCGGCGAATATACGCATATGATCACGATCAGTTTTCTGACCTCGATCCTGTTCCTTGGTGGCTGGCATCTGCCGTTCATCGCCGAAGCCAACAGTGCCTATCCAGGACTTTGGCTCGTAAAGCTGCTGATTCTGTGCGGTAAGGCGTTCTCGTTCATCGTTCTGATGATCATGCTTCGATGGACAATTCCCCGCTTTCGATTTGACCAGCTGATGGAGCTGGCGTGGAAAGTGATGATTCCGCTGTCGCTGGCGAATCTGGTGATGGTGATGTTCTGCATGCACTTTGAATTCAGTCGCTGGTGGCTGTTTGTTGGTTCTTTGGCGTTGTTTGCGGCATGGGGAACCATCAGTGCAAACCTGCGTGAGGCGGAACTGGCTGAGCGACCTGGTTATGTAAAGCGTAAGAAAGTTGCAGTCGCAGATCCTGATCACGGGCACGCTCATGGGGCCCACCATTGATTTGAGATTTGAGATTTGAGATTTGAGATTTGAGATTTGAGATTTGAGATTTGAGATTTGAGATTTGAGATTTGAGATTTGAGATTTGAGATTTGAGATTTGAGATTTGAGATTTGAGATATTTCCGCAGCGTGAAACGCTGCACGAGTTTCTTTCTTCAGTGGTGTGATCTGAGCTCTGAAAACTGAACACCAAAAAACTGAAAACCGATTTCCCTATGTCTGAAACAAAAACAAAGCCTAAGAAGACGGTGACGTGGGTTGAGGAGCCGCAACTGGGCTTCTGGGAATCCACGTTCGTACCCGCCATCCTGAAGGGTCTGAAGACGACTCTGAAGCATGTGACCGATCGTAACACGGTGACTCAGCAGTATCCGGAGCAAAAGCCCGATCTTCCGCTGCACTATCGTGGAGTGCATCGTCTCAATCGGGACGAAAAAGATCGCGTCAAATGCGTGGCCTGCATGATGTGTGCGACCGCGTGTCCGGCGAATTGCATTTCCATTGAAGCTCAGGCGGCTCCTCCGGAATGGCCGGACCGCGACAAGCTTCCAAAGTCATTTGTGCTGGACCAACTTCGCTGCATTTACTGCGGCATGTGTGAAGAAGCGTGTCCGGTGGATGCAATTGAGCTGACTCATATTTACGACCTCACCGGTGAGACTCGCGAAGCTCTGATGTTTGATCTTGAGAAGCTGCTCAGCGTCTACGATCAGACCAAGGACAACCCAAGAGATCCGGTTCGAACTCGACGCGGAATTCTTGGGCCGGCAGCCGAATTTGCATCGCTGCCGACGTTGGGACCTGCAACCGGAGTACCGGCAGCCGATCGTTCCGCCAAAAATCCGACCGCCGGCGTGATCCAGGGGAATCAGGAGTCACACTCATGATGGACTGGATTCAGTTAAATCCGATGACGCTGGTAGGTCTGGTGTTGTGGGCCGTCGGCATTCTGTGGCTGATGCCCGCAAAGCATGGTGGAAAGCCGCGTTCCAGGATTCCTGGTCTGGTGCTGACCGCAGCCGGACTGGTTTCTTTTTGTCTGGCCTGCGGAAAGCCTAATTCTGAACTGGCTGACGAAGTCATGTTTTGGGTGTTTGGCATCGGCGCGCTTCTATGCGGCGTTCTGATGATCACCGCTCGAAATCCGGTCTATGCGGCGTTGTGGTTTGCACTTACCACACTCGCGACCTGCGGGCTGTTTCTTCTGCAGAGTGCTCCGTTTCTGGCAGCGGCAACAATTATTGTTTATGCCGGTGCCGTGATCGTGACGTTTCTGTTCGTCATCATGCTGGCTCAGCAAAGCGGTGCCGCGGGATACGATCAGCGATCAGGGCAGAGCGTGCTCGCGACTGTCGCTGCGTTCGTGTTTCTGGGTTCTATTGCGATGACTCTTCAGGCCGAAAAGCTGGACATCGAAGTTCCACCTGTCCCGGCGGTCGCTGCAGTTGCTGAATCAGCACCCGCCGCTGTCGGTGCCATGTCCGGGATGCCCGGTATTTTAATGAATCTGCCGACTGAGGAGCCAGCAAAGCCGCCGGAGCCTGGGAATCTGCTGAGTGTTGCCGATGCCGATCATCCTGTCGGAAATCTCAAGGGACTTGGCCGGTCTCTTTTTGGTGATTATTTGTTTGCCGTCGAACTTGCCGGAACATTGCTTCTGGTGGCCTGTATTGGTGCAATTGCGATCGCACCTCGCAGAGAGCAGGGGGTATTATGACACCCGAAGAACAACGATTTCTGCTGGTGGGTGCCGGACTGTTTGTCCTGGGAACCATTGGATTCCTGACGCGACGCAACCTGATTCTCATGGTGCTGTCAGCCGAGCTGATGCTGCATGGTGTTTCACTGACGATGGTGACATTTGGGAAAATGCATCAAACTCAGGAAGGTCAGGCCTTCACGATCTTCACACTGACAGTCGCGGCCTGCGAAGCTGGACTGGCTTTGTCACTGGTATTGGCGCTTTATCGGAAGTCGCATTCGCTCGATATTCAGTTGTGGTCTGAACTGCGGGAGTCTGATCTTGCTGGTCCGACGCCGGATATCGCTGCGGAAACTGAAAAACCGGTTGATGCCTACGAGAACATTCCAAAGCTGACGCCAGCCGGAATTGTTCCGAAAGATCCGCCGAGAACTTCATCGTCTTCAGGTGCGGCCAGTTCAGGTCGCGTCTGACAGCTGCTGCGGTGGCTCTGGTTGTTTGATTCCACGAATTTTGTCTGACCGATGTGGTTTGAGTTGGTTTCCTATGTCTGAAGAAATTCAACAGCTGGTCCTTTGGTTGATTCCGGCCGCTCCGCTGGCGTCCGCCATCATCACCGCGCTGCTGGGCCCGAAACTGCTGCGTTACAAAAGTCATCTGCCGTGCTGGTCAGCTCTGGCGGTTTCTTTTGTGTGTTCGCTGGTGCTGCTGCTGAAAATTCTTCCGTCAGCAACACCTCCTGTTGTGATCGAAGGGCAGGTTGCGCCAGCGACCGGGCCTCAGATTGTTTCGTACGGCTTTGAATGGCTGAACGTGGGGACGCTCCATGCCGATGTCGAGCTGCGAGCGGATTCCATCTCGGCAATTATGCTGAGCATGGTGACCGGCGTGAGCCTGCTTGTCTCAATATTTGGCTCCGGCTACATGAGCCACGATAAAGGCTACCCGCGATTTTTCGCCGCTGTTTCGATGTTTGTGTTTTCGATGTGCATGCTGGTTCTGTCCGGCAACTTCGTCTTGTTGTTTGTGTTCTGGGAAGCCGTCGGTCTTTGCAGTTATTTGCTGATCGGTTTCTGGTTTCACAAGCCATCGGCTGCTGCGGCCGCCAAGAAGGCGTTTGTTGTCAATCGAATTGGTGACTTTGGTCTGATCATGGGCATCTTCCTGATCTGGACCAATTTCGGTTCGCTCGATTTTGTGTCAGTGCTTGGAGATTCGGCTCGCATCGCCGCCGTGGAAGCGGCTCGGCCGGGTGTGATTCAACTGATCTGCTTCTGCCTGTTTCTTGGTGCCATGGGCAAGTCGGCTCAGTTTCCACTTCAGGTCTGGCTTCCTGATGCCATGGAAGGGCCAACCCCTGTCAGTGCTTTGATCCATGCTGCGACGATGGTCACCGCCGGGATTTATCTCGTGGCGCGATGTACGCCGCTGTTTGTGATGGCACCAGAAGCGCAGATGACGGTCTCAGCCGTTGGAGCCATCACTGCCGCCATCGCTGCTTTGATTGCTTTGACTCAGACCGATCTGAAGCGAGTTCTCGCGTATTCCACGGTCAGTCAGCTTGGGTTCATGTTTATGGCACTGGGCTGTGGAGCTGCGAGTGCTGAACTGGTGACTCCGGCGGTCACGGCCGGGATGTTCCATCTGTTTACGCATGCCTTCTTCAAGGCACTTTTGTTTCTGGCGGCCGGAAGCGTCATGCATGCCATGGGCGATGTGATCGACATGCGTCGATTCAGTGGTCTGAAGCATGCTCTTCCCATCACTCACTGGACATTTCTTGTGGGGGCCGCCGCGCTGGCCGGCGTGCCGCTGCTGGCTGGTTTCTGGAGTAAGGACGATATTCTGGCCGTGCTGGGCGAAGCGTCAAGTCACGGAGAGCACCGTCTGTTCTTCGGGACGATTCAGATCGTTGCCATGGGAACAGCGTTGTTGACGGCGTTCTATACGTTTCGCGCGTATTTCATGACGTTCTGGGGACCGGAGAAGTTTCCAGAAGAAGCCGGTCATCATCCGCATGAAGCCACCCCGATCATGGCGTGGCCACTGCGAATTCTCGCTGTCTGTGCGGCATTCATTGGCCTCGCCGTTGGACCCACTCATTTGTTTTCCAACACCCTGCAGAAGACGATGGGCCTGACCCTGGTTACCGAGCACCATCTTCACTGGGGTGTGATGGCGACGAGCAGCGTCATTGCCATCGCAGGAATTGGGTTTGCCTGGATGTTCTATGTCGCATCGCCTGGGATTCCTGTGGCTATTGCGAAAGTGATGAAGCCGTTGTACCTGATTTCGCAGGGCAAGTTCTTCCTCGACGAGATTCTCAAGGGGCTGGTGGTTCTGCCGCTGATTGGTATTGCGAAATTGTCGGTGCTGTTTGATCGAAAGGTTATTGACGGCATCGTGGATTCGGCTGGTGCCTTGCCAAAGGTTCTTAGTGCGATCCCTTCCCGTTTCCATGGCGGTGTGATTTCTTCCTACGCCGGAGTGATGTGGGTGGGAGTTGTTGCGGCCGTGGTGCTCGTTCTGACAATGTTTAAATAACTGAGCTGTTTCGATGGAAATCATCGGAAGGTCTCGGGTCTGGGTGCAGAGTTCACATGATTGCTCTCCTTTTTATCACTTTGGCGATTCCCGCGGTGACCGCATCGCTGCTGATGCTGTTTCGCAATTCGCTGAATCAATCCAGTGCCCGATGGATGGCTTGCTGTGGCAGCTTTGCCGCGCTGCTGTTCGCGGTTCTTCTGCTGTGCGGTTATCGAACTGCCAATGTGCGCACGTTTGAATCTGGCAAAGCACCGGCGGTCAGTTCGGCTGACGAATCATCGGCGGTTCGACCCAAAGTGGAATTTCGCCGTCCGTGGATGACGACCGGGACAAATCTACAGATTGAAATGTACTTCGGGCTCGACGGAATCAGCGTGACTCTGATTGCACTGACGGCCTTGCTCACCGGCTGCAGTGTCCTGATCTCCTGGGAAGCCATTAAGGATCGCGCGTCGGAGTTCTACGCGGCGCTGCTGATTCTGGAGACCGGTCTGATTGGTGTGTTCTGCTCGTTTGACCTGGTGCAGTTCTACATCTTCTTCGAAATGACCCTGATCCCGTTGTTCTTTATGATCGCGATCTGGGGCGGGACTGAACGGCGCTGGGCTGCGATTAAATTCTTTCTGTACACACTGGCCGGAAGTTTTGTCACATTATCCGGTCTGATTTATCTGGTCCTGTATGTGTCTCGTCAGGGCCTGACAACTCCGACATCATTGCCCGCTCTGTCTGCATGGCTGGTCGCCAATCCGCTGCCCGCATCTCTGGAGACAGCGTTGTTCGTGGCCGTGTCTGCCGGGTTTCTGATCAAAGTGCCCGTGTTTCCGTTCCACACCTGGTTGCCCCTGGCTCACGTGGAAGCACCGACGGCGGGCAGCGTTTTGCTGGCTGGCGTGCTGCTGAAACTTGGCAGCTACGGGTTCCTGAGAATTTGTCTGCCGCTGTTTCCAGCCGCATCGCTGTCAATTGGTCTGCCAGTCTTTGGGCTGCTTGCCGTGATTGGAATTATCTACGGGTCGCTTTGTGCGCTGGCTCAGCGTGACATCAAAAAGCTGGTGGCCTATAGCTCTGTCGCTCACCTTGGCTTCTGCATGCTGGGCCTGTTCGCCCTGAATACGGAAGGACTGACCGGCAGTGTGCTGCAGATGATCAATCATGGACTTTCAACCGGTGCGTTGTTCCTGATCGTCGGGATGATCTATGAGCGATATCACACTCGTATGATGGACGACCTGGGTGGGCTTGCCACAAAGTTGCCGAAGATCGCTGTCGCCATGGTGTTTATCTCGATGTCCAGTATCGGCTTGCCCGGATTGAACGGGTTCGTGGGTGAGTTCCTGTCATTGGCCGGAATGTTCAAAGCCAACCCGATCTATGCGGCGCTGGGAACAACTGGAGTTGTGCTGGGTGCCTGGTATCTGCTGACAGCCGTCCAGAAGGTGTTCTTTGGAACGCTGAAGGAACCGCACCATGGACATGGTGATGACGACATCAGTGATATGAATGCCCGCGAATTTGTGTCACTGGCGCCGCTTGTTGTGTTGTGTTTATGGATTGGTGTGCAGCCGACGATTCTGGTGGAAATTATCGAGCCTGACATTCAGGCGGTTGTCAAAGTGATCGATCAGGCTCGCAGTGACGCTGCGGTGACCGAGACGATTGCTGGGCGTCCGAGTTCCGCTGTTGGGTTCCTGACTGCTTCTGCAGCGCCTCAACCCTGAGTTGAAGTTTCAGTGGTGGTTTTGGCCATCATGGCGATGTTCTGTGCTTAAGAGCAAGTTTTCCCTGAGTCCCAAGGACTGCTTCCGTGCCCGCGTATGATGCTATTAATCAGGCTGCTGGTCTGATCATTCCGGAAATCATTTTGCTCGCCACCGTTTGCGTGATGTTTCTTGCTGCACCATTTTTGGTGAGTGAATCAGGAAAAGCGCCTTCCGGTCTGAGGCATCAATGGGGAATCCTGTCTTTGCTGGCTCTCGCCGCCGCAGGCTTTGCGTGGCTGAATGCGCCGATTTCTGACACAGGACTGGGGCCATTTCAGGCGGACCGATTTGTCTGGTTTGTACGAGGCCTGACAATTGGTTTCGGCATGCTGCTGACAATGATCCTGTGGGATCAGATTGACGATGCCCATGCCGCAGAAGCTCACGCGTGTCTCCTTGCCATCCTGTGCGGTGTCAATTTTGTGGCGCTTTCCAATGATCTGGTCGGTATCTTTCTGGGCCTCGAACTGGTCAGCATTCCAACGTACATTCTGCTGTATCTTGGGCGTCATGACTGGATGAAGCAGGAAGCAACGATCAAGTATTTTCTGCTCAGTATTTTTTCCTCGGCCCTGGTACTGTATGGCATGAGCTGGATCTTCGGGCTGGCTGGTACGACAAATCTCACCGTGATCGCCAGCAAGGCGGCGGCCGGGAAAGTGCCAATCGACCATGGAATGTTTCGGATTGCACTGGCTCTGGTCATCGGTGGTTTGTCATTCCGACTGACAGCCGTACCGTTCCACTTTTACGCTCCTGACGTCTTCCAGGGCGTATCTCCTTCCTCAGCGGCGATGCTGTCGTTTGTCCCAAAAGTCGTGGGCTTTGCAGCTCTGCTGCGACTGTTGCCAGTCGCAGGCGGGTTTGCTCAGTTGACCGCCTGGATGCCTTCGGAGACGGTTAAAGGATTACTGACTGTGATTGCCATTCTGACGATGACTGTCGGCAATCTGCTGGCGCTTCGACAAACCAGTCTGCTGCGACTGCTGGCATATTCCAGTATTGCTCATGCCGGATACATGCTGGTCGGTCTGGCCGTCGGAAATTCGGCTGTGGGAACAAGCGGCGTAGCTTCGCTGCTGTTCTATCTGGCCGTTTATGGAATCATGACAATCGGACTCTTTGCACTCATTACAGCAGCTGCCGGACCGGGCCGTCCTCTCCGAGCCGTCTCTGATCTTGCCGGCATCAGCCGAACTCAGCCAGCAATTGCCCTGATGATGGCTGTTTGTGTTTTTGGACTCAGCGGTCTCCCGCCCACAGGTGGTTTCCTCGCGAAGCTAAACCTGTTTCTGGCAGCATGGTCCGAAGGATCGCAGCAGGCCGTTCAGGGACAGACGCAGGTCGGTTACGTCCTCGCGATCACTCTTGCAGTCAATGCCGTCATTGGTGCGGCGTACTATCTGCGGCTGATTTCGGTGATGTATTTTGAGCCGTCTACAACGGTTCATGAATCGTCTCACCAGAATGCCGCCTGGACCGCGGGTTGCCTGTGTGCGGTGACCACAATTGCACTGTTTGTTATGCCGCAGTGGCTGTGGGACGCTGCCTCCCTGGCGTTAAAGTAGCGGCGATCAGCAGGCGCGGATGTTATCTGAAACAAGCTCGAAGCGCCAGCGAGTGAGTCCAGTAGCTGGGTGGGGTTCTCGTGCGGTGACCCCGCCTTCATCCTCGCATCCAGATCATCACGAACCTTGGCCTGAGTTGCCGGTCGTTGTGGAAGCGTACTTCGCGACAAAAGCAAAACGCCCTCGAGCGCGTCTCGGGGGTTCATATCGACTCTGCACAACCCCGTTCCAGCGTACTCGTAGTGCGTGCATCAGGGCCACAGGCAAAAGTCACGCTCTGCAGAACCGCATGCGTCGAGCTGCGTTTGATTACCGAAACCAGTCACCGACGGTAGTCACACATACAGACTTTGAATTCGCCAATCGCCTGACTGGCTGGCCCCTGGATTGCCTGACGAGCAGACGAGGTAATCAAGAGACCTGTAGTTCAGAATGTCTCTTTATTGGTCCCCAGGAATGTCAATGTCTCCGTCGTGCAGCAAATCCTGTCCCATTCCTCGAAGGGCCAGAATGTGCACCGTCTCAGCACAGATAATGAACAGGAGGCGGTATGAATTGCCGCGTCGTGTCTTAAACATCCGCTGTAGCAAATGAATTCCGAGATCGTCAGCTTCAGGAGCAGCCGCACTTGAAGCGGCGAACTCGGAAAGATGGCTGATGCATTTTTCAAGGGCGGCAAGCCAAGTTGCGGCACCCTTCACAGATCGACTCTTTATCCACGCCTGAATCTCGTGGATGTCCCCGCTTTGCACGCTGTGAGAACTTAATCTGCAAAGTCATGGACCATTCAGTTCGGCACGAAGTTCGCGAATGACGTCTTCGGCGGGAAACGTGCGCCCTGCTTCAACGTCTGCTAGACCTTCGCGGATAGCAGCCAGCGTTTCTTCCCGCTCTCGCCAGATCGCAACCGCTAGTTCGGGCGACATCTGAGCAGTGTCCTCGGACGCCAGTTGTTGACCGACGAACTGGTGAAAACTGGCCAAAGTACTGATTCGCGGCGTTGGCATAACGACCTCATGCTTGAATTCTTGAGACGCAGCATTCTAACTCGCATTTATGAGTGAGTTAAAGTGCAACTATTTCAGAATCCCACAGGCAACGTCTGCTCGGCTGTTTGCGTCGCAAAGCCAAACTCGATGAACTGGCCAGATGCGCCAGCCTTGAAAGGGCGCGAGAGGACGGCAGAGCTGAAGGACGGCTTCGAAGCCTGGAGAAACAAATCCTCACTGGCCGGATCATGGCGCTGCAGGAACTACTCGGCATCCAGCCTCGCTGAGGGACAGGTGGGCTGCCTGCGGTTCTGTGCTGCTGCCCGAGCCGCCTCAATTGACAGATCACCTGAGCTCTCTCGCCAGGGCTCTGAGTGCCTGTAACGTCAGTGGCTCGCCGCTGCTTTTATCAGGAAGCAGCTTCTCGGCTGCTCGAATTAGTTGATCGAATGTCTTTTCTGGGAATTGCAATGGCACGATTGAGTTGCTCAGTCTGCAGCCTTCGCTGCGAAGGGTCATCATAATCATGCCCCGGTCGAACGGTTGGCCGTCAGTAGTCTTGACGATCGACCAGAACCACTGCTGGGGCTGGGGAGGACGAGCCCAGTGATGGTGCAGCGGACGGGAGTCCTGGCCGTTCTGCCAGCTCAGCTCGATGTCGCTCAGCCAGTCGGGCGTTCCGTCATCGGCAGTCTTCGGCATGGTCCGTTTCCAGACGACGACTGCCGAGTCCGGACTGAGAATAAACCCGTGCCAGTTTTCCAGGCTCTGGTCCCTGCAGTGGCCTGAGCCTGTTGACTGCATTGAGATTTCTGGCGGCTGAGAATTGGACGGTGCCACAGTGTCTGCAGTCGTCTCAGGAATTGGGACAGACCTGACGTTCGACATCAGATCAACGTACCCTTCGGGAGGCGATAGTTTAAACAGCGAATCAGGTAACTCCCCGTTGATGACCACTTCATTAACCTCAATCAGTGGCGTCCATTTGCCCGTGGCATTGAGATTCTCGGCCACGACACGGACGGGCCACCCCGTTTGAGGATCGAGCCACAAGCGAATTCTGGCGTGCTTCTCAAAGCTGGCGACGTACAGTTCACAATGGACCCCGTCGGCAATTTCGCTTTTCAAAGGTTGAAAATGTGTGTCAGGTGGTCCAAGCAGCATTGTCATTGCGATTCCCTGGGCAAGGTCCTCCGTCTTCAGGACACAGTCCAGTGGGCTGACGGGGACCTGCATATAGTACTTTTCCTTATCGTCCTGCATTGCCTCGTGTTGTCCGTCACACAGTCGCAGCCCTGTGGTGATCGTTTGTTCGTTCCCATTCTCCGAAATCGAATTGAAAGTGTGGCGATAGCGTCCCGGTCTCTGGACGATGATCTCAAAGGGAAGCCGGGTCGGTGGCAGGTTGGTTTCACCCGGAACAGGCACATTTTGCCAGCCCGCTATGCGGAAGTTATTCACCAGCACCAGTCGAGAAGGCAGGTCGTCCGCTCCATACAGCGTGCCCGGAGTTCTGAACTCCAAAAGAGCCGAGACCGAGGCCAGAGTCACAATCCTGTTGAGTCAGTATGGCTTTAAGACGAGAGCGGGCGTTCTCAATGATCTTGTAGAAACCTGAAGCCGACAGCCCAAGCGCCTGCCGCGCCACTTCGGCGGGCTCTTCACAAAGGTAGAAAATGTGGACAGCCAACCGTTCCTTGTCACCCAGTTGAGCAATGGCAGCATGGACTCTCTGGTGTTCTTCGCGTAACCGTTCACGGCAGATGAAGTTCGATTGGTCATTTGATGGACCGCACGTCACTCACACAAGGCCTTAGCAAATTCCAAAACCGGTTAAAGCGGCGGAAGCTGTAGCTTCCTGATCACCTGCATGGGCAGAAACAGGTGGCGAGGGTCGTCTTTTAGTGAAAGGAACCCGTACTTCTTGTAGAATTTTCGGGCCGTCTCATTGATCGCGTCAACCTCCACAGCCCGGATGCCAATCCTATCGGCCAAATATTCCGCTCGACGGAGTGCATCGATCAGCAGAAACTCCCCCATACCCTGGCCTTGTGCTGAAAGATCAACAGCAAGTCGACCTATTAAAACAACTGGCACATCGATCCGAGGTAACCCCTTCGCCTGATCGTCGGGGAGGGCATCATAGATGACGGTGTGATTCGAGAGTGCGTAATAGCCCTTTACAACGACGTTGCCGTTCTGCACCAACACGTAAGTGCGAGCCAGGTCCTTCTTTTTAAACTGGCTGACTTTGGTGAGCACCCATTCATTGAGCACCGGAACGCCACAGTCGAAGTGCGTCCGTTCGTGTCGGGTCCGATCAAACGATTCAACGGCCCAGATGGGTCCTGAAGGATCAGCCACGACGATTTCCATATCGTTGGGCTGCGGCTTTGAGAGCAGCATTTGGAGTTGCATCTACGTCATCCAGTGCTGCCAGGAAACGATCCCGATCCCGTCGAGAAAGTTTCGTGACCTGAGCAGCCTCAAGGACATTACGAGCTTCCTGAACAACCGTCGAAACAGTGAACTCGCTCACGGTCTGACCCAAAGCTGCAGCGGCTTCTTCGATCGTTTGTTTCAACTCGTTCGGTAGTCGAACGTTGATCCGGGCATCAGCCCTCGTGGTTGTCATAATCGTCTCTCCGAACGTCGATGTGGCAATTCGACGTACATCCTACCTTGCAGCAGATTGTGGGTCAATATGCCACACGCTAGTTTTTTGGAACGCTGCCTGTCTGCACCTGTTCACCATCCGCATGAAGCGGATGGGGTCTCAGTTCGCAGAGTGAGCTTAAGTCCACGCCATTGGCCGTCATCCTCTGAGTGACAATTAGCAGACGGCCATGGCTTCGATTTCGATCAGCAGATCTTCGAATGCAAAACCAGACACGCGGATGGCTGTGACGCACGGGCCAGGCTCCGGATAGAACTCGCGCTGCACGCGAGCGATCGTTGCCTTCGCATCTGCGATCTGAGCCCAGTCATCAGGGGCGTAGTAATAAACGTAAAGCTTTGCGACGTCCTTTTCAGTCAGTCCGCCTTCGCCCAGTACGGCTCGAATGAACTGAAAGACATTGCGTGTCTGCGTTTCAATATCCTTGCCCACGGCTTTGGCTTTGTTGTCCGCAGAGATCTGACCCCCGATGAATCCCAGGTTGCCAATTTTCCATCCCTGAGTGAACTGGGTGTTGGGAATGCTCCAGTCCCAGTGGTTCTCGGGCTGCAGCCTCTGCTTGTTTTCACCCAGAACGCCGATCCCTTCCACCTGAATCAGTTCTTCCGTATGCGGAAAGCCGGTAATGCGAAGTCCAGCGCCCGCAGCGGAGGGAACTGACATATAGCGACGTCGGACGTTGGTCATTTTCTCCCAGTAATCTGTGACCTCCCGGCCTTCTCCGAAGAAGCGGAAGTAGGTGTTCTGCCGCATCAGGCTGTGCCTGTCGCCCCCGGCTTCTCGCAGCATGGTGTCCAGATTGCGAAAGGCATGATCGGTTTGAATTTCGATGTCGCCGATTCCCAGCGGCTCGCCGAATGCCCCAAGCGATCTCTGTCCGCCCACGAAAATCATGTCGCCCACTTTCCAGCCGTGGGAGAACGGCAGTTGCTGATCCCAGTTCCAGTGGCCAGGCGGAGTCAGCAGTTCCTTCTCTTCGCCCACGACGGCCCAGGCATCCACCAGAATTAGAGCACCCTCAAGTTCCAGTCCGACAAATGTTTCAGTAGTCGTCGGGCCTGGTGATGTGAAATACTGCTTTCGCACGGTGTTCAGATCGTCCATGAAGGCTTTGACTGCAGCCGCATTGTTGATGTCAGGGTAACACAGGTAGACGTTGTGCTTCACCACGTCTGACATGCTGGCTCCGGCCTCAGCAAGGACTTTCTTCAGGGCTTCAAAAGCGTTCTTCGCCTGCGTCGCAATGTCGGTGCCGGTTATGCGTCCCTGTTCATCAAGTGACATCTGGCCACCGACGAAAACCAGATTTCCCGCCCGCACGGCCTGGGTTTCAGTTCCTGCGACACCTGCACCTGAGTTGGGAGGAACAATGAGCTGCATCTTCACGGCCGGATCTTTCTGTCTGCATTGAATATCGAACACGTTTTCTTCAGACTCGCCAGCAGGAGTCTATTCGGCATCACGAGAAAAGTCTCACGATCGGCCGAGCATGTCGTTTCGATTGTGAGGATGGCTGGCGCATCTGATCCGATCGATTACTGGACGAATGCTTACGCCTGACTGTTCTCAGCCTCGCTTTTACTTAGAGGAAAATCGAATGTTCAGAAACATCTGTCGCTGTGGAACTGCGATTCTGATCCTTGCAGCCGGCCTGGGAATCCTGCAGACCACCTGTGCCGCTGCGGAACTGCTTGTCGGCGCTGCGACCACCAACATAACGCCGGACAAACCGATCGCGCTCTGGGGGCAGATGCATACGCGAATTTCCACCAGCGTCGAAAGCCCGGTGACCGCCACCGTGTTGGTTCTGGAATCCGTGGAAGGCGACAAGCCGGCCGAACAGGCTGTCATGGTCGCCTGTGATTTGGTCGCAATTCCTGATCAGACTCTGGAACAAACCCGACAGCAGGTCCTCAAACGTCTGCCCAATTTTCCGGTACAGAAAATCGTGCTGAGTGGCACGCACACTCACACCGGACCGGTGCTTGTCGAAGGTCTTTATGAGATTCCGAAGGAAGGCGTCATGCAGCCGACGGAGTACGTGGAGTTCTTCGCAGAGCAAGTGGCCGATGCGATTGTGCTGGCATGGAATTCTCGAAAGCCAGGCAAAGTCAGCTGGGGCCTGGGTCATGCTGTGGTTGCGCAGAACCGTCGGACTGTCTACACGGACGGCACGGCTGCCATGTACGGATCCACGAATCGGCCGAACTTCCACATGATCGAAGGCTATGAAGACCATGGCGTCGAATGCCTGTTTTTCTGGGATGCAGACGGCAAGCTGATCGCGACAGCGCTGAATGTGGCTTGTCCCTCGCAGGAAGTGGAAGGCGGCTCCAGTGTGAATGCCGACTTCTGGCACCAGGTGCGTGAGTCATTGCGATCGAGTCATGGCAGGGACCTGCATGTGCTGAGCTGGACCGGGGCGGCCGGCGATCAGTCACCGCATCTGATGTTCCGGCAAAAAGCGGAGGAACGCATGAGAGCCCTGCGCGGGATCAGTCGCCTTGAAGAAATCTCACGCCGCATCGTTCATGCGTGGGCGGAAGCTTTGGCAGGAGCGGAAAAAGATCAGCAGGCTGACGTGCCTTTCAGTCACACCGTTAAGGAAATCGAATTGCCTCGGCGTGTGGTGATGGAACGTGAGTGGCAGCTGGCAAAAGAAAAGATCGATGACCTGTCGAAGCAGACCGGAAAGCAGACGCTGTTGTGGTGGCATGGGGGCGTTGTGAAACGCTATGAGAATCAGATCGCGGGCACAGTGGAACCCTTCAAAATGGAACTGCATGTGATTCGCATTGGCGACATTGCGATTGCGACGAATTCTTTTGAGCTATACACCGATTACGGAATTCAGATGAAGGCCCGTAGTCCGGCTGTGCAGACGTTTGTCATCCAGCTGGCTGGTCCAGGAACGTATCTGCCATCCAGTCGAGCAGCGCAGGGCGGTGGTTATAGCGCGATTGCAGAGAGCAACGAAGTCGGTCCCGAAGGTGGGCAGGTTCTGGTTGAACAGACACTGCAGGAAATCAATTCCCTGTGGCCGGCTCCGTAGCATCGCGGCAAGACTTGAGAATCGTGTTGTCCGTCATTCCCGCGCAGGCGGGAATCCTGGTGGTGTCACTGGGTTCCCGCCTGCGCGGGAATGACGATGCCCAGGACCACGAATGTGATGTGAGAAGTCCTGAGTTAAGAGCATTGCTGCAGTCACGGTTAGCCAGTCAGTCAAAACGTTCAAACTCTGCTGACTGGAACCGTGATGCGGAATATCCTCTGGATATTTTCCCTGCTCGCCGCCACTGTTTGGGGGATAAATTCCGAAAGCCCAGCATCGCTCAAGATGGTGATTATCTCCGTCTGGATTTTCCTGACTGCCAAATTGCAGAGTTTTCAGTTCAGAGCCGATCGCGGAGATGCACCGTTGATAACAGATCTCGTGAAGTGGTGTCTGTTGACACCGACGCTGGATCATGGTCGCTTTCTTAAGTCGCGTTTGGAGCCTCGTCAGCAACCTGGTATGTTTTCATGGGGGCGGGCATTCGCCAATGTTGTGGCCGGACTGGTCCTCTTTTGCTTCGTGGCGCCTCGGTTGCTGCCGTCTAGGCCCCTGATCGCGGGATGGGCCGCGATGAGCGGTATCGCGCTGTGGCTGCATTTTGGTGTGCTCGGATTGATTGTGTTGTTCTGGCGATACTGCGGTCGTGATATTCATCCGCTGATGAATGCTCCGTTGTTGTCGACATCGCTCAGTGAATTCTGGGGTCGGCGCTGGAATACTGCTTTTCGGGATTTCGCGCATGAGCAGATCTTTCGTCCGGTCTGTCGCCGTTGGAATGCGCAGGGAGCAACACTGCTTTCGTTTCTATTCTCCGGCCTGATTCACGAGCTGGCTATTTCAGTTCCCGCTGGCGGAGGCTACGGACTGCCGACCGTGTACTTTCTGCTGCAATATGTCGGAGTGATCGTTGAAAAGAAGGCCATAAAACGAAGCTGGGCTGTAGGTTCCGGAGCGGGCGGGTGGCTGTTCGCCGCTTTGTTTGTGCTCGTTCCCGCAGGCTTGCTGTTTCATTCGGCTTTTGTTCTGAACGTGATTATTCCGCTCGTGCCGTTCGCTGCTACTTGATCACCGGAGATTCCTCATGGCCACACTTCAGACGCTGATTATGATCTCCGGAATTCTTCACCTCGGCACACTGCTGGGAAGTGCTCAGGTTCCACGTGAGCTGAACTTTCGAGAGGAGCTTCCGAAACTGAGTCCACTGCTGAGACACTGGGTCATTGTTGCTGGCGGCTACATCGTGCTGGATCTCGTGGCCTTTGGCATCATTTCTTTGGCATTCTCAAAGGAGCTGGCTTCCGGTCAGCCTCTGGCACGCGGTGTTTGTGCATTCATCAGCATTTTCTGGGGTATTCGTTTGCTGATTCAGTGTTTTGTGTTCGATGCGAAACCGTACCTGCGCACATCGTTTTTGAAGGTTGGGTATCACGCATTGACGCTCGTGTTTGCGTGGCACACGCTGGTCTATGGATTCGCCGCACTTTCCTGAGCAGACCAGAAAAAGAGCATTCCGCCACTTGACCACTGCAGGTTGTGCGGCAACGATCTGAACTTGGCTGTCACGAGGCATCGCACTTCCCAAGCGATCTTCAGAACGTTTTAGTCCTCTGTGACCAGCCATTATTTTTCGCAGATCGGTGCGTTGTCTCGGATGCCTATTCAGTTTCGATGTCAGTACTGCCGTCAGTTGCTGGGGATTTCCAGATCTCGGGCGGGCTCTACGGTTGATTGTCCAGCCTGCGGTCGAACTCTCCGCGTGCCTGCCAGCGAGGGCACCGCCACAGGGTCTGAACTGCCTTTGAAGGCAGAGTCCAACGAAAATCTTCGCAGTGCCCTGGAAGAGCTGTCCAGTCTGTCGCTGCCTCCATCGCCGGCGCATCGTTCTCCCGTGGCCACTGCGCCCGTGCCTCGAAAGAATCCACTGCAACCGTCCAGCGAGACAGGTCTCCATCGCGATTCCATCCGAATCGTCCCGCTGTCGCCGGGAACCCCGACTTCAGAGGAAAGTCTGCGGCATCTGGCCGAACTGACACCCATGGAAACGACAGCTCCGCTGATTGTCCCGGAGCTGCTGGATCCAGAGACGTCTGACGAACGTGTTGATCAGAACGAAGTTCGACAGCATTCGTCGGATGCAGCTTTGCCGATCATGGCATCAAACAGCCGTCCTGCTGAACTTGCGTGGGCTCTGCAGGAACTGGCAGAGCAGAATCCGGAAGTGGCTCTAGCGAAGGCGGAGGCAATTCATCGTCCGAAAAGCACCGGCTGGCTGATCGGGAGTACTCTGGCCATTGTTGCCGCATTTGTTGTCGGCATTTTCGTTGGCCGGTCAATTATCGGCCGGTCTTTTGGCACGGCCCTGCAGAAGGAAAAGACTTCGGATGGCATTCGCGTTGGGCAGCCAGATGTCAGTGAGCAAGTTTCTGTTAAGAAGATTCCGGAGCGGTCCGTCACGGGACGCGTGATGTATGCGGACGGGGCAGGTGCGATGAAGCCGGATTCGATGGCATTCGTGCTTCTGGTTCCGGCAGAAAACAAATCAGGTTTGAAACTGGATGCTCGTCCGTTGCGTGAGCTTCAGGCAACCGATGCGAAACTTGCTGTTGAAGCAGCAATGAATGTTCTGAAGGGTTCTTTCACGCGTGTTGCCGAGGATGGTACTTTCGCACTTGAACGTCGACATTCGGGACCAGTGAAATTGATAGTGATCTCACGGCATGCATCGCGACCTGACAGTGAGGCAGTCGAGTCACCTGCGGCGAACACCATGGCTGCATGGTTTGAATCGCCGTCACAATTGACGGGACGCCTTCAGGTTCAGGAGAAGGCATTTCCTGCCGCAAAGAAAGACAATGGTGCCCCAGTGGAAGTGACTTTCAGCAAGCTGTAGATGAGAGTTCGAGAGCGTCAAGATTGACGGTTCAGCAAAGCCGGCGGCCTTGCATGGAACGCTGGGACCTCAGCCGCCAAATGAGCTGTACCTTCGGACGCCGCGGTTGAATGCGATCCGATTGATGATCAAGAGCGCCACAATCCAGGCAGCCTGAACGACAAGTTCCATGGGAAGATGTTCCGCCGGGATTTTTCCCAGCATGATCGCTGCTGGTGTGTAGGCGAGATACTTGAACGGCAGGTAGTCCACAAACGGAATCCACTGCGATAATAGTTCCAGAGGAATCATGTGGCCGGACAGGAAATAGCTGAGCATCATGTAGATGAAGATCAGGGAACTGACTTCCAGAAACCAGAATGCGATCAGACCGATAAGTGATTCAATCAGGAATCCGACGGCAAACGACATCAGCAGTGATGCCACAAATGCCACTGTGACCGGCCATGCGGGCCAGCCCGGAAGATGGGCTCGACAAAGCCAGAAGACAAGAGCAAACGGGCCGGCGGCAATCACGTAGTAAACCAGCTTGTGAGCAACTCGATGCCAGAACAGATGGTCCAGCATGTCGACTGGCTGAATCAAATACTTGCGGATGGAGCCATCGGCGATGGACGTGGCAATTCCGGTTGCAAGACCCGGCATGCTGGAAAATGCGCGAGCCATCATGACGAGCAGAAAATAGGAAACCATCTGCCCGAAGTTATAACCCTTCATGGTTCGAACGGTATCGTTCTGAAAGATGGCACTCCAGAGAAAGATTTGAGTGACAATCGGCAGAAACCGAACGAGAGTCGAAAATGCGAAGTCGGCACGATAAACAAGTCGCTCTTCGGTCGCGGTCCGCAGGATAAGCCACTTCAGCCGCAATCGGGCTCTGAGTTCTTCGGCGAATGATAGTGCACCGCTGCTGGAGACTGTCACTTTGCAGCCCTCGCAGCATCGTCGGACGAAAACAGTTCGGCAATGACATCTTCCAGCGGACGCTCAACCACGCTGATGTCATCTACAGAGTTTTCCGCAAGGATTGTCGCCAGGCATTCGGAGACTCGCTGTTTTTCCACCTGAATGCGAACTCGCGGAGGGCGAGTTTCAATGATGCGTCCGAAGCGTTCGAGTCCGTCCGGACATCCGTTATCCGAAAACTGCAGTTCGATAATCTTATGACGGCTGAATCGATCGATGATCGCGGCCAGCGGGCCATCGTGAATCACGATTCCCTTATTGATCACAATCGCTCGTTCACACAGAGCCTCCACGTCCTTCATATAATGGCTCGTCAGAATGACCGTGATGTGCTGCTCGCGCTGATAGTGGCGCAGGAACTCCTGAACTCGCCGCTGACTGACAACGTCCAGCCCGATAGTTGGTTCGTCGAGGAACAGCACGTCCGGCCGGTGGAGCAGGGCAGCGATGAGTTCCATCCGCATCCGTTCGCCCAGGGACAGTTCTCGAACCGGTTGAGACATCAGCCGCCGGACTTCCAGCAGATCCGTCAATTCATCCAGACGCCTGCGATAGTCTTCTGCGGGGATGCGATAGATTTCTTTGTGCAGTCGAAAAGATTCCTGAGCTGGCAGGTCCCACCAGAGCTGTTCCTTTTGGCCGGTCACGAGCGAGAATCTGCGGCGATAAGCGTCTTCGCGTTTCCATGGCACATGACCGAGCACCGTTGCTGTTCCCGATGAAGGCACAACGAGGCCCGAAAGCAGCTTCAGTGTCGTCGTCTTGCCCGCGCCGTTGGGGCCCAAAAAAGCGACCATTTCCCCTTCTTCGATCGTGAAACTCACGTTTCGTACGGCGCTGACAATGGTGTGTTCGCGGTGAAACAATCCGCGCACGGACGCCATCAGTCCTTCGCGTTTCCGAAAGACCTTGTATTCCCGACACAATTCCCGCACTTCAATCGCAGCCATCCGAGGGATGGTACTTCAGCAGGAACACGGTCGCAAACGTAAAGAAACGACAGATTCAGGCAGGCATGAATCGCCAGCGAGTGCCCAATGCCACTCGATTTGCGATTATAGTAGCCATCACTCTCCGAGTGATGAATGCCATGGGCCGCGTATTGCGGCCTTCGTCACTCAGAGAGTGACCTCTACTTTGTCAAATCGAGTGCCATTGGGCGAGTGGCCCCATGTTTTGTGTCCTCTGGCAACGTCCAGGTTTGTCTGCCAGAATGGAGGACGTCAGTGTTCCCGCCGAAATGAATGGAAAGTGAATTCAAACGTGGTTTTTCCTTCCGTAGCTGAACTGGTTCCCGTTCTTCAGATTGCCATTGGTTAGCGTGCTGCTGGCGGCATGCCTGATTATCAGCCTGTTTCTGGCCACATTGCTTCATCTGAACGCTGGTGGCCTGATCATGGTTCTGTTTATCGGATGCCTCGGGAGTTTAATCTGCTCCATGATTGAGTTCATCCGCGACATCAATAAGACCCTGGTCGCGATGAAACTGGAAGTCTGCGATTCCCTTCACTGACGTCAGAGAAATCTGCGTGTAAGATGAAGCGTCTGCCGGACGAATCGCAATTTCTGTGGGAAAAATATGATCGTTGAACCATCCCCAAGTGAAGTCCGCAAAACCATTCGAGCAGCTCGCTGTCAAGGAAAGACTGTCGGCTGTGTTCCCACCATGGGTGCACTGCACCCAGGACATGTCAGCCTCCTCAAACGAGCGAGGCAAGAGTGCGATTTTGTGGTTGCGACGATCTTCGTGAACCCCACCCAATTCGGACCGAACGAAGACTTCAGCAAGTATCCTCGGACGCTGGACGCCGACCTGGAAATGTGTCGTGCCGCAGGAGCAGATCTGGCCTTCACTCCTCAGACAGCGTCGATGTATTCGCCGTTGGCCCAGACGATCGTGCGAGTCACAAAGCTGGCGTCCGTTCTTGAGGGAGCTCACCGGCCGGGCCACTTTGATGGTGTCTCAACGATCGTCACAAAGCTGTTCAATATCACGGAACCTGATCGTGCGTATTTCGGGCAGAAGGATTATCAACAGCAGTTGATCATTCGCCAGATGGTGACAGATCTGGATCAGCCGGTCGAAGTGATCACCTGTCCGATTATTCGTGAAGCGGATGGTCTGGCGATGAGCAGTCGCAATCGCTACCTGTCGCCGGAAGATCGGGGCAGGGCGGTGCAGTTGTCGAAGGCCTTGAAACTGGCCCAGCAACTGGCTGCGGAGAGTCAGCTGAGCGGACAGCGGATTGCATCGCGAATGGCCGATCATTTGAACTCAGCAGGCGGCATTGATCTGCTATATGCTGTGATCGCGGACGTTCAGACCCTGGATGTGGTCACCGAGCGGCCTCAGACGGCCGTTGCATTAATCGCAGCAAAAGTTGGCACGACGCGACTGATTGACAACGAAATCCTGCAGTTTCGCTGATCGTCGTTATTTCGCTATGATCCCGACAGAAATCCTGTCGGCGGACCGACAACTCACCCATGGGCTCGTCGCTCCGTCGACGGTATTTTTGGCGATCATTGTCATGCGAAAAGTTCTGCTGCGTTTTGTGTTTGATAATCTGTGGCAGTGGCAGTCTGTGGGTAACGAACTGCACGTGGGTGCCGCATGGCTGATGCTGCTGTGGGTGGCGAGCGTGGTCATTGGCTTTGGGGTCCTGCTTCGCATTACCAAAGATGTGAAAGAAGCGGGGGCCGCCGCCGGCTTTTGGCTGATCCTTCCGCTGGTCTTGCTGGCTCTTGGAATTGTGAAGCCCAACATCGGGCTGGTGAATGATGGTATCCCCGTCTTCGGCTACGGTTTCATGATGTTCATCGGGTTTTCTTCGGCAACCTGGCTGGCTTCGCGAAGAGTGCTTTCAATCGGGCAACCGCCGGAAGTCATCTGGGACATGATGATGTGGGCTTTGATTCCCGGTCTGATCGGCGCACGGATCTACTATCTGGTCAAGTATGGCGGCCCCGTTCTTGCGAAGGCCCAGGGGTTTGAGAAGCTGGTTGCGATCGTCGCGTTGTGGGACGGCGGGATCGTTTTCTATGGCAGTGTCATCGGCGGAATAATTGGAGTCACTGCTTTCTGCCTGCGTCGCCGCATTAGTCCTGTCGCCATGCTTGATGTTCTGGCTCCGTCGCTTCTAGTGGGAGAGGGCTTTGGCAGAATCGGCTGTTTCCTCTATGGATGCTGTTATGGCAAAGCCTGCGACCTGCCTTGGGCCGTGAAGTTTCCTCCGGACAGCCTGACGTTTGTAAAGTTGGCCCAGGAAGGTGTCATTTCGGGCGATGCGGCTTCCACGATTGCACTGCATCCGGCGCAGCTTTATAGCTCGTTTGCTGCGTTCTTTCTGGCCGGGATCCTGGCGTGGTATTTTCGCCGACGTCCGTTCGATGGGGCGGTCATCTGTCTGACATCCATTTTGTATCCGATCAGTCGGTACCTGCTGGAGACCTTGCGAGGCGACATCAGTCCGGGTGCACTTGGACTGAAGGATGCTCAGGTTTTTAGTATAGTGTTCACAATCATTGGTGTTGTTGGAATGTACTATCTTTCCACTCATCGAAGGCTGACGACCGCCACCGGCATAAAAGTGCAGACTGTCAACAAATAGCGAGCGAACCTTTTTGACAGCGACATAAGTTCGGTTCGGATGAGGGCTCCGGATTCAGGTGTCAACAGAAAGATTGTCCCATCGCAATGGTGTTCATGTTGCAATGGTGTTCATGTTGCAATGGTGTTCATGTTGCAATGGTGTTCATGTTGCAACAGTGTTCATGTTGCAACAGTGTTCATGGCTTGACTGATCGGCAGGTCCTTCAAACAAACTTCGTGTACAGGGCCGGAACTGCAGATAAGCAGTTCTGGCCTGCAGAATGAGTCTCCTCGGTGGACAGTCCAACAGACCTGCAACTGATTGAACAAGTAAGGCAGGGAGATTCGCGCGCGTTCGACGAACTCGTGCGCCGCTATCAGGATCGGCTGGTACACAGTCTTGAACATGTATTCGGCTCACGCGAAGATGCACTGGATGTTGCTCAGCAGGCCTTTGTGCTGGCCTGGCGAAAACTCAGTTCCTTTCGAGGCGACGCTGGCTTTTACTCATGGCTATATCGGATTGCTCGTAACGTGGCGATCAGCAGTGCCCGTCGGCAACATCTGAGTTCCAGTTCTCTGGATTACATGCACGAAGCCGCCGGTTTTGAACCGGCCGACAAAAATCAGGATTCGTCACCAGACCATGCGATGGATCAGGCTGAACAGGTGAGGCTGGTTCAGGAAGCGTTGAAGAAAATTTCCGACGAATTTCGGCAGCCGCTGGTTCTCAAGGAGATCGACGGTTTCTCCTACGAACAGATCGCCGAGATTCTCGACATCCCCCTCGGCACGGTGCGAAGCCGCATCTTCCGCGGTCGACAGGAACTGATTGAACGACTGCAGCGAGTGATGAAGGATCATTGATTCATCCCGCAGCCTGGCCTCCTTCAGCCCAAACGAACACGAACCAAAGGCGCAAGTTGCTCGAGAAAGACGCACAACCTGGCTGAGAATAACCCGCTGGCGAGTTCTGTGGCTGGCTGGCGTGATTGCGTTTGCATGGGTCACTGCGTCCATCTGGCTTTATCGCGAAACGCTCGTTGAGTTTAGTCCGGAAACACTGGAATTCAGAACGAAAATACGTTTCGTTTTACTTAAAACACTGGCCTGAAGGATCTGATCGGCGATCACATCGGCGCCTGAAAATTTTGAACCGATCAGTGCATCGACAAGAACTGGTGTCGAGCGATATTCGAATGCGTCGTAGCTGGTGAGCTGGAGTTGTTTGGCCAGTACAGGAGGGCATAAGAAAATATACTACTTATTTCCTAAAGTACACTGTCCCCTTTTCTGCAATGCGGGCTATCTTTGAAGCCTCTCGTTTCACGGCGACTTCGCAATCGTCGGCATGTCGAAGTCGCGAGAGAACCGGACGTTTTCCGGACTGCAGCTGGACAGCAATCTCAAGGCGGGTGATGCGGAAGCTCGTTGCGGAATTCAGGTCATCGATCTGAAAACGGGCGACGGGGTTCACTGGCTGCGAATCGAGGGCGTGGTATCCGAATTGTATGACGTGATCACTCTGCCTGGTGTCGTGAGACCTCAGGCATTGGGATTCAAAACGAACGAAATTCGCCGCGTGTTGCGGATTGGCGAAGAAGGAGCTCTGGCTGATGAGTAATCGGTTCACCGCAGTCGGATTGTCGCAAGTCCGATCCGAACAGTCGCTCCGCGAAAGTACGCGGAAACGCTGCTTTCGCAGAGCGAAAGGCGCCAATAAATGGCCACACAATGCTTAACCGGAACCTGATTGCGTCCGGTGTCCCTGTAGGGTACTCTATTTCTGCAGTCTGCCACGCGTTAAACGAAGATGATCTTTGTCAGTATTAAATCAACACCCTTCTTGCGGATTGAAAACGAGATTTAGGCCGGTATTTTCTGATCTTCGATGTGTTGAGTGCAAGAAAGTTGTCGGGCTATGAAATTGAGTCTGCAGATTTCCGAGATCCTGAAGCGCATTTTCGCCAGTAACAGCAACCTGTCAGATCGCCGTCGCGGTCGGCACCCGCGAGTTCGAATGGCCGTGCAGGCGCTGGAGCCCCGCACACTTCTTACATTTGACGCCATTGCAGCAGAGACGTTGCTCGTCTACCTCGTCAATCAGACGCGGGCGAATCCGGAGGCGACCGCTGCAAGACTAGCGGTTTCGCTGCGCGCAGGTGAGATCGGACCATTTGCGCCGCTGGTCGTCAGCCCGGCGCTGCAAGTCGCTGCTCGCCTGCATTCCGAAGACATGCTTGCAAACAACTATCTGAGTCATACCGGGCTCAACGGCAGCACGGCGGGTAGCCGTGCCACAGCAGCGGGCTACCCCACCGCATTCGTCGGCGAGAATGTCTATATGTCAGCGTCGTCAGGGGCGATTTCCGATACGCCGGAGAAAGTTGCCCGCGATATGAACGACGGCTGGTTCAAGAGTGCGGGCCACCGCAGTAATATGCTCTCGGCCAACTGGACTGAGTTCGGCGTTGGCATCGCCGCGAGGCTGTCGGCACCTGGCGGCACTCGCGGCACCGAGGTTTTTGGAAGCCATGCACCAGGCCCTTTCCTGACTGGCGTCGTCTTCAACGATCTGAACACCAGCAGCGCCTACAATGTGGGCGAAGGGCTTGCCGGAGTCACCGTGACGATCGCCGGCCCCGCAGGCACCTTCACGACCACAACGATCGCCGCTGGAGCGTGGGCTGCAGAGGTGCCCGCGGGCGAATACATCGTGACGGCTTCGGGTAGTGGCTTCACAAGCGCGAGCTCTGTCCCAATCGTCGTGGGGGATTCCAACGTCGCGGTGGATTTCATCTCCGGCATCTCCACCGGATGGGTAAATTTTACGCAGCATGTGAATACAGCACCCGTGCTCTCGACAACACCTACTCCCAGTCTTCCGCCGATCGTTTTGGGCACATCCAATCCGCCCGGCGTGCCTGTCAGCAGCCTGTTGCTCGGCGCGTTCAGCGACGTGAACCCACTGAGTCCGCAAGGCATCGCCATTACTTCCGCCCCGACCACGGCGGCAGGTGTCTGGCAATATTCAAACACTGGCGGCAGCACGTGGTTGGACCTCGGCCAGCCCAGCGGCGCTGTCGCCAGGCTGCTACGGGCACAGGATCTGATCCGACTGCTTCCGTCTGGCTCACAGGCCACGACCGCTACTATTTCTTATCGAGGCTGGGATCAGACCACTGGCACCGCGGGCGGAAACGCAGATACAACCAACTCAGGCGGCAGCACGGCATTCAGCACCGCTGTCGAGACGGCAACTGTGACCGCGGTTCTGTCGAACACCGCGCCAGTGCTCGCGCCGACCGGTGGCAACAATCTTACGCCGGTTGCCGAGGACACACTGTCGCCCGCAGGAACCACTGTCGCGGCGATTCTGGGTTCGTCGTTGAGCGACATCGATCCCGGTACACCAGCCGGCCTTGCCGTGACCGGTACGACTGGCAGTCAAAACGGTGTTTGGACCTACTCGATCAATGGCGGCACCTCGTGGGTGAGGCTGGATTCGGCCTCTGATACAACCGCGATTCCGTTGCGGGCAAGTGATCTGCTGCGATTCGTGCCGGCAATGGATTTCGTGGGATCAGCCACCGTGACATACCGGGGCTGGGACCAATCAGCTGGGCTGGCCGGTGTCGTGGTCAATCTTGCGTCGGCAGGAAAAGTTGGTGGCAGCACCGCCTACAGCGTTGCCAAGGGGACCGCATCCATCACCGTGACCCCGGTTAACGATGCCCCGACGTTTCTGCCAGGAAGATCTTCCCTGCGGTTCAAGCCCGTCGCTGCAAACAGTCCGTTTTCATTTACGGGTACCAGTGTTGCAGAGTTGCTGGGCAACGCCGTGCTGGATGTCGACTCATCGGCAAAGATTGGCATCGCGGTTGTTGGGGTCGGGGCCAACATGAGCTTCTACTGGAACACGGGTGGATCCAGCTGGTCGAGCGGCGGCCCTACCGAAAGCTATGCGCTGTTGCTGAAGGAAACCGACATCCTTGGGTTCGCACCCAACTCGGGATTTACCGGCACTACGACGATCAGCTTTCGGCTGTGGGATCAGACTGCCGGTATTCCCGGCTGGAACGGCGCGAACCTCTCCAATCCATCTGCGACAACAGGAGGCACGACCGCCTTCGGGAGCGAACTCCTGACTGCCACGCTCACCGTCGGCCCCGCAGGAACCGCTCCAACGGCTACGTTTGGCGCGGTCACAAGAGCCGGAAATGGTTCGGCCGTCGCCTCGATCCCCGTCACATTTTCACGCTCGGTGGAAGGTCTGGATGTGGGCGACTTCATCCTGACCAGGAATGGAGCACCGGTTCCACTGCAGACCGCCACACTCACCGGAAGTGGCAACGCCTTTGTGCTCGGCAATTTGGCCGGTGTCACGTCAACCACCGGCTCCTACTCACTGACGATCGCCGCCACGCGTACAGGCATCACCGATACCGTTGGCAATCGACTGACCGGATCGGCGAGCACCGCCTTCTCCGTCACGGCTGTCAATGGTTCACCCGTCGGTTTACCAACGATTGCGGGAACAGCCACCGAAGATCAAGAGCTCACTGCGGTTGCCACTGATATCAGCGACGCCGATGGACTGGGGATATTCACTTACCAGTGGCAGCGAGCCACCAATGCTGCGTTCACAGCAGGCGTAACCAACGTCGGCAGTAACGCGGCAACCTATAACTTGGGCGATGCGGACGTTGGTAAGTACATTCGAGTCAGGGTGACTTACACCGATGGCAATGCAACCGCAGAAGGCCCACTTGCATCGACTTCCATCGGACCCGTTGTCAACGTCAATGATGCAACGACGTCGATCGATCTGCTCAACCTGGGCACGGCCGGGATCACTATCTATGGCGCGGACGCGGGTGACAACAGCGGCCGTTCGGTGAGTAGCGCGGGGGACGTGAACGGGGACGGCTTCGACGACCTGCTGATCGGTGCCAACGGTGCCGACGCGTCGGATAACGGCAAAACGGGTGCGGGTGACAGCTATGTGATCTTCGGCGGTTCGTCGCTGCCGGAGACGATCGACCTGGGCAACCTAGGCGCGGGCGGGATCACGATCTTCGGCACGGACGGGGGTGACCACGGCGGCCATTCGCTGAGTAGCGCGGGGGACGTGAATGGGGACGGCTTCGACGACCTGCTGATCGGTGCCAACGGTGCCGACGCGTCGGATAACGGCAAAACGGGTGCGGGTGACAGCTATGTGATCTTCGGCGGTTCGTCGCTACCAACGACGATCGACTTGGCGGCTCTGGGGACCGCCGGGATCACGATCTTCGGCGCGGACGTGAGTGACGGGAGCGGCTTTGTAGTAAGCAGCGCAGGAGACGTGAACGGGGACGGCTTCGGCGACCTGCTGATCGGAGCCCTTCAAGCCGATGCGTCGGGCAACGGCAAATCGAATGCGGGTGACAGCTACGTGATCTTCGGCGGTTCTTCGCTGCCGGCGACGATCGACCTGGCGGTTCTGGAATCAGCCGGGATCACGATCTTCGGTGCGGACGCAGGTGACCAGAGCGGCATTTCGGTGAGCAGCGCGGGGGACGTGAACGGGGATGGCTTCGACGACATTCTAATCGGAGCTTGGCGTGGCGATGCGTCGGGTAACGGCAAATCGAATGCGGGTGACAGCTACGTGATCTTCGGCGGTTCGTCGCTGCCGGTGACGATCGACCTGGCGGCTCTGGGAACCGCCGGGATCACGATCTTCGGCACGGACGGGGGTGACTCCAGCGGCAGTTCGGTGAGCAGCGCGGGGGACGTGAACGGGGACGGCTTCGACGATATGCTGATCGGGGCTCGCACTGCCGATGCGTTGGGCAACGGCAAATCGAATGCGGGTGACAGCTACGTGATCTTCGGCGGTGTCTCGTTGCCGACGACGATCGATCTAGCCAACCTGGGGACGGCCGGGATCATGCTCTTCGGCGCAGACGCGGATGACGGGAGCGGCCATTCGCTGAGTAGCGCGGGGGACGTAAACGGGGACGGCTTCGACGACTTGCTGATCGGAGCCGACATTGCGGATGCGTCGGGCAACGCCAAATCGGACGCGGGTGAGAGCTACGTGATCTTCGGTGGTTCGTCGCTGCCGACGACGATTGACCTAGCCAACCTGGGGACGGCTGGGTTCGTGCTCTTTGGCGCGGACGCGGGTGACCAGAGCGGCCAATCGGTGAGCAGCGCGGGGGACGTGAACGGGGATGGTTTCGGCGACCTGCTGATCGGTGCACGCGCTGCCGATGCGTCGGGCAACGGCAAATCGAATGCGGGTGAAAGCTACGTGATCTTCGGCGGTAACTTCACGGCAGCGATCACGCATGCGGGCACGGGGGCCGGTGAAACTCTGACAGGCACGGCAGCAGCCAATGTGATGATTGGCGGCCGGGGTAACGATGCACTCATTGGCAACGGCGGGGCGGATGTGCTCACCGGTGGTCAAGGCAATGATGTGCTGGCCGTTAGCGACCTGTCGTTCAAACGCATCGTGGGTGGAACCGGCAACGATACCCTGCGACTGGACGGTAGTGGCCTGTCCTTAAACCTGACCACGCTGCGAAACAATCGCCTGCTGGGGATCGAGCAGATCAACCTCACCGGCAGCGGCAACAACACGCTGACATTGAACGTGCGTGAAGTCCTGAACATTTCCGATGAGTCCAACCGACTGCTCGTCCGTCGCAATGCGGGTGATGTCGTGAACATCGGCCTCGGCTGGACTCAGGGAGCCAACCAGACCATCAGCACGGTCGTTTACAACATGTTCACGCGGGGAGCCGCAACGCTGGGTGTGGAAGTCACGCGATCTGGGAGTGGTGTGCTGTTATCCGGGAGCAATCTGACAGTCACTGGATCAGCCTTTGCCGATACGGTGACAATCTCTACTGTCACAAACCTCAAGGTAACTCTGAACGGTCTTTCGATGGACTTCACCCCTGCGCAACTCGCAGGGGTGACCGCGATCACCGTAAACAGCAACGATGGTGCTGACACGATCACCGTCAACAGTCTGCCCAGCGGCAAGTCGTACACGGCGAACGGGGGCAATGGAAACGACACCTTGTTCGTCGCAGCGGGAGTCACGACCGGCACGGCACTCAACGGCAACGCCGACAACGACACGCTGACCGGTGGCGGTGGCAACGATGCGCTGGCCGGTGGAACTGGCGACGACACTTACGTCTTCCGGTCGTCGCTTTCGTCCGAAGCGGACACGATCACAGAGTTGGCGGGCGGCGGAACAGACACGCTGAACTTTTCGAGCCTGACGATGGCGTTGACGCTGAATCTGGGATTGAACACAGTGCAGTCGGTTCATTCGAATCGAACGCTCCGGCTGAATTCAACAGCGGTCATTGAAAATGTGATTGGCGGTTCCAGCAACGATACGCTGACCGGTAATTCGATTGCGAATGTCCTGGTCGGCAATGCGGGGAATGACACACTCATTGGAAACAATGGACGCGATATTCTGATCGGCGGTCAAGGCCTGGATACAATCTCTGGTGGCAATGATGACGACATTGTTATTGCTGGTCGAACAACCAGCGATGCGAATCCAGCGAACTTGTCGACCTTGCTGACGGGCTGGCTGGCGTCCACATCCTACTCCACTCGTGTGGCGGCTCTTCGCGCCGGAGTCGGCTCGCCGAAAGTGTCGCTGGTCAAGAAGTCGAACGTCGTGAATGACTCTGGTCAGGATGACCAGCTGTCTGGCGGGGCCGGAACCGACTGGTTCTTCCGAGCCACCGATGACGTCATCGCTGATCTGGTCTCTGGAGAGCTGCTCGACGTACTCTAATTGGACAGCGCCATGTTCCTGCCTTCGTTTAACCGCAAGCCCAATCGGCTGCGAGCGTTACGTCGAATTCTCTTCGTTTGTGAACGGGAAGTGGACGCGCACGCCGATGGCGTTGCGGTTAAACGACTTACGACAGGCATCATCAGAAACAGGGCGCTGTCCAGTTAGGTAATATTGTTCCGTGGCGAAATGGCTGGCAGCATGCCGTTGGGCGACATGGATTCAGGAGCCTGGCACCCGTGGATTCCAGCTGGCGTAGTACATAGCTCGGGGGACACTGGCCTGAAGGATCTGATCGGCAACGACGTCCGCTGCTGAAAACTTTCAACCAATGTGTGCGTCAACAAGATCAATCAAATTTTTTGATCAGCATCTGAAGATGAAGTAATGCGAATACGCAGTGTATTCTGTAGCATGTTGCTGGTATTATGACGGCGTTGCTGACAGATTCGCAGACAAACAGGAGCCCATTCGTGGCGGTCGAACTGAAACCTTTTTCCTGGGACAGGATGATCGAAGCTGTGGAAGCCGTTCGTGAACGTACATTGCGGGCCACCGCAGCTTTGAGGCTCGCTGGGATTCCTTATGCAGTCGCGGGCGGTAACGCCGTGGCGGCCTGGGTAGCTCGAGTTGACAGTGCAGCGGTTCGGAATACACAGGACGTTGATATCCTGGTGCGGCGTATCGACTTTGATTCGGTGAAGACGGCACTGGAAGCGGCAGGATTTACTCACCATGAATTGATGGGTGTTGACTGCTTTATTGATGGCCCGGATGGCAGCCCGCGTGATGCTGTGCATCTGCTGTATGCTGCGGAAAAGGTTCGGCCGGAGTATGCGGAACCCACTGCCGACCTTGATACCGTGGAGCCAGCAGAAGGATTTGATGTTGTGCCGTTGGAAGCTCTGGTACGCATGAAACTGAATTCCTTTCACCGCAAAGATCAGGTTCATCTTCAGGATATGTTAAACATCGGCCTCATCGACGCGACCTGGATGGATCGGCTATTGCCGCAGCAGGCTGGGCGATTGCAGCAGTTGATCGACGATCCTGATGGTTGAGTTTTCCGAATCACCTGGAGAGTGTCGCTGTTAACCGACTCCAAAGACAAAGAGGTCAGGCGCAGATAATGTTGACGGTTTTTCATTGATCGTGACACATATTCTCTCAGGGTGTATCATCTTCAGCATGTCGCTTCGCGGGTCGCATTGATTCCGCAGAGTTGCCTCCTGCCATTCTGCAGCCTCATGCACTCCCCACACGAAGCGGAAAAGTTCAACGCACGATCTTATACGTCCGGTTAATCGCCAGACGGATAGATCGCAATTCGTTACAGATCAATCTCAAAACATACCACATGATGCGGCTATTTTGATGCTTACATTCATCCAGTCATACCGGCTCAGGTTGCTCGCGGTTCTTACTTGTCCACTTTTTGCAATCATTGGTGAAGCTTGCGGTACAATTGGCATTCTCGCTGATTTGCCAGCCCTTGGACGGCTAGGAATCGTTGCATTCTCTTGCGCGATGATTTTGCTGCTGCCACTTGGCATTGCCTGCGGCCTCCTGAGTTGGCAGATGGCTCGAAAAAAAACGGAACCGGTCACTGATTCACGAGACTTTGTCGAGTTCCTTCTCGGATTTGCCGGATTCGTTATGATTGTTTTGGGCGTCATCTTGTCTCCAATCACATTCTTGCTCGCTGCCGAGCTCTTACTTTCACTACTTGTGTTCTTTGACTTCGCGAGTGCATAGGAATGGCGCGGAGTTAGATTGGTGGTTGAGCGGAGTGGGCTTGTGACGCTGGAATCCAGCCGAGCCGAAGCTCGTCGATCCTGAGATCGCGGCATTTGTTCAAGAAGCCCGGCGGTTGAGCGACGCCCGGAGGCGTATGGGAAAAGCAATTTCAGGAGGCTGCGTTTCCGCGATTTCTGGAGATCCTTTCTGCCGGAAAGGATTTTCCGATTTGCCGCACAGTGAACCGAAGGCGAGATGTCGCATGGCACAACAAAATGCGGTGCCGTGATCTCCGGCGACATGTTTTTGGAATCGAAACTTGTCTGGTCGCAGCGGGGCTGCGAAGTCCTTTCCGGCAGAAAGGACCTACATCAGCGAGTACCTTCCACCGGCACGACTCAATGCGTGTCTGAGCGTGTATCCTCACAGGCTGTCATATTTCAACGAATCGGCGGGAGGCCCAATCAACGGCTGGAAACACCTCGATTGCAGCAACATCGAATGGGGCCAGGACATGGTTCTGGTGAAGGAATGTGTCGAACAGCATCCTCAAGTGCAGCCGCTTCATGTTCATTCTACCGGTTATGTTACGCCTCAGCGGATGGGCATTGAGACACAGACGCTGCAATTGACAACTCACACCTCGCTGGGCGGCGAATCCTTGTCTTACGCGTTCGCCCTGGGCTGGTAGATCATTGGACGGACACGCCTGGTCGAATCCCACAATCCGTTTCACGAGCTGCTGCAACGCAACCCGGACGGCACCATCGCCTATTCGATGCGGATTTGATGCGGACTACTGCTGCGGCACCCAGGGATTCCAGCTGGCGTAGTACATGGCTCTGGGGACGCTGGCCTGAAGAATCTGATCGGCAACGACGTCAGCTGCTGAAAACTTTGAACCGATCAAAGTGTCGACAAGGCCGGGCGTGGAGCGATATTCGAAGGCGTCATAGCTGGGCAGTTGAAGTTGTTTGGCCAGTGCAGCGATGGCATCTTCGACGTAGCCGATTTCATCCACCAGATGATTTTCCAGAGCCTGATTGGCCGTGTAGATCTGGCCGGTGGCGAGTTTGCGAATGGCGGCGTCATCCAGTTGAACGCGGCCCGCATCGATCACGGAAACAAAGCGATCGAACGAGTCCTTCAGGATTGCGTCCCAGACCTGAGTTTCCTGTTCAGTCATCTCACGGAATGGATTGAGCGTATCTTTCAGCGGACCGGTGATGAGCGGTTCCGATTTGACTCCGATCTTCTGTACGAGCTCCGTGGCATTGAAGCGTGGGATGATGACTCCGATCGAACCTGTCCATGTGGTGGGTTCTGCAAAGATACGGCCCTGTTCACCAATTCCCATGGAGATGTAGTAGCCTCCTGATGCGGCGATGCGTTTCATCGCAACATAGACAGGTTTGACCTTTGCCATCTTCTGAATCTCTCTCAGCAGCTGATGGCTGTCCGCGACAAAGCCGCCCGGGCTGTCGATGGCCATGACAACGCCCTTCACAGTTTTGTCCTCAGTCGCCTGCTTAATTTGCTTGAGCCAGCGTTCGGTGAAGGGTGGGCTGATGGTGCCAGTGAAGTTGATCACGGCAACGCGATCGTTGGCGCCCTTGTCGCCCGTCAGATGTTGCTCGGCGATTCGAGGCGTTGAATAGGACAGTGGATCCAGAATGAACCAAAGGTTCAGAACGATCGAAATCAGCAGCAGGCTCAGGAGCAATCGACGCAGCCAGCGAGCGGCACTGGTGGAACCAGGGGATTCGACACGCACCACGACTGTGGAAGAGTTCGCTGAAGCAGATTCGCCCGGGTGAACAATTTTTTCTGCAGTCATGATTACCCATCCCTTTCAAGAAGCGGCAGTAATTGCCGCAGAAGTCGTAAGTGAAGAATGCCGGGGCCGCACTTTGTGAAAAGAGGCGGCCTGCGGCAAGTCTGCCGGGGATTCCGGTTGTGCATATGGTAGCCGTCCTGATTGTCTTAACGTCATCAAAAGCGCATCAACGGGAACAACCGGCCTTTTCGGAAGCGACGATAGACAAGCAGGAGGCCCGCCGTCGCCATAGCTGCGAGCAGATCCTTCAATAACAGAAACGACACTTTCCGGAACGCCTTGCCAGTTCCGGCCAACGGTTGAGACAGGGGTGGATCTCATGAAAACTCGCAAGCTTGTTCGCCGCGCATTTTTTACAGCGGCACTGTCAACAGCGTCTTTGGTCCCGTCGGTTAACTCGCATTTAATCGCATTCGAGTCTGGAATGCGGGCGTCGGGGTCATCTATTCAACTGGTTCAGTATCAGCCAGGCCAGAGTCCTCCCGTCAACAGCCAGCCGAATCCAGCGGTGACGGCCGAGCTGAAGCGTATGTTCGAAGAAAATGGCCAGCCGATGCCATCCATGAATCCTCAAGATCTGCCGAACGCTCAGGGTCAGCAGGCGAGCACAATTCGTCCCACTCAGCGGCCCGGCATGCAGCCCAATGGCATGCAGCAGGGTAGAGTAACTCAGACAGCGGCGACTCAGAGTGGACCGAAATCGCAGTCAAAGCCGCAGGCACCGGCTGAGAAAAACATACTGAAACGATTTATGAGCAAGGTCACCGGGAAGGAAAAAAAAGCGGCGGAAGCAGCCGTTGTTCCTCCGATTCCGCCTGGATATTGCGCACCTGCGACGGCTCCACCATCGGGCGGTGTCAGCAAAGTTCAGACGCAGAATGCTGGGCAGGGAACACCTGCCCAGGGTCAGCAGGGCATGGCTCAAACATATCCCGGAGGCCAGAGGATGAATCCAAACGGGCAGCGGAATAATTTCCAGCCGCAGGGATCTGGTGTTCGGGGCGTGGCCGCACGCCCCGCCTCCAGCAGTCAGAGCAGTCCTGTCAACAGCAGGCCGCAACCGAACACCGGCACAGCTGCTGCCGCGCCGGTTCGTACGTCGCAGGGCGGACCTCCAGCTGGCCAAGTGCGAGCGGTCAGTCAGCCCAGTCAGCCCAGTCAGCCGGTGCCTGCCGTGCCGAACATAGTCAGGACTCCTGGAAAATCTGTCCCGCAGCAAGTCCCGGTCAAAACACCTCAGTATGTGCAGCCGGGGGCGGCGCCAGGATTTATGCCATCCGCACGCTCAGCGGCGGCCGCTGTTGTGCAGAATCCTCCAAAAGCAGAACCCCGACCTCAGGCTGCTGTTGTCGCGAGTCCTCGTTCAGAAGACCAGTTCAAGGACCTGTTTAATGAAGCCGACGCGGATGCGGACGACACTCTGGATCTGGACTCACTCGTTGAAAAGCCAGCCGCCCGAATCACGGAGCCTGCGGAAGTCTCAGAACCTGCGGAGGTCACTGAAACGCTTAAGTCTGTGCAGACGGACTCACCTGCAAACGCGAGCGAGCAGAATCCGTTTGGCGAGAGCGAAACGCAATCGCTGGACGCTGCGACAGAAAACAATCCGCTGACTGGTGTTCGCCTGGAATCAGCGGATGAAAATCTGTTTGGTCCGCCCGATGCACTACGAACGCTTCCGAGTGTGGATTCCGTGGCAAGTGAAGCTGATGCGGGTGCGCCGATAGCGGATTTCCAAAATAGCCTGCCAGCGATTGATTTGCCTGCCGTGGAAGATCTGACGCAGACTGAAGAAGCCGCACCGGTTCAGACGGACCTCGGTCTACCGGATCTGGATGCTGCGGATGCTGCTGAAGCCGGAATGCCTTTGGCTCCCGTGCCAGCTCCAGCTTCAGCTCGGACTGACGGTTTCGATCCGGCAAAAGAAACTGTCAAAACTGTGGAAGCGCCACCCGCACTGAAGAGTGTGAATACCGAAAAGCTTCAGCAGGTGGCTGAGCAGGATCGCCGAGTTCGCCAGCAGCGAGTGATTCAGTCGCGAGTTGGTCAAGCAGGCTTCAAGGGATTCTGTCCGGTGGAACTGCGTGATCGTCGGGAACTGGTCGAGACTGACCCACAATTCTCTGCAACTTTTGGTTTGCAGAGTTATACCTTCTCGTCAGCGGCTACAAAGACGGCATTTGAAGCGGACCCATCACGATACTCTCCGGCCGCAGGCGGAAGCGATGTGGTGTTGCTGGTGAACAGCGGTGAAGAACAGCCGGGCATGCTGGACTATGCGTTGTGGTATCGCGATCGTCTGTATCTGTTCCGATCGCGTGAAACGATGGCCCTGTTCAACAGTGATCCGCTGCGATTCGCCAACCAATATTGATTCGCCGATCAAAAGAAAATCCAACCCTCGACAGGGAGCACTCGTCACTGGTGCTCCCTGTTTCTTTTTTACGAAAGGCGAAAGACCAAATGCGAGCGGAGGAAAAGTTTGGTCAGACGCGAGATAATGGTGTTAAAGATTTCTGCGACCAGTTGTCACAGTTGCCGACCCAAGTGGTTTTGTGCAGCGGATCGCCGAAGCAGGTCGTCAATGAATTACCCAAAGTCCGCATCGTTTGCTGTGGAGTAGTTCGTTCGGCAGAAAATGCCGAGTGTTTGATAACCCAAATCACCTCCGTCGCCGAAAACAAGGATTTCTTTTGAATGGGCGAAAGTTTTGCGCAGAATCATTAAGAACACGTGTTGACTCATTCGACCGCCTGGCGATATCACTCGGCCTCTCAACCCGGATTCACCTCCTGAATCCAAATGAATCCTGTCACTTCTTCCTCTCGATCCTTCCGGATTTCTTCCGGCCCCGGATTTCTCCGGGACCTGAGCTACACCCGGCCACTGAATTGTTCTCTGATTCTGCACTTCCCGGTTGGTGACTCACACTGACCGACGTTGTTCTGTTTCAGAAATTTTTCAGCCTTCCTCTCGTCACTCTCCCCTCTGTCTCTCTCCCTCTGCTCTCAGATTGAGGAAATCATGAACGAGTTCCCAAACGGCGCTCATCATGAGCCGCATATTCTGCGGTTCCCCCAGCCAACGTCCGCTGCACCTGCATCTCCACAGGCAGCCACACCTGAAACACAGGAAGCACCAAACCGCACGGTTCTGGTGTTCTCTCCTCGACCCGGAGCTCGTCAGCTGCTTGCTGACGACGTCCGAAAGCGAGGCATGCAGGTTTGTGAAACAGACAGCCCGGACGCAATGTTGTTTCACCTGAGCCGTCAGGAATTCAGCTGCTGCATTATTGATGATGCTGATACTGTTGCCCGCATTCAGGAAGTCAACGCTGCGATCCGAAGCCACTCGAAAGCGGCTCAGATCATCTGCATCGTTGGCGAAGATTCCCGATGGGGACGCGAAACTGTTCCGACCTTCGAATGCGAAGTGATGGAACGACCTTATTCAGCATCTCGCTTCGGCGCAGCTCTGCTGAACGCTCTAAAACGCGGTGAACTGATCCGCGAAAATGAAAAGCTGCGACGCCAGCTGCTCAACCGCAATCTGATGGATCTGGTTGGCAGCACGCCAGCCATGCAGTCTCTGCGAGAATCCATTCGCATCGCGGCTGATGATGACCGAACTGTTCTGGTTCGAGGCGAACCGGGCAGCGGAACGACGCTGATTGCCGAAGGCCTGCATCGCTGCAGTCGCCGAGCGGCCAAGCCGTTCCTTCGCATCGACTGCAGTCTGCACTCAGTGGAAACACTGGAGCATCAACTGTTTGGTGATGCGACGGCCGAAGGCTTCCCTGGCTACCTGAAGATGGGTGATGGCGGTTCGATCCTGCTCGACAATGTCGACACGGTCGCTCTTCCATTCCAGAAACGACTGGCTCAACTGCTTGAACAGCGAGCCGCTGCGGTTCTTCACGGAACGATGGATGGACCCAACATCCGGTTCATTGCGGCAACGCATTGCGACCTGAATCGACTGGCCATGGAAGGCCGGTTCCGTGATGATCTGCTGCAACACCTCAGCGGAATCACTTTGCAGTCTCCTCCGCTGCGAGTCCGTACCAACGACATCCCGTTGCTGGTCGAACACTTCATCAGCCAGATCTCGCTGAAGGAAGGTCGCCCACCGCGACAGGTCAGTTCCGAAGCCGTTCGAGTGCTCGAAAGCCATCCGTGGCCGGGCAATGTTCGCGAACTGCAGAACGTTGTCGAACGCTGCTGCACTGTCGATGTGACTGAAATGATCGGTCCTGAAGATCTGCGACCCTGGTTGCAGAATGACTCGATCGAAGAAGGTGCCGAGTGCGTTGGAATGACGCTGGCTGAAATGGAACGCAAGCTGATCGAATCAACATTCGCTCGCTGCAACGGAAACCGTGAAAAGACCGCTCAGATTCTACAGATTGGTCTGCGAACTTTGTCCGGAAAGCTCAGAGAATACGGCTACCCTCCACGAGGCGGCCCGGGTTCGAATATCAAGCGTACTGTTGTTCCAGCAGCGGCTTCAATCGCTGGGGAACAACGCCGAGCAGCGTAGTTTTACGCTGCCATGAAGTGACCTCCCTCCTCCCGAAAAGGGCGAGCTTTCCCCCGGAAGCTCGCTCTTTTTTTGTGATGGCCTGCGGAGAATTCGGTAGAGATTCGAGTGAAGGGACTGTTATGATTCAGATTCAATCTTTGTCTGCTTGGATCAAGGCAGACCCATCGTAACTTTCGGAGGATGTCCATGAGCATCATCACTGCCAACGAACCCGAGATTCTTGAACCACCTCGGCAGAAGTTATTGACTGTTGAAGAGTTCCTGGCCATCCCGGACGACGAAAATATTGAACGGGATCTTATCCGCGGTGAAGTGAAGGAACGCGTCATGACTCGTCGTAGCCGTCGACATGCTTTGACTGAAGCAAAGATTACTTACTTCCTGATGAACTGGGTACAACTGGAACGTCATGGCGATGGCAAGGTTTTCTCCGGCGAAGTTGGCTGCATCCTCCGGCACGCCCCTTCCTCAACGGTTGGCATAGACGTCGCCTACATCACCGCCGAACATGCGGCCCGTCAAACGGACGCAACGCGCCTGATTGAAGGCGCGCCGGCACTGGCCGTTGAGATTCTGTCACCCAACGACACTCAGGAAGCGATTGCGCAGAAGATTGACGAATACCTCGCCTGTGGTGTACAGCTCGTGTGGATCGCCGATCCTCACTTTCGCACCATCACGGTCCATCGCCCTTCGATGGCCCCGGAATTCTTCGCGGAAGGCCAGACGCTTTCTGCCGAAAAAGAGCTTCCCGGATTCAGTGTGCTCGTCCGGAATCTGTTTGAATAATCAACCAGATCCAATCTGCCACTGTTTCACCGCTTCAAGCGGCCAAACGAGCATCAGGACATTCAGCAACAGCGAATCTCGGATCGTGAGCAGCAGACTCATCTCCGTCAGCAGAAAGAACACTGCCGAACGACGAAACCCCAACCGACCAGCCAGCATGTATCCGACAATACATGCGATGAGGTCACCTGCCGAGTTGATGACGGAATCACCAAAGTAATCTTTCGAAATCGTGGCCGCTCGATAGCGTTCGATAATAGCCGGCGAGTTCTCCAGAATTTCCCAGCCTGCTTCAAGAACGACGGCCATCAGGAATCGAGTTGTCTCCGGTACACTGCGAGGCAGCCAGTACAATATCCCGTACAAGACAACTCCGTGAAGCACGTGCGTAAAAAAGTACGGATCCACCAGATGCTGCGAATTGTGCGACGACCAGATATCCCATGACCATGGTCGCCAGGAACCACAACTGCACCAGAGAGGCTGACCCATGAGATACAGAATCACAGCGGTGATCAGAACGATTCCTGTCCCGAGAAGCTTCGAGGTCTGGTGTTCAAAGATTTGCATGATTGAGGTTGCGAATTAAGTCTGCCAGTTACTTAAGATTGTAAACGAGCAGCTTGTCCATGTCGCGAAGGTAAAGCTTCCCTTCCGCAATGACAGGATGAGCCCACGCGGGGCGATTGCTGCGGTCCGGCTGATCAAAGCGGCCCAGTTCTTTGTATTCACCGCGATTCGCTGCCAGCAGAACAACGGGGCCCTGTTCGTTTCGGAATACGATTTTTTTATCGGCGTACGCAACGGAACCCTTCATGCTGCGTTCACGCCACGTTGGTTTCCCGGTCTTTAGCTCCACACAGGAAAGCATGTCGCCGTTGGATCCGTAAACATACCCGTCGAGGAAGACCATTCCGCCGTGATGGTTTTTCATATCCTTCGTAAAGTAAACCTGTTTTGCCGCAATACTTTTCCCCTGGGCTTTCAGTTCCACCAGTTCAGCACCCGTGCCATAGTCGGATGAGCTGAAAACGTAGTTGCCGACGACGAGAGGCGTTGCGCAGTTGGCGGTCCCGTTCGAGGACGCATTCTGGCCCCACAGAGGTTCTCCATCACTGGCTCGAACACCGCAGATGCCTTTCGATGTGAAGATCACATACTGCTTCACCTTGCCGATGGTGGCGACCACGGGCGATGCATACGAGGCGGCCGGCTGCTCGGGCACCTGGCTTTTCCAGACCACTTTACCAGTCATCGCGTCCAGCGCAACCACCGTGGCATCCTGGCCTCCCGGAGAACAGATGACTTTGCCATCATCGACCAGCACGGACTCACTGATACCCCAGGTGATGTTTCCGCCACCGAACTGCTTCAGAATATTGGTTTGCCAGATCACTTCACCGCTGGCGGCATTGAGGCAGCTCAGGTCGCCGTTGCCTCCGAGCGAATAAACCTTGCCATCGATCACGGTCGGGGTTCCGCGAGGGCCGTTGCCCTGACCTTCTGTGTACTCATCGCCGTTCCGAGTCTTCCAGACAATTTTGCCTGTGCTGCGATCGAGGGCAATGACCTGCTCCCCGCCGTCGACATTTCCCATTGTGTACATCAGATTGCCGACCAGCGAAACAGATGCGTAGCCTTCGCCAATGCCGGAGATTGTTTGAAGCAGCTCCGGTCCGCCTTCTGGCCACTTATCCGCCAGGCCGGTTTCCGGGGAAAGATTGTCACGATTCGGGCCCCGGAACTGATTCCAGTCGCCCGCTTCAGGGCCGGTCGGCATTGCCGCAGTCGACTTATTGCCTTTGGTTCGCTTTCCCGTTTGTGCTGCTGTCGAATCGCAGTCACTCACAAGGATGCTGCAGATAACGGTCATACAAAGCCATTGTCTCATCACGTCACTCGCCTTGTTGAAAGTCAGACAGGATTTACTCATCCGCAGTTTAGCGTTTAGGAATGACCCAGTGTCCAGTCGGATTGAATGGAGTTTGGTGCGGACAGGCAGAACTTTCGCCGGATGTCAGACCGCAGGAGTGACGGCCAACAAAAAAAACCCGTCAAGGAGCCGGGCTTCAGAGCACTGATGTGCGTCAAAATATCGACGTTTGCACTACTGAGCTGCCGTGGTTGCGACGGCCAGCTGCCCTTTGGGAACTGCGATGAAAGAAGTCGTCATCGTTCCGTCCTCGGAATTCCACAAGCGGATTTCACCGTCATAGCTGCCCGAAGCAATCAGCTTGCGGCCGACATTTGCGCTGAGTGTATAAACCCAGTCATTGTGGCCGGTCAGTTTACGAATCTCTGCTCCATCAGCCGCTTTGTTCTGATGAACAGCCCGATCGCCGCTCGCGGACAGGATGATGTCATCCGGAAGAATCTGAACTCGGAACACATCACCACCGAAACCACCGATGGCTCGAATTTCCTTTGAATCAGCCGAATTCCAGACTCGCAGACGCTTGTCACCACCACCGCTGACGACTGTCTTGCTGTCGGCAAGAAACGCAGCCGTGTAGACCGGTTCACCATGGCCAGGGAAAGTGATAACCGGGTTACCAGTCGCCGCATCAAAGACCTTGCAGGTTTTGTCACGGCTGCTGCTGACAAGGCGAGTGCCATCCGGAGACCAGTTGACGTCCATCACCCAGTCGGCATGATCTTCGATATGAGTGGCTTCTTCGCCGGTTGAGACGTTTACTACATAGATGGATCGATCGGCACCAGCACAAGCCAGCTGCTGACCATTCGGGCTGAAGCTCAAAGCAAAGACCGCGTCGCGCGATCGCACCAGCGTGCGAAGCAAACTTCCGTCGGCAGCAGAAAATAGTTTCAGTTCACCCAGCTGACCGGGGGTACCAGCCGCAACGGCCAGACTATTTCCGTCAGCACTGAATTCCAGATCATAAATGCGTTCCGCAACATTGGAGATGCGGCGAACCAGCGAACCATCGGCCGTGTTCCAGACGAGCACTTCACGATAGCCGGACGAAGCCAGTTGTGAGCCATCGGCATTGAAAGCCACGGCAGTCACTGGAATCGCGACGCGGTATTCGTCGGGAGGCAGCGGCTGTGATCGTTCGGGCATGACATCAAACAGGTCTGCGTTCAAGGCAATGCCGGCGTCCAATGGCGCGCCCACTTCGATCCAGTGCTTAACGACTGCGATCTCTTCAGGCTTCAAAGGATCGGCATCCTTGGGCATTGAGCCATCTTCAATCATCGTCAGCAGCAGAGAATCGGCTGTCTTATGAGCTGCCACAGCAGCTCCCGATTCGCCACCTTTCAGCATGGCTGCAAACGAATCCAGATTCAGACGACCGCCGGGGCTGCGAGTGTTGTGACAAGCGATACAGCGTTCGGCAAAAATTGGTGCCACATGTTGGGAGAAGGAGACAAACCGTCCGAGCGGTTCGAGGGTCGCTTCGGCCTCACGACGCGCCACGAGAGCTTCATTCGAAACAATCTGCATTTCTGCATTCAGCTTTTGCAGCGATGGCTCAAGGCCAGTCAGCTGCGCTTGAAGGGCCTTCTGCCACATTTCGCCGTCGACCTTCACAACTTTCAAACTTGTTTCCCGACTATTCGCCGAGGCCAACGCTTCGGTGGCCGCCTTAAAGGCTGCACGCATGGGTTCAGCAGCAGCGACTGCGGCTTCGTGTTCGGCGGTTTTCTTTTCAGACTCCGTCTTCGCTGCTGCGAGCAGCTTATTCTGCTCATCACGGCGAGTCGTCACCTGTACGATCAACGCATCGGTATTCGCTTTCAAAGGCGCGAAGTCTGCAATGGATTTTTCAAGCCCCTGAATCGCAGCGGACGAATCAACGCCTGTCAATTTAGAGGCGGCCTGCAGAGTCTCAAGGGATTTGCTGAGCGACGCGACAGAATTTGTCAGGCCGGCAACAGCCGTTGTTGCTTCGGTCAGACGGGCTTCTTCCTGAGCGACTGCGGCGGTGACTGTAGTCGTGGTGGTTTCAGCGGCGGCTACCGCTGTTTGAGCTGCAGTTACTGTGGCCTCGGCTGCATCAGCGGCTGTTTTCGTTTCCGCGATCTTCTTATCGAGTTCAGGACGCTGCGCTGTAATTGCTGCGATCTGTTGTTCGGCATCGGTGGCTTTGCTGCGCCATTCGACAGACGATTTTCGCAGAGTCGCCAGTTGACTCTGTAATTGTCGCTGAGCATCCTTCAATGCATCCAGTCGTGCCGTGGCTTTGTCCGCCACAACAACAAGCGCATCCGCGGCCTCGTGCTGGGGGAGCGAGGCTGTGAGATCCGCAATCTGCTTGTCCAGGGCAACGGTTTGTTCTTGAAGCTTCTGGACATCGGCTGTTTCTGCGGCCATCCGAGTCTGGGCTTCGCCAAGCTGTTTCTGGATTTCCTGGACTCGCTGATCGGCGACGGTTGCGGCACCTTGGCGAAGAGTGAGTTCCTTTTCAGACTCCTGCTTCATCAGACGTTGCTTCTCAAGCAACTGGCGAGCCTCAGCGGCACCGGATGCAGGAACTTCGACTGCAACAGCGGGCGAGACGGGCAGAACTGCCGTGAGTGAGAACCCAAGGAGGGCGGCTAAAAGCGAATGGCGAAATGTTGAACGAGGCATGGAGAGTCCTCTTGTTGATGCCGGGCGGGATGCCGTTGTTGCCAAAATGCAACAGGACATTCAACATTAGGATTCAGGTTTAACCCTGCCGTGTCAAGCTTCACGGAATCCGCAAACTCCAGCATGAAGCAAATCCCTCAGCCGGAATAATCGTTCAGGATGCGGGAAATGGCAGATTCAGTAAACAAGAAAAGCTCGGCAGCTTTGGCTTACCGAGCTTTTTTGTATTTGATTTACCGCGCAGCAAAAACCTCCGTTTAGACAATGGCCGATCATGTGATCGGCTGCATTCGTCAACCAGGGATTACTGCAGGTCAGCGCACAGGAACTCTGGAAAAACCAGGCCCCAGGACTACGATTAGCCCTTACGGTGCCGAATTTTGGCTCGCATACGACGCTTCTTGCGACCAATCTTTCGTCGACCCTTACCCGTCTTCTTAGTACCCATGAGCCAATAATCTCCGGAATTCGAACTTGAATGCCACTTCGGAAGGGGCGAAGGATAACAAGCCTTCCCATTTGGTTCAAATCACGATTGCTGCCGTTCTTTCGACAAAGACAAAGGTGTGACTTGGGCGTCTTTCCAGGAAGACGACCTTTCGTCCCTGTTGAATGCAGAAAAGCCCTGTTTTGTTTGCTTTAGGCCAACGGATTCGGTCGAATCCCGTCGCGAGGCGGCTGCAGATTTTTACTGCTATTTTTTCTGACGGCCGCAGGTTGGGTCCCAATCATAGGGCGTAACAACTGGTTTCCCCGGCTGAAGTGGGGATTGCAGACGTCTCTGACAGAGGTAATCGAGTGAATCAGGTCACAGCTGGCATCGTCGCGGCACGCGGGCAAAAGAATGCCGTAGATCTTTGGCGGCCGTACCACTATCTATCCGAACCGGAATTTTCTCGTTTTGGGTGCGTGGAGGATGTTGCGACAATCTTTCTGACCAATCGCGAATGTCCATTTCGCTGTCTGATGTGTGATCTTTGGAAAAATACGACAGACGAGACGGTGCCGGTTGGGGCTATTCCATCGCAGATCGACTGGGCTCTGAGACAACTTCCCCCGGCTCGACATATCAAGCTCTATAACAGTGGAAACTTTTTTGATCCGAAGGCCATCCCTTTGGCAGACTGGCCTGCCATTGCCGACCGTTTGCGTGACTTCGACACCGTGATCGTGGAAAACCACCCGAATCTTTGCGGAGATTCGTGTGCCGAGTTTCAGCAATTGTGTGAAACGCAGCTGGAGGTCGCTCTGGGCCTTGAGACGGCACATGCGGAGACGCTGTCGAAGCTCAATAAGCAGATGACCATTACCGATTTTGCTCGAGCGTGTGCCTTCCTGTTGAAGAATCAGATCCTGATTCGTGCCTTTGTGCTGCTGAAGCCGCCCGGCACTTCGGAAGAGCAGGGGGTGGTCCGGGCGATCGATTCGGTGCGATTTGCATTCGATTGCGGAGTCAGCTGTTGCGCCGTCATTCCAGTGCGGGCTGGGAATGGCATCATGGAACAACTGCAGTCGGCCGGCGAATTTTCTCCGCCTCGACTGTCGTCGCTTGAATCTGTGCTGAACGAGACGCTCTCATGGAAACGCGGGCGTGTCTTTGCCGACCTCTGGGACGCGCGTCAGTTTGCTGATGACCGTGACTTCGCCGATGAACAGCTTAACCGGCTTGTGGCGCTGAATTTCACTCAGCAGATTTCTTGAAGCCACGGTCCGTTGCACACGAAATGAAGTAAGCCACGCCTCCCGAGCTTCGCGACCAATCCCATGACCATGACATTAAACGCATGACGAATTTACACGCCGACATTCTAATTCTTGGCTCTGGCTTTGGCGGCAGTCTGCTGGGGCTCATTCTGGCTCGCGCGGGCAAGTCGGTCCTGATGGTCGACCGCAGTCAGCATCCGCGGTTCGCGATTGGCGAATCCTCAACACCGCTGGCTGATCGGACACTGGCCCAGTTGGCGGATCGTTATGGCATTCCCGAGCTTCGTCCATTCTGCCATTGGGGATCGTGGAAACGGGCTCATCCACAATTACTGTGCGGCCGGAAACGAGGCTTCACGTATTTCGATCAGACGGATTCTCAGGAGCTATCGCCAGAAAATTTCGCAGAGCGACGGATGCTGGTTTCCGCCAGTGTGGATGACGAGCATTCCGACACTCACTGGTTGCGCAGCGATGTGGATCAGTTCTTGTTTGAACTGGCGATCTCATCGGGAGTCACCGCGTTTCAGCAGTGCATGTACACGCTCAGTCAGCAGCAGGGTCAATGGATTCTGGCTGGAGAAGGCAACGCTGCGCGTGAAACTGAGCGGCAGGCGGCGCGGCTGTCAGAAAATCCTGCACCGCTTCAAGTGCAGGCCCCTTTCCTGGTCGATGCGACCGGATCGGCAAATGGAGTATTGAGGTATCTCGGCATTACTGATCAGCCGGATCGTCTTCGGACGAACTCGAGATCACTCTTCGCGCACTTTAAAGGAACGCTGACGAGCGAGCAGCTGCTGGACAGCAAGAGAATTGAGACGAATGACTTTCCGTATCGTTGCGACGATGCGGCCGTCCATCAGGTTCTGCCCGATGGCTGGATGTGGCAGCTCAGATACGATGACAATTCCCTCAGTGCCGGATTCATGATTGACGAACGCCCGACGGCGGCTCGCGCACCTCAGACGTTTGAAGCTCCGACGGAAGAATGGAACTGGCGAATTGAAAGAACACCGTTCCTCGCCCAGCAGTTCCGTGAAGCAACAATCGTAAGGCCGCACTCTGGTCTGCAAAGCACGAAACGCATTCAGCGACTCACATCACAGGCCGCGGGTGACAACTGGGCCGCGATCACGAACACGGCCGGGTTCGTCGATCCATTACACAGTTCGGGAATAGCTCACACCTTGTTTTCGGTTTCACGACTGGCCGATGTCCTGTTGACGGCAACCGATGTTGGGGATCGCAAACGACTGCTGCATGAGTATTCGGAATCACTGATCAGCGAGATCTGCTGCGTGGATGAACTTGTGGAAGGTTGTTACGAAGCGATTCCTTCGTTTCCACTGTGGTGTTTGTGGGGCATGTTGTATTTTGCAGCGTCGACGAGCATGGAGCAGTCGGCGTCGGACGGATTGCGGAGCGTCAGCTTTCTGCAGGCGAATGACACACCGTTTCGCACCATGCTGAGTGCCGCCAGGCAGCGACTGGGGATTGCACGACACGCTGCGAAGACTGAGCGGAAATCGGCAGAGACAAAATTTGCCAACTGGCTGAAGCCGGCAATTGAGCCATGGAATCAGGTCGGGTTGTTTGATGACAGCTGCAACGGTCTGTACTCGCAAACCGCCGCGCCAGCAGATGCGTGGTGATCGGCTTACGCCCAATGGTAGTCGATTTAACGGGGCATCGTCGTAGCGGAAGCCGCCAAGGCTTTCGGAAGGCTGGCTCATCAAGCAGACAACCGAAACGCTTGGCGCATTCCGCTACAAAATGAGCGCCATTGGACTCACAACGCTGCTCTGAGCCAGCAACAGACACAACAGCAGCGTTGTTGAATGACGAGAGCCTGGATCTGCGGGAGCATGCGGATTTCGAGTGATACGGCAGAATAGGGTATCCGGCAGATGCCGGCGGTACGCCGAATAACTGTAAAATCGCATGTTATGAGGCCGCTGGAAGCTCTCTGGCTTCAATTTTCGCCCAAGGCTAAACTGCCGCTGGTCGGAGAGCGGCAGAAACTGCCTGTTCTGCGGCCTTAAAACGTAATCACCCAAAAGACGCGAAATCGACAGGGAGGTCGGCGTGTTTCTGGTTCGCACCATTCGCAGACGGCTGCTCACAATGTTCGCCGTTGCGCTGCTGCTGATGACCGGCATGGCGGTGATCGGAATTTGTGGCCTCGTCTGGCATCAGGAGGCCGTGGACGATCTGGATTTTTTGCTTCATCGCAGCCCCAATCGAGAGCAGCTGAGTCGTTCCGTCGGGCGAGTCTATGAAAGTCTCTGCAATTCACTGGACCTGAAAAAGTCAGAGTCTGTGCTTGAACTTAAAACTTCCTACGACAGCCACGTGAAGGAAGCGGAAGAGGCGCTCTTTGATTTTCGTCGCCGCATCGAATCTCTTCCGTTGACCATCGAGCTGACTCTGCAGCAGCGCGAGCAGGTGCTGGCCCGTCTGGATAAAATTTATGGCGAGATTCTGCTGCTCGGCGGTTTGACCGCTGAGTTCAAGCTGTTCAAAGCCGAGGAGGATACGCGGGCCTTTGACAGCGTGCGATTTCGAGCGGGCTGTGCGGTGACACGAATTCAGAAAGGTCTCGAGACGCTCCCCGCCTATCAGGCAAAGAACTGGGTGGAGTTGTCACTTCAGAAGGAACGTGATCGCTCGGCGAGACTGCTGAAGATTTTGTCATGGGGAACTGTGATCGTCGTCGTTGCTTTCCTGGCTCTGTTGGTTTGTGGCTTTCAATGGATCTCGGTTCCACTGCGGTCAATTGCTCATGGCTGCACACGCATCGCGAACGGTGATATTTCTCATCGGCTTCCATCCGTGTCGCGATGGCACGATGAATTTTCGGATCTCGTTGCCGGTGTGAATTGTGTCGCCGACCGTTTTCAGCAGGCGGAAGAAGATCTGCTGTACAAAGTCAGAGAACGCAGCGAACAACTGGTGCGGTCTCAGAAGCTGGCCAACGTCGGATTTCTTGCCGCCGGAGTTGCGCATGAAATCAACAATCCTCTGAGTGCCATTTCGATGGCCGCGGAGTCGCTGGAATTTCGCCTGTATGACCTTGTCGGAATGCAATCGCAGGATGGGCGTGAGGTCATGGAGCGAGTCGCCATGATTCGTCGCGAGTCCCGTCGCTGCGGAGACATTACGGCACGGTTGCTCAATTTTTCCCGCGGTGACAAAGGCACGCGACACCTCACGGATCTCGCAGAGCTGGTGCGGGAAGTTCTTGTGATGGTTCATCATCTGGGCCGGTATCAGGATCGTCGCGTTGAATTTGCCTGTGACAAGTGTGTCACTGCGGATGTTAACCCGGCCGAAATCAAGCAGGTGATTCTCAATCTTGTGGCCAACGCATTGCAGGCGACTCAGGCCGGCGGAGTCGTCACCATTCGCTTGCAGGAACAGGTCGACAACGTAATTCTTGCCATTTGTGATGATGGCTGCGGGATGGATTCAGAAACGCTGCAGCACGTGTTTGATCCGTTTTTTACGACTCGCGAAACGGGGCAGGGCACCGGCCTGGGATTAAGCATTACTCATCGAATCGTGGAAGACCATGGCGGAACGGTGACCCCGATGAGTGACGGGGCGGGATGTGGCAGCACCTTTCAGATCCGAATTCCTCGTCGGCAGCGGCAGGCAAACGCAGCATAAGCCGTGGGAAATTCGCAGGATTGTGCAGACGGATGCAAAAACAATCCGTGAACCAGGCGATCCGGCAGCAAAGAGGCTGGAATGAGGTGTTTTCCGTGGCATATACTCGGTGAAATTGGGTCAACATCGGCGTTTTTGGGAGAGAGCAAATGGCGGGCAAGTCCCAGGGAATCGTGGTGGGTTCGATGGGCGTTGCAGCTCTGATGGGTTTGGCAGCGATCCTGGACCTCGCGTTGGGATTTCCATTCGGTGGCCAGATGATGCTGGACATCATGTTCATTCTGGCCTCGGCGCTGGTGGTTTATATGGGCCTTGACTGCATGAAGGACGCGCGCTGATCGGGCGACGTGGGTCAGGCAGTTTTAAAAACAGACTCTTCAGGCCCGGCAGGTCTTTGGCTTGTCGGGTTTTGCATTTAACGGTTCGGCAGGGAGGTCCGACTGTGGCAACAATGCTGCATCAGCAGCTTAAAGAACATTATGTCTCTGACGCGGGTCGACATGAGGTCGTCGTCGGCAACTTTCGAATCGACGCTGTTGATCGGCGTGGTCGACTGATCGAGATTCAGTGTGCCTCGCTGTCTGCGATCCGGAACAAGATCCGAACGCTGGTCGACACGCATCAGGTCATCGTTGTAAAGCCACTTGCGGCTCGCAAAAAGATTGTCACCCTGCATCGCCGCGGTGGTGATGTCGTGAGTTCGCGATTCAGCCCCGTGCGCCAGTCACTGGCTCATGTGTTTCTGGAGCTGGTGCACTTCGGCGTGTTTCCGCATCCCAGCCTGCAGCTGGATATCCTGCTGACAGTTCAGGAAGAAATCCGTGTGCCGCCTACTGAGCGTAGTTCGTGGCGAAAGAAATACAGCGTCGAAGAAAGGGCTCTGGTCACGGTGCAGCAGCATGTAAAACTGCGGACCGCCAGTGACCTGTGGAAGGCGCTTGATGTGGTCGTGCCGGAGGAATTCACTACGGCCGATCTGGTCATCGCCAGCAAAATGCCACGCTGGCTGGCCCAGAAGGCGGCATGGTGTTTTCAAAGAATGGAGTTCTTTGAGATCTGCGGCAAACAGCGAAATTCGGTCGTGTATCGACTGGCAAAAGCGACGCGCCAAAGAAAGCGGAAAGCAGCGTGAATGCTGCAACGTGCAGATGCACGACAACCGCTGACTGAGTCAGTCGTGTGCCTGCGCTGTGATCGTTCGGACGACTTGTCATCGCTCCAGTCGCAGTTTTTCAGAATTCTGGCCGAACGTTCCCGATTACGGATGGCCGGTCTTTGTGTTGATCACAAACGTATGAGTCACCATCTCTCGATGGATTTCTCGGCGCGACTATCAGAATGAAGCCGTCGGCGGGTATGCCAGACCGCAATAATGTGTTTTGGGCCGACTCGCGACGAGTTTCGTTCGGACACAATGACTGGAGTGATTGCATTTGTGAGGAGACTCTGGTTAGCATGCCAGCGAAATGCCTGCAATTCGGGCAACTCCGATGAATTAGCACGCTTCCGTTTGAATGAACAGCTGCAATCAATCTGAGTTCTTCGGCACTTTCTTTCTCTCAAGTCACCGTGGAGATTTTCGTAATGGCGGAACCGAACGTTGCTCAATCCTCAGTCGCGGGCCAAAAACTGGTCTTCTGGGGCTGTTTTATTGCCCTCGTGACCACCTCCTTTGCATTCATCAGCCGTATCACGCTGTGCACGGTGCGATTTGGGTCCGAGTTTAATCTGGACCAGGTGAAGGTCGGGGAGTTGATCGGGGCCGGGATCTGGCCATTTGCAATCTCCATTATTCTGTTCAGTCTGGTCATTGATCGCATCGGCTACAAAGTCGCGATGCTATTTTCCTTCGTTTGCTTTGCGGTGTACCTGACTCTCGCGTGCATGGCGTACTCGAAAGTGCATGGCGTTGAAGGAGAAGCACTAATCGCAGCTCAAAAATCAGGCTACGATCTGTTGTATCTCGCAAGCATTATTCTGGCTTTGGGCAACGGGACCGTCGAGGCATTCATCAATCCCGTCGTGGCGACGATGTTCAACAAAGAAAAGACGAAGTGGCTGAACATTCTTCACGCAGGCTGGCCAGGTGGACTTGTCTTCTGCGGTATCGCAACGATTTACCTTGAAGAGACGCTCAAAACCGGCGATTGGCGCATTGTTATCGGATTGGTCGGAATCCCGGCCGTCGTTTACCTGCTCATGCTGATCGGAGCAAAATTTCCGAAGAGTGAGCAGGAGTCGGCTGGTGTGTCGTACCGCGAAATGCTGGGTGAGTTTGGAGCCTTTGGTGCCATGGTTGGCTTTGGGTTGATCTTTATGCAGCTCGGCGAGGTCTTCGGATGGAAAGAAGGAAACGCTCGCTACTACGCTCCAATTCTCACGGCTATTGTAACGATTGGGTTCGGTGCCTACACTCGCAGCCTCGGACGCGGGATTCTCGCGTTCCTGATTATTATCATGATGCCACTCGCCACGACGGAAATCGGAACGGACTCATGGATCAGCGGTCTGATGGAAAAGCCGATGGAGGCTGCCGGACGAAATCCTGTTTGGGTACTTGTCTACACGTCTGCAATTATGATGGTGTTACGTTTCTTTGCAGGTCCGATCGTTCACAGCCTGTCACCGATCGGTCTGCTGATCGCAAGTTCGATTCTGGCGATCGCGGGACTGTTTGCTCTGTCAAAATGTGGCAATGCTGAACTCCCAATGATTTTCGCCGCTGCCACACTGTACGGCTTTGGCAAGACGTTCTTCTGGCCAACCATGCTCGGTGTCACCGCCGAACAGTGTCCGAAGGGTGGAGCCCTGACCCTGAATGCGATCTCCGGCATCGGAATGATTGCGGTCGGCGTTCTGGGAACACCGTTCATCGGATATGTGCAGGCTCAAACGGCCAGCACCGTACTGCGAGAAAAGTCAGCGGAGGTTGCCAATATTGTGATTTCTGCCGACAAGGAGTTCATGGGGATTAAGTATGAGGCCATTGATCCAGATAAAGAAAAGGCCGTGACCGATGAAGCAGGACGGACTCACCTTTCTAATGCCAAGAAGAGCGGCAACTTCGAGGCGCTCGGGAAGATGGTGATGTTCCCGGCATTCATGCTGGTCTGTTACATCGCGCTGTTTCTCTACTTCAAGTCAAAGGGCGGATACAAGGCGCAAAGCCTGTCTGGCCACTAAATGCCTGGCCCAGAAAACGGCCTTATGTTTATCTTTCAGGAAGAGCCCAGCGTAAAACGCGGGGCTCTTTTTTTATTGATGGCATTTGACGAACACGGAGAACAGCGGCCTGCAAAGCATGCCAGAGGCCCGGAATTGCGATCTGCGGTTCCCGGGTCAGTGCGATTTTTCACAACCCCGGAATCTTGAATAATTTTTGCGACTGATTTGTCGAATGCATTCAGTTTTGCGGAAAATTCAACGCTCAGGAAGAAGCCACACGACTTTGCTTGATAGTCACGATTTGCCAGTGTTGCGTTATCACACCGAATGTGTGGCAGAACCGGCGGAAATGACAAACAAACAGACGAGTGGGCAAATTCTGCCGAAACTTCAGACGTCTGGAAATCCGAACCAAGGAATAGTGGTGGAATAAGCAATGGCAGTTCCTTCGGGAAGCGTCTCTATTTTTCGTGAAAGGTTAAATCCATGCGTCTTGTTGTTTGTGTTGCCACGATGGCCGTGATCGGTTTGTCGTCAGTGGTTTCGGCTGGTGAGAACGCTGTGCATTTGCTTCCGGCATCGACATCACGTGCTTCAGTTCCCGTAACCCAAGTGTCTCAGTCGAGCGGCTTTTTCCAGCCCTTTCGCCGTTCTCAGCCGTCGTTCTTTGGTCGTGTGATGGATCTGGAGCGTCGGAAAAACGCCTGGTTGCGACGTACGTTCCTGCAGTAATCTGAGGCTTGAAGTTGCACAGTTGAGCTCTCGATGAAACCAGACGCTAGCGCGTTCCGGCTAATTGGTAAACTCGGAATGGACGCAGCACCGGATCAGATCACAAACTGTGATCGGCGCATGAGAAGAGCCGTCGCGAAACCCGCACTTCGCGACGGCTCAGACCCCGAAACTGCTTAACTGCAGTGAGGACATCAAATTGGGTTCAACACCGGCTGTCCGGTCAGACCGCACCTGATTCGGACAGCTGACCCACACAGCATGCTGTGTGTATCGGCTGAATTCGCTCTGATATCATTCAGTGGCAGTTCCGATGATGAGTTCCTCTTCTTCTTCCTGGATAATGATTCGAGGTGTGACCATCAGCATGACGCTTTCCGTTTCTCGACCCACACCGCTGTTCTTGAACAGTCGGCTGATGTATGGAATCTTATTCAGAATCGGAACACCGGCCATGTTTCGGCCTTCACGCAATCGCTTGATACCACCCAGAAGCACTGTGCCACCGTCCGGCACACTGACAACGGTCGTCACAGTCAGTTGGGAAACCACTGGCAGCTGAAGTGTGCCAGCCACTCCGCCGCCACCCTGCTGTCCCTGCTGTCCCTGCTGGCCCTGCTGGCCACCGCCGCCCTGGCCACCGCCGCCCTGACCACCACCGCCGCCAAAGCCGCCACCGATCCCGCCGAAGCCGAACTGGCCGCCACCGCCGCCGCCACCACCACCGAAGCCACCACCACCACCGAAGCCACCACCACCACCGCCACCACCACCGAAGCCACCCTGCTGTCCAGAGGCCTGGCCACCACCGACGCTGGTGAAGGTCTGCAGGTCGAGCAGCTGGTTGAACTGTGGCAGAATGGAGAGTCGGACATAACGTCGGTCGGCAGAGACAACTCCGTTTACCGTCAAAGAAACCCCGTCAGGAATCGTGCCGATCAGCGGCTGGAAACCCACACCACCCTGACCAACAACCGGGATCTGTCCCTGAACATAGTTTCGCTGAATATTGTCGGAGACTGTTGCAGACTGTCCGTTGTACATCGTGACCTTTGGAGCCGTCATGATGTTCGATCGAGAGTCGCCCTGAGCCGCCTGAATGAAGAAGAACGCTTCAATGTCGCTCAGGATTGCCATACCAACCTGGATACCAGCGTTTGGCTGGAAGCCACCGAAGTCGGGCACACCGATTTCAAACGATCCCTGGCGGAACTGAATGTCATAGTCTTCAGTAAACTGACCAGGGCTGGCCAGACCAACCGTGGTCCGTCGGAAGTCGTCTCTTGGGGAATTCACGCGGTTCACTCGGTCAAACAGATTGGTGCCTCCACCCTGCTGGCCGCCACCGCCTTGTTGTCCCTGTTGACCTCCACCTCCACCTTGCTGCTGGCCACCTCGAAGGTCACCTGCCTGACCCTGCTGTCCACCGCCACCACCTCCAGCGGTTGTGCCGCCTGGGAATGTCAGCTGGCGAGAACCGAAGGCAGGAACACCCGCTGGATCACCCAGTGAGTCCTGAACGTTGAAGTCGAAGTCAACACCGATTCGCTCAAAGAAGTTGTCCGTCACGCTGATGAAACGAACTTCGACTGTAACCTGAAGGTCCTGCAGCTTACGCAGCTGTTTCAGAAGATCGGCAACCTGTTCATGAGTGGCTGCTGTCTGACGAATGACGAGGCTCAGGGTGTTTTCATTTGTTCCGATCGTCCCGGTGCCGCCATCCACGTCCCAGGTTCCAGGTTCGATGGTTGTCGTCAGCAGTTCGATCAGACCAGAGAAATCAGCTCCATTCTGAGACATATTGGGCTTCTCAGTCCGGCTTCTGCCGTCACCGTTGATGCCGATGGACAGTTCATCATTCAGCTGGTACAGCCCACCACCACGCATTCCCGGCCCGCCATTTGGAATTCCCTGTGGTGTCTGAACTCCGCTGGCTGGCATGTCCTTCATGTTGCTGACCGGAATGACCAGGTCGGCCACATTATAAGTTCGCAGCTCCAGCTTGGTTTCCTGCTCCAGACGATTGGTAATCATCAGAGTTTCGTTTTCGATAGAGTACACCAGGCCACCGGCCTGATCCAGCAGCAGATTCAGAGCGCTGCTGAGAGTGATGCCGTCCACATCGATACTGACTGGCTGACTGACTGTCAGTCCTTCTGTTTCGATGGCTCGTGTCTTCATGGCAATGTTAATGCCGTGGACCGTTGCGATATGGCGAATCACTTCTGTCAGAGCGACGTCGTGAAAGTGAAGGGAGACCTTCTGTCCCAGACTTTTCTCGATCTGAAGTTCACTTTCGGTGCGTTCCCGGCTGTCCGGGCGTCCGAATTTTTCACGGCGTTTTGACAACGAGCCCCACGACTTGGCATCGGGCATGGAATAGTCACCGCCCGGCGGCATGATCGAAGAAAGTTCGACGTCATTCAGCTGCTTTGTAAAGCTGTCTGCCTTGCGTTCGCGAATATCGCTGTTGAAGGCGATCTGTCGCTGCATCTTGGCCTTATCGACCATGATCGTGGCCTGAGGCAGATCCGGATTAAGATCGCGGGCCTTTTTGGCCAACAGTTCGGCTTCTGCGTAACGTCGTTCCTTCATCAGGCCGTTGTACTCGTCGACCAGTTCTGCAAACTCCTGCTCGATCCGGATTTTGGATTCCGTTTCTCGCTTGATGGCTTCCATCACGTTGCGATTCTTCTGTTCCTGAGCCAGATTCGGTCCCTGCTGTTCTTTGTAGGCCCGAACAGAATCCTGAGTCCGGCGGATGTACCCGCCGAGAGATTCCATGGATTCCTTGTTCAGCTCGGCAGCTTCCACTGTCGCCAGCGTGTTGTCCAGAATCTGAAGAGCCTCATCCGGGTTGTCCTTCTTCAGCTTCTCTGCACGGAAGACACTGTTCATGACTTCGGTGCGAAGACGATCGTATCGAACGTCTGAAGCTTCAGTGGCAGCCGTCAGAGGATCTTTTTCTGACATCGGGCTCATTGGCAACTGGCCATCATCTTCTCCATCGGCTGCGTCAAAACCAGAAGCCGCCTTGCCAGAAGCCAGCTGGACATTGGAAGCTGTTGCAAGTTCCTGCAGGAAATCCTGCAGCTGGCGGCGTTCTGTGCCACTCAATTCCCCCGCATTCTTCGAAGCACTCTGGAAGGCTGCTCTGGCCGCGTTGCGATCTCCGCTGCGGAAAGCCGCAATGCCTCGGCGGTAAGCCTGAGACGCTGATTCAGCTTTCGGAGCAAGAACAGGAAAGTCACCGCCATCAAAGTTGGCTGGCTGGACTTCGCTGATTACGAACGGATTTGAGTTCTTACCACCTGTGGTCACATCAACCGGCCCATTCTGAGCCAGAGCCTGATTTCCGTTCTTCTCCGCGTCCTTGCGGGCAATCATCTGAGCTTCTTCAAGCACTGTTTCAGGACGATCTTCAAACAGGCCGAAAGGAGCATCCTGCTGCTGAGCTTCCAAAGCCAGCTGCTGTGCTTTTTCCAGGTCTCCGCTTTCCAGCGCGGAACGGGCCTGAGTCACTAGTTGACGGGCTTCTGAGTCTGCAGCGGAATCCGTAGCTGCCAGGTCATCGGTACGATTCGCACCGGCCGATTTTCCGTGGCCTCGCAGAGCCCTTTCAATATCGTTCATGACAAGTTCCGGACGATCGTCAAGAACATTGTAGGCAACATTCAGGGCTGCCGCTTCGGCCGCTTTCTGACGAGCAACACTCAGGCGACCGCCGACGAGAGCCTCGCGAGCTTCCAACAGCAGCTGTCGAGCCTGCTCGGCTTCGTCTGACCCTGTGGTCTCTGACGCTGCAACACTTTCGCGAGCGGATGCACTTGTTCCCTCGAGTCGCTCGATATCGCGAGCAACAAGGGCAGGGCTGTCTTCGAAGATTCCATAAGCCACATCAAAGGCAGCCGCTTCATCGGCAAGTCGCTGTGCTTCAGCGAGTTCGCCGGCGTCCATGGCAGCCCGAGCCTGCTGCAGCATTGCCGTGGCCTGCTGATATTCGTGCTCGGCATTCTTTGATCGAACGACTGGTGCTGAGCTGGACTTTTCCCGCCCGGCAACAAATGTCGACGTCTTTGTCTTCTTGTCCAGGTCAGCAAGGACATGTTCAGGACGATCGTCCCACAGTCCCCATGAAGCATTCAGCTGACGTGCCTGCACTGCACGCGAACGTGCCGTGGCGATGTCACCTTTTGCCATGGCCTGGCGAGCTTCCTTAATCAGTCGCTGAGCCTGCTTCTTCTTAAGCATATGATTGCTGGTGACAAGGCCCTCAGGTTCCTGAGAAGCTTCAGGGGTCTCATCGGCAGATGCCGTGGCCTCTGAATCTTCAAAAGGATTGAACTCGCTTGAGTCCGACGCATCTTTCTCAGACGGCGCCTGTTCAAGAGAGCTTAGAAATTCTTCAGGCGATTCCTCGTCGGCACCCCATTCGGCAGACAGCGATGCGGCTGTCTCCGCGAGACGGCGAGCTTCGGCAATTTTGCCTTGCGCCGCTTTTTGACGAGCGTCCTGAAGAAAGCGTTTAGCTGCAGCATTGTAACCGTCTCCAGTTTTGGAATCGGTTCCGGCTGACAACGTACGTGACGGATCGCCGCCGCTGAACAGATACAGCGACACGGCCATCACCGATGCGCATGTGATGAGTCCGATGGCTTTTTGCAATTTAGGATCCTCCTTCAGGAATGCTCGACTGAGCTTTGAACTCTGGCCGGCGATCTTCCATGATCTCCGAACCAGTCGATTCTGGTCCGGACCATGATTCAAATATGGTGACTCGATCCGAGCTCGGAATCCGTTTCCGAAGTCTCGTGTGTTTTCATCTGATCTGAGCCGTTTCGCTCATCCTGATTTACACCATGATGGCGTAAATTCCGGACAATCGTCGCGGGGTGATAACTGTTGGAATCCGGAACGGTCAATACGGTGATCTCACCTTCTTCGGCCAATATTTTTGATTTCGGTCAAGCCGCCTCGATTTCGGCAACGAATGCCGAAACCGGCTGTTTGCCGCCCTACCTGGCCGCTCGGGAGACCCGCCTGGCAGCACTTTTGGCGGATTCATGCCCGGTCATCCGGCCTTCGGGACTGTGCAAAACAACGGGCAATACCGAGCTTTCTCTTTCCTGAATCCAAAACTGACTGTTTTTCTGCCCAGGCGTGAAATAGCCGTTGCCAGAATTCGCTGGCCCGATTCCATCGCCCGAGACCTTCGCCGATTTTCATCGCCCGTGCGACTCGTCGCCGTGATTTCAAGGGCGGCACCCAATGGGCTGGTTCGTGCGGATCTCCACACTCACGCCCGCGGAGGGCCGCCGCACCTTGAGCATAACCGTTAAGTCTGGATCAGCAGGCGTGGATTTTTGTGCGTCTCGTGAACAATCAGACAAGTTTGAGGTCGCGTTTTCGATAGCCAGCCCACGTTTGCCTGCGCGCATTCAGCAATTGTTACGGGCGGAAAATTGTATGAGCACACAACTGGCTACCAGGAACGAGACGATTCAGGAAGCGATTGAGGCGCTGGTGAAGGCTGAAGACTGTGAACTTCCGGTCCTGCCGGAGGTCGCGGCTCAGCTGCTTAAACTCACGAGCGATGTCGACTGCGAAATTTCTGACATTGTTGCGCTGATCAAACGAGATCAGTCTCTCACCAGTCATCTGCTGCGGATCTCAAATTCCGCACGGTATACGACCGGAGTGACGGTCTCGTCGATTCAGCAGGCCGTTGCTCGACTGGGTCTGCTTTGCGTGCGGGAAATCGTGGTGCTCATTTCCTGTCAGTGTCGTGTTTTTGATGTGCCGGATTTTGAAAAAGATGTGCGGCATTCGTTCCGCCTGTCTTTAGCCACGGCAGCATTTGCACAGGAAATTGCCCGCGTTCGTCGCATGAATGTGGAAGAAGCTTTTCTGGGCGGTCTGCTGCATGACGTCGGCCGTCCGGTTTTGTTTCAGGCCCTGGCGGACCGTCGCCGCAGATTCGGACTGGTTGCCACAGATGCTCAGATTTGTGCGGCCGCTGAGGAGCATCGAATTGCTCTCGCGGCGCGTCTGATCACTTCGTGGGAGTTGTCTTCACGCGTTGTAGAAGCTGTGCATTATCAATTGACTCCGGCTCAGGCTCCTGCCTGTTCATTGCAGGCTGCCACAGTCAATCTTGCATCGCATCTGGCGGCGGAGATACTGTCGGAATCTTCTTCATTCGCCCCGGCCGAACCACATCCGATGCTGGAAGTGCTGAATATTTATCCTGAGCAATTCACCTGTATCCTTCGAAACCGGCACGAGATCCTGGAATGGGTGAATGAAACAACATGATAGCTGACTGCCTTCAATACGACGTCATCATCATCGGCAGCGGACCTGCCGGTCAAAACGCTGCGCTTGAGGCTGCCGAACATTCGGCACATGTTCTGCTCATTGAGCAGGAACTCAGTCTTGGCGGAGCCTGTGTGCAGTACGGGACGATTCCCAGCAAAACGCTGCGCGAGACGGCTCTCACTTTGTCAGCGTTTCAACGTCGCAGTGGGGACGTGTATCGTGTCAGTCGCGATGCGGAACTGAGTATCGTCAGTCTGATGAAACGCCTGAATGATGTTGTTCATGCGCATCAGGAAACGACAAAAGTCTGTCTGGAGCGAGTCGGAATAAATCGAGCGTGTGGACGTGCACGATTTGTGTCCCCAAATGAAATTTCCATGACCCGAGTGAATGGAGAAAAAACTGTCGTTCACGGTACAAAAATCATCATCGCCACCGGATCACGTCCGCGCAGTCCGCTTAACGTGAAACTGGATCATGAGAACATCCTGGACAGTGATTCCATCCTTTCAATGACATACCTGCCGTCCTCAATGCTGATCGTGGGCGGAGGCGTGATCGCATGTGAGTACGCGTCGACGTTTTCTTCGCTTGGAGTCAAGGTCACGATGCTGGATAAAGCAGAGTGGCCGCTCAGCTTTGTCGATCCTGAGCTGACCGATTACTTTATGCGACAGCTGCTCGCAAAGGGCGGTTCATTCCGAGGTGGTGTCGGTTTGAAGTCGCTCTGCTGGGACAGGGTGAGCAGTGTCGTGGCGACTCTGGAAAGTGGCGAGACCCTTCGTGCCGATAAGGCCTTTGTGGCATTGGGACGAGTCGCGAATGTCGATTCGCTCAGCCTTGAGAATGCTGGCCTTCATCCATCGGAACGCGGACTGCTGACCGTTAATGACTTTTGTCAGACGCAAGTTCCGCACATCTATGCCGTGGGAGACACCATTGGACCGCCTGCATTGGCTTCCGCGTCCATGGATCAAGGTCGCCGCGCCGCTGCGCACGCGCTGAATGGCACCGGACATCCGGGAGCCGGTCTGCTGCCGACGGGAATTTACACGATTCCTGAAATCGCAACCATTGGCCTTTCAGAGCGGCAGGCGGCAGACAAAGTTGGCAAGCCTCTTGTAGCTCGCATTTCGTATTCTCAGGTGGCCCGCGCTCACATCATGGCGTCGCCCGACGGCATGCTGAAAATGATTGCGGATGCCGAGGGTCGAAAGTTGCTGGGCATTCAGGTCGCCGGGGACGGGGCAACAGAACTTGTGCACCTCGGGCAGATGGCCATGCTGGGCGAGTTGCCCGTCGATACCTTCGTGCATGCCACGTTTAATTTTCCGACCATGGCGGAAGCGTACAGACTGGCGGCTCTGGAAATCATTCACGCTCGAGAGTTAGCCGGACCCTTTCCGGCGAAGACCGTGCGCCGCGCGGCGGCCGCTCAATGCCACTCGATTTGACGGGGAATCGTCGTAGCGGAAGCCGAGTCTTTCGGAATGCTGCCTTATCAAGCAAAGAACCGAAACGCTTGGCGCGTTCCGCTACAAAGTGAGTACCATTGGGCGGCCACTCCGGCAACGTGTTTACCCTGTGTCTCGGAGCTGCAGTTGACTGCTGAGGACATCTCGCGTGGCATCGACCTTCACCGCTGGCCGAGTTTCTTCTGATTTACGCCCCTTGACCGCCTGCAGGCTCGCCAAATTATTGCCCGTTGCGGCTATGGACAGTGGATTCCACGAAATAAGTCAGACGCCGTATTGAGAAATGATTCGGCGGCCTCTCTTTCTCTGGCACGTGTGGCAGCGTAGACTTTCGGGTGACAGCTATGGCTGCTGAGCAGCATTCTGCTCGGATCCGCAGGACGTTTTAACTGTGCCTCAACATGTCAGCTCCAACTCAATCAGTGACCAGGATCGTACTGTCGCCTTCAGTGAGGCAACTGCTTCGCAAAGTTCGGTTACGGCTGCGCCGCGATTCCACCGCGAGTGGTTTGCTGATTGCGATCTGCTTTGCTGCAGCTGTCTTCTGGACGACGACCACACTTGATGTGACCTGGTTCCGTCTTCAACGGCTTGAACTGCCTGTCGGGCTGCGAGCTGTACTGCTGGCCGTACTTTTGCCAACGTCGCTCTGGCTGCTGATCAGTCGAATCCTGTTTCCACTGGTTCGTCGGATTGGCGATCTGGATCTGGCTATTCTGCTGGAACGAAGGTTTCCGCAATTTCAGGACCGGCTGATCACGTCGGTGGAGTCATCGCGCGGACTGCCGGCCGAGGGGCCTCTTTCGCGGCCAATGCTGGAACGGTCAGTCGCGGAAGCCGATCGACTGGCGAGTTCTGTTGTGGCGGATGACGTCTTTGATATCTCCGGCCTGAAACGGCTGAGTTTGTTTGCGGGCAGTCTGTTTCTGTCGATTGGTCTGCTGTGGTTTATTCAGCCTCAGTTGCTGACGCGATGGTGGAGCGCCTTTATTCGCTGTGATGAGACTTATCATGAGCGAACCACTGATCTGAAGATGACGGTTATTTCGCAGCCGGGAGACCGTCACATTGAATTTCAATGGACGGAAGAGCGGCTGATTTATCGTCATCCGCGAGGTGCAGATCTGGAACTTCAGATCGTTGTCCCGGACGGGGGGCCGGAAGCTGACAAAACCTGGGTCGTGCCGGACCGTGTTCGCGTCGATATTGTGAGAGCCGATGGGTCTCGCAGCCGGACTTATGTGTCGCCTGCTGCTGCGTCGGATCGGACCTTTCGCTTCGTCGTGACGCGCCTGCAGGAACCTGTCGAAGTGGAGCTGCTTGCCGGCGATTATCGAACGCGGATTCCCTACCGAGTGGAAGTCGTCAATCCGCCGGGAATCGATTCATTGCGTCTGAAATGCAATTATCCGGAGTACACAGGCTGGAATCAGCTGCGTGAAAAATCATTGGTTGTGACCGGCAGCGAAGTGCAGCTTCCTGTTGGCACGGAATTCGAACTGACCGCCACGTCCAGTAAGCGGTTAAAAGCTGTGAAAGTGATGTCAGACCAGTTTGAACTGGCAGGCGATCTCGATGCGTCCAGGCTGATGTTGCGAGACGGCCGCTCAGCGGAATCCAGCGGACTGCCATTGATTGCAAGTGATGGCCGGACTTTCGCAGTGCGGTTCAGGATTGTTGCGGCGATGCAGGCTGCGTCGGACTCGCCTGAAGGCGCCACAGATTCAGTTCCGGTGACGTCATCCGAATCGGATATTCTACAAATCCCGGCGAGTACTAATCTGCGTTTCTTTCTTCACGACGAAGATGATGTGATGTCAGCAGGCCCGGAGGCACTTCGGGTTCAGGGAGTTGAAGATAAGCCGCCGGTGGTTGTTGCCCAGATGACGGGAATTGACAACGCCATCACACGTCTTGCCAAAATTCCGATTGCAGGCAGAATTCGTGACGAGTATGGATTGAAGTCGGGCGGTTTTGAATTTCTCGTGGATGATGAATCAACGTGGCGTCCGCGGCCATTTCGAGCACCTCCGGCAATCGGCATCACGGATTTTGATCTGCGTCGAAGTGAGACTGAGGCGTTTGAAACATTCGATGTGCAGGTGCTGGAACTTTCCGAGGGGCAGACACTGACCTTGTCTGTCGTCGCTTCTGATGCAAATATTTTTCCTGCCTCACGGGTCACTCGCAGTCAGCCTTTGTTGTTTCGGATTGTCAGCATTGAAGAGTTGCTGTCCTTGCTTTACACCCGTGAGATTGCGCTTCGCGGGCGATTTGAAGAAGTCATCGCGCAGCTGGAGGAGCTCAATGGTGACCTGCAGTTTCATCAGCAAGTTGCGGAGCGAGTGGACGCCGCCGGTGCCGAAGCCGCGCCGGAAGATCGAGCCAGTCTGAATACCTGCGCAACGCGAAGCGGCAACAACCTGCGGCGGCAGACGAATGAGCTGAATGCGATTGTCGAAGGCTTTGAAGAGGTTGTGAGGCAGCTGATCAACAATGCCGTGCCACCTCAGCAGCTGGCTGAAAATATGCGATCCACGATTGTGGATCCGCTCCGAGCTGTCTCGACTGAAATGATGACATCCGCAGACCGAACTGTCAGCGCGTTTCGAGTGGCCGCTCAGGAGCGGCAGTCAACAGAGGCGCTGGTTGCTCAGTCCCGTACTGAAGTGACGCAGGTCATGGTGGCTCTGAAAGCGATTCTGGAAAACGTCCGTGATATGGCCGAGTTTCACGAAGCATTGCGCGACCTGAAGGGCATTCTGGATGAACAGCAGAAAAATCTGGAACAAACGAAAAAGCTGCAGAAGAATCAGCTGATTGATGACATTCTGAAATAAAATTCTGGCTTGCTGGTTCATAGGATCTGCAGGCTGGTCCTGAAGCGATCCGCCATGATGAGTCGCCACGGTGAGCCAGAACTAACATTGGTCGCTGAGATTTGATTGAGGCACTTGAGCCTTTGTAGGGAGCCGGTTAATGAATCTTCGAACCATGATTTTTGCTTTGGGTTTCGTCGTGTGCGGCTGGCAATGGTATTCCGTCTTTGCACAGGAACCTTCGCGTCCAGCGACTGCGTCCGCCCAGGTCCCTGTGGCTGCCCCGACAACCGCGGTTGCTGGCGACGAAACGCCTCGTGAAGCGACACCCAAAGAACTTAGTGATGGAGAACTGGCCATCAGCGGGCGATATGCACGCTTCGAACGGATGCTTTCGCAGATGGCCGATGTGCTGGGCCGACAGGATCCTGAACGAGCCGATTTGCTGCGACGCGCAGTTGGAAAAGGCCGCGAAGACCAAGTGAAGGAAAATATCGAACTCGTCGTGAAGTTGCTCAGCAAAGGTGAACTCGGCACTGCAACAGAGAAGCAGTCGGACGTTGTCGCCAGTCTGGAAGTGTTGCTCAAACTATTGCAAAGCGAAGATCGCCGTAGCAGCGTTGAACGCGAACGCGAGCGTCTGAATGGGCTGCTGAAAGATGTCCGAAGCGTTCTAGCTGAGCAGAAGTCGGCCCGCGCCGCGACTCAGAACGCCGAAGCGCCCTCCAGCGCCGCACCTGGGCAGCAGAAAGCTCTTAAAGAAACAGAAAAGATGCTGGACTCCATGAAGGAGCATGATGACCAGGAAGCGAAGACGGGGCAGAAAGAAGATGAGAGCGAAGCTGAAAGCAGCGAGGGCGAGAACAGCGACGGTAAAAGCAGCAAGGCAGAAAATAGCGACGGTAAAAGCGAAGGCAAGCCGAAGTCGCCGGAAGACGGCCAGCCAAAGGGAAGTGAAAAGGGCGAGCAGGGGAAAAAGTCTGAAGGAGATTTGAAGGGTAAGAAAAGTGGGGGCGAGAAATCCTCGGACGGCGAACTCAAAGACGGACAGGAATCCCCCGAGGAACAGGATTCCCAGCAAGGAAAAGCTGAAGGAAAAAAGGGCGACAAAAGCGAGAGCGAAAAAGGCAAATCACAGGACAAGTCATCTTCGGGCAAGTCGCAGTCCGGGCAAAAAAAATCGGGCCAGAAGCGTGGTGGCAAGGAATCAAAGCAGACACCTGGACGTGAGCAGTTGGAAAAGGCCCAGGAGCAAATGGAGGAGGCTCTTGAGAAGCTGAAGGAACAGGATCGCAAGGAAGCTCTGGAAAGCGAAGATAAGGCCATCGAAGAGCTTCATGAAGCCGCAGCAAAGCTGGAGGAGATGCTGAAACAGCTCAGAGAAGAAGAAAAAGAAATGCTTCTCGCATCCCTGGAGGCGCGTTTTCAGCGAATGCTGGCGGCAGAAACGCAGATCAACGAAGGAACTGTCAGCCTCGCCGCGACACCCCAGAAAGACTGGCTGGATCAATATTACGGTCGATGTCGTGAGCTGGCGCAGCTGCAAATGGAACTCACCACCGAGTGCGCACAGACAGTGAATCTGCTGAGAGAAGACGGGACGTCTGTTTCGATTCTGCTGGCCGTGGAAGATATTGAATCCGACATGGGATCTGTCTCGGACTGGCTCCAGGAATCGAAGGTGGAGGAATTAACGCAGTCCGTTCAGGCCGACATCATTCAGTCTCTGAAGCAGTTGATTGAGACAACTCAGAAAGAGATGCAGGAGATGAAGGAACAGCAGCAGCAACAAAAACAGCAGCAACAGTCGGAAAAAAAAGAGGGACTGGTGGAGCTGATGGCTGAAATACGCATGTTGCGGAACCTTCAATTGCAGGTAAATCGTAGAACAAAGCAGGTCAACGGACTTCTGCAGACGGCCCCGGCAGACGATTTGCCCGCCGTTCGGAAGCAGGTCCACGATTTGTCCGTTCGCCAGCGCCGGCTGACGGAATCTGCCAAAGAACTTGCCAGGCAGGCTCAATAATGAAGCCAACGGTCATCTGTGTCTCGGGACTGGAAACATCTTTTCCTCGAGATCTGCAGTTGCGAGTTCGGCAAGGCTAAATTTGTAAATTGGGTGGTCTGCCATGCAACTGGAAGTTGCGCGAGGTCAGGGTCGATGGTCGATCAGCAGCCGTTTTGGTGGATCATTGGAATCTATTTGGGGATTGTGAATTTTTGTTGACATTCAGCACCAGGGATTCAAAAATCCGGGACCGAAAGGATTCGGGCGCTCTCTGCAAAAATTCTTTGTCCCCTCGAAGTTATCCACTGGCTGTTTGCCAGGATTTTTCGAAGTGAGTGGCGGCTTTTTTCAGAGATTATTCAGGGATGAAAGTGATGGATCGATGACACACTTTTTGCAACCGGTTTGCACCCCATTGGAGTCTTTGAATGTCGTTTACCTATTCCGAAGCCGATGCTGGACTCGAATCCTTGTCTGAAATCGAAGGTTATGAGTTCCTGAGCGACCTTGATGCTGGATTTGAAGAAGAACTTCGATCTTTGGGAGTTGACCCTGCATCCCCAACCGCAGCTAAGCCCGGATCTGAAGAAAAAGTGATGATGCTGGCTGCTCGGTATGCCGCCGGACTTCCACTGTGGCATTCCGACGATTGTTATGACCATGGGCCAGGAAGCGTCGGAAACCTTGTCGTTGATGATGAAATCAGCGATGAAAGCGCTGAAACATTTGATATCGCTTAAGAAGTGATATTTCCGGCCACAAGCTAACGCTCAGCCTGAAACAGAAAAAACGCCGCAGTTCACTGCGGCGTTTTTTATTGAATTTTTCTGAGCATGTTCTGTAAGATACGGGAGCCAGTCCCCGTTTTGTGAGGCGTTCTTAAAAACCTTTGTCCCCGTCTTCCAGCTGGGCCTGCAGCTGATCACGTTCTCGGCGAGTCGTCTCGAGGTCAAACATCAGATATTTTACGTCCAGCCGCAGCTGAGACAGGGCTTCCTGAACAAGATTCAGAATGCGACGTCGACGCTGGATGGAATCGGAAACACGGTTGTAGGCCAGAACGATGGATTCTCTTTCTGGGCCTTTCATCGCGTCGATTAAACGTCCCAATTCCAGCATTTCGACAGGAAGACTTTCGGTTTCTGTTTCGTTGAAACGCTTGGCAGCTGACATGACGGAAATCCAGAGCAGGGGAAAAGCCGACGAATTTTTTTTTACCGCCGATGCGTGCTAATTCTGGTCTTGCCCCCTGACCGTCACAAGGAAATAGAGGAGGCGGCTTGAGTTTTTTTTTGAACGAATGAAGGGGAATGTCATCAATTCTTCCAACTTGACCAGGCCGGCCGCTCGTTCAGGGCAGGAGTCTCCATAAAAACCAGTAGTTCTCAATTCCCCAACGCAAATTCTGGCCTCGGTGAACCAGCGTTGTTTTTGGTAATATTCGCGTTACATGCTGGCTGGCGGTGTTCAGCTGCATCCCATGGAAGGGCCAGAGAAACACGGATGTTCGGTGATGTCGTTATGACAAACCTCCTGCAAAATTTTCGGAAGGCCATCCGAGGCTGTGATCTGGAATCCGTGCCGACGCCGGCTCTGTGCCGACGCCTCCGCGTTTGCCGATGGTTTTGTCGACTTCTTTTGATCGTGCTGTTGCCGCAAGGCGACGTTGCAGGTGCGATGGAAAATCCTGCTGCAGCGGCTGCAAAAAAAACCGCACTGCGTTGGGAGAACGTCGGCCGACTTTCGAACACCGAGGTCACTCACAAAACGGTTTCGCAGGATGCATTGCCCGCGGAGCGACTTCGACTGCTGAATCAGGGAGTGCCGGAAGAAGTTCAAATCCGGGCTTCCACGCCTCCTTGTATGCTGCACAACGATTTTGAAGCGACAATAAAAATTCATTCCACGGTCACGGGAATGCGATTTGGAATCGTCGTTGCAATGCCACACCAGCTGGATCCTCGCACGGGGAAGCCGCTGGAGACGATTCTGCTGGGGGAAGTTGTTCGAAATGTTGACCAGTGGCAAACGTTGCACATCAAAACCACTCAGAAGGTCGTGGAAGCGGGACTTCGCAGAATTCGGCTGGACCTGAATCGGCCCAACATTCGAATCCAGCAGGCGATCATTCTGGGTTTAGTGATTCTTGTGGAAGCATCCCCTGGGGAAGTGTTTTTTGACATCGGCCAGGCAACCTTTGGGCCTGTCATTCCTCCTTCGAAGTCACTGATTCAGCTTGTCTCGTCTGCAACCACAGAGCCTGTTCCGTCAGAACAGGAACGCACGTTTGTTCCGATGGATGTTGAGCTGGGCGGTTTGATGCTGGATGAGCGGCCGGTGATTCTACGGCTGGCCCCTGATCATGGGGAGCACATCGAAACGATCAAACAGCTGGGACTAAATGCGGTCTGGGTTCCCGATTATCGCAACACAGCGAGGGCTCGTGAGCTTTACGAAGTGCGGCTGGGCGTTCTGGCGACGCCACCGCACCCGGAATTTGAACCGGGCGATTTTTCACGGCTGATTCAGGCTCTGCCGCCTTTGGATCAGCAGTGTCCAAATGTTTCCGCTTGGATCCAGGGAACTCGTGTTACGCCGGATGAACATCCGCATTTGCTTGCCTGGTCGCGTGAAGTTCGCAGCGCGGACCGAACGTTTCAGCGACTGCAGATGGCCGATGTTACCGGGGCTGAGGGCGCGGTGGCCCGAGAGATTGATCTTGTCGGCATTGGTCGCCATGTCGTTGGGCGTGATAGTACCTTTGGGTCACTGCGAGACCTCCTGGTCCGGCGTCAGCAGAATGGCGGTCAGCTGTCGTGTCCCTGGACCTGGGTTCAAACAGAGCCATCCACGGCGCAGCAGGCGTGGCGGCAGAGTCTTGGTTTTCAGCAGCCGATGGTTGAGCCCGAGCAGATTCACCAGGGCGTTTATGCGGCCTTGTCGGCGGGATACAAAGGAGTTGGGTTCTGGAAGACTCATGCATTGCAGATCGATAACCCCATAGATCGTGAAACCGCCATTGCCATTGAACTGGCGTGTATGGAAATAGAATTGCTGGAGCCTTTTCTTGCTCGAGGCCGAATGGAAGGCTACCTGGCCCTTCAGACGAAAGATCGCGACGAAACTGGCCGAGGGTTGAACGAACGATCTCGCCTGAACTCTGCTCTCGGCGGAAGAAAAGTCAGTGTGGTCGCGAATGGTATGGATGGGCCGGCCACGCATGATGCGGCGGTCATCAGCGGTAAAGGGAACACATTGATTCTGGCCACTGCCTGGGACACTGTGTCCCAGTTTGTGCCGGGGCCGATGTTCGAAAAGAATGTAAACATGATCGTCGCGTCCTCAGAAACAGCGTCGGCATGGCAGATTTCGACGACTGGAATTTATGGCTTGCCGCGCGAAGTGACGGCCGGCGGATTATCGCTCAACGTCAACAACTTTGATCAGAGTGCCGCTTTAATCGTCTCGTCAAATCCTGCGGCTCTGTTGCCCGAACTGGAACAGAAAATTCATGTCATGGCTCCGCAAGCCGCCGCTCGAACGACCGAACTGGCATCCCTCAAATATCTGCGAGTGCTGGAAACGATCGAGCTGCTGCGGGAAGAACACACCGTTCCGCCTGTCGTCGACACTCTGATGTCCCAGTCGAAGCAGCTGCTGGATCGGTCAGAGTTTGAACTCAGCACAAAGGATTATCACGAGGCTGCGCTGCGTGCACGAGATGCGATGCGTTATGTACGGCAGGCTCAGCAGGAATGCTGGAAGGATGCTATTCGGAATCTGACGTCCCCCACCGCATCTCCGCATACCATTTCATTTTCGACGCTGCCGGATCACTGGAAGCTGATGCACTATCTGGAGCAGCAGAAGCATCGGCTGACCGACAATCTGCTGACATCCGGAGACTTTGAAAATCTACGCTCGGCATCTCAGGAAGGCTGGAGTGTTGATGTTCCATCACGTTCTTCCTATTCAGCGACGGCCGATATCCTTCAGGATTCGCGGGCTGGAAAGATCCTGCGTATGATCGCCTGGAAGCCCGACGGCACTACAACAACGCCCGCTCAGGATGACGTGATGCCGCTGCTTGTGACATCTCCCGCGATTTCTGTCGCCCCGAGCGATGTTGTTTTGGTCAGCGGACGAATCCGAAAAGGTCGGACAAATTCGATGGAATCGAAGCGGCCGCTGGTCATCTTTGATTCGGAAATGGGACCGGAAAACAGTGTGCGGGCCGAACTGGATTCGGAATGGACGACCTTTGAGCTGATCCGGCCGATTGGAGACTCAGCCACATTTACTGTCACGCTGGGGCTCATCGGTCATAACATTGTTGAAGAAGTGCACGTTGACAATCTGGTCATTCAGCGACTGCCGGCCATGTCGGGCTCTGGTAAACTCCGGTTCACGGGAAACGAAAAAAATTAGTCGTACACTGCACACCGTCGATGGCCGGCCTGCGCTGCACTCCAGCCAGTGCAGACGATTCCCGCAGTCACCGATTGACGAAACAGAATTCCTGAATGAACTGGATACTTCTTAGCCTGTGCTCAGCCATTTTTCTCGGCTTCTATGAGATCGCGAAGAAGGCGGCTGTTCGGGAAAACGCTGTTCCGCCCGTCCTGTTCTTCAACGTTCTGACCTCTGCGATTTTCTGGACCCCGTTGCTGCTGGTCTCCCGGTTTGCCCCGGAACGGATGCCGGTCGAATGGTTGCTCGTGGAGCCTCTGACGTGGCGAAGTCACGGGCTGCTGTTTGCCAAGTCGATGATTGCCGGCATTTCCTGGATCTTTGCGTCGTTTGCGCTCAAACATCTTCCAATGTCGATTGCTGCGCCGATCCGCGCCAGCAGTCCCCTGTGGACGATCTTCATTGCCGTTGCGTTTATGAAGGAACGTCCGGAGCCACTGCAATGGCTGGGAGTGACCATCATTCTGGCATCGTTTTATGCGTTTTCCCTGGTGGGACGCCGCGAGGGAATTCACTTTCATCGCAACCGCTGGGTCGGATTTATGATCATCGCCACGCTGCTGGGAGCCTGCAGCGCTCTCTACGATAAATTTCTGCTGCAGAACATGCAGATGACGGCCTCCACGGTTCAGGCCTGGTTCTCGATCTACCTTGTGATCGTGATGGCACCGCTGCTGATCCGATGGTGTGTCTGGGATCGACTGACCAGCCCTTTTCAGTGGCGTCGGTCTATCCCGATGATCGCCATCCTGCTGCTGGTGTCCGACTTCATGTACTTCTCAGCCATTGAGCAGAAGGACGCATTGATCTCCGTCATTTCACCGCTGCGCCGCACATCCGTGGTGATCGCGTTTATCGCGGGAGTACGAATCTACGGTGAAAAGAACTGGCGTCCCAAAGCGCTCTGCATTGTCAGTTTGTTGCTGGGCGTTTACGTGCTGAGCCTGGCTCGCCGCTGACATCCGATTTTACATGCGAGATTTCAGATTTCAGGAAGTCCTGCGTTTGATGCGGGATTACTTTTTCGGAAATGGAATCGACAGAGAATCGAGCTTCTCAGGTTTGCTCACCACGGGTTCAGAATGAGCGGCTCGTTCGATGGGCGGATCAGCGCCAATCTGAGCTTCCCTGACAAAGCCTCTGCTGCGAGCCGCTGCGGCTGAGAGTCCGGATCTTGAAGGCAGAAGCACATCCACAATCTCTGAAGTGACGCGGCGCCCATCGTCTCCGGTGAATTCCACTTTCAGTCCACACTTTGCCTGGTCCCGGTGCTTTTGCATGTAGGGAATAAAGCAGCTGTAAGAATGGCCCAGCGTGCCTTCGGTTCGATGAATATCCCATGCGTCAGGTTCAAAGGTGAACGAGTGAAGCGGCGTTGGCTCTTCTCCGGAATCCACGTCATAGTTGTCGTATTCATAGATCACGACCTTGCCGTGAACGCGAGCTCCTGTTTCACCGCGTGGTCCGAAAAACAGAATCTGCCCGGCAAATCCTCGAGCCGGTTTGTCGTCCGGGTCTTTGCCGTTTGCTGCTTCCCACAGAGATACAATTCGAACAACCGACTTTTCGACTCTTGGCCGACCGACCAGTTGCCCGGGATCACGAACCAGAACTGAGGGATCGCGAAAGATGGCGCCTGTCGTGCCGCATCCCGAAGACAACATCAAGGCCATTGATGCAACCAGCATCCGTGTTCCATAGTGATGATGTTTCATGCCATACCTCAAAGATTACAAAACTCACGCAAAATCTGGTGACTGCCGATCGGCAATCGAACCCACCGCAGTCTCAGTCTGGCCGGGGGCAGATGCCTGGTGGCCGGGTGCAGATGCCTGGCACTTACAGAAATCCGGACGCCCACGACAGAGAATCCGGATCGATGTTTTTATGCCGAGGCAAAAGCCGTGTTATGGCCTTGGCTGTTGGGAAACAGGATCTGGTATCGGTTCCAGATTCAGTTCGTCGGTCCCATTAATGTACGATTCGCCTGGAAGGAAGTGTTGGTTCATGCCGGCCTGAGGGACACTGTAAAGCGGCCCATGGATCTCTTCGGCTTCCGATTCAATGAAGTGGAGACGCTCTGATTCGACCTGTTTAATCAGTTCCGAATCAAGATCGCTGAGGATGACTCGAGGCGTCAGGAAAATCAGCAATTCGGTTCTGGAAATCGTGGTGCTGTCGTAGCGAAACGCGCGGCCAACAACCGGCAGGTCCCCCAGCCAGGGCACTTTTCGCTCTAGAGACTGATCGCTTTTGGTAATCATACCGCCGATCACGATCGTCTGTCCGTTAGGAACGTTGACAGTCGTGTCTGCGATGGACTGATTGATAATCGGCGAATTAATCGTACTACCGTCCGAATTGACGAACACGGGAACATCCGTGCCGGCTAGTCCGCTTTTCGACGCAAACACTTTCATGGCAATGATGCCATCAGGAGTAATTCGTGGCGTCACTTCCAGAGTAATCCCTGTGTCCTGTCGGATAATCTGCGGATTGGCCTGACCCAGCTGAGAAACCGTGACTCCATTCACCAGCGGCACACTCTGCCCAACATTGACTCTGGCGAGGTTGTTGTGAGTTGTTCGCACCTGCGGCCGGCTCAGGACGTGCAATGTTCGCCGTGCCGCAAGGGCTCGCAGAAGGATGCTCACAGCATCGGACTGAGCGGAGAACACGAACCCACCGAATCCAAGACTTGAGTTCTGTCGACCCATTGAAAAATTGGAAAGTCCCTGCGTCGCCACGGCGCCGGTATTCGGTGTCGTGAAGTTATTGCCGAGTACCACGCTGGTGTTGTTGAAATTCAAGCCGGGCGTCGCTGTCGCCGCCGTCGTTGTTGTCGCCGCTGTAATCCCGCGTGAGAGCAACAGTGGGTCCTGAAAACCCAGCTCGATGCCAAATTCATCCGTGGCATCCAGAGTCACTTCCACAATCAAAGCCTGAATCACGACTTCCGGCGGCTGAGCATCCAGCGTCTCAATGATCCCGGTGATTCTGCTGAAATACTGAGGAGATGCGCTGACAATCAGCGAGTTGCTGTTGGTATCCGCAGACACCAGAACCTGCTGGCGAACCCGTTCAATATTGCTGATCAGATCTTCGGAACTGTCCTGCAGCGACTGCTGTTGCTCCAGGAAATTACGCAGCGTGGCTTCCACAAGTTCGGCCGGCGCGTTTCGGAGCGGAATGACCGTTGTTTGTAGCTTCTGGCTGTCGTCGTTGTCCAGCCGCAGCAAGATGGCCTCAACGACGCTCAGCGATTCACCGCTGCCCACCGCAAGAACCGTGTTTGTGCGAATGTCGGCGGAAAATCGAAGCGGAATCAGACTGGACGAACCTTCTGTCCCGGCCAGCTGAATGCCCAGCTGGTCCTCCTGATTTGTATTGTCGAATAATGTCTCCAGCAGATCCACCGCCTGCTGAGCATCCGCATTTTTCAGCGTAAAAACCTTGATTTCCGAAACTGCGTCGGGGGCTCGATCCAAAGATTCCACCAGTGCGGTCATCAGCCCCATGCTGCCTTCCGGAGCTGTGACAATCAACGTGTTGGACCGAACGTCTGCGCTGACGCGGACATCCGCCAGAATTCCTGAGCGAATCAGATCCTGAACGCCGCCCGTGGTAGTCAGGAACTCAAGCGCAACGGACTTGTTATCGCGAAGTTCCTGAGCCCCCTGTCCGGCTCCACCGCCAAAACCGCCGCCCTGACCAGTCGTCTGCTGAGGTGGATTGATGATAGCCTGCAGCGCCTGATTGATCGTGGCACTAAGTTCTTCTGCCAGGGCCTGCTTCAGCTTAAATACCTGCATGCGAACGGTCGCCGCGGAGTCGTCTTTGTCGATTCTTTCGATCAGCTTCGAGACCTCGGCCAGTGCATTGGCACGGCCCTGGACGATCACCGAATTCGTGCGCACATCTGCAATGTACCGGAGGTTGGTGCCCAACCCCGGCCGTTCCTCGTAAAAAGTTTCGAGAGCCGTGACCACCTGCGAGGCAATGGCGCTCTTCAGGGGGAAGACCTGAAATTCAGACTCGGTCGCCAGTGGCTTATCAAGTTCGTCAGCCAGCAGCAGGATAGATTCCCGCTCAATCTCGGAAGACAGAATCAGAATGGCATTCGGCTGCACGACAGGAATGAAGGCGGCTGTTTTTCGAGTCTCGCCGCTGCGCTGACGGAGCGTCGTCAGTTCGGTGTAGACGCTCGTCAGCAACGTCGCCATGGCTTCGGAGTCCACATGCTGCAGAGTCAGGACATGGATGCTGGGCAGGGACCCAACGCTCATCTTTTCCAGTCTCTGAATAATTTCTTCTACCTTGGCAACGTCGGCTTCGTTCCCTTTCAGGATCAGAATCCCCAGATCCTGCATCGCCTGAACGTTCACTTCGCCGCGCAGATTAATCGCCGGACCATCGTCTCCGTCTACTCCCTCTTCTTTCGGAACAGCCGGATCTGTTTTGCCAGGCCCAGCAGGCGATTCGTCGGCCATGGACACAAGCTGATGAATCTGGTCGGTCAGCTGTTTGGCTGTCTGGGCAGAGATTCCCTTGTTTTCGACAACTTTGATCGCCGCTTCAGCTCCCGGCTCCGCTGGCTTGTCCAGATCCAGAACGAGCTTCTTCAGGTGAGTCAACCGAGCGGCCGGTGCTTCCAGCACCAGACGATTGTCGACCTGGTCGATTCCAAAGCGAAAGAGCGGTTCGGCATTCTTATTGGCGGTTCCGTCTTCGGCTCGATCATAGACGACAAAGCCAGGCAAGCCGTTGACGGCGTTTTTCTGAAGCTCCGCACGTTTTTCGAACACAACGAAGATGGTACGAGCCACATCGGATGCATTGCCGTTGATAAGCTCAATTTCTTCGATGGCTGCCGGCCCGGGAAGCTCGGGAACGACCGGCTCATCGGGAATGACTTTCCCATGAGCCACCGCTCGAATTGAGGACGATGAATTTTTCATCGGTTGAAATCGATCTTCAGTCTCCTGCGACACGTCATCGCGGTCGACCGATTGCCGGGACATGCCTTTTTTTATCAGCGGTCGCGCATCATCTTCCGAAGAGCGCTCTTCAGAATTGCGTGATGATGCCGCTGCTCGAACGAACGCTTCGGTCGCCACCGATTTTTGCTTGACCGTCGAACGATCTGATCCAATACGTGGCCGAGCGTATTCTGTGCGCGCCTTATCGAGACTCAGCACGATCAAAAATTGCTTCTGGACCAGCAGGCGATATCCCTGTGGTTCCAGTTCACTGTTCAGGATTCTGATGGCCGAGCGAAGGTCGTATTCCTTTTTGTCGCGCCGGGCGTAACGTCCGGGAGGGACTGAATCCATCACCAGCGTCAGGCCCTGGCTTTCCGCCAGATCCTTCAGGACTTTTGCCCATGTGGCATCGAAGTAATTAAGACGGACTCCGTCTTCTTCTTCAACGAGCGGCGGTTCTTTGGAACCTGCCAGGGCCTCGCGGAAAGACCGAGATGTCTCTTCAGACGCTCCAAGGCCGCCGTGTCTGTTAAGTAACAGGCAAAGTGCTGTTGCTGAACCGAGCAGCCCTGCTGCGAGAAAGCCTTGCCGTTTCACCACTGTGATCCTTCAAAAGTGCAGGCTTTGAAGTGCCCCATCTGGTCACAATCATGTTGCCTGAATTCTGCTGCAGAAGTTTCCAGCCGCTCGTGCAGCAAACGGAGCTCCAGACAAGCGTGCGTGTGAAACGCAGGCTCGACAGCCCCTCAGCAACATGCCGTGCCAATCAATGAAACTATCGGACTTTGCGGGTCGTGACGATGAGACCGGTTCTTTCGAAGGTATCAGTTTTAAGGAGAGGGGCTGGCCAGCCTTGCAATCCAGAAGCTGTCAGATTCGCTGCAGATTTCTGTTGATCGGCAGGGATCACCGGAGAGGCGGGGCAGGGGCGGGCTCTGGTCATCAAATGTGTGAATTGGATTAATTTTTGGTTGGGCTGAGTGTTCTTGTGTGACAGGAGTCGTGAAACTTCCGCGTGTCACTGCCACTGAGACTGTCTCCCAATGGCGTGGACATAAGCAATCTGACCGGCGAGCGGGGTACGTAAGTGCCCTGATTTCCGCATCATTCGCAACAAATCAGGGGATTAACATCCCCCGCTCGCCTTAAGTCCTCGCCATTGGAGACTGTCTCCAGAGGTGAGAAGTTTTCAGCAGATTTCTGCTGATGCTGTTTTTGACCCGGCTGTTCATCGCCATGAAAATTTCACTCTTCGAGAAGCTCCTTCGCCTGATTCGTCCACGGCTGACACCCAGCGGGCTGTTGAACGCGTTTCAGCAGGAGCACCCGGCTCTGGAAGAACAGTTTTTTCAGAGAGCGCGTACGGCCGGAATTCCTCGCGGTTTGCGCTGGGTTCACTGCGACTGGCTTCCTGAGAAGAAGCTGCTGCAGGACAAAACAACCGGACAGATCTGCCTGCTCGTGAGCATAAACATTTCCTTCGAAGCGATCGAAGGCGGTGACATGGAAGATGTGGCAGCGGTCTCACTGATTCGCGATGCCTGCGCCGTCTTCCAAATGACTGCGTCTGGATGGCAGGCCAGCGGACGGACTCTGTTTAATATGAATCCCGCGGAGGCTATGCAAAAGCTCGGCGGATCGTATGCGCCGTATCCGCCACGATAACTCGCCAGAACGCGCCTGACGCTCTGGGGTGCCCGAGCGCCTGAGTTGCCGAAAGTCGATTATTCTGCTTCATCACGGAACGGGTTGAAACGCAAGTACTCCCAGTGGCGATAGACCTCATTGGTTCGCACCAGGTTTTCGTGAATGCCATCGACGGCGATGCGGCCTTCGTGAATCAGCACAATGCGAGAGCATTTCTTGACGGTCGACAAACGGTGTGGCAGGAAGATGATCGTTCGGTCCTGCGAAATACGCTGATAGGCATCGTCCAGCATGGCCTTTGTTTCTGCATCGAGGGCAATGGCCGGTTCTTCAATGATCAGAATTGCCGGTGATCGGACAGCCGCTCGGGCGAGGCTCAGCCGAAAAATCTGACCCGGGTCCAAAGTCAAGCCATGCTCACCCAGTTCGGTTTCGTAACCGCGCGGCAGGCGGCGAATGAAGTGATCCGCATGCACAAGCTTGGCTGCGTCCAGAGCCTGCTGGCGAGTAATATCCGGCTGACTGCAGGTGATATTTTCGAGAACAGTCGCGTTAAAAACGGGATCCTGGCCACCCACAAAGACGGCTTCGGCTCGCAGAGATTCCAGAGTCGCCTGACGGATGTCGCGACCATCGATCAGGACCTGCCCAAGATCCGGGTCAACGAATCGCGGGACCATGCTGGCAACCGCTCGAGCGGCTGCAGGCTGAAGCGACAGGATGGCAATCGTTTCGCCGAATCCGATCCGCAGATCCAGTCCGCGGATCAGGCCTGGCAGTTGCGGAGTCTGAAACGAAATCTGATTGAACGTCAAAGTCCGCGACATTGGCTGCAGGAAGCCCGCCCCGGGAGCCTGGCTGACGCCAGGAATTCGATTGATGTAGAAAGCAATCTCGTCAGCCTTCACGCTGCCTTCTGCAGCCAACTCTGTTCCACATTCGACTGATTTCAGCGAGCGGTAAAGAATCGCAAGGCAGAAGCTCATGACGATGGCCACGGCCGAATGATCACCGTTGAGGATCTGCATGATCAGAATCGCCGACGGAACGGCCGCAGTCGACAGAAGAATGAGGTTCCGAATTCCCCGGCCAAGACTCTGCTGACGATGCATCAGTCGACAACGCTCCTGATAGTCGCCCAGATGGTGTTCAAACTGCAGATGCTCGGTTTGCTCCATTCCGAAGTTGGTGACGATGCGGGTCTTCTTCAGGCCCTCGGCCATGCGACTGAGTCCGCGGTCGACCTGTTCGGACAGCAGACGCACCGATGTTTCGCTGCGATGTGTTTCGGCGCGCAGAGCGATCCAGCCAATGATGACGGGAATAATAGTTTGAAACGCCAGTCGCCAGTCGAAAATCAGAGCAACGCTGACTGCAGCAAAAAGATCGGGCAGGGCGGTCATCCAAAGCTGGCCCCATTGCGTTGCTGCAGATTCGAGAGCCACCGTTGCAGATTGAAACAGGCGATCTGCAGAGCGAGTCTGTTCGCCGGTTAAATCGGCGGGCTCAAGCCTGATCGCTTTGCGGTGCATATGCTGACGAAGCCGAAGGATCACGCCGGTCACATGACGTTCCAGCAGTGTGTTGGCCAGTGAGCGACATGTCCAGCGGATGGCCAGCAGCAAACAGCCGACGGTTCCGATAAAGAAGGCGGCCGAAACAGGAGCCTGCAGCGGCTGCAGTGACCGGATCAGTTTTGCCGGGATCGAGCCGACAGGATGCTTTTCGAGGTCTGTTGCGAGCGGGACAAGGCCTGAGCCGACGCCTGCCGGAGCCGGATGCGAGGATTCAATCAGCAACCAGAAAAGTGCGCCGACCAGAAGGATCAGAAATGCCAGCAGCAGCCCCGAGAACATCGCGGAGAATGTCGCAGGCACAAGGGATGGCTGCACAAACGAACGTCTGGAAATGATGCGGCGGAATTCAGGCGACGTGGACACAGCTGGTTTCTCCAACAGGCTGATAAATCAGATTGTCGGAAACAATCCGTTGTCCAGATCCGACATCACGATGGAGTGCAAGTCTGGCGCGAATGGGCAGACCACATTTGCTGAACCGCAGAATTGTTGATTCTGCTGAACTCCCTCATGCCACCAGGCTACTGAGAAACAGCCCGCGCCACAACCGCCAACTTGTCGACTGGCGAGCAAACTTGCGACGTGAAACCCGATTGCCTGTCTTGTGAACCTGTCCTGCCGGGATTCTCAACTGTGTTTTGCCTGGCCTGAAGTCAAATTGCTCAGGCAAGGTCGCGGTCTTCAAACATAATGAAGCCCAGCAGCAGCATGGCAGCGATGTAGGTGGCCGCGTACACGAAACTCAGGCCCAGATAATCCTGAGGAACAACACGCCCGGTGGCAACGGCTGAGGAGACGTTGAAGGTTGAGAGTGACGGGACAACCATCGAAATCAAACGAGCTGTGAATGTGACAGATTCGTTGGCTTCGCCAGCCACGCTTTGATTCACAATGATTTCTGTCAGGTTTCCGATGACGAACACCGCAAAGCAGACCACCAGATTCATCACCATTGGCATTCGCGTGGCGACTGTCACGCTGATCGCACCCAGCACGCACACCTGAAGAAAAGCGAGGGCAATGCCGGGCAGCATGTGAGCAATCACGCGAACTCGATCTGGATGCGGTGTAGGAATTTCGACTTCCGACACTTTATGCCACTGCCACATCGGGGTGACTTCTTCTGACCGTTCGCGCTGGTCGTAACCAACTTTGATGAAGATCAGCACAGAGAACAGCACGGTAAGAATCGTAAACAGCCAGATCACAGCCTGCACGATTCCGATGTATTTACCAAGGATGAACTGACGACGGTCAATCGGCTTGCTCAGCAGAGTCATTGCTGTCTTGCCTTCAATTTCACTGGTGATACTGGTTCCGGCGGTCCAGACCGCAAGCAGTGCGCCTGAAATCAACAGCGTGGCAAGGCCGCATTCGTTCAGCATCTTGACGTCATCTTCCAGTGTGAAGAACGGCATCACCGCATTCAGCACCAGAACAATTGTTGAAATGGCAAGAAGCAGAAGAAACAGCGGCTGCCGGATGGCTTCTTTGGTGGTCGCACGGGCAATCACACCAATGCGAGTGCCGTAGGAAACAGCCACCAGCATGATCAGCAGGCCAAACACCGCCAACCATGTCAACGTCCAGTCGACTGGAACAGGAGGAGCGACTGGGATGCCTTCGGCGAAAGTCAAAAAGCGATTCATTACAGGGCAATTCCCGACTGCGGAACCAGAAAATGAGCGCAAGATCTCTGAGACACGACTGTTACGCCGTCCGATACGCAGCCGTTGGAGAATTCTTCCGACGACCGTTCCCGGCGACAAACGCTCACTCTAGCAGCCTTTTTTTTGTGTCCAAGCAAAAAACGGCCCGGGTTGATTTCCTGGGCTACCGCCGCACGGCAAAGCCGGAAAACTCCTCCATGTCAGTTGCCGGCTGTCTTTCTATGCTCACAATTCCATCGCCGTAGAGACCCTTAAGCCGTTCGATCAGTCGAGAAATCGCGGCTGCTTCCGCCGTCGCGACCATCTCAACCCGGCCGTCCGCAAGATTTTTTGCGTATCCGACCACTCCTGAATCCCGCGCGAGCCTTTGTGTGGACATGCGGAAGCCAACGCCCTGGACCTTGCCGGAGAAGTGAACGATTTCGGTGAGACGCGTCATAACGGAATTGCCTGCTGAATTGCGGCTGACCGCTCTGCTGCCACAGCCGGTTGTTTGGCGTTGAGTCTAATTGACCTTCGGTTTTACCTGGTCCGGGACGCGACCGTCGACTTTGCGGAGCAGTGTTGCCGTTGCCATCCTGAGTGTTTCAAGCCCGGAGGCTGAAAGTCGGCCGAAAGCGGTGGTTCCTGCATCCGCTTCGTTGGTCTTGCTGACCTCAGCATCAAGGTTCACATAATGCTGAACAAACCGCCGCATCTGATCCTGAGACCAGCCACGTTTCTGCTGAAGCAGGTTCAGATATTCGATCAGTTGCTGTGCATCGCGATACGCTTTCAGACGCATGGAATGTCGAATGACGGTTTCGCCGGCCGCGTCTTTATCGAAAATGAACAGGCCCAGTTGATCGGCTTCCTTCAGAGCGCTGCCGGACTTATCAACTGTCTGCCATGGAACAATGCCGGTTCCTCCGTGCTGCCAGGTATCCAGTGCCCATGCCTGAATGTTTCTGTTGGGCTCGTGAACATGGTTGGATGTTCCATAAACCCACGCCTTCAGGTCATCACGCTCGATGCGGTCCGTCACAAGACGGCGATAATTTTGAAATGCCCACGAAGAAACGATCCAAAGATCGTTCCGCTGATCGAGCTGGCCTCGACAGTATTCAGGACGCGAAATGTCGATGCGATAATCAATCTTCACCTGCGGCGCGATCGCACGGCCGCGATCTGTCAGGTTTCCATAAAACTGCAACGCTCGATAATCCCAGTAGCCTGACGGTTCATCCAGAATCCATGGCGCTTTTGTTTTCTCCGCCAGAGAACCCTTGTTGTTAAAGTAGACTTGAAAGCCGGTCTGGTTCCAGCCTTTGGATTCTGCCAGACTTGCGAAGTCCTGAAGAATACGGACATACGTTCGAGCGTACTCCGGAGTGGCTGCGAACGCTTGATACGCATCCGGGTTACCATTGAAATAGGCACGACAGTTTAATGGCCAGCTTTCATGAAACGTCAGATAAAATCCTGGGGCCGCGATGGGACCGCGATGGCCATCCTTGAACAGCGATCCATCCAGATGAGGCCCAAAGGCTTCGGCAAAATCTTCCCAGAAGGCACCTGTATCATTCGGCTGAATGTTGTCATATTTTTTATTGTCCATCCGGCGCCCCGAACGGAGCCGCATATCGAGATTGCTTTTTCGAGCCCCCGGAGCCGCTGTGTTGTGTGAATAGTGCAGGATGTTGGCGTGAACACGGTGGTCGTAGGCGATCTGCTGCAGTTCGTAATATTGGTCCACATGATCGGGCAGACCGTAACCATTCATTTCGCAGAAGAACGTTGCCTGGCGAGGCAGTGCGAAGGGAAGAACTTCGATCTCCAGCGGAATGGTTCGACCATCGGAGATGATGATCCTGCCATTGCGCAAACCGGGTGTCGCATCAAACGGCAGAAAGAAATCGGCGACGATCGCGCAATCCGCGTCGGCGCTGAGCGAGATGGATTCGGGCATCGGTAACAGCGGATCAGGGATCATGCGGCCGTTGGCGGGAACATACACGGCCTGCTGCAGATCGATTCGAATGCCTGGTTCATTCAGCTCAACTTTAATCGTAACCGGTGCCTTGTCAGAGCCCCTGAGCAGCAACTGAAATCCCATCACTTCGCCGGCAGCGCCCATCAGATGGATTCTCTGACCGTTGAAGATGGCATTGTGCGTGCGATAGTCTTCTGGCAGATCGCCCACCGGTTTCCCCGAGGCATCAAATTTGTCCAGAACGGGGATGACGGCAACTCCGGGGATTGGTACTGGTTGCCCCGGTGACAGGGTCGCTGCTGGTGTTTCAACAGGCGCGGATGTGCGAACCACACCGCGAATAACGACAGGCGGCGAACGGTCTCCGGTCCGGTTCAACGTGATGACCTGAATTTCGCAGGGTGTATCGGCGGCGACTGATGGCGGCAGGTCGCGCAGCAGAATGGTCTGCTTTGCACCGTTTTCAATCATCGGGAGGTTGTGACGGCCGAGAGGCCTGCCATCAACAATTATTTCATAAGCAAACCCGTTGTTGGGAGACGTCAATGCGAGGCGGCCCGACGTGTTGTCAGCAGATACCACCTGCAGATCTGTTGCTGCTTCAGGAGCAGCCTCTGACGACTCGTCCGTTTCCACCAGAAGGTACGGCTTTTTGCCCGACTGTTCCTGAGCAAAGATCGTTGGGTTACGTCCATAGTCTGCATCATGTTCGTGAATGGCCAGGCCATGTGCGACTCCCGCTGCCATCGCGTGGACCATATCTGGCGGGACATTCCAGTGATACTGGCCGTCGCGAACGATGGAAGTTGCCTGGGCGACCAGCGTGTGTCCGTTTCCTCCGCTGACGGCCGGGAACTTCGCTCCTTTGTAGCCCCAGTCGTCCTGGCCATCCATTCCCGCGGTCAGGCCGCTGGATCGATTTTCATCCCAGGGCGTTGCGATTGTTGACACAGTGATGCCGGAAATGATCTGCTCGCCCTGCGTGCAGATCACGGTGGCGTTCTTGACTCGCTTGCCGGAAATGGCCGACATGTCGAAGGCCATGGCGACAATATGCTGATTGCCTTTAATCCGGATGCGGCCCTGCTGACCGGCGTTCTGATCCCATTCGCCATCGACCATGACGATGGAGTTGTCTTTGATGGCCGGCAGTGGCACCATGTCGCCGGCGAATGCGTCTGCAGTGAATGCATTGAGGGTGACAATTAAGAGCAGCACCATTAAGAACAGCACGAGCCGGTATCGCATGTGGGTTTCCAGGGGCACGAGTTCATGGATGACGGGTGATTCCGAGGGCCGCTTTCTTCTGGAGAGAAACTGTACTCTGTTGAGTTCGAGAATGGCAGTTTGCGCTGTTCATGGCGAACGGTCATGAAATTTACGTAGGCAGATCGACCTGCGTGAATCGCATCAGGATTTCATCGGGTGTCACGCCGCGTTCGCGGAGAGAGCGAAGCGTTTCGGACTGATCGCGTTTTGCCAGACGTCGGCCGGAAGCGTCGCACAGCAGCGGGTGATGATGATATTCGGGAGTCGGAAGGCCGAGAATGGCCTGAAGGAGTCGCTGAAGATGAGTCGCCTCGAACAAGTCCAGGCCCCGAGTCACTCGGGTCACGCCCTGAAGAGCGTCATCCCACACAACAGCCAGGTGATAACTGCATCCGATGTCTTTGCGCACCAGCACCACATCGCCCAGCAGTTCCGGCTGAGCCTTCTGAAGTCCGTGGCCAATGTCCAGCCATGTCAGTGGCGAACCGATGGTTTCCAGGGCGCGCTGGAGATGGAGTCGCAAAGCAAACGACTGTCCAGCCGCCATGCGGGATTCGCGCTCGTCCTGCGAAAGACTTCTGCAGATACCTGGGTAAACGGGGCCTTCGGAACTGTGCGGGGCGCCGCCGGCCGCTTTGATTTCCCGCAGAATATCCTTACGAGAGCAGAAACAGGGATACAGCAGACCTCGGTCCAGAAGCGAATTCGCAGCGGCCGCGTATTCGGCAAGGTGATCGGTCTGACGGCGAACGGGCGATTCCCATTCGAAGCCCAGCCACGCAAGGTCCTCCAGAATGGCCGCTTGAAATTTGCGGCGGCAGCGAGTGAAATCGATATCTTCGATTCGCAGAATGAAACGACCATTCGCCTGACGAGCAGACTGGAAGGAAAACCAGGCCGAAAACGCGTGCCCGAGGTGGAGCAGGCCTGTGGGGCTGGGGGCAAATCGTGTGGCAAAAGTGGAAGTCATGGGATTGCGTTGACGACGCTGCGATCAGGGCGAGAATGGCAGAAGTTCTGCGACATCTTAGTGGGCAACTCAGTTTGCCGGGAGCGACCGCCCAATGCCACTCGATTTGACAAAGTAGGCGTCACTCTCCGAGTGACAAAGGCCGCAAAACGCGGCCCCTGGCATTCATCACTCGGAGAGTGATGGCTATAAACGCAAATCGACTGCCATTGAGCGACCGGCTGGGCTCTGATTTTCGCGAAACTCAGGCATCGGACGTCTGCCCGCTTTTCCCGGCGAGGGCGCGGTGATAAATTTCACAAACAACTGTGTTTCCAACTGCCGTGATCGTACGCGCGGACCCTGGGAGAATCGTGACATGGCAAGTCGCCCGGCAAAGCTGGCGCTGGCAAACGGGAAAATCTTCACCGGAACGGCCTTTGGTGCTGACGGGGAAGTTCATGGAGAAGTCGTGTTCAATACGAGCATGACAGGGTATCAGGAGATCCTGACTGATCCGTCTTACAACGGCCAAATTGTCACGATGACTTACCCGCTGATCGGGAATTATGGAATTAATCAGGAAGATGTCGAAAGCAAAGGCCTGTTTCTGAAGGGGTTCATTGTTCGGGAGCTGTGCGATATCCCGAGCAACTACCGATCGACGGAATCCCTCGACGCTTATCTGAAGCGAAACAACGTCATTGGTCTTCAGGGCATTGATACTCGATCGCTGGTCCGTCAAATTCGGACGCAGGGTGCAATGAAGGGAATTCTGTCCACGGTTGATCTGGACGATGCTTCCCTGCTGAAAAAAGTGAACGACGCGCCCGGACTGGTCGGACTTGACCTGGTTCAGGAAGTGATGCCGAAGGCTGCCTGTGGCTGGGATACTCCGTTGAGCGAACTGGGACGTCCATCAGACTACGTGTCTGGTGCGGAGCGTACGGACGGTCCGCACGTTGTCGCCATCGACTACGGAATGAAGTGGAACATCGCTCGTTATCTTCGCGATGTCGGATGCCAGGTCACGGTTGTGCCTGGCACGGCAACGGCCGATGAAATTCTGGCGATGAATCCGGACGGGGTCTTTCTGTCAAACGGGCCGGGCGATCCGGAGCCGCTGACTTACGCGATTGAAACTATTCAGGGACTTCTGGGGAAGAAGCCGATTTTCGGGATCTGCCTGGGCCTGCAGCTGCTGGGCCTGGCGTTCGGGGGAAAGACGTACAAGCTGCGTTTTGGGCACCGCGGTGCTAACCAGCCTGTTCTCAATCGTCGAACGGGAAAAGTGGAAATTACGTCTCAGAATCACGGCTTTGCGGTCGATGCAGCCACTCTGCCGACGGACGTTGAAGTCACTCATGTGAACCTGAACGACCAGACTGTCGAAGGCATTCGTCACAAGGTTCATCCGGCCTTTGGCGTTCAGTATCATCCGGAAGCAGCGGCCGGTCCTCATGACAGTCACTACCTGTTTTCAGAGTTTCTGGACATGATGAACGGAACACCGGCTTAAGACTCCAGAAATCTGGCGGCTTAATCCCCGTCTGCAGCGGCCAGATCGTCTGGCAGTTTTCATGGGCAATTCCCCCTTCAAATTAACCCACCTTGTGAACTTTAAGGCTTGTCATCCATGGCACTCGAGCGAACTCTGATTCTTGTAAAACCTGACGGTGTCCAGCGACGGATGATCGGCCGCATCGTGTCACGGATTGAAGACAAGGGTCTGAGCATCATCGGAATGAAGATGTTGCAGGTGACTCCGGAGTTGAGCAAGCAGCATTATGCCGAACATGTCGCGAAGCCATTCTACAAAGACCTTGAGGCGTTCATCACGTCCGGTCCTGTTGTCGCAATGGTTGTGGAAGGTCCGGAAGCCATCACTGTGATGCGAACTCTGATGGGCAAAACAAACGCTCGTGAATCTGCACCGGGCACAATTCGAGGCGATCTGGCAACCAGTCGTCAGATGAATCTTATTCATGGCAGTGATGGGCCCGACGCGGCAAAAAGAGAAATCACCACCTACTTCAAGGACTGCGAAATCGTGGCGGCTCCCAACGCCCTGACAGCTCAGTTGTGGGCGCCGGAAGAAGAATAACTTCTCGGACGTTTTCAAAACACAGTCACAAAAGCCCGGTCTCCTTAGGAGCCCGGGCTTTTTTCGTTCCCGGCGTTGAACTTGAAGGCTTTGCAGATCAGACCAGAACGGTCGTGATGATGCAAAAATGCAACACGGAAGGCCGAATGCGGGGTGAAGGTTTCGGAAACTCAACCGGCTGTTGAAAGCCGAAAGATCGACAAAGCGCGGAAAATCGTAAGTGCCAGAAATCAAATTCGTTTTTTAATGCACGATCCTTTGTCCAGGGGAAACCAGCGGTCATGTTCTGAACTAGAGATTAGATGGTATCTACCCTTATTCGGTCTGCATCTGAGTAATTCCCGTGAAGACTCATAAAACACGCCTGACAAAAGCATCCTCGAGCATTCGTTCAAAGTTCGCCCGTCTGCGATCACGATGCGGCACAGCGGCACTGGAGATGGCAGTGTCGCTGCCACTTCTGATCACTCTGGTCTTCGGGTCCATGGAAATGGCGAACGCTGTTTTCCTGCGGCAATCAATAAACATGGCGGCGTATGAGGCCGCCAAGGTGATCACTCGGCCGGGAAGCAACGAACCACTCGCGCGAACGCGTTGTCAGGAAGTGCTGACCGTTCGCAAAGTCGGAACCTTCACGCTGACGTTCACACCAACCGTAACATCCACCACGGCCAAAGGTACGCAGGTGTTGATCACTCTGTCCGCTCCAGCTTCAAATTTGTCGTATGGTCCGGTGCAGTTCATGACAGGTAAGACGATTACATCAAGAGTTTACATGGTGCGATTGTAAAAAAGTAACACTGAGTGCACAGCGGCAATGTGAGCCTGTTTGCAATATCCAGTGAAGAGAGGTTTTTATGAAATTCGTTTCCCGGCTTCGTGCCCGATCTGGTCAGCATCGTAACGGTGCCGCGCATGTTCTGATTGCAGCCATGTTGTTTACATTCCTTGTTGTTGCGGCGATAACTGTTGACTTCGCCTACATGCAGCTCATTCGGACGGAGCTGCGCACTGCGACTGATGCGGCTGCGAAAGCCGGCGCAGAAGCGTTGGCTCGAACTCAGAATGCCAACGCGGCCAGGGCAGCAGCGGTTCAGTACGCCGGACTCAATCAAGTCGGCGGTCGCCCATTCGCCATTTCGACCGGCGATGTGACGCTGGGAAGAGTGACGGGGCAAGCAGGCGGCGCGTGGACCTTCACGGCGAATGCCACACCGTTCAACTCCGTTCGAGTGAATGCGAGAGTGGGAAATGGCGGCACAACAGCTGCTATTCCAACTTTCTTTGCACCGGCGCTCGGACATGCTCCTTTTGCGACCGCTTCTCAGGCGACGGCCGGCCAGCAGATGGTGGAAGTCTGCCTGTGCATTGACCGCTCGGGCTCAATGATGTTTGACATGAGCGGCACGGACTGGGTCTATCCATCGCCCAACTCACTGCTTTACCCTTCCGGCCATTACCCGGACAGCAGGTGGCGAAATTACTGCTCACCACCGCATACTACGGCCAGTCGCTGGGCTGTCATGCGAACAGCGGTGAACTCGTTTTTGACTGAGGCCGGCCTGTTTCAGTATCCACCACGCACATCCCTCGTGACGTGGAGCAGTGCCATGACGCTGCCTTATTTTCCGAGCACAAGTTACACACTGGTCGACACGGATTATGGTCTTCCTGCGGAAGCCGGATTTAACTGGTCGACCAATAGAACGGCAATCGAAACTTCACTGACAAATCGCTCAACGCAAGCCATCGGCGGCGGCACGACAATGTCACCCGGAATCGACAGAGCTGTTTCGGTCCTGACCGGTACTAACAGTTTGCCCTTGTCCAGCAAGGTGATTATTCTGTTGACGGACGGAATGTGGAACGCTGGTCGGGACCCGGTTCTGGCTGCCCAGGATGCGGCTAATCTAGGGATCAAAATTCATTGCGTCAGTATGCTCACGAGCACTCAGGCCACATTGACACAGGTCGCCAATATCACGGGTGGGCAGTACTACCCGACCAGCAACGCGGCTCAGCTTCAACAGGCGTTCCAGGATATTGCACGAACGTTGCCGATCGTTCTGACAGACTGATCCATCAGCTTATTTCACAGGTATGGTCATGAAACTTTTGAAACATTCAAAGTCACAGCAGCCGATCTCTGCGAGCAATCGCACGGGAGCATTGACGGTAGAATTTGCGATTGTTGTGCCGCTGATCTTTCTGCTGTTTCTTGGTGGACTGGAATTGTCTGCTCTGAATTTTGCTCGGCAGACCGCGGGCAATGCGTCTTACGAGGCAGCTCGAAAGCTCATCATTCCTGGCGGAACCGCTGCCCAGGCTCAGGCGGAAGGCCTGCGACAAATGAATATCGTCGGCCTGGGCACAGGGGCGACAGTAACCATTGTCAATGATCCGGACTATGCAACCGCGACGGTTTCCGTTCCCGCGAGCAACGTGAGCTGGGGGCTGGTTCGATTCTGTTCCGGGTACACGCTGCGACAATCGTGCACACTTACGAAGGAATAAGAGCACTCGACGAAGCACACTCTGCAAAAAGCCGACAGAAGGCAGCCAGATCAAACTGGAAGCTCTCTGTTGGCTGTCTGTCTTTTGATCAGCCGGTTCAGGTGATCAGGGCCAGATTATCGCGATGAACCACCTCTCCAAAGGGAACGTGTCCGAGCGCGACTGCAATCTGATCGGATCGACGCCCCTGGATGCGGCGAATTTCGTCGGACGAATAATTGGCCAAACCGCGAGCGATATCGGTCCCATCCTTTGTTCGCAGACCGACCAGTGATCCCGATTCAAATTCGCCCTGCACGTCAGTGATTCCCACAGCCAGCAGCGATCGGCCGGATTCACGAACAGCCCGCGTCGCACCTTCGTCCAGCACGAGAACTCCGGCCGGTGGCGCGCCGAAACCAATCCACCGCTTCCATGCAGGAACAGCTTCGCCTTTGGCAAGGAACAGCGTTCCCGTGGAAATGCCGCTGCGAATATCATCCAGGACTGTATCACTGCGGCCGCTGGCAAGGATGACGGTTTCTCCCATGCCAGTCGCCGCCAGAATGGCCTTGAGCTTCGAGCCCATTCCACCGCGACCGCGAGAACTCTGTTCGGCAGCCACCAGTTTCAGCAGCGACTCGTCAGGCTTCTCCACCAGCGGCACAACTTTACTGGCCGGATTCGACGGAGGTCCGTCGTACAGCCCGGCAATTCCCGACAGAATGACAAGCAACGGTTCGGGCAGCAGCGTTGCCAGCATGGCGGCCAGCTGATCGTTGTCGCCCACAGCAATTTCTTTAATGCTGACCGTATCGTTTTCATTCACAATCGGAACAACGTTGAAGGCAAACAGCGTACGAATAGTATTGCGCACATTGAGGTAACGTTGTCGACTTCGAAAATCGTTTCCCGTGAGCAGCAGCTGAGCCGTCTTGTGGCCCGTTCGTGATAACGCGTCATCCCACGTTCTCATGAGCGAAGGCTGACCGATGGCCGCGGCGGCCTGCAGTTCCGGAAGCGAACCGGGACGGCGGTTGAGCCCTAGAATTCCAATCCCCGCGCCTACCGCACCACTGGAAACCAACACGACTCGCCGACCGGTTTCCTGAATCCGATGGATCTGGTTGGCGATGCACTGGATACGGTCAAGATCGAGCCGATCGTTTTCGGTCGTGAGGACGTTGGTGCCGATCTTGACGATGACCGTCTGGCAGGCGTCGAAGATTTCCTGGCGAACGAGATCTTGCATTGGTGACTTGATGTCTGAGGATGTGATTTCTGGCCGTCCGATCTGCGGTGGCCCCGGGGTTCTCGGGCGGGATGTTAATGACTGAGCCGGGTTCGTGTCACGACGGGATTAGCGACACTTTGGACAGTCTCAAATCGACCGTTCGGCCACAAATCTCCACAAGCTCGAGGCGGCAGCGAGTGAGTTTGGGACCGCAAGATTTACTCGCCGATGTTTCAAGCTTGTATTGGCAGCTGTTTTGCGGCGATTTGCGCTGCGCACTTACTGCTTTCCCCAACCCTGCCTTATCTCACGCCAGACCGTCAAACACGCGGCTGCCAATGCGGATCAGAGTCGCTCCCTCTTCGATCGCCGGTACAAAATCGCCGCTCATCCCCATTGAGAGCTCAGGCAGGAAAAGTTGTGCGGCCTGAGAATCGTCGCGCGATTCCAGATTGTCGCGGAACTTCCGCAATGCGTTAAAACATGGCCGTGCGTCCTCAGGGTTTTCCGATTCCGCTGCCATTGTCATCAATCCTGTGATCTGAACGCGATCGGAATACTGAAGCACATCTGACCACTGCGCGAGCAATTCTGCCTGCGAAAACCCGGATTTGGAAGTTTCACCTGACACGTTCATCTGGAGCAGGATCCGCGGACGAAATTTTAGATCCAAAGCCACTTCCGCAATTCGCTCCAGCAGTCTTAGAGAATTGACCGAATGAATGACGGCCGCGTGCTGAAGTGCCACGCGGACTTTATTCCTCTGCAGTTGACCGATCAGATGCCATTCGATATCAGGAAGCAGCGGCTGGCGTTCGGCAAGCTGCTGTGGCCGGTTCTCGCCAAATACCGGATGCAGCTGGCTCAACTCCTGAACCCACGACCATTCCGCATATTTAGTGACTGCCACCAGCTGCACGGAATCTGCCTCACGGCCTGCACGAGCGCAAGCGGTCTGAATCTCAGACGCGATACCGTTCAGATTGTGGATCAGTGTTTGTTGAACAGACATGGCAGGATTTGCAGACTAACTTTGTCAAAGCCCGAGAGTTTATCTGAATCTGACACAGTTCAGCACTCGTTTTTTCCTGATTCCCACCAGTGATGCCGTTCCGGTCTCAGGAGGTCCGTTTGCCATTTTCGTGCTGTGCGATTCACTGGAATTGAGATACTCTGGATAGGCCAGCCGGATGATCGTCAGAAAATGTTTCTGCGATAACGGACTGATGGAACCACAAAAAAAGTGTCCTGCGAATGATGCTACTCCGCTAAGTTTTAGGGCTAACAGAGCACATGTTTCCAAATTCGCTGAGTCCAATTCCATGCTTCGACACAGATCATTGCTGGTTCTCACCACACCGGTCTTTATCCTCGTTCTGATGACCGCCATTGCCAGATCGACGGAAGGCGGAACCGGGATTGATGTGGTGAAGTCTGTTGATGAATCAAGCGAATCCTATCGCGTTCCCGTTGATATTGCCTGGCAGCGGGATCACCTGTTTGTGGCCAATTCACGCTCCGGCACTGTCAGTAGAATTGAGCCGACTGCAGGTCGCGTGACGGCCGAATGGACCATTGCAAGATCTCTCAGCGGAATTTGTTATTGGCGTGGTGAACTACTGCTGCTGGACGATCACTCTCATCGGCTCATCCGCGCAGTGACACAGCCACCGTCAGACGAGCTGCAGATCGCCGACACAACGCTGATCTTGATTTCCGGCATGAATCAGGTGGCGTTTCGCACAGCCCGACATCTGCCATTCGAACGATTGAAGACGGGCCGGCGACCAGAATCCATTTGTCTGGATGACACTCAGCAGCGAGCTTTCATCGTCAACCGTTTTGATGATTCCGTCACGGTCATTTCATTGGCAGGCGAATCGCCTGTGGTGGAATCCACAATCTCCCTCGGCAAGAGACGTTCGCTGTCAGCGGCCGAGCAGGGCGAGCAGACATTTTATGATGCGTCCGTTTCGCTCGATGGCTGGTTCAGTTGTCATTCGTGTCATACGGACGTTCATACAAATGGCCAGCGAGCAGACACGTTTGGCGATGAAGACCGGGGCGCTCCGAAGAAGGTTGTTTCGCTGCTTGGCACGGCATCAGCGGGACCATGGGCCTGGAATGGCAGCAAGGCACAACTGGAAGAACAGATTAAAACATCTCTGATCATTTCGATGCAGACTCAGATTGAAACTGAGGAATTGCCGATACCGCCCCTGGCGGCTTACCTGCAAACACTGGAATCTGCGCCTTCATTGCGTGATGCCCGTGGGTTGCTGAATGCCGATCTTCAGTCTGCGAAAACTGAATTCGAACGGTCAGGCTGTAGCAGCTGTCATTCGGGCTCGGCGTTCACCAGTTCAGAGGTTTTCGATGTGGGAATCCACGACGAGATGGGCGAAACACTATTCAATCCTCCGTCACTGCGGGGCGTCAGCCAGCGAGCACCCTATTTTCATGACGGACGTGCCGCATCGCTGCAGGATGTTCTGAAAACTTCACACCACAACCCTGAGAACGGTCTGACTGACGACCAGATCCAGCGACTGACGTTGCTTTTGGAAAGTCTGTGATCCGCTTGCTCTTTTTTTGCGTTTGACGACTCTATTATGTCGCCGGACAAAATTTCAGGCCGGGCCTTTGTAGTCGTCCTCTGACATTCGTCCTCTGACATTCGGAGTCTGAACTGTCTGTTTCAGATCAGCATCGTGATTGTGAACGTCGTAATCAGGTCGCGTGTGAGCATGAAACTGTGTGAATTATGAAACTGACTCTTCGAAAAAACCTGTTCAACGTGTTGGCGTTCGTGGGCTTTGTTTGGCTCGTGTATCTGATCAGCGTGCCCTTATCCATGACTTCATGGGACCTTCGGCAATACGGTCTTGCGCCTCGGACGCTCAAGGGCCTGACCGGAATACTCACGATGCCGTTTCTGCATGACGGCTTCGAGCACCTGCTGGGGAATACGGTGCCTCTGGCCGTGCTGCTGTTCATGCTGGCGACGACCCGCACACATGCTCGCCGGATTCTTTTCTGTCTGATTGTTCTGGGCGGGGCTCTGACGTGGCTGATCGGACTTTCGAGTCCGGTGGTGGGTGCCAGTGGGCTGGTCTATGCGCTGACCGCGTACCTGATTACTGCCGGATTGCATGAACGCAAACCTGTGCCAATAGCCACGGCGGTGCTCATCGGCATTCTTTATGGCAGCACTTTGATCTGGAGACTTCTGCCGACTGCGGGAGCGAAGGTGGCCTGGGATGCTCATCTGCTAAGCGCCACCGCCGGGGCTTTGTTTGCTCATTTGACCTTGCGGCGGAAAGCATCAGAATCCCCCCGGGATGTTTCGGAAAGCCTGACGGCTATCCCCGGTCGTGAAGTGCCGATCCCTTAATCAGACTCGCGGATGAGTTGCCCCAGAAGTGTTCTGCCAGCGAGTGCTGAAAGAAAACTTCATCTGCGTGACAAATTCAATAGCCCGTGAGTCCGGAGCATGACGATCCGGAACCGTTTTTCCTGCAAGGCCATCAATGACATCTGACATTACGCTCACGACTGGTGCAAAGCTTCCTTCAGTTGGATTCGGGTTCTGGAAAGTAGATCGTCCCGCAGCGGCCGATGTAGCTCGTCAGGCGATCCAGGCCGGTTATCGCCATCTGGATTGTGCCTGCGACTATGGAAACGAAGTGGAGGTGGGGCAGGGGATCCACCAGGCGATTTCTGAAGGTCTCTGCAAACGCGAAGATCTGTGGGTGACTTCAAAGCTGTGGAATACCTACCACGCTGCCGAACACGCGCAGGCGGCCTGTCAGAAAACACTTAACGATCTCGGATTAAGCCAACTGGACCTGTATCTGATCCACTTTCCGATTGCACAGAAGTTCGTCCCCTTTGAGCACCGTTATCCGCCCGGCTGGTTCGTTGATCCTGTGGCGGAGAAACCCCACATGGAAGAAGTCCGAATTCCCATCAGCGAAACCTGGCGAGCCTTGGAGAAGCTTGTAGACGATGGGTTGGTTAAGCACATCGGCATCTGCAATTTTGGAACCAGTCTGCTGCGTGATCTGCTGTCGTATGCTCGGATCAGGCCAACCGTGCTGCAGGTTGAATCACATCCGTTTTTGGTTCAGGCCAAACTGCTGCGATATTGTCAGCAGGAGCAAATTGCCTTCACGGCATTTTCCCCACTGGGTGCCGCCAGTTACTACAGTCTCGGCATGGCCAGCCATTCAGAATCGCTGCTCGACAATCCCATTGTCCAGTGCATCGGCCTGGAAAAAGGAAAGTCGGCAGCCCAGGTCCTGCTTCGCTGGGGTGTTCAGCGAGGAACCTCGGTCATTCCAAAAACGTCGACGTTGGAACGAATGAAAGAGAACCTGAACATCTTTGACTTTGAACTTTCGCAGGCCGATATGGATGCCATCAGCGGACTGGATCGCGGCCGTCGGTTCAATGACCCAGGCGTGTTCTGCGAAGCTGCGTTTAACACGTTCTGCCCGATCTATGAATAAGATTCCGAATTCCGCTCGTGCCTATCTCCACGTTCTGAGATTGTTGTAACTGATCAGGCTCTGAGCCCCGAGGATGCCGAAGAAGATCATCATGAATTGAGGATCCGGCTGAAGACTGAGTAATTCATTCGCGTAGCGTGCGGGAAGGAAAAACAGAATCGCTGGTGGAACAACAGGATTGTGGCTCTTCATACAATATGCGCACCACAGCGCGACCGCAACGGCGCATCCGATCGAGATCTGAAGTGTCAGGGCAGTGGTGTCTCTGCCGCGGCGGCCGTAATGATTGACCAGCGATGCCATAATCTGTCCGCCGTCGAGGGGAAGCACCGGAACAAGGTTCATCAGGTTAATGATCACGCCGGCGAAGAGCATCATGCGGAAGAAATGATTCAGAGCGGGAAGCCGATCGAACAGGTCCGGAAAAAATTCCTCAACCAGAAGTCTGGAAATGAAAACCATAGCGGCCAGGGTTAGTCCGGCCAGTGGACCGGCGGCCAGCGACCAGATCTGCCGCCAGGTCGACAGCCGTGTGGACGTGGCATAACCGCCCAGAAAGTACAGCACGATTTCTGATGGCCAGCCGTAGGATTTCAGAACAAGGGCATGGCCGAGTTCATGAACCAGCACAGACAGGAAGATGCTGATGATTCCCAAAGCCACCAGGTCAAGTCGCTCGGGGTTCCAAAAAATGATGGCTCCGGAAAGCCAGAAGATCGGATGGATCCGAATAGGGATTCCAAAGAGATTGAAGTGGATGTCAAAGGGAGTATCCCCAGCCATACCAAACATTGATGAGTTCCTGAGCGAGGTGGGCAGGCGGTTGATTAGAATCCAGCTGCAGCAAAGAGTTTCTCTGGGCACAGTAGAGTGTATTACGTCGAAAGGATACAGTCTTTCAGGCTCGTGTCGAACAGCTCATTGCGTGTCGTACCGTTAGTAAAGCATGGTCTCGGGATTCGGGAAGAGCGAAAATTGGGCAGTTTATTTCGCATCATGATGGATCTGCCGCTGTTCCGGAGTGTTCTGCGGCCGATTTCTCGCGTGCTGGTCGGGCTGATTGCCATACCAATTTTTCGCTTCATCATGCGCAGGGTTTTTCGACTTCAAGACCTCGACAAGGAACTGGAAAAGGACCTGGAAGAATGGTTTCGCGGGGCTCTGTTGCTGCTGGCTGCCACCGCCAATATGGAACATCTGCTTTTCGGCTGGATGCAGAAAGTCGATTGGCTGGATCGAGCTGACTGGCTGACCATGGGCCTGCGTCTGATGCTTGCCATCAGTGTCATTGAAGCGATGCCCGATCAGGAACTTTTTGCCGTCCTCCATCCGGGTCCACCCAAGATGGAAAAAGGCAAGAACGTCCTGGTGCAACTGTGGACAAAGAAATGGAAGTTTCTGAAGGGGTTTGCCTGCCGCCATCTGAATCGTTCGTCGCCTGTTCTGGCGATGATGTGTGCCATCATTGGCTCTCAGCTGCCTTCCATGGAGCAGTACGAAGACGACATGTACCGTCAGAAGACGTTGGCCGCATGGGCTTACTGCCAGCAATGTTCAGCCAGTTGCCCTGTGCAGACCGCCATTGCCATAGATGCCATTCAGAATATGATGCCGGAGCTGAAGAAAGAAGCAGACCTGCTGGTTCGCCAGCGAGAACGCTGGCTTGTAGGCTGGGTGTGCTATCTGATGGCGATTACTCAGTACCTGATCATCGGACTGGTGACGTCGCGCGATCGAGCTCTGGATGTCTTAAGTGAATTTGATCGAGCTGTCGCAAAACGCCGGAATGAACTCATTGAGGAGTTCAAACTGGAAGGCAATCTTCCAGCGGACTTCGACCCTGCGACTCATCTGCACCAGTTGCCGAAACGGTCTGAGTCGGCCGCTTCCACAACTCCGACCATTCAGGGTTCAACAGACGAACGGCCTCTGTCCAAAGAGTGATCTCCGCAGCATTCACGCGCATGCCGGTTGTTGATTTGATCGTAACCCGCTGTGTCAGCGAGGGATGTGTGGCTAAGAACGCAGGCAATTCAATCCCTCACTGACGTTTCGGGTTTTGAAAACCCATTCAATCAAAAAAACCGCTTACGTTCGGTGGCGCGAGGCAGTTTGTGACGGTGACTTCAACAGACGTGATGATGGTCCGACATTCATCACGTCATAAAAATTGACCCCGTTGGGTGCGAAAACTTGAGTTATTCGTGTAACCTTTTGCAGAACCTGCCAGTCCTTCCCGCCAAACTGTACTCTCCCGTTCTCTGTCTTTTACTATTGCTCACGGAGACCTTCCGATGTTCAGAACTTTCGTATGCGGCTTTCTTTTGCTTGCACTCGCAATCACTGGTAGTGCTGATCTTCAGGCTGACGAACCAAAATCCATTCGAATTGGAATGATCGGTCTCGACACTTCCCACTGCCTGGCATTCGCAGACCTGCTGAGCAAAGGCGATGCGGACCCTCAGCTTGCCGGATGCAAAGTTGTTCTGGTTTATCCCAAAGGTAGTCCGGACATCGAAAGCAGCGTGAAGCGAGTGCCCGAATATACAGAAAAAATCAAGGCGATGGGCGTTGAGGTCATTGACGATCTGGATGCCATGATTTCTCAGGTCGACGCAGTGCTGCTGGAGACCAACGACGGACGGCCTCATCTGGAACAGGTGATCCCTGTGCTCAAGGCTCGCAAGCCTGTTTTTATTGACAAGCCAATCGCCGCGTCACTTGTTGACACGATCACTATTTTTGAACTGGCAAAACACTACAAGACTCCGGTCTTCAGTTCGTCGTCGCTGCGTTTTTCAACAGCCGCTCAGGCGATTCGAGGCGGCTCGATCGGCGACGTTCTGGGCTGCGACACCTATTCTCCCTGTTCTCTGGAACCAACCCATCCAGATCTCTTCTGGTACGGCATTCATGGCTGTGAAACACTGTTCACAATCATGGGACCAGGCGTTCAAACCGTGGCACGAACTCAGACACCAGGAGCCGATGTTGTAACAGGCACATGGAACAATGGAAGAATCGGAACGTTCCGCGGGATTCGCAACGGCAGTTCGGGCTACGGCGGGACAGCATTTGGAACAAAGGGGATTGCTTCCGCCGGTCAGTATGATGGCTACAAGCCCCTGGTCGTTGAGATCGTGAAGTTCTTCCGCTCCGGCGAACCGCCTGTCAGTGCCGAAGAGACCACCGATCTTTACGCCTTCATGGAAGCGGCCGACGAAAGCAAGCGTCGCGGATTTGTTCCGGTGAAGGTTGCCGAGGTGACAGCTGCTGCCACTGAAGTCGCCTTGAAGAAAGTGGCTGAGCTGACGAAGAATTGATTCACGCGTCTATTCAGACCGAATTCCACCAAACGCAAAGAAGCTGCCGAGGCACAAAACACGGCAGCTTCCAGCGTTTTTACTTTGAGCTGAAATGCTCAATCAGTGACGGTTCATACCTACTCACGCGGTACGTCGGCCTGACAGCGATCACACGGAACAAGAGTTCTTGTCAGGTGTCCGTCCCAATACTGCTCCACAATGAAGCAGTCGTGACACCGAGTTGCTTCCTTACAAGTGTCGCAGGATTTCGGTGATCGACATTCATCACCCTCCAGCTGGCATTTCCTGCAACGGCAATTGTGCCGAGCAAAAACCTGCGGATGCAACGGAATACCGATCGTTGACACGCAGTCATTGCATCGTGGATGCAATGGAACTCCAATTGTCGCAGCGCAGCTGGAGCCTGATCCACGCAAAGGCGTCAGGTTTCCATTTTCACAGTCAGAACAGCGTGACTGCGGCAGAACGTGATGTCCATCATGACATTCACAATCCTCACTGCAGAGGTCTGTCTCCGCGCAACCAAGCAGAACAGGTGCCGGAGTGGAGATCGGCTTGTAAATCGGACCCACTTCGGCGCGGAAAACGGACCCACCTGGGAAACGATTTGACCACGGGGAGCTGCGTGGTATTTAGGCACTCGGTTGTTTGAGGCTCAGCAATTGGGCGCT
>Ga0209390_10000082_pt1 | contig 153003 bp, 113 predicted proteins | sample BON01_FD_187212 | JGI IMG/M metagenome (GOLD analysis project Ga0209390, IMG submission 187212) | Freshwater microbial communities from Lake Bonney liftoff mats and glacier meltwater in Antarctica - BON-01 (SPAdes) (version 2) | ecosystem: Environmental > Aquatic > Freshwater > Ice > Glacier... | reverse complement strand
TGCCCAGTCGCCTTGCATGCCCAGTCGCCTTGCATGCCCAGTCGCCTTGCATGCCCAGTCGCCTTGCATGCCCAGTCGCCTTGCATGCCCAGTCGCCTTGCATGCCCAGTCGCCTTGCATAATCCCATGTGTCGCACGCTACCTGTGCTGCATTTCAGTTGTGCTGCATTTCACACTGGGGAGCCCCAAGGCTTTGGCTTGAAAACGGATTTTCTTAGTTGGCGGTAGGTAAATTCCAGCCTAGCCCGTAAGCTGGGTGCAATCCGTCAATTCTATCCCCTGCGCGGCACCAAACGCAATGGTTTAGGGGTGTTTGTGTCGGAACCTTCAGCTTTTTGGGCAAATAGTTGCTGATAATTTTGGTGTTCACTGATCTCGATTTGCTGCCACGCTTTTTAGGCGTCAAGGGCGACAAAGAGTGACCTGGCAGTAGTGGGATGACTTGGCAGAGTGTAATAATAAGAAGTTAGGCGGTTCGGGCTGAATGAAGTTGTCGAAAACTTGTCTGCAGATTTGCGGCAGAGTCTGAGCGTTGGTTGGATGATTGGCTTGTAGGTAGCCTGCGAAAGGCCGCCCAAGTTTGGATTTAGATAGGGTATGCCCAAATTCTGCCAGAATAGGTAAGTTACCTGATCGATCGCCGCCGGGCGTGAGCATAGTTCGTTTGTAGTTTATTCAGTTCAAAGGTGATGTGAATCGTGGCGGTTTCTTTTTCTCGCGAAGATCTTAGGCAGTTGCTAACCGACTGGCTGGACGGGTCCACTGACATTTCCTCGGATGACGGAGTCTCCGGCATCCAGCAAGCTGAATTGATGATGGCGGTCATGCCCATTGATTGTGCAGCACAGTGCGTGCTGGAATTTGTAACCCAACGCCGACTTTACGATTCCCAAGATCGTGGGGCGCCGGTTGATGAAGATGAGTCCCGTTTGAGCGAACCTGCTGAGGTAAATCTATTATCCGTTGGTCGGAAGGGGCAGCAAGTGCTGTCCTTCCAAAAAGGTGACCAACTGTTGGCTGCTTGGGCCAGATCCGCTTCGATCTTAGTGAAGCGGACTCGCTCTGAATTGACAGCCGAAGATTTGGATGCAGGACAAGGAAGTCCGGCATGGAATCGCGCAGAAGTCTTGCAGCAAGTGAGTTCACTTTACCAAGCGTGTGCCGCAGACGGATTGGCCCGTTGTCATGTATTGACCTGGTTGGCTTGGCAGGCAGAAGATGGCTTGCAGTTATTGGTGCAAGAGGTGGTAAGCCGCCCACCGCAAAATGCAGATGGAATCGGTCTTTTCTTTGCGCCACTTCTGAAGCGGGAAGAACTGCCGGTGAGTGCATTGTTTCCGGCCCTGTTAGGCGGAGTATCCGAGTTGGCGTTGGCGACCGCGATTATCGATCTGTCCAATTTTTTGTATCGGAATCGAGCCTGCCGACCTCACCCGGCCGCTGTACGCGCACTGCCACTTGCCCAGTTGTTAGCGGGGGCGACTCAGAGGCTTTTGCAAATTGAACAGTCGCCGGCCAAGTTTGGCTTGCCGGCAGAGAAGTTGAGTCAGGTTATCAACGATACTGTGGGGCTGGTAACGGCGATTTGTGATGCGATGGCTCAGATTGGTGACAAGGCGATGGTGGGGAAGATCTTTCCGTGTTTGGACGTGAAGCATCGTCGAGTTCAGTTAGAATCGGCGACGGCTTTGGCGACGTTGGGCGAAGAGGATGGCAAGAAGCGTTTGATAGCCTTGGCGGCCGAACCGTTAGTGCGTCAGCGAGTGATTGCTTACGCGACAGAGTTGGGAATCGAGCAAGAGATTTCAGCCGAGTTTAAAACGACCGCGTCCGCCGCCGAAGCGGAGTTGGCGTTATGGCTGGCGCATCCACAGCAAATTGGATTCGCGCCTTACGACGTTTCTTTGATTGATCAACGCCAGCAGTTTTGGCCTGGGTTTGATCAGCCGGTTGATTGTTTTTTGATGGGGTACAGCTATCCTTTCGAGGGCAACGCCTATCATAACGTTGGGCTGGTTGGCCCGATTACTCATTCATTTTCAACCTCTTTGATCAATTTGCCGGTCGAAGATGTTTACGCAGTCTTTGCCGGTTGGCAAGTCAAGCATCCGGATATCTACGCCGTTGGCATGGACGACCTTAGTCCTCATCAAATTGGCACCGTTGCCCGTCTTAAACGACGGATGACCGACGAATCCTTGACGGTCTTGGACGACCGATTGCTTGGGCATTGTGTGGGGCATTGGGCCTTGGTCTGCCGCGTGGAAAAGGAAGATCGCGAAGGTTGGGCCGTAGCCGACCAAGAGCAATGCATCTTCTTGCCAAACGACAGCGGGTTTGCTCAATTTGATGCCTCACTTGCCTGGTACTTGTTTCTTGGCCGCCAGTTATTGTTGAACTTTAATCAGTGATTTATCCCGTTTACTTGAAGAAAAAGGCTCGCGACGCTTGGGGAGTAGCGTCGACGAGCTGAGGCCCGCGGTTGGGCTTGATTATTAAGTCAAAATCAAAACCACGAGTCGGGAAACGTTCTATTTGTTGCGGAATCGCCGTGCGACCAAAGTGCGGTATCGGAATTGACTATCAATAATAAATCTTCGCCAATCGAATTTATGATTCAGATTGGCGAAGATTTTCTGACCGTACAAGGCAAGCTAAATTCGCTTCGTATTGGATACAACAACTTGCTATCGTCGGTTGGGAATTATCTCCATTTCAGGACTGAAAAAAGGCCCTGCCCTGTTCGCACTTTCTTGGGCAAGCTGGTGATTTTGTCTCGGTAGATGCTCAGCAATGCCGAAACACTGAAGAAGACACCGCCACCGATCATCATGACCACCGAGGCACTTTGAAGTTGCTGTGGCCAACGGACAAGGATTGCTAGTGATAGAATGTAGATCCCTAGCAAGACGCTACCACAGATGGTGGTCCAACGGATCTTGCATATCATTCCCGTGCCAAGAAGAAGTAAAGCTGCGACAAGGGTTCCGATTTCGTGGAACAAACGCCAGCTAAATTGTGCCTCACTTCCTTCTAAGCGGTAGCCAACAAGTCCGATTGCCAGGGGAGTGACCACTAATAAACTTCCTAGTGCTAAGCCAAGGCTGGCCATGTCGTCTTGTTTTTCTGTTTCGCGTGACCAAGCGATGTGGCTAAGGCCAAGCAGGACGCTACCCAGAAAGAGGCTAAGCAGTTCGATGCGTTGAACACCATTTAGTTGGCTTAGGTTGTAGGCAACGGTAGCCAGTGCGATCAGGGTTCCAACGGTAATCGCTCGGAACATTAGTCGCCAATCGTCTTGGCGTTCAAAGTACCCTAATTTCCCTGTGGCTACCAATTGGATTCCAAGGGCTGCTAATAGGCTTGGGCTAGGTTCGGATCCCAGAATTCGATTCAAAGTCACAAGGATTCCGCAAACACTGGCGACTAGTACCAGCAAGTGTCCTAGGCGTTTTTGAGCGACAGTGGGATTATCCTTCGGCAATGTTGCCATGCGGAATCCGTCCACCAGGCACATCAGGATTCCTACTACCGTCGGGGCCAGGATTAGCGACACGCTAAATTCTAGGTCGGTTACTAGGAACATTTGCCACATAGCAATGGTGGCAGCCAGGTAACCGATGTAGGTGTTGTAGCGAACGTCAGAACCAATCGACAACGCGAAGAACATGGCCGCTACGAAAGTTGAAATAACCAGGCCCGCCAAGTGCCCATCCGCTGTGGGTAGGATTTCCATCGCTGTAAAGGCGAACAGGCAACCCAGGCTGGTGAGCATTCCCAGGGATCCCAAGGCCTGGAAGCTTTGGCGAAGGTGTCTGTCCCGACCGGTTAACGCAGCGATTGCCATTGAGATCGGAATCACCGTACCCAGAATTGCAAAGGTTGCGAAGGTTTTGTCCAACAGCAAGCCCACGGTCCAAAGACCCATGGTAAGTACGATACCGCTTAGCGCCATCAAGCTGCTGTTAACCATCGGGTTGAAGGCACTGGTGTTGCGATGATTGCAGTTTAAGTGATGGCAAGTGGCGGTTGATTGGATCGCCAATGCTGCCCCAATCATTTGAACGGCGGAAATCCAACGGGTGGTTGTTGAAAACCAACTTCCCAGCGGAAAAACGAATTGGGCCAAGAATTGACCAATCGCAGCGGTCGTTAGGATCACGATTCCAAACAAACTCAATGCGCGAACGGTATTTGCGAAATTCCAACCGCGGCGATCGTTTTCTTCCAGAGATGACCCATCAACGACCGTGGCTGCGTTACGCAATCGGTAAGCGGTGAAGCCGTTGATCACAATAATCGCCAAGGACAATACGATTGTTAGATGAATGACATCGGGGCGAAGTGAGAAAAAGTCCAAGACTGAGAACAAAGTCCAGACTGAAAGTAAGATTGCGGCGACCACTGTTGAACGACTGTGTTGAATTGCCGCCTGGGCGATAAAGCCAAGACAGGAACCTGTCAACAAACCAATCGCCCACGCTTTTTGCATGGGGTCAACGACGATGCCTGGCATTTGCACCTGCCAGAGCCAGGTATTGATCAGGGTCGAAAGTTGCCCGCCCAGTAGCAGCATGAGCCCACTGCTAAGGACAACCGCACCTGAACGCCAAAACGCTTTACCGAATTTCTGTTGAGAAAACTCTCCGTCGCTTGGCGAAAAGAAGCGTTCGGAAAAAATGCAGATCCAACCGGTAACGATCAAGAAGGTTGTTGGCGGTAGCAGCATCCAGAAGTGATTCACATTTTGATCGGCCAACAGGAGCATCCCGGTCATCACCACGCCGCCGACGAAGGTGTAGACGAACGTCGAGTCTCGAAGAACCTTGGCAACTGCCGCATAGATACCGCAACAAAGTGCGGCTGGAATCCAGAGGTGACCACCGTTGGCAAGTGTCATCAGTCCCTGAGAATCATAAAACCATAAGTTCAAAGGTAAAGCTAGAGCCGCCAGCAATGTGATGCCTCGACCCGCCAATTGGTATTGGGTCCGTTTCACCAAGCCTATGCCTAAACTAAGCATCGCCAATGTGCCGGTGCCAATTCCTGCGGCCATGCTCATTGGATTTTCAAAAATTCCGATCGACCATAACCAAACCACAAAGCCCAACACCAAAAGGCCACCGCCGCAGGCCATCATGCGTTGCAACGACTGCGGGCTCAGTAGACGCTCTACCCAATTGGACTTCTCCGGGAGTGGAAGGTTGACCGCTGCGGATTCATTCGGGTCCGCCACCGCAGCAGCGATAGGTAATTCGGAGTCGGCCGAATATTGACTTTGGTGAATAGCTTCATGAAATGTTTGGTCATCCCGCTCGGCCTTCTCGGAAGCGTCTCGAGGGTCGTTGGTGAGGTTCAAATTTGCGTCTTGCATGTGTTATTTCTCCCCAGAAAGAACAGGTTGATGAAGTTTCCCGTCCCTCACTAAAGCATGACACGTGCCAGTGGCAGTCTTTGAACCACAATTTCACCGCCGATCACCGCCAGAATGCGATTTTTGCCCGCTTCGCCAATCGCCCGAATTGCTTCTGGTGCACATTTTAAGTACTGGATCTGACGTTACATGTTGGCTGGTGTACATTTTTTGCTAGGCTTGGGTTTAGTATGAAACGACTGCGTGATCGTGAGTTACAGCAATTGGGATTGCTGTCGGAGTTGGCCTACTGCAACCCATTTTTTCTAGAGCGATTCACCTTGGAAAGGCAGGTGCTGGGGAAGCAATTTGATGATGAAGATACGAGTGCCTGGAGTTTTCGCAGCACGTTGGATTCGGGGCGACCGGTCGACCCTCGGCATCGCCCGAATGTGGTTCGCCTAGCGACATTGGCGACCGATTTGGTCGAGCGATTTTTATGGCAGGTTCAGGGCGGTGAAAATTTTCAGGAAAAACAGCTAAGTCAATATTGGGATGTTGTCACCTATGCACTGATGTATCGCTACTTTGTCAACGTCGATTTAGATTCACTTTTTGAATCCGCAACAACCGCCAGTTTGTGGCAGGAATTCTTGGTCGACTATCAACGGTTGACGAATTTTTCCGCCATTAGGAAAGTTCAGATCCAAGCGCCGGCGCACTTGTTTTCCTGTTTGTGCCAGGTGCGTCGCGCGTTTTACAATATCTATTCGTTTATTTTGGGCGAATCGTTCCCTTCGGTAGCCTTGCGGGGCGCGGTATGGCAGTCGATCTTTACCATTGATCTGCGTCGTTATCGCCGCAGTTTGTTTAATCGGATGAGTGAATTTCCGTCGCTGATCACTGGCCCATCAGGTACGGGCAAAGAACTGGTTGCCCGTGCGATCGGACTTTCTCAGTACATTCCTTTCGATGAACAGAAGCTTCAATTTGCGGAAACCTCGCAAGCCCATTTTTTCCCTCTGAACCTATCTGCGATGTCGGCGTCGTTGATTGAATCCGAATTGTTTGGGCATCGCAAGGGCGCGTTTACGGCTGCGATAAGTGACCGTCAAGGTTGGCTTGAATTGTGTCCGCCACACGGCGCGATTTTCTTGGATGAAATCGGCGAACTTGATTCCACGTTGCAAGTCAAGTTGCTACGAGTGGTTCAACAAAGAACGTATTCGCGATTGGGGGAATCGACCGAGTCCCGTTTTTACGGAAAGATCATCGGAGCGACTAATCGTGAAATGGATCTGGAAATTGCCGCCGGGCGTTTCCGAGAAGATCTGTACTATCGGTTGTGCGCTGATCGAATTCAAACGCCCAGTCTGCGCCAACAGTTAGACGATCGCCCGGATGATTTAATGTCGCTAACGATGGCATTATCATCGCGTTTGGTGGGTGATCGAACGGATGAATTCTGTGACCAGGCGATGAATTGGATTGTCGCTAATTTGGGGCCTACTTACCCTTGGCCCGGAAACATTCGTGAACTGGAACAGTGTCTTTGCAGTTTATTGATACGCGGGGTTTACGTTCCATCGGGAAGTTCGAATCGTGGTGATTTGCAACCCAAAATACCCTTGTCGGCATCGGCAACTGTCGCTCATGCCATGCCCGCAAGTTTCCCCAGTTGGCTGGGGAAAGTTGTTGGTGGCACTTTAACGGTCGAACAGTTGCTGCAGCATTATTGTGCTTGGGTGTACCAACAATCGGGTAGCTATGACTCTGCCGCGAAGCGACTGAAAATCGATCGAAGAACGGTGAAAAGCCGCGTCGAGGCCAATGCCCCGTTGGAATAGAAGCTTTGCCCCTAACACAAAGCGATGCCTTGGGGAACGGTCTTTGGTCCCAAGCGATTTAATACTCTTTATTCGTTAGTCGCAAGCGTTTGTTCAGGTAGATGCCAGAGATTGGGGGTGGCCAGTTCGATACTATTGTTGGCTGGGTCGCGGAAATAGATGGAACGACCGTTGGACGGCCAGAGGATCTCGGATTCAATGGGAAGGTTGAATTCATTACAACGCTTGCGCCAAAAAGGCAGCGATGCTTCGCTAACAGCAAACGCAACGTGGCCTGCCCCGATTGTCCCATGCGGTGGTACAGGTGATCCACCGCTGAAACTGTTTTGATTGACGGTTGCCTCGGGGTTGAAGATTAGCACTGTCGAATGCCTGCACTTGAAGAATGCGAAGCGATCGGGTTGGTAGCTAAAAAGTTCTAATTCAAGAAATTCTTCATAGAACCACAAGACCTTGCTAAGATCATTGGCGTAGATCACCGTTTCTAGGACCCGGTCAATCGCATGGTTGGTATTCATGGCTTTGCTTGTTGATCGAATGAGGGCCAATTGTCTAAAAATGCGAAATTCGATTCGCTGGAGTCGTCTGTGGTCTTGCCTCAGCCACACCTGAAGTTGCAGCATTGGCTACCGTCTGTGTCCGATTGTAGCGATTGGCCCGGCCTGCATTCGACTGCAGTCGCCGCCAGAGTGGTCTGTGCGGGTTAATCAGAGGTTCTTAACCAAGAAACCACACGCTTGCCCTCTAATTTCGACCTATCTTAAAAGATTACAGTGTGAATGCGAACCGGGTATGTGCGTTGGAATTGAGTATCTGCAGCGGCTATGTCAGTTGATCTGCGAGAGGGTGCCAATACCAATTTTTTGCCTGCGTCTTGCATGGGACCAAAATCTGAATGCGCCTCGATGGCGTGTGGTACTTTTTGTATTGTCGAGATCTAATTGATGTCCAATCTGCATAGCCTGCCGGCTGTCCTTGATCCATCGGTAACGGTTGCGGTACGCTCCCCGTCTCATGCGGCGCTTCCTCGGATGTCGCTACGTCAGATCGGTACCAAGATTATTTGCACGCTTGGGCCGGCGACCAGTAGTGTGGAAGCGATATCGGAATTGATCCAGGCTGGCGCCACTATTTTTCGTTTGAATTTTTCGCACGGAACACATCAAGCCCATAGTGACGTTCTGAAGAACGTTCGAACCGCTGCGCAACAGGTAGGCATGCCGGTCGCCATTCTTCAGGATTTGTGCGGACCGAAAATTCGAATCAGTCATGTGGCAGGCAATCAGCCTGTTACTCTGGTTGCTGGGCAAGTGGTCTGCTTGACCACCTCGGCGATCTTTAAGAAGTCTGATGGCCAGTTGCCGCAAATGCAATTGGCGACCAATTATGCAGCGATCTTAGATGACGTCCAAGTGGGTGAACCGATCTTAATTAACGATGGTAAAGTTCGCCTGCAAGTGACCAAGCGGTATCGTGACTATTTGCAAACCCAGGTTGTCCAAGGTGGGCAAGTATCATTGGGCAAAGGGATAAACTTACCGCAAGCCAAGTTGTCAACTCCAAGTGTGACGGAGAAAGATTGGAAAGATTTGGCTTGGGGCTTGGCCAATGGCGTCGACTTTGTGGCGCTTTCGTTTGTGCGAACGGCAAATGATTTGATCCAAGTCCGTGATCATCTTGATCGTGCTGGAAGTGTTGCTCAGTTAATCGCAAAGATTGAACGACCCGAAGCCTTAGAAAATATTGAATCCATACTTGAGTGGTGTGATGGCATCATGATTGCGCGGGGTGATCTTGCTTTGGAAACCGATTTCTCGCAAGTCCCTTTGGTACAGAAAGAATTGATTCGATCGTGTCGCCAACGCAACAAGCCAGTGATCACGGCAACTCAGATGTTGGATTCTATGGTCGACAATGCAATGCCGACTCGCGCCGAAGTTTCTGACATCGCCAATGCTGTTTTGGATGGAACTGATGCCGTGATGTTATCCAATGAATCGGCGGTTGGGCAGTATCCTACTCTGGCTGTGCAGACGTTAGCAAAAGTGAGTCATTCGACCGAAGGACTTTCGACAAAACGATTCGCAGAGGATGAATTGCCTGCATCCAGTCGGACCGCGGCCATGGCTCAGTCGGCATCGGTTCTGGCCCAGCGGTGCGGCGCGGTTGCGGTAGCCGTTTATACCCAGTCTGGATTTGCGGCGAGGCATCTTAGCAGTCTTCGTATGGCTTGCCCCGTGATTGCGTGTACTAACGTCGAACAGACACAGCGTCAATTGAATTTGTCCTATGGTGTGAATAGTCTCTTGTTGGATCAATTCATGAGTCGGACCCAGTTTGTGCAGTATCTGACTTTGGCTGGATTGAAAAATAAATGGTGGAAAGCGGGTGACCAATTTGTGGTTGTCTGTTCGAGTGACGGCAGCAGTGGAGACATGAACACGCTGCAGATTGTGACCGTCGAATCGCATTTCTAGTCTGCTGGAACCAATGCAACTTCTGCGGCCCCAGGCACAGCAAAATTTGCGGGCTGTCGACTATGCTTTGCCCAAAGTGTCGTGCGACTGCTACCGTCATTCTTAAGGCAGTGTTAACGGTCCCCAAATTCTGATTATTAGAGCGGGATCGGGTTGGGGCTCTTTGATGTTCCAATTCGGGTGCGGCAAAGGCACCGTGATCCCCTTTAGGGCCGCCAAAACCCTTCTAATGGGTGGATCGTCTCGGGCAAGGGGCAAGGGCAAGCATTAAAGTCGATTTGCCTTGACTGACTTACCGGTTCGGAATCGCTCGAATTCTGACCACCCTGATCGGGTTTTATTCTAGAATTGCGGCCAATAGCGTTCTAACGTCCGACGTTCTGGACGATTATGATCATCGGGTGAAGATTTCATACAAAACCGCAGTCTGATGGTTGTCTGTGGTTTGACATGGGTTCAACCGGGCATTGGAACCTGTTTGAGGTGGCGGTCATCCGATTGATGCGGCGACCGCTGGATCAAGGGACTTTGTGAAACGAGTGTTCAGGTCGGCATCGGTTGGGTTGCTGGGCGGTTCTGGGGTCCAGAACTTGTCAGACGAGAACTTGCAACATCTTCGTGCCCGGAAATGTTATGGAACCAGTGGATACCTCAACGTCCGTTTGACTGACTAGAGTCGATTTCAAACGTACCCTCACGGGACCCAAGTGGCGATACCAAATCGGGCCACAGCAAAAAAGACTTAGGTGATCAATGCCTGACTTACGACATGATCCGATCAACGACCTGTGGATCTCCATCGCGGAGAATCGCATCGGTCGTCCGTGCGAATTCGAACCGTCGGCCCGTCCGATGCCCTTGCAATTGTGTCCCTTCTGTCTTGGGAACGAAGAGGATACACCGCAAGAGATTGCGACCTATTTTGCGGACGCGACCTTTGGGTTAAGGCATGCCGATTCCCGTGCCATGCAAGACTCCAAGTCGGCCGCGAGATCTTCAGTTGCTGCGGAGCATTATCGACAAACAACAACTAAATCACTTCGTTCAAGTTCAGAAGTTTCAGCACTTCAGACGGTGTCCAAGCTAAGCAAGTCGTTGAGCTATCAGGTTAAGGATCGCTCCGTTTCGGAAGCAAGAGCCGTATCGCACGAACTCAACGCGAATCACTTGCATGGCAGTGGTCAGCAGGGCAGTGGTCAGCATGGCAATGGTCAGCATGGCAATGGTCAGCATGGCCATGGTCGAACGTTTTTCGGGAATGGCATCAATGGCTTGCAGCATTCCGAAAAAGCGGGTGCGGGAAGTAAAGGCAAACCTTGGGTGACTCGAGTCATTCCCAATCGTTTTCCGGCGTTTGGCATCGACGCGCCAAGCATGGATTCTAATTTGGCAAAAGCGGTTAAGAGCTCGCCTTATTTGGCTTCAAGTTCCAATTCTAGTTATCAAGAGTTGATTTTAGAATCATGCCGACATGTTGAAGGCTTTGCTGAACTTAACAAACAGGAGTTGCGATTCGCCTTTTTGGTTTATCGTGACCGGTTGAATGCAATGCGAAGAGATCGGCATTTGAAGCATGCGATGCTGTTTAAAAATTGTCGTTATGAAGCGGGTGCTTCGCTTTCTCATGTTCATTCGCAATTGGTTGCAACCGATTTCCTGCCCTCCACGATTCAAGCGAAAGCCAAACGCATGGGGCGACAGCAGCAGGGCCAAGACGCTTTGTTGCAGCAAGTGGTGGAATTTGAAAGAGGTGCCAAGCAGCGTATCGTCTTGGAGACAGAAAATTGGGTGGCGTTCTGCCCGTTTGCCAGTCGCTTCGCGTTTCAAACATGGATCGTTTCTAAGACGAATCCCAAGCCTTATTGGGGGCAGACCGACGAAGCTTTGAGTGAACTTGCGTCGCTGGTCCAGCGTGTGATTGTTGCGATGGAATCCGCCGTGGAATTTCCTGCGTACAATGTGTTGTTTCATAACCCACCACTAGACCAAACCAACAGTGCCTGGCAAAGTTACGTTGAAGTGTTTGCCAGGGTCAGTAATCCGGCCGGTTTTGAATGGGGCACGGACTGTTGGATCAATCCTATTTCTCCGGAAACCGCAGCCGATCGTTTGCGAAATGGCATCCACGCCTAAATTTCTTTTGGTGTTGGAATGCCATTGTCTTGGACTGGGTCACTACTTGGGCACTGGGCACTGGGCACTGGGCACTGGGCACTGGGTACTGGGTACTGGGTACTGGGTACTACTGGGGCAGGCGAGTAAGTCTGCGACTCCGTGAATCTCTTGCTGTCGGTCGTGTTCGCTTTACTCTTCTTTTCAATTTACCTGGCGTTATCCAATGGCTAAATTTGCCGATGGCTTCAGGCGTGTAGGTGCAATGCAGTTGATAATTGCTTGCTGGCTTCTAATTCCTGGCCGACAGTTCGGTGAACTGGGTCGTACTTTGCTGGTGAGTTTCCGCCAATAGTTTGTCTTTGGCTTTCGCCGTTGAATCTGCCTGCGACGATCAGGGCTATCGCTAATTCTTCGTCAGCAACTTAAATTGGAAACGCGTTCGTGGTAATGGAATTGCGACATTTTTAGCACAGCACATTGGGAATTTGATTGATGAGATTGGTAAGTCTGAACTGCAATGGAATTCGTGCGGCTTTCAAGAAGGGTTTAGCCGAGTTCTTGGAGCAGACGCAGGCAGATGTGGTTTGTTTGCAAGAGGTGCGAGCCAAAGAGGCTCAGATTCCGACCATGTTTCTTCGTGGCGAACATCATTGGCTGGAGGCCGAAAAAGGTGGCTACAGTGGTGTGGGGGTTGTCAGCGAACTTCCGATCTTGAACGTCAGGCATGGGATCGGTGATCCCCTCTTTGATACCGAAGGTCGCGTTCAGAAGATTGAGTTTGAAAAATTCACGGTCGTCAATGTTTACATTCCTTCGGGGACGACGGGTGATGTACGGCAAGCCGAAAAGTACCGTTTCTTAGATTTGTTTTACGATTATGTTTCCGACGTAATTCGAAAACAGCCTCGGACGATTATTTGTGGCGATTTCAATATTGCGCATCACGAGATCGATTTGAAAAACTGGAAAACTAATAAGAACACAAGTGGCTTTTTGGAAGACGAGCGATCGTGGTTGACTAAATTTTCGACACTGGGTCTGACCGACGTGGTTCGGCAACTGGCTGGACCGGAACAGTCGGTGTATTCGTGGTGGAGTCAACGGGCGGGAGCCAGGGATCGGGATGTGGGCTGGCGTTTAGATTATCAATGGGCCACCCAACCATTGGCAAGTAAGTGCACGGCCTTTGAAATACCACGAATTCCGGTTTTCTCAGATCATGCGCCAGTCATTGTGGACTTTACGTTATAGATTCGTCGCAGCCATCGCGAGTGAAATATTGTCATTACCGTGAAGTACTCGGCAAGGTGTTGGTTCGGTATGCCAGGAGTCTGGGTTGGCGCGTCTAATTTAGCAGAGTTGCTTGGGTTTGTTTCTGACTTGCCGACCCGGATGTTTGTGATTTAGCGTGCTTGGTTGGTTATGTAGGGTTTGGGTTAGGATCGCATTTTGCTGCGAATTAGGGTGTCACCATCATGACCAGGGCGAACAGCGATTTTGACTTTGGAATTATCGGTTCGGGGTTTGCCGCTTCCGTTTTGGCGATGATCTTGCAGCGACTTGGTAGGCGATGTGTCATGATTGACTCCGCCAGTCACCCGCGATTTGCCATTGGCGAATCCTCGACGCCAATCGCCGATCAAATACTGCTGGATTTGTCGCAGGATTTTGACTTGCCTGAACTTCGAGAATTGGCTAGGTGGCAAACAGCAAGGCGAATCCCCTCGGTAGTTGTCGGTTGCAAGCAGGGATTCAGTTACTTCTTCCACGACCAAAGGTGTCAGCCATCTGCGGGCGCAGTTTCTAAAACCCAAGGCCAGGAATTCGCGGCTAAGGATCGGATCGGATCTGAGTTCCAGCAAGCGCAGGATGTATCATCTTCGGCTGTACCTTACCTGGTGGTTCCCGCCAGTCCCGATCAGGAAAATGCCGACAGCCACTGGTTGCGAAGTACGGTAGATCAATTCCTTGCCAAATCGGCGCAGCAGTGCGGTGCCGTTTTATGGGAGCGCACAACGGTCGTGAGTGTTGACCGAGTGGGTACTGGGTGGCGACTTGGAGTAGACCGGTATTCAGCAGGACAGCAAGTGCCGAACCAGCAAGTGCCGAACCTTGAAGAGACGGAGCTTCAAGTTGACTTTTTAGTGGACGCATCAGGAGCAGCAAATGTTGTCGGCCGGGCGTTAGGGATTCCCAGTGCTACGACTTCGATGCTTACGCAAACCGCTTGTGTTTACGGTCACTTTCACTTACCAGTCCATTGGGAATCGGTGTGGCAGAAATGGGCGATTGATTCCAGTCGGTTTAGCTTTCCTGCTCAGAATGCCGCCATGCATCATGTTACCAACGATGGTTGGTTGTGGCATTTGGGATTCGACAACGATCAAGTAAGCCTGGGTTGGGTATTAAATCAAAACTCGGGTTGCGTGTTGCCCAAGAGTGACGATAGGCAGCACCTTGCCCCGTGGTGGGATAAGCGGCTTGCAGCGTATCCTCTTTTGCAAGGCTTGTACCAGAACGCGGAACCTGTGGACGTTCACAGAACACTTAGATACATTCCCAAGGTGCAACGCATGGTCAGTCAAGCCGCAGGTGAAGGTTGGTTGGCTTTGCCCAGTACAGCCGGGTTTGTGGACCCTTTGCACAGTTCGGGGATTTCGCACTCTCTGAGTGCGGTGCAGAAGATTGCAATGCACTTGGCCCGATGTGATCATTTGAGCACGGAATTCTGTCGTGATTATGATCGCAGGTTGAGGCAAGAGTTTTGGTTACTGGATCGGATTGTTTCGTTGGCGTATGCAAGCCTCCCAGATGCGAAGAAATGGGAAGCAGCGACCATGGTCTATTTCACTGCCGCGATTGCTTTTGAGGAGGAACGTAATCGGCGCCGCGCGATACCAGACCGCCAAGCGATTCCCATTCCTGACTTTTTGCTTGCGGATCAACCTGATTGGTTAGAACAAGTAATTCGCGCTATGGGATTAGTAAATCGCAAGAAGCCGCCCAAAGAGGGCTGGTTGGTGGCGATGAGTGATATTCTTGGGTCCAGAAATACAGCCGGGCTGTGCGACTTTAATTGTAAAGGTGTTTACCAATATACATCGGCGAAGAAATAGTGTAGCCGTTGACGGCCTTTAGCCTTGAACGGTTCATCTTCAGCTTCATCGTATCGGTCTTGGATCGAAAATGAATGGCCTTCATCGCATGCCCAGTGACGTTCGGGAAACGATTCGTTGCTTACTTAGCCTATCTTGTGTACTGGCATCGTTCTCTTGGACCGCTGCAGACCTCGCAGCAACGTTCGACGCCTGGCTCTTGTTGGCCGCAGCGGACACGATCTCTAGAAACTGATTGCCAGGGTATGTCATCCAACCCAGAAAGCTAACTTGGGCCATCGTGACGCGCCGGTGCCACGCGCCGGTGCCACGCAGAGAACGGTCGTCGAGTTGGCTCTAGTAACTGCTTGGATCAGCCAGAGGGATTACGCCTCAATCTCCGGCTAATGATTTACGATCCCCTTCTTGATGAAATATAGAACTCTGGCTCCATCGCGAAGCCTGCTGGCTTTACAACCTCAAGGGATTTCTGGCGCGGTTGACAGGCAACTGCAGATTCTTAAAACTCGACCATCAGTGATGACCGAACTGCGAATGGTTTGTGTGATTCGCAAACAAAAAAAACGCTTTGCCAATATTCAGGGCAAAGCGTTCTGGTGTTGTCAATTTTTTTGGTGCGATGTTTTGGCAGTAGGCTTCCATCGCAAATTAACTAATTATTCGTAAGAGCTCCGGAAACGGTTTGAGCTTGCAGCACCGGTGGTGGCAAATTCTCTTGAAACTGACGGGTGATCGACTCGGCGTAACTGCCCCGTCCGGTGACTGGGAAATTCTTGGTGACCGCTAACTGGATACCTGCCGAACGGCCGAATTCGTACTGAACGTAATCAAGTACCGCAGTCATTCGATTGGAGGCCGCGAATTCCGAACTGCTTTGATGCACATAAATCATTTTGCGATGGCTTGGGGCGGCTTGCACCACTTGGGCTACTTTAGCGGCACCCAGGTTGTTTAGCTTGCCTGTGGTGGCATCAAAACAAGCGTCCGATAGCGTATGTTCGATTTCCCAACCACGGTCAAAGCACGGTTGAAACATTGCACGATAAGTCTGCCGATCCACCGTGTTGAAAGGTGCCGGCCAAGCAGCGTTTCGGTTGTAGTCCAGGTTCGCTCGGTTACGGAACGCCTGCCAATCTGACTTTGCATTTCCACTGGCATGCGAGTGGCCACCGGCAACGGACGTTGGGTCGCAAGTGGAACAGGATTGTGCTGTTGCAAACGATCCAAACGAACAGGCAACAGCAAACAGTAAGGCAATGGATGCAATTGTTTTCAACATCGACAGGCTCCGGCAACACCACGAAAAATCAGTGACAAACACGTCTAGCCGTTGATTTATCGGGAGAATCCCCTGGAATCTGTCGCTTTCTTCTAGTTGAATCGAAAATACCGCCAACGAAATTAGTTCACCGTTAGCATTTTGTCGACAATGTTGATTGCGGCGGGCCCGACAAGTACTACGAAAATGCCGGGGAAGATGAATAGGACAAGTGGGAAGAGTAGTTGGACTGCGGTCTTTGAGGCTTTTTCTTCCGCACGTTGCCGGCGGCGAATCCGCAACGCGTCGCTTTGAACCCTCAATGCGTCGGCAATGCTGGTACCGAATCGGTCGGCTTGGATCAGCATTTGCGTCAATGAGGTAAGATCCTCGACCCCATTTCGATCGGACAGATCCTTCAGCGCATCTTCACGGGTTCGTCCTAATTGCAAATGACCGTTGGTGGTCGAGATCTCTTTGGAGAGAATCGGTGAGGAGCCTCGCATTTCTTCGGACACTTTAATCATCGCCTGATCTAGGCCTAAACCAGCCTCTACACAAACCACTAGCAGATCCAAAGCATCGGGCATCGACAGAACAATGGTCTCTTGTCGTTTCTTGATCTTCATCCCCAAGATAAAATCTGGCATGAAGAACATAATCAAACCAAAGCCGGCACCCATTGCCCAGTTCAACGCAGAACCATCGCCAAAGAAGAACGCGCCTGACAAGCCAAGGAATGTTCCTACCGCCAAAAAGACAATCTTCAAAGATAAGTAAATTGACTGTGCGTTTTCAGATCGTTGCCCTGCCTTCGAAAGACGTTCCTTTAGAACATTGGCCTCTTTCTCGGTTTTCGGAGCAATGGAATCTGCCAGAACGGGTGTCGCGCGTTTGATAAGTCGGCCCAACCCTGACTGACCGGTTTCCGTTTCTGAAATCGTAGCCAAACCCGCTTCTTTGCGGATGCGATTAAGCCGAGTGTTGGCTTTCTGAGTGTCCTTGACAAAGAGGTCACTTACGGCCCATACACCAATCGATACGGCAATAAAAACAAAGGCCGGAAGCAACCATGGTGAATTCAGTAGTTCGTTCATTATCGTTGGACCCCATTGTGAGTCGGATTCAATTTGGAAAGCAGTAAATATTCGGTTGCGACTTGGGTAGTTGATAACCTTGCCAGGCACCTAAACCTTGATGTTGATGATCTTCTTGATCCAGAAGAATCCCATCAATTGCATAAAGCCGGCACACACTAACAGTTTTTGGCCGAGTGGGTGAGTGAACAGTAGCATGATGTATTCGGCATTTAAAAAGAACATCGTCACCATCAAAACTGGTGGCAGCGAAAGTAGCACCACGCCTGACAAACGGCCTTCACCGGTCAACGCTTTAATCATTCCATGAATTTGAAAGCGTTCGCGAATCAGGCGTGCGATCTTGTCTAAAATTTCGGAAAGGTCACCACCGGTTTGACGTTGCAAGGTGACTGCCGTGGCAAAGAACTTAAGATCCACATTGGGTGCCCGCTTGGCCATCTCTTCCAAGGCTTGTTCTAGCGGAATGCCCAGGTTCTGTTCATCATAGCATCGGGCAAATTCCGGACCCAAGGGGGCAGGAGTTTGATCGGCTACCAGTCGGAAAGTCGCAGGCAAGCTTTGTCCCGCGCGAAGAGCATTGGACATCATGGACAAAGCATCGGGCAAGTAATGCGAGTATTTTTCTAATCGCCGATTTCGCAGGAATATGACAATCAAAAATGGAAGCGACATCGCCAATAAGGCAGTTAGAATTGAAAGGAATTTCAGCGGGGCAAACAGCAAGTGCAATGTCAAGCCAGCAATAAAGCAACCGATCGACGCGAGTGCAAAATTCGAAACCGAAAGGTTCAGCCCAGACTGTTCCAATGCTGAGGGCAGGTTGGGGAATCCACTCAGCAATTGATCCAGGATCCCGTCTCCGTCCCCTGCACTGGAACGCAGATAATCGTTTTCCGGTGCGTTCTTATTATTGCCGTTTCGATTGGGTAAAATATGGTCCAACCGATCCTGCGAAATTGAACTGTCTGGCCCCAGCACCATGGTGGCGCCAAAGTAGACAAGGGTAGCGATGAAACCGAAGACACAAACAATTAAGGCAATTTCAATCATGACCCAACTCGATCAAGCAAGAGATTTGTAATTAGTTTACTAAACGCGAAGCGGAGGGAGATCGTTAGCAGGTCGACGTCATTTTCACCGCCAAAGCGTAAGCCTTTGTCGCTATTCGTCGACCATCATGACGCGTTCACGGAAGATGCCGTTTGGCAAGCGGATACCGACCTCTTCCAATCGGTCAATGCATTTTGGGCGAATGCCTGTGGCAATGAATCGTCCTTTGGCTTTGCCGTTGGCGTTGACACCATCTTGCACGTATTTGAAGATATCTTGCGTCAAAATAATGTCATTTTCCATGTTAAGCACTTCGGTAATGTGTGTCACGCGACGCTTACCACCCTGCAAACGACTGGCTTGAATTATCAAGTCAACAGCGCCAGAAATTTGTTGCCGCATGGCTTTGATTGGCAAGTCAAAGCCTGACATCATGATCATCGTTTCCATACGCGCTAAACAGTCACGCGGCGTATTCGCGTGGGCGGTTGTTAGGGAACCGTCGTGACCGGTATTCATCGCTTGCAACATGTCCAGGGTCTCTGCACCCCGGCATTCGCCAATGATGATCCGCTCAGGCCGCATCCGCAAAGCATTCTTGACAAGGTCCGTTGCCGTTATCGCACCTCGGCCTTCGATGTTGGCCGCACGAGTTTCCAGGCGTACGACGTGTTCCTGTTGAATTTGAAGTTCGGCCGCGTCTTCGATCGTCACAATCCGGTCACCGTTGCCGATGAAACTGGTCAACGTGTTCAGAAGGGTGGTCTTGCCCGAACCGGTACCCCCCGAAATCACGCAATTCAGGCGGGCCTTCATCGCACCCTCCAGTAACATTACCATTTCAGGCGTAAACGCTTTGAAGCGTAGAAGATCTTCCAGCTTAAGCGGGTTCGAACCAAAGCGACGAATGGAAACTGCGGCTCCATCCAAAGCCAGGGGTGGAATGATCGCATTGAAACGCGAACCATCGGACATCCGAGCATCAACCATGGGCATGGTTTCATCGACTCGGCGACCGACTTTGGACACAATCCGATCAACAATTTGTAGCAGGTGTTCGCCGTCGCGAAAGACAACCGCCGTGCGCTCCATTACGCCTTGACGTTCGACGTAAACGTGTTTGGGGCCGTTGATCAGAATATCATTGACCGTCGGGTCTTTTAGCAAGGTCTCCAGCGGACCCAGGCCGAGTGTTTCGTCTAAAACTTCGTCCAATAATCGCTCTTTTTCCGAGCGATTGAGCATCATGTTTTCGGCGTCGTAAAGCTTCTCGATAATCCCACGCAACTCTTGACGGAAATTATCTGATTGAGAATTCGAAACCCGCCCCATATCCAGTTTGTCCACCAATTTTTGGTGGATGCGTCGCTTCAGTAAATCGAATTGATTTTCTTTTTCGTTAATATCCGTCGAAGGTTTCGTGCTCATCAATTTCGTCCATGCCGCAGAAAATAGTTCCAAGCATTCGGCTCTTTTATCCGTCAAAGAGTTTCATGCCAGTGAAGGAAGGTAATCGTCTGAACGTTCGTGATTAGGAAGTGGAGCGATGGTTTTAGAAGTTAAGGCTGGGTGCAGACCAAGAGCCCATTAAGAATGTCGACTGTGAGTCTTGGGTCACATCGTTTTTTTGTCCAGAATGCATGCACTGACGATTTTTCAGATTGATGGGGCAGGTCTGAAATCAGTTCGCTACACGCTTGCGACTGGCGAACGCTGAGCTTAGGTGGGTACGCGGCTCAAGTCCTGGCAATGTTATTGGCCGCAATTACTTTTGAGCTTTGAGCTTTGAGCAAAGGTTTGGGTGGGCGGCCTAACGCATGAATATTCTGTGGGAACCGAACAAGAATAAGTGCAACGGGGGTGTCGCTTTGGTAGGATATTTCGATAATTCAAGCGGTGGCCAATATGACAATATTACGATCTTTAGGGAGCAATCCTTTGAACAGAATCCATGGCGAAGCAAGTTCCAACATTTCTAGCCGCCCGACTTGTGGGTGGTTGGCAGCGGTTATCCTGATCTGTGTATCGCTTGGTTGCCAAGAATCGACGACGCCTACACAGAAAGAAGCAGGTTTGACTAAGGTTCGTCTGCAACTCAACTGGGTGCCAGAAGCCGAACATGGCGGTTTCTATGCGGCTAACGTTTATGGCTTTTACAAGCAAGCGGGCATCGAAGTTGAAATCATTCCCGGTGGCGTTTCGGCCCCGGTCCTGCAGCAAGTGGCAATGGACCGGGTTGAATTTGGCGTGATCAATAGTGATTGGATCATCCTTGGCCGAAATGATGGAGTCAAAGTGCAGGCGCTAATGGCTCCGATTCAAAACAGTCCTCGGTGCATTTTGGTTCGTCCCGAGGTTGGCGCGAAGACATTTGCAGATTTAAAAAACTTGACCCTAGCGGCTTCACCCAACAACGCCTTCTTGGCATTTATGCAGAAAAAATTGCCGTTAGAAAATGTGCAGCAGGTGCCTTATCAGTCAATGCAGGCGTTTTTTGCGAATCCTAAGTATGCTCAGCAGGGCTATTCGTTCAGCGAACCGTATTTGGCTCGGCAGCAGAATATCGACCCTACCGTTTTGATGCTGTCAGATTTAGGATTCAATCCATACACCAGTTGTCTGGTCGCGGGCGAATCGCTGATCCAAAAGGACCCAGCGCTAGTCCGTCGTTTTGTTCAGGCTAGCATTCGGGGTTGGGAGCGGTACTTATCGGACCCAGTCGAAACAAATGCCAAAATTGCCAAGCTGAACCCAGATCAAACGCCCGAGAGCTTAGATTTTGCGATTCAAGAGATTCGCAAGTTGTGTCAGTGGGAAGAGTCAGTGGGGAGAACGAAAGCGCCGGTCGGTCTAATGACCGTTGAACGTTTTCGGGAAATGGGGCAAGTTTTAACGGAAATCAGTTTCCTAAAGTCCGGCGATTCAAGCGTTTACGAAGATAGCTTTACCCAAGAGTTCTTGCCTGAATTGGCTCAATAGAGGCCTGTAGGGCTGCATTTTTTAGGGGACTGTCTGCGATTTTAGATCAAAACCGGCATTAGTCAACTTATGCTTTAGATGCAGTAATTTGCAATGTTTTGGGAAATTTTGCGATACTCGAGCCTAAGCAACGGGTTTCACTAACCATCAATGGCCAGGGTTTAACGGGCTTGGTCGGTTCTTTGAGCAGGTTCATCGCGAACCAGTTGCTTCGCGGTCCTATCGTTAGTCAATGTGTCGACCCACTGAGGTTCGGCTTTTTTCAGGTACCCCTTGCCTGAGGAGATTCAAAATGATTCGGAAATTTGGTTTGTTGGTGGCTTTGGCCCTTGTTTTTGGTATGACTGCGGCCGACTCAGCGATGGCTCAACGCGGCGGTTTTGGTGGCGGACGCGGCGGTTTCGGCGGGGGTAGTTCGGCGATGATGCTGGCTAATCCAGCGATTCGCGACGCATTGGAATTGACAGACGAACAAGTTAAACGTCTGGACGAAATGCAGCAGGAGATGCGAGCCGAGATGGGCGAAATGTTCCAAGGCATGCGAGACATGTCGCCGGAAGAACGCACCGAGAAAATGTCGACCATGCGTGAAGACATGTCCAAAGTGACTCAGAGAATGGAGAAGGAATTGGACGGTGTTCTTCTGGAGCATCAACGCGAACAGTTGTCTGGCATGTTTGCAAAGTCCATGACTCAGCGTGGTGGTGGCATTAGCGGATTGTTCAACAATCCTCAGATCGCCAAGCAGTTGGGTCTTTCCGAGAAGGAAATGGAAAAGCTGAAGGAAAAAGCCGAAGAAATGCAAACCAAGCAAGACGAAGAAATCACGAAGATTCGTGAAAAATACAATGACAAATTGATTGCGTTGTTGCCAAAAGATGCTCAAGACAAAGTTAAGGCTTGGATGGAAACCGAATTGCCAGAAATGGGCGACCGCGGTGGACGTGGTGGCCAGCCAAGTGCTCCTCAGCAACGTGGTGGTCGTCCAACCCGCCCTCAAGATTTCTAAATAGCAGACTCTGTGCGGCCCATCGCCACTCGGTTTGCCGCTTGATTGTTGGCTTAGCAGGCGTTCAAGCCACCATTAGAACTTGCCTGAGCAATCCAAGCAATCGTTAGAAATGACAGGGTTGTAAAGACAGGGTTGTAAAGACAGGGTTGTAAAGACAGGGTTGTAAAGACAGGGTTGTGAAGACAGGGTTGTGAAGGGTGGGACGGTTGGAAATGATTTTCGCTTTCCAACGGTGAAGAGAATCCAAGGGGAGTCCTCTTTGTTCAACTACGGTAGACGGTAGTTGGAACGAAGAGGGCTCCCCTTTTTTCGTGCTTGTTTTGCGGGGTTTTTAGGCCAGCGGTTTCCGGAAATCCGCTTAGAATACCTAAATTCGCATCTTGATAGGTGATTGGTTCGAAACTTTCGGCTGTTGGGATGGGTTTAGTTAGAATCATCTTAAAGACAGTCAACGTCGGAAACGCTTTGGAAGAACTTTCATGAATGCAGTCAATATTTTGCTGGACCAAGGGCTGATTCAGCATAACGATGTCATGCAACTTAAGGGCGAAGCAGCCGACAGTGGAAACTGGCGGAAGCTAGTTGAACAAGGAGTGTTGACCGAAACCGAAGCATTGACGGCGATCGGAAAACGCGTTGGCATGGACTTTGTGGATGTGTTGCACTGCGATTTGGATCTAAGCCTGCTTAAGGAAGTGCCTCAAAAACTGATGCACAAGCACGTCCTGTTCCCCATCAGACGTGAGGGTGACACGCTGTTTGTCGCGACCAGCGATCCGTTCGATTTGTATTCAATCGACGCGATCAGTGCTGTGACAGGATTGGTGGTGGAACCTGTTCTGGCCGAGCGGATAGAAATCGCCAAACTGATCAAGACTCACTTGGGTGTGGGTAGTGAGACAATTGATTCACTGGTCGAGTTGAAAAAGAACGACGACATTGAATTATTGGAAGACATTGAAACCGATGGTTCAGAATTGTCGGAGATGGTCCAAGAGGCCTCGGTGGTTCGTCTGGTAAATGAAATTCTGTTGGAAGCAGTCGAGATTAAGGCCAGTGACGTTCACATCGAAAGTCAAGCGCATGGACTGGAAGTGCGCTATCGCGTTGACGGCATTTTGCACACTCAACCGTTACCGCCCGAGATTCATCAATTTCAGTCGGCAATCATCAGTCGCTTGAAAATTATGGCTCATTTGAATATTGCAGAGAAACGACTGCCGCAAGATGGTCGGATCAAGCTAAAGGTCAAGGGTCGTGAAATTGATGTTCGTCTTTCGGTGATCCCCATGATTCACGGCGAAGGCCTGGTTATGCGGATTCTAGACAAGGGGAGTATGGTCTTTGATCTTCAAAAGATCGGGATGGATCCAGAAATTTACGACGTGTTCAAACAATTGATCCGTTTGCCGCACGGTATTCTTCTTGTCACCGGTCCCACCGGTTCGGGTAAGACCACCACGTTGTACAGTTCGCTGATGGAGATCAATCAGCCTGACGTTAAGATCATTACCACCGAAGATCCGGTGGAGTATCAATTGGCGGGGATCAATCAGATTCAGGTGCATACCAAAATCGGTCTAACGTTTGCTAATTCGTTGCGAAGTATCTTGCGTCATGATCCGGACGTTGTTCTGGTCGGTGAAATTCGCGACTTTGAAACTGCCGAAAATGCGATTCAAGCATCGCTGACCGGTCACTTGGTGTTTAGTACATTGCACACCAACGACGCATCGGGCGCGTTTACTCGGATGACTGATATGGGTGTCGAACCCTTCTTGGTGGCCAGTACCGTCGAGGCGGTCATGGCGCAACGTCTTGTACGCCGCCTATGTCCTGAATGTAAAGTTGCCGTCGATCCCAAATCTTTGGACGTTCCCGCAGACTTTCCTTGGAAACTGTTGGAGGGTCGACCGATGTACGTCCACAAAGGGTGCCGACTATGCCGCGGCATGGGCTACAAAGGACGGATGGGTATCTACGAATTGCTGGTCACAACTGATTCGGTTCGTGAACTGGCGACTTACAAGGCCAGTAGTTGGGAAATTAAGAAGGCCGCTTTGGCGGAAGGTATGCGGACCTTGCGAGACGATGCCTGGAAGAAGGCGATGCGTGGCGACACGACCATTGATGAAGTCATGCGAGTGACCAAGAGTGACAAGCTTAGCGGTTAGCGACAGAGGCGTAAATCGAATTCGCCGGACGTTAGAAATAGGCCGCCGGCTTTAAGTGGTCGTACATTGAATTTGTAAGTGAACGCAAGAATCGGGTTCCGTAGAAATGCCAGAATTTGAATACATAGCCAGAACGATGACCGGTGAACAAGTCATCGGGGTGACGACGGCCGCATCGCAGCGTGATGCGATCAACAATCTTAGCGGGCGGCAGTTGTTTCCCATTACGGTCAAGGCCCAGAAGGTCAAGGGTGCGGCGTTTTCGTTCGGTGGCGGCATTAATTCGCAGGTGATGGGAACGTTTTACAACCAGCTTTCGAGTTTGATTCGTGGCGGTGTGCCGTTGTTGCGCTCGATTGCCATTTTGCGCGAACAGACTTCAAGTTCCAAGTTAAAGGAAGTCCTGGAAGATGTGAACCGGCGAATTGAAGACGGCGAAAGTTTGGGTGATGCCTTTTCCCGCCATCCATCGGTCTTCTCCGACATCGGTATCAATATGACCAAGGCCGGCGGAGAGGGAGGTTTCCTTGACGACGCCTTAAGTCGCGTCGGAAAGTTCACTGAAGAACAAGCGGACTTGAAATCAAGAACCATCGGCGCGTTAGCCTATCCAGTGATGTTGGGGGCAATCGGAACGATCGTGATCACGGTGCTGTTGGTCTTCTTCGTTCCGATGTTTGGCCAGATGTTCGAAATGTTGCGGGCCAAGGGTGGGATGCCTTGGGCAACCGAAGCATTGTTGACGTTCAGCGGTTGGCTGCGATCGTATTTCTTCTACATGGTTGCGGTCTTGGTGGGGGTGGTGGTTGGAATGAGGGTTTACTTTGGGACCGCGGAAGGCAAGCGGACCATGGACGTGATCAAATTTAAAGTTCCTTTGTTCGGTTCAATTAACAAGAATTTGGCAGTTGCTCGATTTTGCCGAGTCCTAGGAACGTTGCTGGCTAACGGTGTTCCCATTGTGAAGTCGCTGCAAATTAGCAGCCAGTCTGCTGGTAACATTGTGCTGTCCGAAGCGATTCTGGGCGCAACTGAGAATATCAAGTCGGGTGAATCATTGGCTCCGCCCTTGGTGAAGAGCGGGCACTTTCCCAAAACCGTTACGGAGATGATTGCGGTCGCCGAGGAGTCGAACAGCTTGGATACGGTTCTGGTGGATATTGCGGAGAACCTAGAGAAGCGGACCAGTCAACGATTGGACTTGGCCGTCAAGATGATCGAACCAATGATGTTGCTGACAATGGCCGGAATCATTCTTTTTGTTGTGGTCGCCTTGCTGCTGCCAATTATGAACATGAGTCGCGCTCTGTAAGTCCGCGTGTCCGGTACAACAGCGTGTCCGGTACAATTGGGTGGAAGTTGGAATCGCCGATTACGGGTAGGTTTAGACGGGTGCTGTTGTGTCAACATTGGCCGCCCATTTTGCTACCGTGATTTTGTGCTTGGCTTTAGTGCGATACAACTCCTAGCCTTGCGATTCTTTGTAAGCCTGCGCGAGTTTCACGTAATGGCTAGCTGCGTGTTGGATTCTTTGCGTGTCTTTCGGAGTCACGTGGCGACGAACCGTGGCGGGTGATCCCATAACGACACTGCCGGGAGGAATGATCGTACCTTCGGTAACTAGGCTACCCGCGGCAATCAGGCTTCCTTTGCCAATTTGTACGTGATTCAGCAAAGTGGCGCGCATGCCTATCATGCAATCGTCTCCTATGATGGCACCATGCACGATCGCAGCGTGGCCGACCGTGACGTTTTTTCCTAGGCGACAGATGACGCCCGAATCCGCGTGCAAAAGAGAGAGATCTTGCACGTTTGAGCCTTCACCAATTACGATCGATTCGGTATCTCCGCGAATCACCGCTCCAAACCAGACGCTGGCATTTTCGGCGATCGTGACATCACCAACGATTTTTGCATTGTCAGCAATGAATGCCGATGGTTGAATTTGTTGGGGGCGGAAGGTCGTGCTAAACGCCGGCATTTTTCTTTCCATTTTCGATTGCGGGCAATGTGTTAGTTTGTTGGACGGTCGGCGAAGACGTGATTAATCGAGCCGAACGGTTTCGCGTGACATAATTCCACCCCCATTGTAGGAAGACCAGAAGCCGATTTTCCATCAGGCTAATTTGTAAAATGTGAACAACGGCCCAGACCAGCCAAGCAAAGTATCCTGAAAATTTGTACCGGCCCAGTTCCGCAACTGCCGCGCTGCGACCAATGGTGGCCAGGTTTCCAGGGCTACTGTAGATAAATGGTTTTCTGTCGCCGCCGGGAATATTTTTCCTGATCATATTTGCCAGGTATTTTCCCTGTTGAATTGCAACCGGTGCCACGCCGGGTAAGGGTTTTCCCGCTTTATCAACGGCGTGCGCAATGTCGCCAATCGCGAAAAGATTAGTGTAGACGCCTAGGGAAAGGTCTTGATTCACCATCAACCGCCCTGCCTTATCGGTTTGAGTTTCACTTTGTTCGGAAATGACTTTCGCCAGTCCGACAGCGCCGACGCCGGCCGCCCACAAAATCGTATTGGCTTGGATCGTCGATTGGGGTTGGTCCGCGATATGCAGGTTAACCCCGCGTTGGGTGATGTCGACCACTTTGGCATCGACTTGGACTTCCACTTTCAATTTCTGAAGTGCCAGGCAGGCCTTCTTTGAAAGAGATGGGTCAAACGCCGCCAGAATTCTGGGCCCGGCGTCAAGTAAGATGATTTTCGCGTCACTTGGATCAATCGACCGGAAGTCCCCTTGTAACGTTTGGTTGGCCAATCCACTGATAGCGCCAGCTAATTCAACGCCTGTTGGGCCTCCGCCGACAATGACGAACGTCATTAGGAACTTGCGTTGTTGCGGGTCAGTTTCTTTTTCGGCCAATTCAAACGCATTGAGGACTCGACCTCGGATTTCTGTCGCGTCTTCGATCGATTTTAGGCTTGGTGCGAATTTCTCCCAGGAATCGTTTCCGAAGTAGCTACTCTTAGCACCTGCGGCGATCACCGCGAAGTCATAGTCGTAGCATTGCTGACCCACAAAAATTCGATTCTGTTTGGGATCAATGTTGCTGACTTCACCCAAGACGACTTGTACATTCTTCGATCGCCGCAACAGCCCGCGTAGGGGGGCCGCGATATTTGCAGGCGACAGCCCACCGGTGGCAACCTGGTACAACAGTGGCTGAAACAGGTGGAAGTTTCTGCGATCAATTAGAGTGATATCCGCATCACATTTGCGAAGCCCGTATGCTACGTTCAATCCACCAAAGCCACCGCCAACAATTACAATTTTCTGCCGAGTCATCTGACGTTGCCTTTGGCAAACGAACAAAAGTGTTTAGCGTATCTCGAATTCCGCCTCTGGTCATTCTTGCGCAGCCAAGTTGTTTTGGATAGGTGCTCCTAGATCTATTGTTATTGGTCGCAGACGATTTCCGAATTCACCGGCCAGCGGGTAACCTCCAGACATTGCCATATTAATTTGCCATGTTAATTTGCCATGTTAATTTGACAGGTTCATTTGACAGGTTCATTTGGCATGTTCATTTGGCATGTTAAAGCGTCTACCCACAATCTTGATCGTCGATAACGGTCAAACAGTTGGTTAGAAATTGTTCGGCCTCCATCGTGATTTCATCGGCGGAACTTTCTCGAGGGCCCGCAACATTTAGCACTCGTATGTTCTGTTTAATCAGCCAATCTCGCACGATTTGATAGTGATGCACTTTTGCTAGGTCAACCAAAAGTGTTGGCCGGTGGTGTCGCCTGGTCAGTTTAACCGTCAAGGCAGTGCCACCCTTGAGACGGTTTCGATAAAGGATCAGCGTGGCATCGCTATCAACGACATTTTGTTCGGTGCGCACCGCGTAGTCAGATTCAAGCGTTTCCTTTAGCTGGTAAATTTCAGGAATGGTGCCATCTTCGGCACGTCGTCCACGCGGGCACCAACCACCATGCGGGATTTCCAAAAAAATGGCAGTGGCCAACGCGGCTCGATCGACTCCCGTTTGGCCACCGGAGACGATTTTTTGGATAGGGCATTCAGGAAACAGCACGTTCGTCATGGGACTAGTAGAAGTTAGCGTAAAAGCGGTGAAACGGCGGATTCAGGCGTGAGTATTCAATCCAAGACTCAGCCCAATCTTCGGCCAGTGTCTGGCAACGACCCGATTCTAAAGTGTGGGCAAAACAAATAGAATGGACGGCTATCGATTTGTTTCAACTTATTTCAAGGGTATTTTCAAAATGCAGGTTCATATTGTTGACCACCCAGTCGTTCGACACCATATGACTCAACTGCGAGATCGGCACACGCCACCAGAACTTTTTCGCGTCTTGATTGGGCGACTGACCAGTTTGCTTGTGTTCCGGGCGACCGAAGCCTTGGAACTTCAGCCACATCAAGTTCAGACACCGTTGACGTCGTTTGACGGACACCGATTGCGGCAGACGATTGGGCTAGTCCCGATTCTACGGGCCGGTCTGGGCATGATCGACCCAGTGCTTAGTCTGCTGCCGACTGCTCAGGTTTGGCATCTGGGACTGTATCGCGATGAAGAAACGGCCTTGCCCGTCGAATACTACAGCAAGCTGCCCGATGGTCGACCTGTGGATATGGCGATGGTGTTGGATCCCATGTTGGCGACAGGTGGGTCAGCGATCATGGCCTACAATACCTTGAAACAATGGGGCGTGGACAAGGTGACTTTGCTGTCGATTATCGCGGCACCCGAAGGGATTGAGCGATTGAAGAATGAATGCCCCGATTTAGAGGTTTACGTTTGTTCGGTTGATGATCATTTGAACGATCAGAAATTCATTGTGCCCGGGTTGGGTGACGCGGGTGACCGAATCTTTAACACCACCGCTTTCTAGACCAAGGTTGCGAATCCATTCGATCTGAAATTGCTTTGGGATCGAATTTCGTAGCGTTTCTAGAATTCCGAGTAATGACCAAAGGAAGGGTTCAAAGATGAGTCAGGCGCAGCCAGAAGCTCACCTTCATCGATTCGGCCTGCAGTCCTTTCGTCCGGGTCAGCAAGCGGTGATTGAATCCGTTTTTGCCGGGCGTGATTGTTTGTGTATCATGCCAACGGGCGGGGGCAAGAGTCTGTGTTATCAACTGCCTTCAGTGGGCAGACCAGGCGTCACCATTGTGGTGTCGCCATTGATTGCATTGATGAAAGACCAGGTTGATGGATTATTGAAGCGAGAAATTTCTGCAACGTTCATCAATAGTTCCATGACGCTTTCCGAACAAAACAGCCGAATGGCAGAAATGACTGCGGGGCGTTTTGATTTGGTCTATGTTGCACCTGAACGATTACGCAACGAAAAATTTATGGAAGCGATTGCTTCAGTTCAAGTTCAAATGTTAGCGATCGATGAAGCCCATTGCATCAGTCAGTGGGGACATGATTTTCGACCTGACTATCAACGATTGGGCCGTTTTCGTCAGCGACTGGGCAATCCGCAAACGATCGCATTAACGGCGACGGCGACGCAAATTGTGCAAGAAGATATTGCGAAATGTTTGCAACTAAACGACCCCGCGATTTTCGTTACGGGATTTTCACGTGACAACTTAAGCTTGTTTGTCGAATCACCTTATGGTTCGGGTGCGAAAGATCGCCGACTGTTGGAATTCTTGGAAAAGACGCCCGGTTGCGGTATTGTTTACGCTGCGACTCGAAAGAATTGTGAAAAGATTTCAGAACTGCTGAAGGAAAATCTGAAACGCCCAGTGGCGTTGTATCATGGCGGTTTGGATTCGAACGAACGACGACACATTCAAGATCAATTTATGTCGGGTGCAGTCCCGATCATTATTGCCACAAACGCGTTCGGTATGGGAGTTGATAAGGCGGACTTGAGGTTCGTGGTGCACTATCAATTGCCAGGATCGCTAGAAGCTTACTATCAAGAGGTCGGACGGGCCGGTCGCGATGGAAAGCAAAGCAAGTGCTTGCTGCTGTTCAGTCATCAGGATCGCTTCATCCAAGAATTCTTTATCGAGAATGCGTACCCGTCGCGGGAAACCGTAAAGCAGGTGTACGAATTTCTGCGTCAACAGGATGCCGATCCGATTGAACTTACGCTACTAGAAGTCAAGGAAGCTTTGCAAACAAGTGTCGGGACCGAAGGAATCGCAACCTGCCAGCGTTTGTTGGAACAGGCGGGCGTTATTGAACGCATGGACACTCGGCAGAACCTTGCCAGTGTGCGAATTGATTCCAACCAAGAGTCATTCCAAAATGCGGTCGGACGTGATTCGAAAAATAAGCGAAAAGTCCTGGCTGCGATTGAAAGCATTGTGGGCGACCGGCGATTTGAACGCGTCTACTTCAATATGTCTACTTTGGTCGATCGTTCGGGGCTAAAGCAAGATGCGGTCAATCGAAGTCTTCGTGAACTGAGTTCGCTGAATTTTTTGGACTACGTGCCGCCTTTTCGCGGTCGCGCGGTTCATTTTCGCCGCCGCGACTTGAAGTTTTCCGAGCTGGTGATTGACTTTGAGGAATTGGATCGACGTCGCAAGGCTGAGTATGATCGGTTGGACTTGGTGATGTCCTACTGTCGGTCGAATCGCTGTCGACAACTGGAAATTTTGGAATACTTTGGTGACAGTGACCGCAGGCGCTGTGGTAAGTGTGATAACTGTCGCGGCGTCAGTTGGGAACAAGTATTCTTTGATGACTCGCCAGAACTGTTAACCGATGCGATGGTTGCTTCGGGCGCCAAGGATGCTTCTAAGCGTGATTCTTGCATGACTGATGCGTTTTTGACAACGGTTCAAATTGCTTTGAGTGGCGCCGCCAGGACTCATGGGCGAATCGGCAAGGGTCTACTTTGCCAGATGCTTTGGGGGTCGGAAGCCAAGAAACTGCAGACCTTAAGGCTGCATCGCATTCGGACGTTTGGTGCTTTGAAATGGATGCGTCAAAAAGATGTCAATGCGTTAGTCGATGCCATGATTCAAGCTCGTTTGCTGGATCAATTGGAACTGAATAAATTTCGACCCACGATCGAGATTTCCCCTTTGGGTATCGAGGTCATGTATGGACGTGTGGTGCCTAGGGAACTGAGTCTGCCATCTCGATTGGTGAAGCAAATCGACAAGTCGGCGCCATTGCGCGAGCCTCAACGCGAAATGGTCGAACCTGATTCGGATCAAGTCACCATCACTTTGGTTTCCGATGTGCCGGCCTATAAAGAGCTTTTGAAAAATCAAGCCTCAGAGCCGACCCAAGTGTCTGGTGACGAAGTAAAGGATCTGGTCGCCGTGGACGTGGAGAGATTGCTTGAACCAGATTCGGTTGCCGGTAAAAGTGATTTCTTTGGTCAAGAAGACCAAGGCGATTCTCCCGACGAATTCTCGGAAGACGCACGGTCCGAACGAGTGTTCAAGGTGGAATCGGATTCGTCAACGGATTCGTCAACGGAATCGACCGAAGATGTCCAAGATGAAAACTCTGCCTCAGAACATCGGGTCGCCTCCAGCGAACGCCTTGTTTCGGATAGCGAACGGCCGGTATTGGGAAATGGAGCCGGGCAGTGGAAGGCAGAAGTTGATGTTACTCGGTCCGGGCGGACTGTGCACGACCCAGAAGTCCAGTCTAGCGACCAAGAGGAAGTGGATTTTGGTTCGGACTTCGAACCCGCGGCCATGCCTGCCTACTATTGGACCTGGCGGATGTTTGTCGAAGGGTTTTCAATGGCTGAAACCGCTTCGATACGAAGGATGAATCGAAATGAAATCCTGGCGGACTTACAAGCCGCATCCAGCAATGGGCTGTTGGTTAACGATTCGTGGTTCCGGTGAATACCTTAATCGGCGTGTTACTAAAGGTGGCGGGTGACCAGAAATTTCACCGTTTCTATCATGTCCTTGCTTCAATCAGATCGTGGCCGGCTTATATTTTGATGAAGATCTTCTTGCGGTACATCCAAAACAGAATCAACCACAATAAGAGTAATGTGACGGCGCGGTTTAGGGTTTCGGAATAGGCCGATCCCAGCACTTCGAAGAATCCATGCCCAAGATGTCGATACAATGCTTGGTGAATGAAGCCCGCCAAGGTCCATTCCATTACATAACTTGTAATGGAATTGGCACCGATCACCAAGAACGGAAACGCCCATTTTCGGAATCGTCCAAGGTCGCAAATCACATGCAAGATTAGCAAGAACAGGAAGCACCAACCGCCGCTCCAAAGAGCGAAGGTGGGTGTCCATAGGCGTTTGACTAACGGGCAGTAGCCGGCTTCTGCAATGCCCCATCCTGCCAAGAAGCAAAACGCAATCGCGAGTGAAAAGCGAGCAATTCTAGGGGCGACGTCAGGAATGTTTTTCAGCCATCCACCCGCTAATAAACCCATTAGCATGGTGGCTAGGGTCGGAATAAAACTTAATGTGCAATACCCACCGCCGCTAAACAAAAAAGGTTCGGGACGGTGGAACAGGTTCATGAACCAAGTATCAAAAGCCCAGGCCAGGTTGCTGTTTTTGTTCCAGTGAGCCTGGAAACCTTCATGGAAGTGGCCCCAGTCCGATCCGACGCCAACCGCTGCATAGTCGAAAGTTTCAACGATCGGATACATGGAGAATGCCGCCCAATAGCCAAGCAGAATCGCTGCGATTGAAAAGTAACTGATCCAGCGATGTCCCAGTCCAATCAGGAATAGGAAAAAGTAACCCAGGCCGATTTGAGTTAAGGTATCATCAAAAGTAAAGTTGGTGTAATCGTATTTCAAGCTGCGCAGAAATATGCCTAATCCAATCAACAGAAGGCTGCGCCAAGCAGCATGAACACACATCAGGCGGACCGATTGCCCCTTGTTTTGCCGGCTGGCAATCGAAAAGGGCAACGCCGCACCTACTAAGAAAGAAAAACCGGGCTGAATTAGGTCGTGTAAAGAACATCCAACCCAAGGCACATGAGTCGTGTGAAACTTTAACCATTGGAACGCAACGACGGTCGGAAAGGCATCGGCCAAACCGCTAAGGTGAAGCATTTCGGCCAACATCAAGAACATGACCATGCCGCGATAAACGTCGATGCTGGTCAGGCGATTGGGAGCTTGCGATTCACTTACTTTCAGTGCGTCTGCCGTTCCGTCCGAAGCAATCGTAGCCATAAATCTGCCACCCGTTAAACATTGACTAAGTCGAATTTTCGGAACATCGTTAGTTGCCCGAGCAACCGTTCCTAGCCCAAGTCGTTGCACTAGCCCAAAAGTGGTCCCGCCGCAACCACGGAATTATCAAGTGAACCGCTGGATTTTGTGCCATCGTTCACTTGGTAATTCGACGCTCTGGTTACTTTGCAGCAGGTGCACTGCAAGCGTTTGGACAAAGTTTTTACTTCTTGGTAAATTCGCCAATCATTACATTTCGAAATTTGACAGGGTCACTGTGTCCTGCAAATCCAAAATGGCCCTTGGTACGATCTTTGCCGGGATGTGGCGAGTTTGCCAGGTACTCAGCGACTGCGGCGACATCACCATCCATAATGATATTTCCATTAAGTTCGACTTTGATTCGTGAACCTTGGACGGTTACCTCTTGGAAGTTCCAATCCCCCACTTCGTACAAGTATCCGCGATGCGCGGCAATCATTCCGTACGCCGAGCCATGATATTGACGTGCATCCAGATTCGCGTACTTTGGTGATTCAGAATCTAAAATTTGCAATTCGGTCATTCCCACATACGCGGTGTCGCCTTGACCAGGATAGCGAAGTGCCAGGCCATTGTTGCCGCCAGCAGGAAGTTGAAATTCCATGCGGGCCTTGAAATCGCCATATTCTTTTTCCGTGTAGATTGTGCCACCTTTACCTGGTTTGCACATCACAGCCCCATCGACAATTTCATAATTGTCGGTGGGTCCCGCCCAGCCCTTGAAGGACTTTCCATCGAAGGCGGATTCCAATTCGCCGGATTCCAATTCTCGTAGGAAGTCGTTCGATTCTGCGTTCGAAAGTTCCTTGATGAAAATATTCTTCCATTGGATTTCACCGCCATGAGTTTGCAACTGGATTGGGCCGGTGGTGGGAAGCGGTTTGCTACGATCCCAATAGTTTTCCATGATGGCGTGGTCCACCACCATGCGATCGTTCAACCAGACGCTGGTGCGTTGGCCCACCTGTTTGATCCGCAGTCGATTCCATTGGCCAAACGGTTTATCCGCCAAGACCAAAGGGTCCTTCCCCTCGGTACCGGCGCTGTTGTTCCACAATCCTCCCGATCCCTTGTCGGCTCCGATAGCCCATTTACCACCGGCCTGAGTGTAGTCCCAAATTTGGACCTGAGGAGATCCCTTTAAGTAAATACCGCTGTCGGCGCCTGCCACTGTTTTATAATCAATCCAGAAGTCGAAATCGCGGTATTCTTTATCGGTCGTTAAATAGGCACCGTTGCCGTCATTAATGACGGCGCCTTGGTCCACCGTCCAGTGCGTTGCAACCTCTTTGTCCCAAGCTTTGACCTTGGCGGTTCGATCCTCTTGGGACATTGCTTTCCACTGGTAAGGATCTTGGTGCGGCATCCCGTGCCAACCGGTCGTGTCTTTTCCATTGAACAGAGCGGTGTAGCCTACAGGCGCTTGGTTATCGTTGGCCTCTTGCACGGCCGCTTGTCCGCACGTGCACGAAATGGCAGTTAACGTCACGGAAGTTGCAACTGCAAAAAGTAAGTGAGTAAAGTCTTGCACGGAGTTGATTGTTGATGATCGACGCATGGCAGGTTACCTTGTTCTAGGCAGGAGGGAGTCCAATTTCGAGTGTGGTTACTTGAAATGGTTCATCTTGGAATCTAAATCATAATCTTGACGCAAGGCGACCGCCAACCTACGTCACCAAGTTTAGGCCGCATGAGCGTCTGGGATTTGCATTCTAACTGGTGTTTATTAGGCTGATTGTGCAGACGGGCTATTGACTGGGCGTTGACTGACGCCACCATCCGTTAGCCAACATCCGCGGAATTCGTTTTTCGCCCTACCATGAATCGATTGAAGTGATGCCAAGAATTGCAAACCCAATAGTCGTTTGGATCGTGTTGCTTGCTGTTTTGCCGTTGCAAAGTTGGGCGGATCAACCACCAAATATTTTGATCGTCTACGCTGACGATATGGGATTTGGCGATTTAGGGATTCAGAATTCACAGAGCAAGATTCCGACTCCCAATTTGGATCAGTTGGCAGGGCAAGGCATGCTTTTCACCGACGCTCATTCGTCTTCGGGGATTTGTACACCCAGTCGCTACGCACTGCTTTCGGGTCGTTATCATTGGCGTAAATTTCACAAGATTGTCAATTCGTGGGAGCCTTCGGTTTTTGAACCCAAGCAATTGACGTTGCCAAGAATGCTGAAACAAAAAGGCTACACCACGGCCTGTATTGGCAAGTGGCATTTAGGATTCCAGTGGGATGCCATTGTTAAGCCTGACGCCAAACCGGTCATACGAGGCAGGCAGAAAGTCTGGTCCGCTGATGCGTTTGATTGGACGAAATCGATTCCCGGAGGGCCACTTGATCACGGCTTTGATTACTACTTTGGCGACGATGTTCCTAACTTTCCGCCTTATGCTTGGATCGAGAACGACCGTGTGACCCAGGCGCCTACGGTTGAGTATGTTCCTGACCCTCGACCCAGTGAAGGCGCAGCCGAAGGCAGGCCAGGCCCGATGGTCGCCGGCTGGAAACAAGATCAAGTGATGCCAACGTTAACCAAGAGGGTGACCCGGTGGATCACAGAACGTCAGGGGCAGAAAGAACCATTCTTTCTGTACTGGGCTTGGACTTCGCCGCATGCGCCCATCGTTCCCGTGAAGCAGTGGCAAGGTAAGACAGCTGCTGGTGGCTATGGAGATTTTTTGGCCCAAAGTGATGACCATCTGGGCGACGTCTTAAAGGCATTGTCGGACAATGGTTTTGCCGAAAATACGATTGTGATTTTTACCGCTGACAATGGTCCCGAAAACTACGCATATCCAAGAGTTCGCAACTTTCAACATAGAAGTATGGGCGAACTTCGAGGGCTTAAACGCGATATTTGGGAAGGTGGGCATCGGGTTCCGTTTATCATTCGCTGGCCAAATGTGGTGAAGCCAGGAACCGTCACTTCGGACTTGATCAGCCAAGTTGATCTGATGGCGACGTTGGCCAAAGTTGTAGATTTTCAATTACCGGCAGGGACCGCCGAGGACAGCTTCAATCAGCTGGACCTTTGGCAAGGCGGCAAGAGTCAGCGAACGTCCATCGTTCACAACACAAAAGCAAATCATTACGCTATTCGCGAAGGAGACTGGGTTTTGGTCGATGCGCCGACGGGCGCAATTTCAAGCGTTCCCGACTGGTTTGATCTAGAGAATGGCTACACCAAGAATGGATTGCCTGCGGCGTTGTATGACCTAAGCAACGACTTGTCGCAGCGTAAGAACTTGCTGCTGCAGTACCCAGAAAAGGTAACGCAACTGCGGCAACTACTGAAGAAGACCCAGGCGGCGGGTGAAGTTCGTTAAGCATTAGTTAGCCGCGTGTTGGTTAGGCATTGCTTGTGTGCGATGGCCTGTAAGTCTTGGCCACTTTGGTATGCGATCGCGTCGAGTTGGTATTGGACTCGGGCTGTAAACTCGGCCGCTGTCGGGGTGTCTTGTTTGGAATTCGATTGCCATTATCAACCTTTTATGTATCCACTTGGGGACTGCCCCAACCGCCGCCACCGGGCGTACGGATTTCAATTTGTTGGCCCGGTTTTACGTGGATTTGGCAACTGGCGTTTAAGAATTGCGAACGGCCATCTGTGTCAATCAAGAGGTTTTGGCCCGCTTGCCCGGGATCGGCCCCCAGAAGCCCAAATGGCAAGTATTGATCGTCTGCATTCGAGCCAGGAAGTTCGCTTGAGCGGTGACCGCGTCGATTGGTGACCAACGATACGATTAGCGGTTGTAAGAATTCGAAGCGTCGGATCATGCCGTTTCCACCGCAAAAACGGCCTGCTCCGCCGCTGCCTTTGCGAATTGAAAATTCTCTTAAGCGAACAGGATATCGTACTTCTAAGATTTCAGGGTCCGTCAATCGAGTGTTGGTCATGTGGCTGTGAACGGCGTCGGAACCTCCGCTATGTTGACTGGCACCTGTGCCACCGCCGATGGTTTCGTAGAATCCGAATTGGTCATTTCCAAACAGGAAGTTGTTCATCGTTCCTTGACTGGCCGCACAAATATTCAAAGCGCCCAGGATCGTGTCCACGATGCGTTGCGAGGTTTCCACATTTCCACCGACGACCGCGGGTAGTTGGGCATCAGGAATTCCTGCTAAATCGTCATTTGAAGTATCGCCCAACGGATTTAGGAAACACTTGGGAAGTTTGACTGCAACCGATCGCAAGACGCCTTGATTCAAAGGGATAGGTGCGTCAACTAGCAAGCGCAAGCAGTATAAAATCGCGGATGAAACGATGGCGGGATTGGTGTTGAAATTATTGCCCGCGGGGCTGTCAGTCCCTTCGAAATCGAAAACCATCTGTTTGTTCTTGATGTGGATCGCCAAGCGGATAGTAAGTCCGCAATCTAATCGATCTTCGAATCGATAGATGCCGGGATTGAACTTGGCGATGGCAAGGTCGGTTTGGTCGGCAGCAGCATCTTGGATGTGCTGCATGTAGGCGACCACAACAGGTTCTGACCAGGATTCGACCAGTTGTTGCAGTAATTTTTCTCCCAAACGATTGGCCGCGATTTGGGACTGGATGTCCAGAATGTTTTCGGTCGGATTCCGACTGGGGTACTTTCCACCGGATAGCAACGCACGCAACTGGTCAAAGTGATCGGATCCCTTTCGCAACAGTCGGAAATTGCGAATGATCACTCCTTCTTCTTCTAGCGACTTGGAAAACGGCGGCATAGAACCTGGCGTTATCCCTCCAATTTCCGAGTGATGTGCTCGGCTGGCCACCCAAAATCTTGGTTTTTCGATCCGGGCAGAATCGGCCTTTTCATCCAGTGGTGCTTCAGGACGGTCAGTGCATTGGATGAAAACTGGCGAAATGACCGTGACATCTGGTAGATGCGACCCGCCCTGAAATGGATCGTTGGTGACGAAAACATCGCCGGGCATAATGTAAGTGTTCGCGGCAATCGTCGACTTCACGGTCAGGCTCATTGCACCTAAGTGCACAGGAATGTGGGGTGCGTTGACGATCAGGTCTCCGTCCTGGTCAAAGACGGCACAGCTGAAATCCAGTCGCTCTTTCACGTTCACGCTGGTGCAAGTCGCCTGCAGGGTGAGTCCCATTTGGGTGGCGACCTGAGTCAAGCGATGGTTGAATAGTTCCAGACGATGGGGGTCGCAGTTTAGGTCCGCAGCGTAGGTACTTGCCTGATTCATGCCCGAAGTGGATTTGGTCAACAGCACTTGCCCGTCCTTTAGGATGTTCCCATTCCACCCTTCTGCAATGAAAATCGTTGAATAAGCTTCGGCGACGACGATCGGCCCTGATAGTTCTTCTGTGTGATTCCAGTTTTCACGATCCCTGTACTGGACTTTACCGCAGGGGTCTTCATGCCAGTCACCCGTCGATGAGGATGTTTTCCACGCCCGAGTGTTAGCATTTGGATTGGATTGACTGTCGAAAACGTTGTGGGAATCTTCGGTTGGGTCACGGTTTAGATTCGCGGTCAACTGCTGGGCTAGTGAAACTTCGACTTCCAGTAATTCAAGATACAACAAGCGATCCTGTCGATAACCGAAACGTTGCGAATAGGCTTGCCAGAACTGTTCTCGGATTTCAGCTTCCAGTTCAGAAATTTCCATTGATAGTACATTGCCTGGTGCCGTAATTGCTAGGCTTTGCTCGGTACCGTGGACACAAAGGTGGACGCGAGAGACGGTCTGAGTTTGTCCTGAAAAAGTTTTGGGAAGTTCGCTGCTGGCCTGGGCAGCGAGTCGAACGATTTCCTTGGGCAATTCGCGAATGGATGGTAAGTCAAGTGGTCGCAGGATCGGTGCTTGAGCGACACGACTGATTCGGGAATGTTGAATTCCAAAAGCACTCAATAGGCCAGCGTCGGGGTGCAATAAAATTTTCGACATGCCCAGTAGTTCTGCCACTCCGCAAGCGTTTTGGGCTGCAGCACCGCCAAACGCAACCAGCGGATAATCTTGGGGGTCTACGCCCTGTTGAGTGGTGATCGAATGGATCGCTGACGCCATATGAGAATTGGCAATTTCCAAGTAAGCAAGAGCCAATTCGTTGGTAGCATACTTGGTTCGCGTTCCCTTGTAGATTTCATCGATAATCGCGACCAGCTTGGTATGGATTTCATTGATTTGAAGCGGCAAGGGGAACCGGTCACTGGGGACTCGTCCCAACCAAACGTTCATGTCTGTCACTGTTAGCGGGCCACCGCGACCGTAACATGCGGGGCCAGGATCAGAACCAGCACTTTGCGGTCCGACTAACATTCGGTTTCCGTCAAACCAGCAGACACTGCCTCCACCGGCTGCAACCGTTTCGATAGCAAGAGTTGGAGTCTGAATGTCGATGCCTGCTTTGCGTGTTTCTGTTTGCAATGACAGGCCATTGTTAAGGCGAGATACATCGGTGCTGGTGCCTCCCATGTCGAATCCAATCGCTGTGCGGAAACCGGCGTTTTTAGCGGCGGTTGCGAATCCAATTGCCCCACCTGCTGGACCGCTTAGAATGCTATCTTTTCCAGAGAATCGTTCGGGGGTAACCAGTCCCCCGCTGCTGGTCATCATCAGCATTTGGCTACCTGCCGCCAAATGTGATCGAATGGTCCTTAGATAATGGTCCAAAACAGGATTAAGGTAAGCGTCCAGGACCGTTGTGCAGGCACGAGGCACAAACTTGATCAACGGAGAAACTTGGTGCGACAGACTGATGTTGGCAAAGCCGATTGCTTGTGCAATCGCGGCTAGGCGCAGTTCGTGCTCGGGATTTTTGTAACTGTTAAGCAGGCAGATTGCCAGCGATTGCACGCCCTTGTGTTTTAATTGCCGTAAGACTTCGTAAACTGCCGAATCGATCATCGGCATTAGAATTGTTCCATCGCTGGCGATTCGTTCTGCGATTTCGGCCGAATGCTGATAAAGCACTGGAAACTTTTTGACATCAACAGCAAATAAGTCGGGCCGTTGTTGATTCCCGATCGACAGGGCATCAGCAAAGCCTGCAGTGGTAACGAATCCCGTGGTTGCTCCATTGCGGGTCAATAAGGCATTGGTGCCTCGAGTGGTACCCAGGCGAAGGTCCAGCGGCGGAAGGGGTTGATCCATTCGCAGTTGAAGTATCAATCGCATCACTAAAATAGGCGCCGGCTGATCTGCGGCCAATTCTACGGACGTAAAGTGGTTCGGGCTAATGACCGGTTTGTCCACCGTCAGCGTGTTGGAAATGGGGTCCCACTTCGTCGCTTGGTATTGGCCGACGGTGGTGCCGCCTTCGTCCAAAAGCGTGCACTGATAACCACGAAAGAAATCGTTACCCGTGTCCCAAGGCAAATTTAATCGCAAATGATTCGACGATCCAGCAATGGCATTTGCGGAAGTGCGGATTCGGGCCGAACTAAGCACTTTTTGGCGAAAAGTCTTTCCCGAGGGTGAAACGGCCAGGCAGTCAGTAAAGGTCCCGCCAACGTCGATCGAAAAACGCCATCTAGGAACGTTCATTGTATTGCCATCCGTGTTAAGAATTCTGGAGCACACCTAGGCACTAGTTTTGCGTAAACGGAGCGAAATTCCCAGCGGCCTAATTGGGAAGCAATGGGTGTAGCCGCTGAGTGCTGTGAGAGTCGTTTACTGGGGTTTCGCTGTGGGCTGTCGATTTGATCACTTTCATAGCAGCGAGCGGTCTTCTAGAGCCGACCTTTGTCGTGGACGACCGAGTACTCCAGGTTTCGTGTCTGAGAAAGTCGGCTTCACGTTCGTCGCTTTGGTGGTGGGGCGAGTGGAATGGTTGTGATTCGCATTTTCAATCCCCGTTCAAATCGAACGTGGACTCTGCTGGATCGATAGGGGGCAGGCAAACGCATCGGAAGACGCATTCGTAGTTTCCCGACAACCAATGTCATGGACCCAACTTCGCTGTGATTGGAAATGTTGGTTTATGCCAATCGGTTGAAACCCATGTTTGTTTTCGACAAGCGGACCTTCGATGCTGGTTCAAAATGGCTTACAATTTTCAATTCTCCGGCAGTCAGTGCATTGAATGAAAGTAAAACGAAATGACCTATATCGCAATAAGCTTTTGGGGGTACACCCTAATTGTGTTTTTGATTGGTGTTGCCAGTGCCTGGTTTTCTAAGAACACAAAGCAAGACTTCTTTCTAGCGGATCGCGGGCTAGGAGCTTGGGTTGCGGGATTAAGCGGCGCCGCCAGCGTTGAAAGTGGTTGGGTGACTTTGGGGTTAGTGGGTGCCGGCTATAAATCTGGGTTGGGCGTTTACTGGGTTGTACCCGCGACGGCAGTGTCGTTTGCGGTCATTTGGTTTGTGTTGGCGCCTCGAATTAGCCGCTTGGCCACCAAGCAAGGTGCCCTCACGCTGACGGATATTCTTTCGGGCGACAGTGGTACTGCTGCCAGTCGTTGGATACGCTTGCTGGCGGTGATGATTAGCGTGGGGATGTTGACTCTTTATGTCGCGTCTCAATTAAGTGCCGCGGGCAAGATGTTTAATGGAGCCTTTGGCTGGACGCCAAGTGTTGGGCTGCTGGTTGGTTTATTCATTACATTGACATACACGGTGACGGGCGGGTTTCGAGCGGTTGCGTGGACAGACGTGATTCAAGCGGTTTTGATGTTTGTCGCGATGGTGATTGTGCCTTTGGTTTTGGTATCACATCTTGGGGGATGGGATGGTTACTTGGGTGGTGTTCAAGCGATTGATGAAACCCAAGCCGGGTTTGCCCAGTGGGATGGTGGCCAGCAAGGATGGGCCCTACTGGCATTCTTTAGTTTGTGGTTGGGCATTCCGTTAGGGAACGCAGGTCAACCGCATTTGGCGGTGCGATTATTGGCCGCCAAAGACGAGCGAGCTATTTTTCGAGGCGGGATCATTTCGGTGATTTGGGTGACTGTGCTATTTACTGGCGCGGTCACACTTGGGATTGCCACCAGGTGCCATTTTGGTGTTATTGCCGACCCAGAAAATAGTCTCTTGTTTGTCGCCAAGGATCCAAACCTTCTTCATGGTTTAATTGGCGGACTGGTGGTTGCGGCTGTCTTGGCAGCGATCTGCTCGACGGTCGATTCGCAATTGTTGGTGGCTGCGTCCAATGTTAGCAGCGATTTGTTGGGAACCGGAAAAAAGAATTTGTGGCAAGGAAATGATACGGCAAGTCATGAGGGTGCCGTCCGCGATCAAAAGGTTGAGGTTCCTAACGCCTCATTTCTTTGGTGGGCGGATCGAGCGGCCGTTTTGGTGGTCGCGGGGATCGCTGGCGCGATTGGGTTGATGAACAATGAATCCGTGTTTGACTTTGTCTTGAAATATGGATTTGCTGGGCTGGGTGCGGGTTTTGGGCCAGCATTGGCGTTGCGCCTGATCTGGAGCGATCGGAGCGGCGATTTGCCGGTCTTGGCATCAATGATTGCGGGAATTGGGACCGTTATTGTCTGGAATTTGTTAGATTTGGGTGTCTACTGTTACAATATGGCCCCATCGGTTGGGGCTTCGTTGATGGTGGGGTTGCTGGTTCGTATGGCGGTCGGCAGCAAAAAAGTGACTGCGACAAACTGACGCAAAATTCGTAAGTTTGGGTTTGGGTTGTAAGCGGTGTTTGGCCAAGTCCGACTCCATCGGTTCGGGGCAAAGGGAAGGCGAAACCTTTGGGTCTAACCGAAAATAGGAATAACGTTACAATGCGGGGCATGTTGGTATGTTGGCTTGCTGGAATGCGAGCGACAGAGGTTGTTTTCAAGACTAAAAGTTAACAACGATGGCAGAAATTTTCCGGCGAAGTCCTTGAACATTGAAATTCAAACCGGGTAAATCACTGCGTCGTTAGGGAGATCGAATCGTGGCTCATAAAGTTGTCATCATTGGAAGTGGTCCTGCGGGTTGGTCTGCGGCAATCTATGCGGCTCGGGCCAATCTTAGCCCGGTCCTATTTGAAGGCACAATCAAGCCCGAAATGATCCCGCTGGGTCAGTTGGCGATGACGACGGAAGTCGAAAATTATGCCGGTTTCCCCTCGGGCAATGTTCGGGCGTTCATTGAATCCGCTGTGAACAAAGATCGTCATTGGAATTTGCCACCGGCCCCTGATCACAAAAAAGACGGCCAACTGCATTACGCGGTCCAGGGTACCGAATTGATGGAATTGATGAAGCAACAGGCTTTGAATTTCGGGACTGAAGTCATTGGCGACGACATTGTCAAAGTTGACCTTTCCAAGCGTCCGTTTGTCCTACACCGGGGTAATGGAGAAGTGGTGGAAGCGATGTCGGTGATTTTGGCGACCGGTGCCCGGGCGAACTATCTGGGGCTGGAAAGCGAAAATGCTTACAAGAATAAAGGCGTTAGTGCGTGTGCGGTATGCGATGGCGCGTTGCCTTTGTTTCGCAACCGTCCTTTAGCGGTTGTCGGAGGCGGTGATTCGGCGGTAGAAGAGGCCTCGTACTTGGCAAAGTTCGCGTCGAAAGTCTACCTGATTGTTCGGCGGGATGAATTGCGAGCTTCGAAGATCATGGCAGATCGCGCCTTCAACAACGATAAGATCGAATTGTTGTGGAACCGTGAGGTTGTCGAAGTAGTGGGTAACGAAAATCAAGTGACTGGAGTTCGTTTGACCAGTACCGTTGGTGAACCCGAGCGTGAAATTGAAGTCGGGGGACTATTCTTGGCGATCGGCCATACCCCTAACACGACTTTCTTGGATGGTCAGTTGGAAATTAATAATAAGGGCTACGTTGTCTGGACTCAGCCCTTTCGCACATTTACCAGCGTGGAGGGTGTGTTCGCTGCTGGCGACGCGGCGGACGATTATTATCGGCAGGCGATTACGTCGGCGGGCACCGGATGTATGGCAGCTTTGGACGCAGAACGCTGGTTAGCCGACCAGGAATAGGAACAAAGGAGGCGGCCTGCGTGGCACACGATTATTTTGCCTGACACGGGTACTTGCCTGACACGGGTACTTGCCTGACACGGGTACTTGCCTGACACGGGTACTTGTCTAACACCGGGCATCTTGAGGGGTCCGCCGGAATTGACGTTCATTTGGATCGCTTGGCATCCGATCTTGTTCGTCATTGAACTTAAGTTGAAAAACGGCCCCTGGGCGATAGGGGCCGTTTTTTTGTGCACAGGTTTTTTATAGCCTGGGTGGCATGAGGTGGAGCCCCATCCGTATGATCTTTAATCCGCTTGGCCCAGCATCTTCTTAAGGTAGTCGATACTTTGGGTTGCCAATGCTTCGGGGCCTGGTGCATAGTCGAACACTTCGACACTCAGCCATTGGCGGTAGCCGACGTCATTGAGTGCTTTGATGATGGGGGTAAAGTCAACTTTTCCCATGCCTGGCCCCTGTCGGTTAGGGTCGTTTGCATGAAAATGGTGTAAATATTTGGCCGAACTATGGATGATTTCCTCGTAACTGACGGCCTGAGTCGACATGGCTTTTACGTCCAAATGAAGTAAAACGTTTGGCGAGTCGATTTGTTGTATCAATTGAATTGCGGATTGGGCAGTGTTCAGGAAATCGCCCTCTTCGGGGCCCAGCGGTTCAATCGCCAAGACAATGTTGGTGTCGGCCAAATGAGTGGTTAGTTCTCCAATCAACTTTGCGGCCGCAGCGGACGCTTCGTGATGAGAAAAACCAGGCAGTCGATTTCGTTGCTTGGGGGATCCTAAAACCATGGTGTGTCCGCCTAGGTCAGCGCACAGTTGAATCAAGTGATGAAAGTAATCGACCGTTCTTTTGAAGACCGTTGGTTCGGGATTGGTTAGGTAAAAACCCTCGGTTCCGGCGAGTAGCCAGTGCAATCCGATGATTTCTAAGTTGAAATCCTTAGCGGCGGCAACGATGGATTGGCGCTGGGCCTGGGTCACTTGGTCTGCGGAACTTGCCAAAGTGAAGGGGGCAATTTCCAGTCCCTGATAGCCTAATTGCGAAGCGAAGCGACAGGTGTCCAGTATCGTCCAGCCTTGAAACGTTTCGTTGCAGATCGCGATTTGCATGGGAGACTCGAAAATCTAATAGGAAACGGGCATTGTCTGTGATTTCAATCTTAGCCGTTGGTCGCCCCATTCACTACCGATGGAACGAGAGCTATGGGCGGATTAATTTTCTGTTGGCCACTGGTTGTCGTCAGGAAATGAATCTGAGAAAACCAAACACATGCACAAGCGGGATTTTTGTAAACAAAGTCTTCTTGGGAAATCAATTCTCTTCCAAAGAATCGCGGTAGAAAACTATGCCATCGGATATTGAAATCGCTCGGACCATCAAATTGAAACGCGTCGTGGAAATTGCCAAGCAATTAAATATTGCGGAAGATGATTTGGAGTTGTACGGCAAATTCAAGGCGAAACTGCCGCTGAAGTTAATCGATCAGACGCGGGTGGACCGTAGTTGCTTGGTCTTGGTGTCCGCGATTTCACCGACACCCGCCGGTGAAGGTAAAACCACAATGTCGATCGGTTTGACTCAAGGGTTAAATCGAATTGGCAAGCAGACCACGGTTGTCCTGCGCGAGCCATCGTTGGGGCCGGTGTTCGGGATTAAGGGCGGAGCGACCGGCGGTGGTTGGTCACAGGTCTTGCCCATGGAAGATATCAATTTGCACTTCACCGGTGATTTTGCGGCGATTGAAAAATCGCACAATTTGCTTGCTGCATTGATTGATAATAACTTGCAAAATCGAACGCATTCTTTAGGGCTTGATGCTCGGACGATTGCTTGGAAGCGTGTCTTTGATATGAACGACCGATCGCTTCGGGATATCGTCATTGGCTTGGGAGGCACTGGAAATGGCGTGCCCAGGGAGACAGGTTTTGACATCACCGCTGCGTCAGAGATCATGGCGATTTTGTGTCTGTCGAACGATTTGATGGATTTGAAGAAAAGGTTGGGTGATATTTTTGTTGGCTTTACCTTTGATAAAAAGCCCATTTATGCCCGTGACCTCAAAGCAAACGGGGCGATGGCTGCGTTACTCAAAGAAGCGATCAAGCCAAACTTGGTGCAAACGATTGAGGGCACGCCGGCGATTATTCATGGTGGACCGTTTGCAAATATCGCTCAAGGAACCAACACGGTGATTGCGACAAAAATGGGGATGTCACTTTCGGATTTCGTAGTGACCGAAGCAGGTTTCGGTTCAGATTTGGGGGCGGAGAAGTTTTTCGATATCAAATGTGCAGGTTCGGGCTTGGTACCTAAAGCCTTGGTCTTGGTGGCGACGATCCGAGCCTTGAAGTATCACGGCGGCTGCAGTTTGTCGGAACTAAATCAAGTGAATCCCAGTGCCGTATCGGCAGGACTGTGCAATTTGGAAAAGCATTTAGAAAATTCAACTCAGTTTGGTATCCCAGCTGTGGTTGCGATTAATCGCTTTACAACCGATACGCCAGAAGAAATTCAACTAATACAAGACTGTTGCAAACGGTTTGGTGTGAACGCCGTGGTTGCAGACGTTTGGGGCTCCGGTGGTAAGGGGGCCGAAGCATTGGCTCACGCCGTGGTTGAAGCCATTGAAGGGGCAACCGAAACATTCAAGCCGCTTTATGATTGGAGTTTGCCTGTTAAGGAGAAGATTGAAAAGATTTGCCGAACAATCTATGGCGCTGACGGCGTTGACTATTCGGCGAAAGCGGAAGCAGATTTAAGGCGAGTCACCAAGCTTGGCCTTGATGGTCTACCAATTTGCATGGCCAAAACGCAAAAGTCGCTGTCTGACGATCCGACAAAGATCGGTCGCCCGACTGGATTTCGAGTCACCGTCCGCGAAGTGGAGTTGGCTGCAGGCGCAGGATTTTTGGTACCGATTACCGGCGAAATGATGCGAATGCCCGGTTTGCCGGCGGTTCCAGCCGCCGAGCAGATTGATGTCAATCAAGACGGTGAAATTTCGGGCCTGTTTTAATAGGATCGCTTGTCTATTGGAACTGGTCGAAGTCCTGAATTTCCGCCAGACGTATTCGCATTTGGAATAGTGTTTCAAAAATTTTTCGAGGCGGAATGGAGGACGGCGGCGAGATCACGAAAGCGGATGGGGTGACCCGCAACGTCCCCAGCACGCCTTGAATGTTCACGTCGCACCAGGTCGCATCTTTGTCGTAATTGATTTCGATGGCATCGTTTTCTGCGTCTTCGATATTATCGATGACGTCGGCGATATCCATCGGGTCTTTTACGGGCATTTCCAGAATCCAATTCGCTGCACCGAAGCATTCGTCAAACGCGTCGGTAATCAGCTTTTGCGGATCGTGAATATGGTTCAGTTCGCGGGTCCAGCACGCATGAGTGATTCGCTCGGGATCTAGTCCAATCCCGATTTGGTAGGTGAAGTACGGTGTGGTGATGGAGCCAGCGCCGTCGGACGGACCATCGATTTCTAACTCGCGGCGTTTGAACTTAAAGTTGGCACGCAGCAGGTCCAACGCCTCTTGCAAATCTTCATTGATTTCATCTTCGGCCATGCTGGCCACAAACTTATTGGAACTGGCCGAAACCGAATCCGGTAATTTCGAGCCCTTTCGATAGCCTGACAATTGTTTGAGCGGTTGCCATTGTTGTTGAAAGATTTTGACGTGAGTTAATGGCGACGGCATAGCGGCAATCAATCAAGTAAAAGCAAGAAAACGTAGAAATCGGCAATGCCACAATTGGATTGAATATTGATGGGTAATTCCGAAGAACCCAAGCATACTGCCGATCGAGACGACGTTAGATTGTCGGCAACCGTGATTGTTTGGCAAGTGAGGGCCGGAAGCGGCCACGTGTTTATTCGGTTAGCGGACGCAACAAAACCTTCCTCATCGATTTGCAGTGGCGCAAAAAAAGAAAGCCATTGCCGGAATGAAATGGTGGCAGTGGCTTTCGAATTATGACACAGCGGCTTCGCGGCCGATCCACCAGGAAAAAATAAGGGAATAGGGTGTCTGCGCGATTAGGCTGTAAAAATGAACTAAAAATATGAGCAAAACAGACCCCTACTTTGCGGACTCGAGAAGAGTAACGATCTGCTAAGCTTTGCTCACGGAAGAACTCTTAAAGCAACGGTTGTGCCAAACGTCCAACGAAATCAAAAAAAAACAGTTTCACATTATTCTCGACCCACGAGTCCTTTGTTTTTCGGCGTTTGGGAGTGTTTTTTTGCTAGCATCGTCGAGTAAGAGAATGGTTTGGCGGGAACGATTGAAGCTGGAACGCCGGCTGGAATTCAATAATGAGTCCGAAGTCTCAGAATGAGAGACCCCCGCCCTGCCCGGGGGCTGCTTTCTGGAGGTGGCTTGAACGCAATTCAACCTGTTTGCCTGAAGTTTGGACTTGCTTGCCGTTGAACTTTCTGGCCGGAAGTCTGGCAGTGATTGATGGGAAGCCGCTGCCAGGTTACCAGCGATTGCAATGTTTGACATTCCGCTCAGCTGCGGTTGGGCTACCTATCTGGGCTACCTATCTGGGCTACCTATCTGGGCTACCTATCATGAGAGTGACCCGAAAGCCAGCCGGACGCCGGGTAGGCTATCTTGGCAGCGGATCCGAATCATCAGGGCCGAAAGTATCAGGGCCGAAAGTATCCGGGCAGGAGCTTGGTGCGAGTTGGTTGGAGGAACTTAATCCCGGTGTTGAGTCGTGTTAGGTAGCAAGATTTTCTTCGGCGGCGCTGGGGCGATAGTAAACCGGTTGCAGTCGAAAGGGAGATAGTTCTTCAAGATCCAGGTTCAGCAGGCCAAGCCATGCCAGCCAGCCAAGGGCTTGGGCTTTTCGCCAATTCGCTGGCGTTAGGTCCAGAATTCCCTCGATTGGTGGGGATGCCGCCGCTTTGGGAATTTTTTCCATCAGGCTGGGATCGATCGAAAGCACAACCGGCTCGGTGGGTTTACCTTCGGGTGTGTTGCCTAAGCTGCCTTCTAAGGATTGCAGCCATTGCAATTGATCTTGGACGTCGGTGGGTTGGACTGTTTCCCAAATATGAGCCGTTAGCCTAGACTCTTGCGATTGAATTCGCGTTTCGTTCAACTCAAACCGCTGCATAAAGTTGGGCTGTGTGGCTGCGTCGTCGAATTGCGGCAGTTCTGGAAAGTTAAAGGTGTTGGACGAGTGATAACTGCCTAGCTGAGCTAAGATCTGGTCGATTTTCAGTGCTTCCCACTGCTGGCCCACGCTTGTAAATTCGTGAGCAAAACCTGCTTCGGGTTGGTCATTGTCACCGCAAGGACGGGATCGTAACCAGGAGGATGGGCTGGATTGGCCGGTGAATCGAATCGATTTTCGAAAAAATTGTTGTCGATAGGCGTTGGTTGCGACATGAACGCGGGCAGAGGTACGGTTTGTTTGGGAATGATCGTGGAATGCTTGGGTTCGCAGTGCCGCCAGCAACGGGATGTCTAGTGAATTGACTGGGATTGTCGGAATATTCCAGCAATATGCCAGAAGTTTCGCGGTGGTTAGCCCTATTCTTAAGCTGGTAAACGACCCTGGGCCATAAGTTGCCGCGATTGCAGCCGTTTGGTTGGGGGCAATGTTGGCCTTTTTAAACGTCTGGTTGATCAGCGGAATAAGCGAAGCGGCCGATCGATCCTCGCGTGCGGCTTGCGAATAGGCGATTACTTCAAATCCTTGCAGAATCACCACTTGAGCGTCAAAGCCGCTGCAGTCGATGGCCAGTAAAATCGGTCGAATCATAACAACAATCAGCCCAGCGAGATGGAATTAGTACGGTGTAATCGGTCGTTTGAAAATATTCCGTTGGCCTGGCGGATTTTGGCAGACCGAAGATACAGTGTCTAGTCGCAGCGAATTGGCGACTGGGATTGGAACCGGGTTGGAAGACGTTGTGGCGTGATCGGTTAGGTTCGACCTGGGGCATGTGGTTACTTTTTAGTCGGGCGTCAGGGGCCAGTCTTCCTGCTACAATTACCTGATGAAGTTTCGGCTTGCCGGGCTTTGAAGGAACCGCTTGCCTTGGATTGCAACATTGAGGTCTTAAAAATAAACTGGAACGCTACTGATATTCTGTTTTCTGGTGTGGCTGGGTAATAATTAAGCTACATCGTTGCAGCCAGTAAGCGAAAGTATTGGCGACCAATCGATGGTTGATTTGTGCAATGAACGACAAAGGCCAGTGTGATGGCCTGATTCAAGAATTGGAATGTCCCAGCGTGAAACGAGCAATAATCAGCGATATCCATGGCAATTTTGACGCGTTGTCGGTTGTGATGGCGGATATTGCTGCCCGCGGAATTGAGCGGATATTTTGTCTAGGCGACATTATTGGCTACGGTCCCAACCCCGTTGAGTGTTTAGACACGGTTCGCAAAAAGTGTGAGCGGACGATATTGGGGAATCATGATCAAGCAGCGCTTTTCGATCCGGACGGATTTAACCCATTGGCTTTGCAGGCGATTTATTGGACTCGGGAACAGATCGAATCGGGGGCGGGCAGTCCCGATGACTTTGATCAACGTTGGGGCTTCTTAGGTGATCTGCCGCTGCGTTACGAAGACGGTGAATATCTTTTCGTTCATGGTTCGCCTCGAGAACCCACCAACGAATACGTATTCCCAGAGGATTCGTATGATGAACGGAAGATGAACGCCTTGTTTTCGCGTATCGGACGATATTGCTTTCAAGGGCACACTCATATTCCGGGTGTATTCGGCGAGAACCGGACGTTTACTTCGCCCGAGGAATTTCCTGACCAGCAATCCGACGATTCAGTGCTAGGACGACCCAAGACCTACACCTCACCGCTTCCTGAAGGGAAGGCGATGATCAATGTGGGCAGTGTTGGGCAGCCTAGAGACGGAAATCCTCGTTCTTGCTATTTGATTTTGGATACTGATGAGCGAACGATTACGTACGTTCGTCTTGAATATGACGTGCAGAAGATTCGTCAGAAGATCTACGCCATTGACGACTTGGACAACATGTTGGGTGATCGTCTTTTATCGGGTCGTTAGAAACGGGGCTCTTCGCGGCGAATCGCGAGGGTTGGTGAATTGAGCCTATTTGTATAAGCACCCTGGGCCATCGCGATACATACTTAGGGCCGACGCACCAAGGATTTTACGGATGCAAATTGTGCGTATGCAAATTGTGCGGATGGAATGGTTGGAAGTGAGTTCAGGATGATTTTTCTAAGGTAATCGATTGCAATGCCGTGTGTTTTCACGGTGGGTCGGGCGTTGGCTGGTGTTGCATTTGGCGGCTGGTGTTGCATTTGGCGGCTCGTGTTTGATTTGGCGGCTTGGGTGCAGTTGGCGGCTTGGGTGCAGTTGGATAGACGAAATCGAGTGGTCGTGAATCTTGCTTGCGGTCGTGATCAACAACCTAGATCTGCGCCCCCGGGTGATCATCGTGGTATCTCACGTGGTATCTCATGGTGATAGAATCCAGGTGGGATGGTAGACGATCGACATCAAGGAAGATTAAGAAGCTAGATCAAGCAATTTTCAAGTAGTATCGAGGGAAGATACGGTGACCAAGACTGCAGTGGTAAGCGATATCCATGGTAATCTCGAAGCGCTGAAGGCGGTCTTGGACGACATCGGTACGAAGTCGGTCGATCGAATTTTTTGTTTGGGCGATGTGATTGGTTACGGTCCCAACCCAAAAGAGTGTTTGGATCTTAGTGAGGCGTTTGAGCTATGTTTGTTGGGGAATCACGACAACGGGGCCTTGTTTCCGCCCGAAGGATTCAGTGCCAATGCTGAACGAGCGATCGAGTGGACTCGTCAAGAATTATTGGCTGCCGATGACGAGCGTCGTGATTTGAGGTTCGCGTTTCTGAATCGAATGCCACGGGTCCACATGGAAGGCTCGTTGATGTTCGTTCACGGTTCGCCCAGATGTCCGTTGACCGAGTATGTCTTTCCCGAGGACGTGAACAATAGTAATCGAATTGTCAGGTTACTTTCGTTCGTTCAGCATGTTTGTTTTCAGGGGCACACGCATATTCCAGGCGTCTTTACCGAGGACTCTCGATTCTTATCGCCTGCCGATCTTCCCGAAGGATTCGGTTTAAGTGATACCAAATTAATGGTTAACGTGGGCAGTGTGGGTCAACCCAGGGATGGTGACCGCCGTGCTTGTTATTTGACGCTGGAAGATAATTGGTTGGAATTCCATCGGGTCGAATATGATTTTGAGACGACCATCGAAAAAATTTACCAAGTGCCGGCGTTGGATAACTTCTTAGGCGACCGTTTGCGTGACGGAAAGTAAGCACCTGCCAGTAACGCAGTGCCTTTGTAGCGCTATTCCCTTTTATCGCTATTCTCTTCTATGACTGGGTCCTTCTATTGCTGGGTCCTTGAAATTCGGTGCCCGCTTAATGCGGTATTCGGCTAAGGCATTGTTGCCTATAGGTTCGGTATTTGGATTTACGTATCAGGGCGGCAGTCCTACGTGATCGCGGGGGGGCAGCAGTGCCCGAACCCGTCCATTCTTGTGCGTGAACCCAGCAACCAGGGCGTTTAGGCGTTCTATCGGGAAAAGTGTTGCGAGTTTTTAGGTTCTCGTTTAACCGATTGGATTGCGGTCGAGCACCAGGGAATAGGTTGAGGTATCACCAACGTAACCATTTGTAATTGAGAAGAGTCAATTTGGCGAAGGTGAAGGAATTCTAGCGAACGACTGGGACGGTGATTCCAATTGTGCGGAAAAGCAAGCAATCAGTCTGCCTTTAGCGGCATTGTAAGTAACAAAATCGCCTCATTCGCTTGCTACAAATCGGGGTCGCTTTTATAGTTAGCAAGTGAAGTGTCGGTGGATTATTGAATTTCGAAATCCCTCGGCCGTCTACACGTTAGCTCTTTTTCTAGTCTTGGAGACATAATCCTGATGTCCACTGCCGTTGCTGCTGACAAGAAGGCCGATGCTTCATTGGTGCAAACCAATCTTGATTATGATCCCAATGTGATCATTGAAACTCAAAATTTGACCAAGACCTATTCGGACTTCTGGGGTCGCGCTAAGGTGCGAGCTTTGAAGGGGCTGGATTTAGAAGTCCGCAAGGGTGAAGTTTTTGGATTGTTGGGTCCCAACGGTTCTGGCAAGTCAACCACGATCAAGTTGTTGTTGGGCTTGTTGTTTCCTTCCAGCGGACGTGCGACGATTTTTGGCAAAGAAGCCACCGACGTTACCAAGAATGAAAAGATCGGCTATCTGCCTGAAGAGTCGTATCTGTATAAGTTCCTGACCGCAGAAGAGACGTTGGATTTCTACGGACGATTGTTCGACATGCCCAGCAAGGTTCGCCGCGAGCGAACCAGTGAGTTGATTGAAAAAGTAGGTCTGAAGTGGGCTCGTCGTCGACAGCTTAAAGAGTATTCCAAAGGTATGACCCGGCGGATCGGTTTGGCTCAGGCACTGATCAACGATCCCGACTTGATTTTGTTGGATGAACCGACCAGCGGTCTTGATCCTCTGGGTACGCGGGAAATGAAGGACATGATTCTTGAGTTGAAGGCTCAGGGAAAGACGGTCGTTATGTGCAGTCACTTGTTAGCCGACGTTCAAGATGTTTGCGATCGAATTGCTATCTTGTACCAGGGTGAGTTGAAAGAAATGGGCCGTGTTGATGAATTGTTGGAGGTCACCAACCAACAGCAGATTCGCGTAGAAGGCTTGACTCCCGAAGCCCAAAAGCAGATTGCTGAAATTATGGAAAAGAGCGGCGGGAAGATGATGGATGTGTCCAGTCCGAGAAACACGTTAGAGAACTTGTTCTTGGACATCGTTCGCGAAAGCCAAAGTCGTCCGGGTGCCCGGGGAATCATTGGCAGTGGCGACGACAATGGTGTTTAATTGGGGTGTTTAAGTCGGGCGGTTAAGTAAGGCCTGGGCTAAGGTTCAGTGATCTTTTGTTTTGGCGTTTTTTATTTTTTGAACGCCGGTGTTTTGAACATCTCCTGTGGAATATTGCCTGTCGTTGCGAACAGGCCAATGGATCAGATAGGTTGATTTGCGATGGTTGTTGAGGAATTTCCAAATTTGATTCAGTGGTTGTTTGCCCAGGGCGCTTTAACAACCTTTGCCTACATTCTGGCGTTTTCTGTCGTGGGCGGTCTGTTGCTTGGATTCGTGGTCGCTAGTTTTCGACACGGACCCAGCGAAGCCTTTTTTGCGATTTCAAAAACAGTCTTTCAGGCAGTGCCAGACCTTTTGGGAATGAGCACGCGGCGGATCTGGGCGATTGCCGTGTTGGCGATGAAGGAAAATCGCCGGCTATTTGTTGTGACGTTGGTTTTATTCGTGGGCGCGTTGTTGGTTGCGGGATGGTTTCTTAGCGGTGGAACGCCGTATCCCGAACGCGGCTACGTTAGCTTTCTGTTCTTTTCCACGCAGTTGCTGGTGACCGTCTTTGCAGTGCTGGTAAGTGCCTTCAGTTTGCCGAACGACATTATTTCTCGGACAATTTACACGATTGTCACCAAACCTGTTCGTGCCAGCGAAATTGTGCTGGGACGTTTGGTTGGCTTTACGTTGTTGGGCACTGTGTTGTTAGGGGTGATTGGGGTTCTAAGTTTGATTTTCATCAATCGTGGATTGTCTCATACGCACACGATGACCGCAGAAATTGCGTCCGACGATTGGCTGCCTATCGTTGATGGTTTGACACCCGATGGGATGCGTCCTTTTCATCCCTTGGCTGTATTTGAAGCGAAAGTTAGAACCGATCGCGAGAATGATCACGAACACCGGATCGCGATCATTCAAGTGGAGGACGGTGATTTTGAGGTTGTGGTCGATGAAACTTCTGGCCACACTCATCCGGTGGAAATCTTGGAAACCGATGTTGCAACCAATCGTCCGAGCAAGATTTTGATTGGGCAATCCGAGGGCAACCTGCGGGCTAGGCTTCCCATCTATGCGTCTGGGCGAACCGAGGAAGAACCGGCGATTTCTTACACGGACGACACAGGTGCGCCGTCCGAAGGCACCAATGTTGGTGAAATGTGGGACTATCAAAAATACATTCAAGGCGGAACGCAGGCGACCGCAATCTTCAGGTTCAATGGAATTTCGGCGGACAAGTTTGACAATTTAGACCAAATCAATCTGGACTTGAGTGTTGCGGTCTACCGGACGCACAAGGGCAATATTCGGAAGCGAGTTCTAGGTGAAATTGAACTTCGCAACGTAGTCGATGCTTCGGAAACTCAGACGGCTCAGAAGAAGTCGGTTTTGATTTCGTTCGAGAGCGAAGAATTTAAGGTTCAGACCTTGGAATTACCCAGGAAGTTTTCCAACGGAACGATCGTTACCGGAGATGGCCAAACCAAGACCCAGCAGGAATTGGACTTCTTCGACGATTTGGCGGCAGGCGGTCAGTTGGATGTGATTTTGCGATGTACCGATGATATGCAGTATATGGGTGTGGCTCGGCCCAGCGTTTACTTTCACGCTGGCGATACTTCATTCGGCTGGAATTTTGCCCGTGGGTTCCTGGGCATTTGGGCTCAGATGATTGTGGTGATTTCACTGACGGTTGCCCTGAGTACGTTCTTAAAAGGTCCAGTGGTCATGATTGGGACCGTGGGCATCGTAGTGTTCGGGTTTGCTGGACGGTTCATGAACGAACTGGCGAGTTCGGTGTTGGGCGGCGACAAGAGTCTAGATATTTTTGGTGGCGGTCCAGTGGAAGCGCTGTATCGTCTGTTGACTCAAATGAATTTGCAGCAACCATTGCCCGAGGGGGTAGGCTACAAATTAATTGAATTTATCGATGAACGTTTGTTGTTGCCGACGATGAACAGCATTGCTTACGCAGTGCCAAGGTTCAGTGACTTTAACTTGTCAAACTATTTGGCTTACGGTTATACGATCGACAATCAGCAACTGCTGATCAATTTGGTTGTCGCAGTGACTTTTTCGGTTTCGATGGCTATTTTCGGCTACTTCTGTTTCAAGACTAGGGAGATTGCCGCAGCATGAGATTTTCAGCAACATTTTATCGTAAAGTGGCTTACGCCCTTGTGGCTACAGTTTTGTTATTGGCCATATCGTTTTTGGCGCGGCCCAGAAGCATGGATCCCAATACGAAGTCGATGTCCCAGGGTGGTTTGATTTCGCAACTTCGCAATAAGTATGACTTGTCGCAAGCCAGTCTAAGTGCTGTCGATCCGACCAGTGAAGTGATGAAGTTGGGATCGATGGGTTTGCACGGCATCGCGGTGAACGTGCTTTGGAATCAAGCCAACGAATATCAAGATAAGAAGGCGTTTGATAAGGTCAGCGCGACCCTGGATACGTTGATTCTTTTACAGCCCAACTTTATTTCAGTTTGGGAGTTTCAAGGTCACAACTTGGCCTACAACATCTCTCGTGAATTTGACGATTACGAAGATCGTTATTTCTGGATTAAGGAAGGTTTGAACTTCTTTATGAAGGGGATCGCCTTTAACAAGCGAGACCATCGGATCTATGACAATTTGGGTTTGCACACAGGCATCAAGTTGGGCAAAAGCGATGAGAAAAAGCAGTTCCGCGAACTGTTTCGCAATGATCAGACTTACATGACCAATCAGGTTTCGCAATTTGTCGATACGGACATGATGAACCGCCGTGCAAACGAAGGTTATGACAACTGGTTGTGGGCGTACCAGTGGTATGACAAATCTTATTATATGCGTGAAGTCCTGCGGGTTCCCAAGCGAACCAGCGACATTATGTATTGGATGAAACGCGAATCGCAAGTTCGTAACTATGCCGAGGCGTTGGCCGAAGATTTTCGTCCGGGTGACTCGTCGCAACAGGCATGGAAAGACGCGTTTGAGGCTTGGTTGATCTATGGGAACCGGGAAATCGAAACCAGCTTTGGCGAAGTGATCACGTATGAATCGCTGCAGGTTCAACGCGACCAGGTCAAGAGTATTCAAGATCGGATGGATTTGCTGGTTCCTGGAATTCGTGAACAATTGAGACAGGCAAAGATTGAAAAACTAAACGATGAAGAATTGCGGATCTTCACCATCCCTGCGGACCAACGTTTGTTCCCCGAAGTGATGGAGATGGGGCTGATCAATCCAAAGATCTCTGTGGACGAACGCGAAATCGCCGCCGTCGTTCCCGAGGACAAGCAAGGCCAAGCTCAGGAATTGCTGCGTGAAATGGCCGACAGTCAATTTCGATTGGCTCAGATTGAAAACTACCGAACGACCATCAACTACGAATTCTGGCGGAATTGCACTCAGATGGAATCGACGACCGCTGCCGTGAATGCCAGGCAGACATTCTTTGACGCTAACGTGTTGGGACGTAAGGGTATTTTCGAATCGTATCAGGAAGAAGTAGCCGCGGACGATGGCACCGTTTCGATGGTAAAAAGAGAGGGTGCGATTGCTTTGCTATTCAGGTCGTTCGGGTTTTGGGCGGACGCCTTGGAAGCGTACCCTTTCCTACGGGAGAACGAAAGCACGATGTTGGATGAGATTATGGAGGATATCGCTCGTTACCGAGGTTACGTCGAGACCATCGGAATGGAGTGGCCTGACAATTTCCCGCTGCAAGATTTAATCGACGACCGTGCTCGGTTGTTTGGCGATATCAATTTGCCGACGTCTGCTGACATTAAAGCCCGTAAGATGGAACTGGGAATTCCTACCCAGGGTACAGATTCCAGCGATGACCAAAAGGAATCAAGCGACGCTACGACTTTAGAAGCCCAGGGAACTTCGGACGAAAAGGCGATCGCTGTTGAGAAATCGCTTGACACAGAAGTCAAGTCTGATGCTGCAGAACCAGCGTCGACCGAGTCAAAGGTTGAAGGCTCCGCCGATTCGCCGCCTCAGCCGAAAGTCAAAGGTGAATTGTAGGTTTTGATTCTCGTGTGACTTGCCGCTAGCGTTCGAATGAGGATTTTAGATTAAGGATTTGGCACTAGGTCGTTGGCGGTTGGGTAGGTTGCTTCTTGAATGAAAAGTAAAGGCTCTTTGGGGAAACCCGAGAGCCTTTTTTCTTGGGGGGAAGCCTCTGGAATGGGTTTGCCAAAGCCGCTGTGAAACGATTCCGTCAAGGGGCTAGGAAGCAACAAAGGCGCCGGGAACGCAGTACAATAATTCGGCGATTTTGTCCGGGGCAGCACGCGGCAAGATACTGCGGTCGTAGTGCCACTTTTTATCTGTGGGCACCAGTTCTGGATTGAAGGGCCAAGGCAGAAATGGTGGCTTTCCAAGGCAGCGGGCCAGTTTGTCGCTGTTCATTGTCACGTCACCTGCCCTTGGTGGGATGGGACCTGCTTCTAATCGATTGCAACCTTGCAGTAGGTCCGGGGCGTACCCGCCGACCAGGTTCACGATTTGCGCGATTTGGTACAGGCTAAGTTTCGTCGGTCCACCCGCGTGAAACAGGCCTGCTAGGTCAGCACCGAGTAAGTCTTCGATTCGAGAATTCATGCACTGACTATAGGTGGGCGTGCGAATTTCATCATAGTACAACGTTGCAGGTCGACCTTTAGCAAAGCGAGATTGGATCCAATCGATGGCGCCGGCGTGGCCGTTGAAGCTGATTCCCATCGGTAACGAAATACGCAACAGCGAAGCATCGGGTCTGGCTGACATGATCAGTTCTTCGGTTTGGACCATTGTTTTTCCGTAAACGGTCACCGGATCGGTTGGGTCGGTTTCAACGTAGTTGCCGCTACCGCTGCCCGAGTAAACCAGGTCGATCGACAGGTGCACCAAGCGAACGTCGGCCTGTGAGATTAGACGGATCAAGGACGTCACGCTATTGACGTTAACGCGTTGCGCCATTGCTGGGTCTAATTCGCAGCTCTTGAGTGCACAGCTTCCGCCGCAGCTTAGAACGCTTCGAAATTTGTATTTTTCGAACAATTGTTGCAGCGATGGTTCGTCTTCTGGATCCAGCCCAATGATCCCGTCGCCAGTCAATCGCCAATTGGAAGTGGGTCGAATTCCGATCACTTGGCCGGGATATTTTTGCTGGAGATAGTGGAAGGCATTGAAGCCGACCACGCCAGCAACGCCTGTGACTAGAATCGGTAATCGACCGGCTGCCTCCAAAGTGGGTTGCCAATTTGTAGGTAGGTTTAGGACGAACGGGTCGAACGGTAATTCAATTGCCATGAAGATGCTACTAAAGGACTAAGAGCCAGTGGTGGTACGCCGATTGACTATTTTCGTTGAAAGCGATCACTTGTAAACCGCGTCTTTGCAAAGAATTGGTTTCGCGTAATAGGATATTCAGATAAGATTGGGAATCTAGAAAAATTTTCCAGAGCCACACCATCTATTCAGCGACGAACTATTTACCGCGCCTTCAAACCCAGTGGGTTGGATCTTCCGGATGACATCAACGACCAGCAAAACCGTAGCGCCCATTGCCCTGCCCTTTCGCATCAAAGTTTGTGGCATCACCACGATTGACGATGCCGTGGCCGCGGTTGACTTTGGAGCCGACGCAATCGGACTAAATTTCAGCCAATCCAGTCCGCGCCAGATTTCGATCCAACGGGCCGCCGAAATTGTTTCTGCCTTGGGCGAGCATTCAAAACCAGCATGTACCGTTGGCGTCTTTGTGGAACAGGATATCAATCAGGCGAACGAAGTGGCCCAACGGGTTGGACTGGATATTATCCAACTGCACGGCGACCACCTGCCAGCTGATGCCAAAAAAGCTCAGCGACCGGTGCTGCATGTGATCCGTCTTCGCAGTGGTTCGCTAGCCAAGCTGCAATCGCAATTGGTCGATTTTGGGCAGCAAGTGATGGACTTTGGGCAGCCAGTGGGCGGGGATTGGGGTGGTTCGCTTGGTGTCCTGGTGGATGCCTATGTAGAGGGGCAGTTTGGGGGGACTGGGCATAGGGTGGCCTGGGCACCACTTGCCGACCGCTGGCACTGGTCAGAAAGGGAACCGGCGGCCCAACAGCAGCGGCCGGCCATCTCATGGCCAAAACAGTTGCCATTGGTATTGGCGGGTGGTTTGAATTCCGAAAATGTGCAGACTGCGATAGTCCAAGCCAAGCCCGAGGCGGTCGATGTGGCTAGCGGCGTGGAATCCGCACCCGGGATTAAGGACCATCGACTTCTTGAACGCTTCCTGGCTTTGGCTGGTTTAGCAATGAACGATATCAGAGCCAGGTAAACGGATGTTCGGTTCTAAACATCCCTTTGCGTCCAAATGCGATAAAATGCTGGCTTAATTTGTGCTACCATGATGTCCGTTGAAAACAAACAGCTTTATTTCCCCGCCGCGCCGCAGTGTGTTGAACATCGAGTTGCATAAGCACGATGGGTCAACGCCAGGTTGCGCAAGCTTTGTGTTTAGTTGCCTTTGCATACAAAGAGTTGATCGGATGCTGTTTGTTCATGCTTTTTGAATTCAGTTAGTGAAGAGATAAAGGAAGCTCATGCTCAAGGTCAAATTGATGCCATCACAAGATTTGCTACGTGTTGCAGGAACATTCATTGCGTTAACGATGCTCGTGTTCTTCGGCGTTGCGGGGCGTCGAATAGAAGCGGCGGTGATGACCCCGGTGGCAAGCGAATTCGCGTTCGTTCAAGACTCGGGCAGTAACCCTCAGGACAGTTCAGAAACGAAGGCGGCACAACTTGTCAACGATACCGTGGGGACCCCGATTGCCCAAGAGGCTCCGGGTAAAAATGCCGCGGGAGTGCCTCAGGGGATTGATGAACAAATTGACGCGCTGTTTCAGCCCGTGGCAACGTTCTGGGAAGACTTGGTATTAACAACGGTTCCTATCGGTGATAAAGCCGTCCCTATCGTTCTAATCTTGTTAATTGTGGGCGCATCTTTTTTCACGGTATACTTCGCATTTATTAACATTCGCCGATTTTCTTTAGCGATTAATGTGGTCAGCGGAAAATACGATGAAGTGGAACAGGGGGGTGCCCCAGTTACGACCGACACTTTGAATGTGGTTGATGGTGATATCGTCGACACGATTCGCGTGGAAGGACATAGTGGCGAGGTTAGTCACTTCCAAGCACTGGCGACTGCGGTTTCTGGTACCGTTGGTTTGGGTAACATTGCTGGAGTAGCAATTGCGATTGCGACCGGTGGTCCTGGTGCCACATTCTGGATGATCGTGTGCGGATTGATTGGCATGTCGACCAAGTTTGTTGAATGTACTTTGGGTGTGAAGTTCCGAGACATGTCGCCAGACGGAACGGTTTATGGCGGCCCCATGTATTACTTAAGTAAAGGGCTAGCTTCGATTGGAATGGGTGGTTTCGGGAAGGTCCTGGCAGGACTTTTTGCAGTCCTTTGCGTGGGTGCGTCTTTTGGCGGTGGCAATGCGTTTCAAGCCAATCAGGCTGCCAAGCAAATCACAAGTATGTTGAATTGGAATTCAGGAAGTTCGGGCTTCATCGTGGGTTTGGTGATTGCTGGTTTGGTTGCCGTGGTGATCATTGGCGGCATCAAGCGTATTGCCACGGTTACCGAAAAAGTTGTGCCATTTATGGCTGTTCTGTATGTCTTGGGATGCCTTATCATTATTTTGGCCAACATCCAGTACGTTGGAACTGCGATTGGATTGATCTTTAGCGAGGCATTTAATCCAGCCGCTGGTTTGGGCGGAGCCTTAGGAATTATCATTGTCGGTTTTCAACGGGCGGCATTCTCGAACGAGGCGGGTGCGGGTTCGGCAGCGATTGCTCACTCTGCAGTGAAGACCAGATACCCTGCATCTGAGGGAATCGTGGCCTTATTGGAACCGTTCATTGATACCGTGGTTATTTGTACAATGACCGCTCTTGTTATCATCGTTTATAACCTGGGCGGTGGGGGAGTATTTGACTACGGTAATTTTGACGCAGCAAAAAATGTTATTATGAATGATGGCAGCCAAGCTTTGGGTGGTGTGGATTTGACATCGGCGGCTTTTGGTTCAGTGGTTAGCTGGTTCCCTTATGTTCTGACGGTTGCAATCGTGCTGTTCGCTTTCTCAACGATGATCTCTTGGTCGTACTACGGCTTGCAAGCTTGGAAGTATCTGTTCGGAAAGTCCCCAGCTGCAGACATCGCTTACAAGCTACTCTTTTTGGTCTTTATCGTGATTGGAGCATCCGCCAAATTGGATGCCGTTGTTAAGTTTTCCGATGCAATGATTTTGGCGTTGGTTTTCCCAAACATGATTGGTCTATTCCTGCTGGCTCCAACGGTCAAGCGGGAATTGAATCGATACTTGGACGCGATCGGCATCGTTCGATTTTTCGGTAAGAAGTCCGACAAGTAAGCGGATCGTGTGAACTTAAAAATCGCTGGTTTTGATAGAAGAGAATGATGGTCATGTCGCAGTTTAATCAGGGCCCAAACGGTGGGAGAAATTATCCAAACCAGGGCAATTATCAACAGCCTTTCAATCCACCGCCAAATCAATCCGGTGGTGGCAATACGGTACTGACGGTCCTGGCGATTGTCGGCGGCGTTTTGCTGTTGGCTCTGATGTGCTGCGGTACGATTGCGTACGTCGCGACGTCCGCAATCAAAGAAGCCACCACCAAGTTGGGAACGGAACTGGGCAACGTGCTTGCTTCTAGCATGGCGGACGATGTCGTATCAAAATATCAAGACAATGACATGGTATTGGACAAGGTAGGCGTTATCGATGATTATGAAATCGAAGGTGAAAAAGGATTCTCTCTTTTGACCAAATCGGAAATGCGTATCAAGATCAAAGGTGACAAAGGCGAAGGCTACTTGGTGGTGAAGCGAAAAAGGGCGGGGAACCAACCAAGCGAAGTTATCTTAGAAGTGAACGGTGAAGTTGTCACGATTGATGATAACCCAGCTCCAATTTTTTCTGACACGAGTGAGCAATACAAGAACGAACCTGAGTATCGCTCGGAATTCGACGAAGATTTAAGCGATTCCATATCAGAGGATGAAAAGGACGCTGCGGACCCAAACTTGGAAACGCCCAAAACAGAGTCTCCGAAGGTGGATGATGCCCAATCGCCTTGAAAACTGGCGGTCGCCATGGAGAGGCCTGTCACGATTGTGGACTGTCATGATGATGGGCCATTTGTGGGCCAGGCGTTGAATTGGGTAAATTCCTAGGTTGGCTAATTTGTTATTGCAGTATCCAATGCTGCTGGTTGATTGTGACCGAACGGATTTTGGAAATCGTTAATTTAAAAAGGGAGGCCAGGCCTGATTGCTTGGCCTCCCTTGTTTTTTGTTGGTTCGTTCCAGACGCCTCTGTCTAGGTGAATTTCAGAGTTCATTGATCGCGTTACGAGAATCGATGCGCGTCATGCGATTTGAAGAACGGATTCGATTTGTTCACGCGTGACGGGGCTGATGACTCCCTTTTCAGTGATAATTCCCGCGATCAAATCAGCCGGAGTGACATCAAACGCTGGGTTGTATACCGGCATCCCATCGGGGGCGGTTTGGCGGCCAAAGCCATGAGTGATTTCTTCGGCGCCGCGTTCCTCGATCGGGATGCAATCGCCACTGCTGATTGCAAAGTCAAAGGTGCTGCTGGGTGCCGCAATATAGAACGGAATGTTGTGGAATCGCGCCAAGATGGCCAGTCCGTAGGTGCCAATTTTGTTAGCGGAATCGCCATTGGCTGCAATGCGATCGGCGCCGGTGATTACCGCGTCGACTTGTTTGTTCCGCATCACATGTGCTGCCATGTTGTCGCAAATCAAAGTGCTGTCTACGCCACGTTGTTGAAGTTCCCAAGCGGTTAAGCGAGCGCCTTGTAGCAGCGGTCGAGTCTCGTCAACATAAACGTGAAGCTTCTTGCCCTGGTCTTGGGCCGTGAAAAAGACACTCAGTGCCGTGCCATACTCTGCCGTCGCCAAACCACCTGCGTTGCAATGTGTTAAAACACTATCGCCATCGTTTAGCAATTGGGCACCATGTCGACCGATTGCGTGGCACATTTGTCGATCCTGTTGATGGATCGCAACGGCCGCGGGTAACAATCGACTTAAAACCCAAGATCCCGCATTGGCTGGGGCTGGCGGTTGGGATTCTAGTTCACGCGAGATCTGTTCCAATTGGTCTCGCATTCGATCAAGCGCCCAGAATAGATTCACCGCCGTCGGGCGGCTGGTCGCTAGATAGTCCGCTGCCTGGAAGCATTTTTCGACAATGACGGCGGCGCTGGCATCCGCGTTTTCGCGACACGCCAAGCAGACGCCATAGCCTGCTGCAATACCAATCGCCGGAGCCCCGCGAACACTCAATCGCTTGATCGCTTGCCAAACGCCCTCCACCGTTGGAAGGTCCAGGTATTCTAACGAAGATGGCAGCAAGGTTTGATCAATCAATCGAACCAGGCAACGGGTTGGGTCCGGCGACAGAGAACTTTCTTCGCCAGCAATCCACTGGATCGTTTCGATCGTATTGAGGTCGACTTTCGATGACACGCAATCAGCTTTCACTTGAGGGGGGCGTGGATAAATCCGAACTTCAAGTATGACAATTTTGGCCATTGTTGTTAATTAGGCGCCGGCGGATTCACTTGAAATCGAAAACCAACCGAACTTTGGAATCTTAAGCGTGTCTTCAACCAAGGCTGGGTCGCTGGAGGCTTGCAAATGTGGGCCAACAAGGCAGTGCGGCTTCATTGATGTTCAGTTGGCTGAATGCATGTCAAACACAGTTTGAGCCTTCGGAAGACGCTCTGGTCGTAAATTGTCAGGTTTTCAACCGTAAAATGGGCTCGGGAGGCGAAACCGGGCTTGTCGAAAATTTGGGCTCTGGCTATCTTTTAGCCAACGACGGCAGGGAGTTTATGGAGTCCCTTCGTTTTTGGTCCAGCAATTCAGATTTAGGAAGTTTGAATCCGCTGCTGCCAAAAAAAGTTAAGTTGATTTGACAGTTGGAACGGAAACGGTTCAATTATGGTCACGAAAACTTATCAGCGATTTCCAATTTCGCAAATTTGAATAATGCCCGGTGGTGTAATGGTAACACAGCAGATTTTGATTCTGCTTTTCTAGGTTCGAATCCTAGCCGGGTAATCTTTGCCACCTGTGGGTGGTCTTCTGTGCTCCCCTAGTGCTCGATTTCTCGGGGTCTTCGCCCATTCTTCCTCTGCTCCTACCCAATACGCCAGATTGGTAAGGCTATTCCGGGAACGCTGCAAAAAAGACCTTCCAAGCGACTGAATTGATCAGGTACTGAACATCTACGCCAATACATTCGGGGTTCTGGCATTGAATTTCTGGCATCGTACCCAGACCGCATCTGTTTGTCGGCACAATGAGTCTTTCTTCGATCCATCGGATAATCGGCCAGTCAATCAGCAGATCCTGGAGCAGATCGTGCCGTGCATCGCATTACCCTCGGGGACTAAAGGCCGCTCTAGGGCCTGGTGTGGCCTGGTGTGGTGCTGTTGGGTTGTAGACGCTCGATACGCCGCTACCTTCAAACGACGTCAGTTGCAGCCGGTCATCAGCTTGAACCCTTGCCTGTGCGTTGCTGGAAAATCACGGAGCGTTGCTGGAACTCAACATAAGGCCGACTTGATTGGCCCTGTTCCTGACGTGAAGGCCATCGGGAGCCAATTTCTGGCGGTCATCGTTGGGTGGCTAAGGTCGCCCGGTTAAGGTCGCCAATGTGAACCTGTAATGACACGCGAACTTTGCTTGAATGAATTATATTAGAATCGGCGTTTGGTTGTTCTTTGACGAATTTTTCTTCCCTGATGCTTTGGCTACCGCACATGATTCGCGCTCATTGTTGGACTTGGATTCGATTCGGGATCTTTATTCTGTTGTTGTTACTTTGTGGTTCGGTCGCGAAAGCGGAGCAACGACCTAACGTGGTTATGATTATTTCGGATGATCAAGCCTGGAATGACTATGGCTTTATGGGACATTCGCAAATTGAAACTCCTAATCTGGATCGATTGGCCAGTCAAAGTGTGATCTTCCGACGTGGCTACGTTCCAGTACCGATTTGTCGTCCATCATTGATGAGCATGGTGACGGGCAAATACCCCTTCGAGCATCGAACCACGGGGAACGATCCGTTTCGTCGTTCAGGAAAAGATTACCAGCAAGATCAAGAGCGATTGATTGCCAACATCGATCGATCTGCTGTGCTGCCCAAGATCTTGGCACAGCAAGGTTATTTGACTTTTCAGTCAGGGAAATGGTGGGAAGGTAATTTTCAACGCGGTGGTTTCACTCACGGGATGACCCGTGGTTTCCCGCAACCAGATGGACGCCACGGAGATGACGGGTTGAAAATTGGTCGCCAGGGAATGAAGGAAGTTTTCGACTTTATTGATCTGGCGGTTAAACAGCACAAACCATTCTTTGTTTGGTACGCACCGTTTCTTCCTCATTCGCCTCATACACCCCCCCAGGAACTTTTCGAGAAGTACGCGCAGAAAGTTAACGACCCGCCACTAGCCAAATACTATGCGATGTGCGAATGGTTTGATCAAACTTGTGGACAGTTGATTGATTACATTGACGAAAAAGGCTTAGGCCAGGAAACGCTGATTGTTTACGGATGTGACAATGGCTGGATCCAAAACCCAAAAGGCAAAAACTATTTGCCTCGTTCCAAGAGGTCAGTGTTCGAGGGAGGAGTTCGGACGCCGCTGATGTATCGCTGGACAGGGAAGTTGGAACCTCAAGATCGTCCAGAATTGGCGACAACTTTGGACTTCTTTGCCACGATCTTAAGTGCTGCTCAAGTGCAAACGATCCCAGCGAACTCCGGTTTAAATTTGTTGCCATCGATGCTGGAAAAGCAGCCCATTGCTAGGCAGAGGTTGTTCGGTGAATCTTACATGCACGATGTTTATGATCTTGCCGACCCCGAGGCATCGTTGAGTTTTCGATATTGTATCGATGGTGATTGGAAGTTGATCGTGGCTTACGATGGTTTGCACGATGGGGTCAAAGTTGGACAAGTTCCCGAAGACTTAAGGACCCATCTCTATAATTTAAAAGACGATCCGTTTGAGAGAGTGGATTTGCTTGAAAAGCAACCCGAAGTCGCAGACGAACTTGGGAAAGCAATTCAACAGTGGTACCCATTGAAACGTTTAAAGCCCAATCTGGCCGTTAAATAGATTTCCTTGAATGTTGCAGCCAATCCCTGCGTTGGCAAGTGTTGGTTCACGGTCGCAGTTGTGGGTCGGTCGCAGTCGTGGGTCGATCGTTTATGCTGACCACAGTTGAAGCGATTTGGATCGTCTGTCACTGCTGTGCAGTTAGAGTTGTTTCCCGTTCTTGTGCAAAAACAACTCGGACCCTCGACACCGTTGCCGGGACTTCAGCGACCGTGTTTTGCAATTCGGGTGAAGCGGCGATGGCAGCTTCGATCGTGTGATGCTGGCTGGGTTCCAGTTCTCCCAGCACGGAAGCGGTTAACCGTGTGGGTTGTTGGTATGCAGGTTTTTCTGTCTGTGAATCGCAGCATGCGGTCAACGCCTGACGTTGGTTTTTCGGAATTCATAAGCCCAAAGGTCGTTGGTGGATGTTGCTGGAGTGGTGTTTTCATCGATTTGCTACCACCCTAAATACAACCAGAGGTGTGGGATTTTATTAGGGGATACTTTCCAAAAAATCAGATAGCCAGTCGCCGCCACGATTGTGAGCCACGTTCCCAAGTAATCACGATGACGCTATTTGTTGCGTATGGGTTGGCGTTGATTGGAATGGCTTTGGTGATCTATCTGGTCATGGTCGACGTCGGGCAATGGAGTTTTGAAGAAGTGATTGGTGGCAAGTAGCGAACCAAGCGGAAGCATTGGGCCCTTACTTTTTCGTCCCTTCATAGGTTCAATCCAAGGGCAACGTCCGCAGTATGCACGTCTGCAATGTCAAGGTTGCAAGGGTAAGGTTGCAATGTCAAGGTTGCAAGGGCACCATGACTGTGTCCGTAGGACGGTTGCGACAGTCCGTTGCTATCGAATAAACCCCATGCCGTGAATGATCGCCGGACTTACCTATTTCTTTGGGTATATGTCTCTGGGCGTACGATGTTGTTTTATTGGGCCGTTTAGAAACGGGCAGACGGCGTCGCTAGATTGGACAAGAGTTCGTCGCCTAAACGAATGACCATTTCAGCCAGTTGGTGGAAATCTTCGTCAATCGATCGGTGGTTCGTTATACAAATTCGGATGGCAAAATTGCCTGCGAGAAAGGTTTGTGACGGAACCGCAAATCCACTCTCTTGGATTCTAAGTAAGATCTCTTGGTTGATTTCGTTCAAGCGAGTGACCTCGAGGGTCTCCTTGAAATAGCGAAAACAAACGATGTTTAGCGACACCGGTGCCAGGAGCTGTAGTTGGTTGCTATTGTTTACGATTCGTTCCAGCAGTTGCGCTTGCTTGATGTTTTGTTGGATGACGCGTCCGATGCGATCGACACCTTGTTCTTTTAAGGACATCCAGACTTTTAACGCGCGAAAGCTTCGCGACAGCTGGATACCGCGGTCAGCAAATCGAGTGTTATCGACCGAGATTCCTCGTTTGGACGAGGCCAAATAGGCAGGTGAATAGGCGAAGGTTTCGGTGTGTGCGTTTGGGTTCTTGACCAACACGCACGCCACTTCGTACGGCATGTAGCCCCATTTGTGCAAGTCGAACGCCAGAGAATCGGCTTCTGCTTGTGCGGCTACCAGATGTCTGAACTCTTGGCTCCAAGCGGCCATCGATCCAAAGGCACCGTCAACATGAAACCAAACTCCAAATTCGTTCGCGATTTGACGCAGGGCAACTAGATCGTCGATCGCCGCCGTGTTAACCGTTCCAGCGTTCCCGATCAGGCAGAACGCTTTCATGCCAGCGTCTTGGTCTTGCAGGATCATTTGGCGACATTGTTGAAGGTCGATTTGATAGTTCGCATCCACGCGAACCGATCGAAATGCGTTTCGACCCAGTCCCATCAATTCGCAAGCTTTTAAGACCCAGCTATGCGTTTCACTGCTGCCGTAAACGGCTAGCCTGGGATGGTGGTTTCCTTGGATTCCTTCGTTTCGAACATCAAAGCCTGCCATCTCATTTCGGGCAACTTGTAAGGCATTGATGTTGGCCATGGTGCCACCGCTGACCAATAGACCTGATGCAGAAACCGGGAATCCGACCAATTGGGCCAGCCACTGAAGTACTTTGTTTTCGACGATGGTTGCGGCTTGATCATAGCCCGCAACATGGCAATTCATGGCAGAGATCAGAAAGTCTGCCATCGCCCCAGTTGCCGTGCCGTTTCCCATGACCCACCCAAAGAACCGGGGATGATGGTTGCCCGTTGGATAGGGTAGTACGTTGTCACGAAAGTCCTGATACACGTCCTGGATGGGCGAACCCGAGTACGGAATGGGTTGATCCAAGGCTTGGTGAATTGAATCCGGTACGCTCTGCCACGCTGTTCGATCTCTGGAATTTTTCATCAGATCGAACATGTCATCGATCATTTGATGGCCGATCCGCTTGAAGGCCTCCCAGTCATGCGGATCTAAGGATTCTGGAGGTTCATGGTTCATTTGAGGTCCGCCGGTCAGGAACGATGAGTGAAGTCAAACGTTTTCGTCGCAAATCGGTGGCGAACCTATTTCCATCGGTCCGCATGCGGGGCAACAACAACGCGGGCAACAACAACGCGGGCAACAACAACGCGGGCAACAACAACGCGGGCAACAACAACGCGGGGCAACAACAACGCGGGGCAACAACAACGCGGGCAACAACAACGCTAACCGTGGTTCAGCCGGTACAAGCGTTCCTGTTCCTCCTGGTAGGCAACATCAATCAAGTGCAAAATCGAGTTGACGTCGGCGGCTTGGGTCGGGAAGTCGAACTTGCCAGTCAATTTCAGATCAGGTTTCAGTTCGCCATTTTCGTGCAGTTCCCAGATTTCTTCGGCGTAATGTGTGTTCGCCAGTTCGGGTGCATACTGTGCATAGTAGTCCGTGATATTTTGAACATCACGCAGCAGCATACTTTTCGCATTCTGGTTTCCAGCGGCATTGACTGCTTGCGGCAAGTCAATAATCACGGGTCCATCTTCGTCTTGCAAGACATTGAATTCCGATAAGTCGCCATGCACCAAGCCGACACACAGCATGCGTAAGACGAAATGCATCACAGTCCGATGATCCTTGACTGCTTGTTCCGCAGACATACTGATATCGTTCAGTCGCGGTGCTACCTGGCCGTCGGCACCGGTGATCAATTCCATCAGCAACACGCCGTCAAACAGTCCGTACGCTTTGGGAACGCGAACACCTGCATTGGCCAAGAGGCACAGCGCGTCGACTTCAGCCGTTTGCCAAACGACCTCTTGTTGTTCGCGACCGAATTTGGATTTCTTACCCATCGCTCGCTGTCGTCGGCTATTTCGAGTCTTACGGCCCTCTTGATACTGAACCGCTTTTTTAAAGCTGCGGTCGGCTACGTCTTTGTAAACCTTGGCGCAGCGAATCTCTTCGCCACAACGCACAAGAAAAACTTGGGCTTCTTTGCCGCTCATTAGCGAGCGAACGACTTCGTCAACCAGGCCGTCTTCGATCAGTGGTTGAATACGTTTGGGTGCTTTCAAGACTTTACTGCTTTTGGAACACGGAAATTCCATCTTAGGGTAAGTGATCGCCAGTACGGTTGGACCCCGGCAAATCATGGTTCAACTTTGACTCGCAGCATTTGGGATACTGCATTTCAGAGGCTGCATGTTCGAAATACGGTGAGCTCATTACCGTGTTTTCATAGAACATTTTAAATCTGCCTTGACAGCAAGTAACGCGCGCCCCTCGCTGTTGGATTCTTTCTAGCCCGCCGCAGATGCCAGCCCGCCGCAGATGCCAGCCCTCTTCAGATACAAGTTGCGGTTCCTTAGCGATACCTCGGGGTACCGAAACTTCTACTTCACTGTAGCACGATGCCGGGACTGTCGAAAAGAGGTCTTGCCGTGGATGGCGGTCACATGGGGTGCAGGTCGGCTTTTGGAGCGATTAAGGATTGGCGAACTTGCTAGCGATTATTGGCGAACTTGCTAGCGATTATTGGCGAACTTGCTAGCGATTATTGGCGAACTTGCTAAAGATTATTGGCGAACTTGCTAAAGATTATTGGCATTGCGTTGCGGAACGACTTGGGCGCGAGTGCTAACCTTGAAGATGCCCTTCTTCGCCCCTTGTCGGGTGAAACGAATTGGTCCGCCTGAGCCCCCTCACGCCTGAGCCCCCTCACGCCTAAGCCCCCTCACGCCTAAGCCCCCCTAGGCCTGGGCGGCGGAGTGCCCTGAATCGATTCGAGCGTACCGGCAAGGCGAGCGTACCGGCAAGGCGAGCGTACCGGCAAGGCGAGCGTACCGGCAAGGCGAGCGTTTGCAAGCCGTCGACTGAAACCGCGCCCGCCGCCAACTCCTCTAAAGCTAATCAATCCCAAACCATCGTAATTAATCCCAAACCACGCCTGGCTCGGGTGCACGCTTACACCGCAATCTCTCGGTTACAGTGCAATCTCGGTGTCCAAAGTTGCACGGTTTCGTTTCCGGGCATGGGGGCCTCCGTACGGTGGGAGGCACTAAAACCCACCCTATTAAATCTCGCTCCTAAAATTGTTCTGATATGCGGTGACGGAGCAAGCGAGTTGTCGCAAAATCAAGAAAATCTGTTTTTTCTTGAAATCCTACTTGAAACAGCGATTTGGAGAGCAGTATCATGTCGTTTTAAAATCCGGGCGGATTCTTACTTCCCGGGCGGATTCTTAACCCCATTGAAATGTGAGTTAATTATGAAAAAGATTATCTGTGTGCTGACGCTCCAGTTTGCTCCTCTGGGTATTCAATAGTGCTAATACAAGAGTAGTGCTTAACACAATACAAGCAATACAAGTGCCAGGCGCGCTAGTGGTGATGTCTGGTGCTAGAACATCAGATCCTCGAAATTTGCAGTTTCTTGCAGCTTGCTAAGCACTGTCTGTAGACACCTGGTGCAATCACATGATTGCAGACGTTAGTCCGGTTCGCAGATGCGACTGAGGAGAGTTCAGCTGAGTATTCAACTCACGCTGAAAATCTGATGCTGCCCCAGCCGTGCAAGTCGGCACGCAGATACAAGTGCCAGGCGCGCTAGTGGGGATGGATTTGGGTTGGATTTTGAGGGCGGGTGGGGTGCTGGAGGCTGTTTGCTTGGATTTTGTGGGCGAAAGTCGCGAGGGATGGGGGTGTGCAGCGGAAATTGGCTGCTTGGGCGCGTAGAAATATCTTGGCGAGGTAGAACTCGCTTGAGCTGTTGGGCTGTTGTGAATGTCAGCTCAGCAAGGTGAACGCCAGCCTTGGAGATTCTTCGACGCGGTGAGCGTTAGCCGAAGATGGCGGTGGCTTGGGGGCGAGATTGCATTCGGTGGAGGCCCGATCGGTCACGCTCTTGAACCAAAGCTTGCTCTTTCCCGACGGCCCAACCGAACCAGCGGCCAAAGTTCTTCACGCAGTCCACCCACGTCTGGCCGCTCATTTGCAATCGCTCCAAAATCGGAGTCGACCCCGGCGGAATGCTCCCCGATTTATCCTCCCGAATCTGACGGCCTGTCCAGTCCAATAACTCCAGATACTTATCCAAAGTCATTCGCAAGAAGCCTTTGTTGCTCGCGCGGTGACGATGCTTACACGCCATGGAGACAATGCAAGTGCGGAGACAATGCAAGTGCCAGGCGCGCTAATGGGGTTGAGGAGCCATCGCGCCGCTGAGCGTTTCACCCAACACGTTACTGTTGTCATCGTAGGTGTAGCTCATCGAACCGGTGTTGGTACTGCTGATCGAAGTCAACTGCGACGCATCGTCATACACTTGACTTTCATCCTCAAACGCTCGGTCAATCGAAGTCAACAACCCATTGGCGTTATAGCTGCGATCTTCAATCTGAGTCGATTCCCAATCCAGCGTATCCAGCTGCCCTCGGTCATTCCTACCGATGCCTGGCACCTGCCGACTGAACATAAAACTCGATAAACTGCTAAGGTGGGTTGTTGCCGTACGTCCGGCATCTACTTGAAAACGATTAACGGTACTTGACACCTTATTCTTGTGTGGAATGCACAGTGTTTTCTAGGCATGTTTTCCGTTGATGTCCAAACGTGTCACACGGACACCAGACAATCTGCCTATGCGGGGACTTTGACGATTGCGGTGACACTGAGGAATTAACTGACGTTACCGCATCTTAGCACTTCTGCGATTAACTGCAAAGACAGTCCGTGTCGTTTTGATGCAGTTAGGGCTTGACGAAGACTGCAGGGCTGATGTAGTTTATGGATTGCTAACACATGCGATGCGGACGATTCCAATCATCGTTACCAATGGACTTGGGGAAGCAAAATGCCGAATGCTGTTGTTCTACTGAGCGGCGGAGCAGATTCCGCGACGACGCTGGCGATCGCTCGGTCTCAGGGATTCGCCGTTTCTGCGTTGTCGTTCGCCTACGGGCAGCGGCATCGTTCGGAACTTGTGGCGGCAAAACGCGTAGCGAGCAGGGTGGGTGTTGTCGAACATGTCGTCGTTGAGATCAACTTGCGAGTGTTCGGCGGTTCTGCGTTGACGGACGAAATTGCGGTACCGAAGAATCGCTCGCTCGACGAAATGAATGCGGCAATTCCGCTGACCTACGTGCCGGCTCGAAATACCATCTTCCTTTCGTACTCGCTGGCTTTGGCAGAAGTGCGGCAAGCGAGCGACATCTTCATTGGCGTCAACGCACTTGACTACAGCGGCTATCCCGATTGCCGCCCTGAGTACATTGCTGCGTTCCAAGCAATGGCTCGACTGGCGACCGCACGATCGGTTGACGGAGTTCACACAGTCAACATACATGCTCCACTGATCGACAAGTCCAAAGCCGATATCATTCGCACAGGAACGGAACTGGGAGTTGATTTTGGTTCAACGATCAGTTGCTACGAAGCGACTGCGGAGGGCTTGGCATGTGGTTGTTGCGATGCGTGCATCCTTCGTCGGCAAGGTTTCGAGCTGAACGAATTGCCTGATCCAACTTGCTACGTTGAATCGGAGATGGTTTGCAAATGAGCTACGCGATCAAGAAGATTTACTTCACGCTGCAAGGCGAAGGAGCACACGCTGGTCGACCTGCGGTGTTCTTACGGTTTACCGGATGCAATCTGTGGACGGGGCGCGAGGAAGATCGGCACAAAGCGGTTTGCCAGTTCTGTGACACGAACTTCATTGGCACCGATGGGCCTCGTGGCGGCGTCTATGCGACCGCGACGGAAATTGCTAAAGCGGTCGATGCATGCTGGCCTAAGAATGATGACGGCGGTTGGGTTGGTAATAAGTTGGTTGTCTGCACAGGCGGGGAACCACTGCTGCAACTCGACACGGCAATTATCGAGGCGTTGCACGAACTGGAATTTACAGTCGCGATCGAAACGAACGGAACGAAATTGCCTCCAGACGGAGTGGACTGGGTATGTGTCAGCCCAAAAGCGAACGCACCGCTCGTGTTGACGCAGGGTCACGAGTTGAAGTTGGTGTATCCGCAAGCCGGCGCTGATCCGGCCAGATTCGCATCACTCGAGTTCGATCGTTTTTTCTTGCAGCCGATGGATGGACCATCGCAAAACGAGAACACTCAGTTGGCGGCACAGTATTGTTTGGAGCATCCGCAATGGGAACTGAGTTTGCAGACGCACAAATTGATCGGATTACCGTAAAGCGGGAGCTGATTTCATGGACCTCTACAAAGAATTTCGATTCGAAGCCGCTCACCGTTTGCCGCATGTTCCCGAAGGGCATCAATGCGGTCGGCTGCACGGTCACTCGTTTCGCGTCGAGCTTCACGTTTCTGGTCCTCTCGACGAGCGGCTAGGTTGGGTCATTGACTTTGCCGATATCAAGTCAGCGTTTAAGCCGATCTTGGACCGCCTCGACCATTACTATCTCAATGAGATCGAAGGGCTGGAGAATCCAACAAGCGAAAACATCGCGATCTGGATTTGGCGACAACTGAAGCCTCGACTGAAGCCTCGACTGAAGCCTCGACTGGACCCGCTATCGAAAGTGGTCGTCTGCGAGACATGCACTTGCGGTTGCTCCTACAGTGGGGAGTACGAATGACTGTCGTCAATGTCGTCGTTACCTGCACCAAAGGCAAACGATATCCCGTCCCCGACGAGTGCCAGCTTCGCAACGTTCCCGCCGGCAGCCTGCCTGAACGGATGCAGGAATGGCACACTCGCACGAATCGACATTGGCGAACTCACGTTCCCGTGAAGGACCTGTACGCTGGAGATCACTGGGCGAGCGTCCGCTCATTCGAGTCTTCGTACTTCGACATCGACATTTGGGTTTGCTCGGCAGGTTTCGGGCTGGTTCGATTTGACGATGAGATCGCACCCTACGCGGCAACATTCTCGAAGAGCCACCCCGACTCGGTTGCAGCGACGTTACCCGAAGAAGCGAGGAGCACAGCCGCCAAAAATTGGTGGCACGCAACCGAGACAGGTTGGAAGTCCCACTTCAAAGAGCGTCCACGTAGCCTGACGGCGCTGATGGCAACCTACCCCAAGCGTTCGCTTCTAGTTGTCGCTTCAGAAAACTATCTCGCCGCGATTGCCGACGATCTGCGACAAGGCGTCGACAGTCTCGCCGATCCCGATTCGCTTTCGATAGTCTGCTCGGGTGCGCGTTCGCTCGACGGCCTCGACCGAAATCTCGTACCGTGCGACGCTCGCTTGCAAGCCATCACGGGTGGCGCACGTCGATCGCTCAACACACGACTGGCCCACAAAATACTTCGTGAAGCTCGCCAACCGCCGATCGCATCACGCTTGACCAAACGCTACCGCAAACTACTCAACGAGCAGCCACCGATTCAGCAGTACGATCGCCAGCCCATGTCCGACGACGAAGTGAAGAAGTTCATTCGGCAACAGTTGAAGACCGAACCTTCGCTTCGACACACACCGCTGCTGAGGATGCTGCGAGACAACGACAATGCTTGCGAGCAAAAACGATTTGCGTCGCTATACACCGAAGTTGTGGAGAGTCTCAATGGCTAGCGTCAAGAATACAAAAGCGACATTAATCCAGCGCCGAGCCTTACGCATCGACCAAAACCCAGCACACCCGCTGTTCATGTTCACGCTGACCAGCGACGAGTTGCTGAAGGTCGCTGATATCTCGCGGATCACTCGCGATGAAGATGGCACGTTGATCGGCTACCAGCGTCCCGATGTCCGCCAGCATGTGCAGAACATCGTCGACTATCTTGATTCCGAGTCAATCATTTTCCCGAACTCGATCATTCTCGCGCTGTCATCGAATGTGAAGTTCAAACAGAGTCGTGGTCCGGGAGCCGACGATGGATATGCAAAGTCCGGCACACTGGAAATATCGCTTCCTTCAGGCGATGGCCCCAAGCCCGCATGGATCGTCGACGGGCAACAGCGAGCGATCGCGCTCGCCAAGTGCAAACGTCGCGACTTGCCCATACCGGTCAACGCATTTGTCGCAGACGAAGTCGACTTGCAACGCGATCAATTCCTGCGCGTCAACAGTGCCAAACCACTACCGCGAGGACTGATCACCGAACTTCTTCCCGAAGTCAGCAGCAATCTGCCCGCAAGTTTGTCGGCCAAGAAAATGCCGTCGGCCATTTGTGACTGGCTCAATCGCGAGAAAACATCACCGTTCTTCGGGCTGGTTCAGCGAGCATCGACGCCGAAAAAGGAAAAGTCTTCCACCGTCATCGCCGACAATTCGATCGTCAAAATGGTCGAGGAAAGTTTGTCCCAGCCATCTGGTTGCCTCTTTCCATATCGCAACATCGCCACCGGAGAGACCGACTTTGAGGGAATCACTTCGCTGCTGCTGATCTACTGGTCCGCAGTCCGCGACGTCTTCCCCGACGCTTGGGGCAAACCTCCGACGAAGAGCCGTCTCATGCACGGAGCTGGCATCCGCGCGATGGGCCGCTTGATGGACTCGATCATGCCCAGCATCGACCCTCGCAAACCAACCGCCGGAGCGGACGTCATCCGCGAGTTGAAACTCATCGCCCCCATCTGCCGCTGGACCAGCGGTCGCTGGGAAACCATAGATGACATGAGATGGAATGATTTAAATAACGTGCCGAAGCACATCAGCATACTGACTAACGTCCTGATCAGAGCATATCTGCAGGCCAAGGGTACTCGATAGACATGCAGTTCTTTTTCCCCGATAGCCAAGACTTGGTCGATCCAAGTTTCGACTTTGTTACCGAGAAACGCAGCGAGACACGAATTCGCCAAAGAGACGATTTGTACGCGCACGAGGTTTTCAAGAAGCCGCCTTACGATGGCATGCTCGTATCCAAAGCGATCGTTGAAGGAACCGGCGCGGGCACGGGACGCTACACGCTCGGCCAGCAACGTCGGTTCGCAGTCGAGGGCGTCAAAGAGTTTTTACGAATGCCCGCCGGCATGAAGGTCATCGGTGACTGTGGAGCGTTCACATACGTTAAGGAACCTGCACCACCCGTGACCGTCGACGAAGTAATCCGATTTTACGAGGACGCCGGCTTCGATTACGGCGCTTCAATTGACCACATCATTTTTCAGTACAACTCCAATTGGGATTTCAACCATCCGGGGACAGAAGGAGTTGCTCAAGAGTGCATTGATCGTCAGGAGCTAACACTCGAACTCGCACGATCGTTTATGAAGTCCTGCAGGCAAGACAAGGTCTGCTTCGAGCCGATCGGAATTGTGCAAGGCTGGAGCCCGAAAACGTACTCGCGAGCATTCAGTGCTTTGCAAAAGATGGGCTACAGATACATTGCTTTAGGTGGCTTGGTTTCACTTAAGTCGCAAAAGATTCTTGAAATCCTTGAACCGATCTCACCTAAGCTAAAGTCCGACACAAGGCTGCACCTTTTCGGTGTGTCGCGTCTTGATCATGTGCGAGAGTTCGCGAAACACGGCGTCGTTAGCTTCGATAGCACCTCACCACTTACTCAGGCTTTTAAGGAAGATAAGGAAAACTATTACGGCGTCGATCGCAAATATGCAGCGATCCGTGTGCCTCAGGTAGACATTAACGTCAACCTTAAGAACCGAATTCTGTCGGGTCAAGTCAAGCAGTCGGATGCATTTCGACTTGAGCGTGAATGTATGGAAGCGTTGCACCTATTCGACAAACACAAGTTTCAACGAGCAGCACTGATCGAACTCTTGATCGAATACCAGTCTTTGTTTGGTGGAACTCGCAACTACGCGGCGGAATACGAGGTCACGCTACGGGATCGGCCTTGGAAGGACTGCAAATGCACGGTTTGCGAAGAACTGGGAATAAACGTTGTGATCTTCCGCGGGGCTGAACGCAATCGCCGACGAGGCTTCCACAATGTTTTTGTAACTTACAATCGTTTGAAAAAGATACGCAGCCGCATAGCGGTCGCCTAATGTGAAATTGAAAAGCGCACTGAGCATGACAACCATGGCCACAAAGAAACCAACAACAGCGAAATCCACTTCGCGAAAGATAAAGGTGCTGCGACTCGCGGCGCTTGAGGTGAAACAGGGAAACAATCGGACGCTATACAGTTTTGCGGTCGATGGCAAACAGCTTCACGAGTTTTGTACAATCTCCAGGGTTAGTCGTTACGGCAGCGAAGGTTTGGAAGGATATCAGCGCCCCGAAATCGTTTCGCACATTAACCAGATCCGGGATTACCTCGAGTCGGAGAACCCACTGTTGCCGAATGCGATTGTCGTTGCTTTTGACGATTCTGTCCGTTTCAAGCCGAACGCGGGAAACAACGGCGCGGACTCCCCATTTAGCCGTTCCGGAGTCTTGGAGATTCCGATTGACGACTCCATTGCCGAGGAAAACAAGCCCGGTTGGATCGTTGACGGCCAGCAACGCTCGGCAGCTCTTCGAGACGCTCGCATCTCAGGCTTTCCCGTATGTGTCGTTGGCTTTCTTGCGCAGGGATTGGAAGAGCAACGCCAGCAGTTCATCTTGGTCAACGCCACCAAACCGTTGCCGAAGGGCCTAATCTACGAACTCCTTCCATCGACCGGTGGCAAGCTACCAACAGCGTTGCAGCGTCGCCGACATCCAGCATTGTTGGCTGAGCGGATGAACTTCGATGAAGACTCACCATTGCGAGGAATGATACGGACCCCAACGAACGGAACAGGTGTGGTTGCTGACAACACGATCTTGAAGATGCTTGAGAACAGCTTGTCCGACGGTGTCCTCTATCTCTACACCACCATCGACGAGCAACTCGAAGTGCTCAAGCAGTTCTGGTCCGCCGTAGCCGAAGTCTTTCCCGACGCATGGGGATTGCTTCCGAGAAAATCGCGACTGATGCACGGTGCCGGATTCATTTCCATGGGGTTCTTGATGGATACCATTGCCGATCGCCACCGCAAGTCGAACGCTTTGACCAAGCACTTGTTTAAAAAGGATCTCCTGCCGCTGAAGGATGTTTGCAGTTGGACTGAAGGCGTGTGGGAGTTCGACGAAGGTAACGTCCTCAAATGGAGTGAGGTACAGAACGTCCCCCGTCACATTCAGATGCTCTCCAGCCATTTGCTGGGCCAGTATCGAGAACTGGTTTGGAGGAAGGGGCAATGAAACGCAAAACCGTGGTCGTTTTCTCTGGCGGCCTTGATTCCACGACATTGCTTTATCATCTGATTGACCTTGCGCACGAAGTAAAGGCAATCTCGTTCGACTACGGCCAGCGTCATCGAAAAGAACTTGACTCCGCTATTACTATCGCTACGCTCTTGAAAATTGATCATCGTATCGTGAACGTTTCGGGGCTTGCTGAGATTTTCGGATCGAATGCCCTGACGGACCAGGCGGTCGATGTACCACAAGGCGCGTACTCTCCTGAGACTATGCAAGTGACGGTTGTTCCCAATCGCAACATGATCATGCTCTCCATCGCCACAGGTTGGGCGATTGCGTTAGGCTTCGACTCCGTCGCATTTGGCGCACACTCGGGCGAGTACACTCCTTACCCAGACTGCCAGCCAGCATTTGCCGCAGCACTCAACGCTGCCACGCACGTTTGCGACGAATTTCCAATTGAAACTCTTGCTCCATTTGTTCGCTGGTCGAAAGGCGACATTGCCCGCCGAGGCACCGAATTGCATGTTCCTTTTGACCTAACATGGAGTTGTTATGAAGGCGGCGAAGAACCCTGCGGCAAGTGTTCGACTTGCATAGAAAGAGAAGAGGCATTTAGTTGTGTTTAGTAACATTCTTAGGGCAATGGGGATTGAAATGGGTAAGAAACCAAGGGCAGCGGAGGGCATCCATCTGCTTGCTGAAAAAACATCACTTCCGACGCAGTTGCTCTGGCTCGCGGATGCACCATTGTTCATCGACGCGGACCGAGTAAATAATTTTTACGACGCAGTAGTTAGGCCTTACATGCGCCCACGAACGATCGTCTCGGAGCAAAGCAACAAGAAAGCAATCGACGTCAAGACAGAATTTGGTTTATCTGGCGAAGTAGACTCTGGTCAGTTAATCAAGGCTCTCTCGGGATGGCTGCCGCAGTTGAAATTGTCGACTGACGGAAAATTGTCAGGTGGTGGAAACTATGAGACTTCCAGTAAGGTGGCAAGAACCTGGGAAGTGATCGAGACACCTCAGAGACAACTTGAACAACTTTGTTTGCACTACGTTGTGTTTCAAAGGGAGCGTCTGTGCGTCTCCACAACTCCGTTCGACGAAGCGGACTGGAAACAGCAGGAATGGATCTCAAAAGTTCCCAGAGGACTTGTTCTTTTGGACCTCCCTGCCGGAACTAAGATGCTTCCCACGTTTGCCGAGTTCGCGGATGAAGGGCCGCAAAAGCTCTTAACTGACGCGCCTCTCGTGAACGGTGAATTAAGTTCCAAAGCCCCGCAAGAGACAGACTGGAATGCAGTTTTCAACCGTTTTGACGCTCAGCAATGCATTGAGGGAATCGAGGGAGCGGGCAAGTCAAGAATCGACTCAATCGACTATCGAGTTCGTCTGCCTGGAACGAGCGGAGAAACATTGCATCTCCATTTGGAGCCAAAAGGGGGTTTTCCTACGTTGACTTTCGCGTACAGCATGGTCAAACGAACGGAAAAACATGGTCTCCGACTTGTCGGCACCATGCGTTCTGGTCCGAGCATGTGCGTCCTTGCCGCCTACGAGTGCTAGCGCATACACAGAAACTTTTTGGTTGGTGACCAAACGTGTCATTGAACAATGGTAAAATCAATAATCCAATGTTTGTTGAATTTTCCCAATAAGGAGCGATATCCGTGTCACAGTCCAGATACAAATCAGGTGCTTTTTCCGAGCGTTTCGCAGTCGTCAGGCTCGACGGGCGTCCAACACGTCCCGGCGCGAGATACATAGTCCTTGATTATTCCGGCGCAGATCCCCATGCGGTAGTTGCGATTAAGGCTTACGCTGATAGCGTGGAAAAAGAAAACCCTGAGTTTGCTGAAAGCATTCGGGTGGCATTGTCCAATCCGGTTAGCGGCCCCGCCCAGCACCCCTGTGCAGACTCAAAAGTCGGTGAGCCGGTCTAATCAGTTACGAGCCTGAAACAGCGCAGGCAATCAAAGCTTCCATCAATCTGCTGGGCGATTTGCCATCTGGTTCGACGGTCACCTGCGTCGGAGGTCGATTGTCCTTGATCCCGATCGTTGCCGCGTGCTTCGCGTCCCATGTGTTGATGATGAAAATATCGGCGGATTGGGCGAGGCTTTTCATGCGGTCGGTGAGGGATTTGTCGTGGATGTAGTGGATCTTGATGCCGTGGAAGGCTTGCTCGGCGAGTTGGCCGAAGCGGCGGGCGATGCGCTCGGTTAGTGAGTATACCGCAATGCTCTTGCCTTTCAGAGCGTCTCGGTACGACGTGGTATCTGCTGGGGAATCAGGTTCGTATCCAGGGCGGATGCCTTCGAGCAATTCAGATAGGCCAAGGTCGCTCGCGAGAAGACCGAACAACGACCATTGATCGGCAGTGACGCGACGTGCCCATGGGCGAATGGACTCTGTGATGGCGACCAGAATCGGCGCGAGGTTGGCATGCTGCTGAGTTCCCGTGTCGATCAACAAATCCAACATCGAAAGCGCCCAGTCGAGATGACGCGGAGCGGCGACAGTTTCCCAAAGGTGTTTGGTAATGTCGGCGGCAAAGTTGAAGTCGTTGTTGCCGGAATCGTGACTGGGCGCGGTGGTCAGGATTGCTTCGACGAGTTGCTCGACGGCGGCAAGGTCGTCGCCGCCAATGGATTCGTCGTAGATCAACAGTTCGATCAGTGCGTTGTAAATCGGTTTGTTGTCGCGTTTGGCTTCGCGTTCGGGCAGGAAAGTGCGAATGAACAATGGCACAGCATTGCGAATCGCTTCGGCGGCAGTTCCGGTTCGCGACTGTCGCAGTAATCCCGCAAATTGGCTGGCGCTGGAATCCGGTGCCGTCGACCAGTCGCCAATTCCGTAGTCCAAGACTTGGATGAGATTCGCTGTGTTGTTGGCGGCGTCAAGACATTGAAACCATTCCGCGAGCGAAGATATCGGTTTCGGATCACCGGTCGCGGATTGACCAAGCAGGCTGGTAAGTGCCTCGATCTGGCCATTGCAGACTCGACGTCCGAGCACTTTCCCACGAATGTCGTCGTCGGCAGATTCGAGAAACTCGATTGCTTTCAACGCGGCATTAGTGTTGTCGATCTCGATCGCCAACTCCAGTACGCGGGACACAGAGCGATGACTTGGCGATTGCGCCAGGTAAAGGGCGAACGCTTCATCAAAGTTGCCTTCGTTATATCGCGTTTCCGCGAGATCGAACGAACTGACCGCTTCGGCAACTACAGTGGTTGGTTGTGAAACAGCCAATTGTGAAAGCAGGGATTCACACCAAGGCCGATCCGAATCGACCACCTTTTCCGAAAGCAATCGCTCCGCGAGTGGTCGATTGGGTGGATCGGCGGCGACAGCAGCCACCATCGCGAATTTGATCGCAGCAGCAGATTGAAACCCGTCGGTTGATCGGACAAGAGTTTGGTATCGTCCGCCTTGATTGCGAAAGACGTCGATCGCTGCCGAAGGCTCGTTTGCCTCTTCGTGCTTGAGCAAGCTTTGACAATACACCGCCGCAGCGAGTTGCTCTGAAATTCGCTTTGGTCGGCGGACTTGCAGTAGGTCGTTCAAATTGGGCATGAGGAGAATCTCAGCCCAGTGATTGAACGCAGCGAAGATATGAACTTGCAAGAACGCAAGATTGGTTGCGCTCAGTCGCCCACGACTCCGGATCTCGGTGTAAATCTGATAAGCGGAGTCTTCATTTCTTGCGATGATCGCCATCTCAAGGTCGCGCAGAAGTCGACCAATCGGCTTCACCGCCGCAAGCGATCGTGAAGAATCCCGATCTCGAAACTCCATCATGGTACTCAGTAGTGAATTGACCTTTGGCCGGTCTTTGCTTTCTAAGACGGGGAGGCGAAATACGAGTTGGCCGAATGACTGCTGACAAAGTTGCTCGATGGGATCACTCGGTGACAGCGTTGCAAGTTCGCCGTTGAAGTTGGCATAGGTGGGGCCGATGAACGATTGCAGGGTCTCTCGCACGGAGCGAGATTGTCGCGAGTCCATACACAGCACGTACCACGATGTCTGCTGCGAAGTCGTGTCAACGCGAGGCAAACAGTACGGACTTTGTTGCTTTTGAAATCGAACGATCCACGGTTCCAGCGAGACGCGAATGGCATCGGTCGGTAAACTGGCGGCGTACTGCGACCACTGAATCGCATTGCCATCACCAAAGAAGCGTTCCAAGAATTGCTGTGGATCGGAATGCGTCATTGACTCCCTCCATAATTCTCTTGGAAGTGAATTCGTGCTTCGGCAATTGCGACGGATGAGCGGTCAAGCGAGACGCCTTCGTGATTCACTTCGACTCCGTTGTATGTCAGATTCATGGAACCCTTGAGATAATAGTCCTGCCCCAACAGTCCCTTGAGGTGTAGCGTGTCGCGAATGACAACTCGCAGGTTGCTCGGCGAGTCAGAAGCCCTACTCAGGTCACGCATCTTTTGCAGGAACGAGTCATTGTGTGCGTCGGGACGTGCGACGATGTGAACATTTGACCGCTCCATAACGTGTGCAAAGACTTCACTTAACCGGATGCGTCTCAATCCCCATGTCGGCACGAGGGACGAAAACTGACCGGCACGATTGTCAAGGATGTCGATGTCGGTGATCCAAGGCGAAACCAGCCAGAGGGAATCGCTAGGGACGAGAAGTTCGGAGACAAAAATGCCTTCGAGCATTTCGCGGATTTCAGCACGACTCGTTGCTTGAGTCGTGAACGTATTTCTTTGCTCGGACGACTGATCGCTCATTGCATGCCCTCCGGCAGGGTCAAGCTGATTTCGATAGATTCCGCAAAGCGATCGACACGGTTCACTTTGGGATGCAACAAGAGGAAGCCTGAATCAATTGGCGTGGTCATGATATCCATCAACGCTCCTCGAAGTGCTGGCAGTTGATCCGGCCTTGCCACAAGGATGACTTCGCTATCTTGAATTAAGTACTCACTGGCAATTTTTCGCCAGTCTGCTTCGTCCACCGAAACTCGCTGAGGTTCGCCGCTTAGGAAAAGTTGAACAAGATCATGTTCAGTTTCTGACAGCGGACTGAATGGGTTGTAGGCAGCAAGTCGCGCACTCCTCGACACTCCGCCTCGCGGCCATAACAAACTAAACAGCGTGTTGAATCGCCATTGCCGTCGGTTCACTTCAATCGCATTGTCGTCGGGATCTCGAATAACGTCGTCGATTGCATCGTTGGCGGATTCCAAATAGGCGAGGATACGCGGGTCGATTTCGATCTGTAGCCGATCTTCAAGTGTTCGCCAGCGTGTGATCATCCGGTGAAGCAATGCGTCAGTGCCTTCGGTACTTCCGGGACGCAGAATTCGGTTGGCGATGGCTGCCACCACCCCGTGGCAAGTGAACAACCCTCGCTTCGAAAGGGATTTGCGGAGTGCTTCAAACGTATCCGCGTGTGCTTGGTGACTCTGTGTCGTGGCGTTGCGATAGTCGTTGATGCGATCGCGTATTTCGGCTTCACTTGGGGAAGCTATCCAGTCAAGCAGCAATGTGAGTTGCTGGTCGACGATTTCGTAGTCCGACGGACGCAGGGCGTTCTCAACCAGATCAAAAAAGCGTCTAGGGTCTTCGCCGTAGCGAATCAAGAAAGCTTCAACGATACCTCCGCCCCCGACAGTTCTTTCTGTGATCCAAACTTCTTCTAGGTCGGATGGTTTTGGAATTGAAAACGATGGCCTCGGCCCCGCGTCTACGTCAAGTAGCAAATCGCCCGCATCAAGATCACTGCAAACCTGCTGTATACCGTCGAGCACTGCGGCCCCGAGCGTCGTCTTGAACTTCCGAGTCAACCAAGGGTTCCACGTCGCATCGGGTAACTCCCATAGTGTTGGCGCGTGGAGGTACAGTGCATTTTGAACCAGAGGCTCATCGAGCAATTGGGCGAGATCGACCTGCAATTGTTGCTGAACGTCGTCCAAAACCTCAGCATCTGGATTGTCGTCATCTTGTTGTGAGGACACAGCAATACTTTGAAAGATGACGCCGAGCACTCCATGAAAATCGAGAATGCCTCGGTTCGCTTCCGAGTCCTGCCACGTTTGTTCGATCGTCGAATTACGGTCGATGGCGAGGGTCGCCAAGGCAGAAAGGTAGACTTGCGAGAGCCAACGTCGTTGAAAGACATTCGCCACGCCTTCGAGCGTCGCTTCATCGGCCAGTGCGTCACGGAACTTTGACACTCTCAAACATCGAAGCATGGCTGGGTTGGCTGTCAAACGCTCAGCAAGATTGCTCGGAGTCCTGAACCGAACGACGATGCCATCCACGTCGATTGCGAACCCGATCCCAACCGGAGTCGGTCGCGGTGCGTCCTCGCCAGAAACGGGCTCTTGCTGATCCTCGATGAAGTTAAGCGTGGTCTCCGTCGATTGGCCGTTGTCAAAGTTGATGGTTGCCTTGGATTGCGTCGCAAACCTACGAACTTCGAGCGGGTTGTTCAGGTTGTGCGCGAAGAATTCGATTCCCTGCACCAAGCCATCCCAACGGGATGGAGTTGGGAGATCGACCGAGGTGCCGACTACTTGCGGGTTGATTTGTGTATTCCAAGTTAGCGATGCATTCGTGCTGTCCATGACTCGGGTCGGCGGCACAACCAACTGGAGTTCTCGCGGGCGTACACAGCGAATCGGTAAAACTTCTCCGTGTTCGTCGTAGCGTTCGAATAGGCCAAGTTCGTCGTACCGACTCACAGTGTTCCGAAGTTCAAGCGTTTGATCACCACCCATCGTAAGATCGCCGGGTTGAACCCAGTGGCGAGCGTATGCGTTCATCACTCCGAATCGGCGTGAGACACGTCCTGGCGCAAACTCCCGCATTGCCTGCAATATCGGTAGAACGTCAAGTCGTTCCTCCGAGTTGGTTTGCTGCGCTGGCGATCGTAGCGTAACCTCAGGAAGATTGAGGTCACCGAATAGGTTGCCGGGAACGAACTCGGGTAACGGATTGTTGCTAACGAAATTGTCGAAAGTCTGTGGATCGCCACCAACTCGTCGCCAGTTCGATTGCAGTCTGCGAAGAAGCGTCGGTAGCGCAGCGTTCATCAACGCTCGCGGGGGATGCCATAGCAAGGCTTCGATCACATCTTCGGATTGCTGAAGTGCCTTCGTGAGAAAGCCGACAAGTTCATGGTATTGTTCGTGGCGAAGTAACAGGCCCTCAATAATTTGTGCCGCCGCTTGCTGACGAGCCCACATGTTGTTGATCTTGGTCTGATTGCGGAAAACCTTCTCTGCTGGGCCAGAAAAGTCTCGATAGACGCTTCCCCGTGGTGGCCCAGCCTGCGAACGCAATTGCGTTGCGATCCAGTCAAAGAACGCAAACACCACTTGCATGCGAAGGACGTAACGATTCCGAACAGGCAATTCACGCGGTGGAAGTTCAGGATCGAAGAGCAAATCGAAGCTCTCCCAAGCGAGTCGATCGCGCCCGTAATCTGAGAGCGTCACGATTGTCCACGGTCGCATTTCGATGCGTCGACCAGCACGACCTTTGCGCTGTAGAAATTGTGCGGGATCGCGAGGAGCCTTGTGCTGCAGAACTACGTTGACTTCGGGATCATTGAAACCGACTTCGAGTGACGCAGTCGCAACGATGATATCGGCATTCGTAGCAACGCCGGAGTCTTGCGAACTTGTTCGATCAACGACGATGGGCGTTCCTTGCAAGCGATGGCCCAGCCATTCGCACATTGCCCAAGACTGGCCGAAGCGGTTCCTGAGGCGTTCTTCAGGCAGTTGGAGATTTCGTAAGTTCGCGAGTGATCCGCCGGGGTGTTTATTCAAATCAGGGTTTCCCCAACTGTTCTGCCCCTCTGCATCGCGCAAGTTGTAGAACATACGGTTCGTAACATCGAGGTCATCGGTGAATACGAATTCCTTCGAGCCGTAGACTTGCGAGTCAATCGCGGTGTTATTGTTCGTCGCATCAAGCGTCCGCCGCATCAGCATCGCCGTTTGAATGGATGTTGACAACAATGAGCTTTGGCTAGCTGGATCGCCCCGTAGCGCGATCAAGTACTCCATTCCAACTCGTTTCAACTCAGTCGAGTGAGGAGAGATCTCTTCGACTCGGGAGTCTTGCTCACCAATGAGTGAAGCGAAGAATATCCGAGCATCGGCCAAGGTCGCCGATAGTCCAACAAAGTGTGGCGAAACGGAAGCGAGGTGTTTCCAACGTCGAAGCAGCATCGCCGTTTGCGCGCCAGGAACCCCGGAGTAAGTGTGGACTTCGTCCAGCAAAACCATCGTCGGTTTCTTGTTCCTCGGCATTCCGATACCGAATACATGCGAGATTTCCGAGTCGCCCATCCGCTGATTGAGCATCTCGGTTGTCGTGAACAGGATATCCGCCGGCGTCGATTTGAGACGCTCGCGGGTGAGAATCAATTCATCATGTTCAATTCGACAATCGCAGCGACGGCAGCAAAGTTGTTGCAGTTTGCGTTCGCGATCCGCTGTTCGCCAAATCATTTCTCCTTCGCAGTCATCGTTCGGACAAGAGAGAAACGGACAGACATGCCCGCCAGTTGTTACCGTCCAACCTCTAGGTGGTTGGTCGTAGCCAAAGTCCCGTTCACTTTCCGGTGTTGCTCCGAAGAGAGTCGCGATTGTGAGTTTGCGCTTCCCACTGGCCTTTAGCAGTGAATCTAGTTTGCGCGCCTGCAAATAGGCTTCGGCGAGTTGATCTTTGAGCAGCTCGTTTCGCGGATAGATCGCAAGGCACCTTGTCCAGTCGTTCGAGTCGATCGACTCAACAATCGCCAAAAAGGCCGGAAGGTAAAACGAGAGAGTCTTTCCACTACCCGTTCCCGCACAAACAATTGTCCCCGATCGTCGTCCAAGTTGCAGTTGCCGTAGAATGTTCTCAGTTGCTCTGGATTGGAAGACGGCCAATCGCATCGACTCGCCGTTAGCCAGCGCGAGAACCGCCTGAAGTGCATTTTTCTGCAGCGAACTGAGAGTCCCCGTTGCCTCAATCCGTGAAAGAACATCGCTTGCACTTAGTTCTCGTTCCGGTACCGACCTCGCACGGAGCATGAATCTAAAATCGCCCACCAGTGGCTTCGCGATCTGCCACCGTCGATTTCCGCCCTTTAGATGCTTGGGAAATAGCTGACGCAAGCGGGCGAGCAAACGAATCGTCTCGCCCATCCGGGTTCGATATCGGGAATGCATGCCGTCGTTTACCTCAAACAACAAACCGGATTCTTCCATCGCCTCTTGAAATGCGTCTTCGTCTTCGTACATGCTCAATAGATTATGTTGTCCGAGATATCGCTCGCAATAGTCAGCAAGCTCGTCAGAACTGAACGAACCATCTACGAGCCCCCAAGCCAAAAGCTTTGACTCGGTGCGTTCGAGAAAATTCAAAAATTCAAGACGGTGATCGTCAACCTTCATACAAACTCCATCCTTACAAATTGACGATTCGATATTTGTCGTGCGTTTTGTTTTCCTTGAGCCACACAATCACTTCTTCCGTCAGCATGTCGAGTGACGCTCCCTTCGACGAGTTCGCCGCTTCAAGAAAATCACGGACTTTCGGGTCGTTGGTTACCGCTGGCAATGCTTCGAGGAGTCTTCGGATATCCTGCCAGACCGCTTCCAATTCAACAAACTCAGTTTCGGTCGAAGGTGCTCGCTTACTCGATTGCTCAGCATGCTTCACGCGAGCTTTAAGCTGAACGGCTTTTGTCTTGAAAGCTTCCTGCTGCTCGGCCTGCGCAACTTGATTTGCGTCTACTTTAGGACGTGCGCGAGGAAGGTATTGGTCCCAAGTCAACTCAGTCGCCTTGGATGCCTCATCCGTGAATTTCTCAAACGCGCTCTTCATGTAGGCCAGATCCCGCCCTTTCGTGATGGATTGAGGGTCGTTCTTCAAGGCTTCGCGAAGCTTCTGGATTCGATCAACAGCCTTGGTCGCATCCAATTTGCCAACGATGGTTGTCCGCTTTGCCAGTGCTTGCAACGAAACAACGGCAGCAACAACCTTCTCTTTCAATTCCAGCAAATCCGTCCGCCTCTCGTTCAATTGGTGAACAGTTTGCTCATTGCGCTTGGCTTTTGTGACCTGCTCCAGTTGTAACCGTAGAGCCTTACAATCGTCTGCAATCATGATTTTGACTCCGTGTAAGACATCGCAGCATCTTCGAGTTCGGCCAGAAGCGAATCAACGTCGGCTTTGGAGGACTCAACAACATCGTCTGTCCAGTTCATAATCTGGCCCGCCGCCTTGCCTGATCTTTCTTTCAAGAATTGGGCGCACCTTTCCGTGAATGTTTTCAGGAAGGCTAGCGTTTCGATATCCAGCCTAGCGATTGCCGACATTCGCGTGCCAAGGTCTTCGCCGTTAATGATCGCCTCAACTTGCTCACCGACTTCTTTCGCTTTCGCAGTCCTAAACTCTTCTGCGAGTTTGCGAACCTGTACGACGGACACAGTACCGCCGAGTCCATGTTTTTCCGACAGGTCGCAGACCTCGACCAGATCACGAATCAATTCGTTCTTGTCGTAGTCAATTCCCAATTCGGCGACAATCTGTTTTGACTGTTTCGCAATACGATCACACCTTGATTTGACCTTGCTGCTTCCCGATTGAAAGAGTTTTGAAGTCGCATCACGAATGCGTTTGTGTTCATCTGAGGGGCGGCTCGGCAAATCAGGAAAACGTTCTGATATTTCCCACGTCTTTCGGAATTCCTGAATAACGGGCAATATTTGCGTGGCATCTATCGCGAATGGCTTTTCTCCGGCACCTTGGAATGCCGCAACTCTTGCAATTAACTCTTTAACCAGAAATTGTCTATTATCCGAATTCGATGAAAGAAAAGCGTTCCAATCATCGTCATCACTTACAGACACAGGGAGAGTGGAAATTGAAAACACGCTGGAGACTTGGCTCGCGTCGTCGGAGCGGTGAGCTTGTTCAATGTTGAGAATGCGCGCCTGCCAAAGCAACGATTGAACAAGCGAAGCGATTGGATTTCCAACAATGCCACGGTATCTTTTTGTAATCCATTCAGTTGCAAACTCCAATTTCTCATCAATGAAGTTTGCGATTACATTATAATCAGCATCGCCCAGTGCGTAGCTCCACGATTTAAAATGCTCGTATCTAATCAAAGCGCGAATAATGAAGAAGACTTTGTCCGCGGCCTCAGGACTCTTAAAGCTTTCTTCCTCTGCAAGGCAAACGAATGCATCTTGAGGCTCAAAAATGTTGCCGCTGGATCGCGGGATGTAAATCCACTGGTGACTTAGCTCGACTGGCTTCAGTTGCTTCAACAGAACAGCCTCCCAGTTGATGGCATTCATCAAATGGCCTTTAAGCAACGTTCGCAATTGGTTAGCGTCTTTCTGCTCTAGCTTGCTTCCTCCACGCCACGCATTAATCCTTTCCAGAAATTGCTTGACTTGGGGAGGTTCTTGGTCTGCGTCCGGCTTGCTGGACAGTGGTGCGACAACTGCCGGAGTTTCATTACTTGAAGCACCACCAAGGGAAACTATCGGCTTCAAATGTGTGGGTTTTGCGAATGCCGTGCCGTCGTCAAGCGGTTCGAGACCAAATGCCCTGAAAACGACTTTGGGGATTGAGGCTTTCTCTATCGCGTCAGGACGGTCTCCCCAAAAATGAAGCAAGTAGTAGTACTGCGTCCGAGATGCAGAATCGCTCAATTTCTTATTTACTTCTGACCTCAAGTCTGGAGAAATCTGCAATATCGGATATCCAAGGAAAGAATCGTCTGTATCGGGCGGGAAGGCGTTTCTCGCATAGTCTGTTCGATTGTCTTTAAGGACCGGGAGGATGACTTCACTGATAATACTGCGAGGATTGAAGCGTAGTCGCCCGTTCCGTCGTAGTTTCCAGTCAGCGATCGTTCGAATCGCCGCTTGGTTGAATGGGAACATTGCGTAACCATTGGCCGACTTTCCAAAACCGTCTAAGAGCGAAGACTCATCCTCTTCGACGCCGATAACCTCGACGGCGTTTGGGGCCTTCTTTCCGGCGTTCGAAGATTTTCCATAGAAGGCTTCGAGTCGTTCAGTGCCCATTCGCGCTGCGTTGACATACGTGGCGACGAAATCACCGATTTGGTTCTCGATATCGGATTCCTCGTCGTTTTCACCGCTTTCAATCCACCATCCGTGCACAGCTCGCGTCTTGACGGTCTCCAGATTGCCAAAGTAACCGTCGGTTACAGCAAGTGCCGTGCGGATCATACATGCTTCGCGTTTGCCCCCAACTTCGCCTTCCCTAATGATGGCGTCGAGCAGCGCTTTCTGAACACCGGCAAGTACAGCGAAGTCCTCGACCAACAAAACGAGCTCGCGACCATCGGCCAGCAGTTGTCGGCGAACCTCATAAAACAACTCTGCCAAAGAGGTATCTTGCGGAGTTGCCAATGGAGCGATCGCATCGTCCACAATGCTGTTTAACAGGTCGACAGCGTCGTCGAGTGACTTGGAACTTGTAGTCTTCAGCAGATGATTTCGTAAATAGCTGGCGGCAATCACCCCAGCCTCGGATATCTCCTTTTCCAACGCCTTCGGAATCTCAAAGTCTGCGGCCTCGAATTGCCGTCGCGGGGCGTCTGCTTCGGATGTGTCCTTCGTAACGTGCTTGGCAAGTTCCGAAATAATACCGGGACGCTCTTTTGTGCCAACGAGAAACAGTTTCTGCGTCGCTGGATCATCGAACAATGCTGGAAGCTTCCTCGGATCACCATGCTTGAGCCACAGCGTATCAGTATGGCCAAGTTTGTCGCCGGATTCCTTTGCTTTGGCCTGCCTAGCCGACGCTGCCTCGTAGTTGCGTTGAATTGCCGAAAGCAGTTCTGCGCGAACACGTAACTTCGCGCTGATATCGTCCATCTGCTCGCGGGCGGACTGAAGCTGACTGCGAATTTGCTGGTATCGCGGCCCTTCTAATCCACCGAGAATCCGGCCAAGCACAGACTTGAGACTAGAACTTTTGGGGATTCGAATAACGTGACGCTTCTCAGTGTCATCGCGTTGGCGCAACTGAACGTCTAACCAGCGAACCAGATGCGACTTGCCGATACCGGACTCACCCAAAATCGGAACGATGACGCGTCCACTGGGATCGTCCTTGAGGAAGTCGTTTAGAAACTGACGCTGACTCTTCTTCTCAGGGACGCTGGAATCAGAGCTAAAGCTCTTGCGGAGCAATCGCATCTCTTGATGGACCGCCAAGAACACCGCGTCCGACGGATTCTCAGCTTCCGGTTTGATACAGGCAAGGCAGTCGGCTTCAGTGGGCCAAAATTTTAGTAGATTCATTTCACGTCTCCTCGTCGCACATGCGTTACCGACTCGACCACGCGACTATCGCGACCGATGAGCTTCATCTGTCCACCAGCGTCCGACCGCGATTCGAAACGAAGGTCGCCTGATTCGCGGAGTCGCAAGAGTGCCCGCGACAGAGATGTTGAAAGCTCACCGTCCTTAGGCCTTTTCCACTTCTCCGGCTTCAACTTTGATTCAACCTCCGTTCGATAACTGCCCCCATCCAAAACGGGAATCGCGGAAGCCAAACCACCTACGAAATCGTCAATCGCGATCTCTCCGCGTTTAGGCAACACATCATGCAAATGGAATCGAACAACCGGAGTCACATCCGTGATGAATCCGCCAGACGCTTTGCCGGTATCCGATCGCCCCAATCCAAGGAAGGTCGCCCACGACATATATCCAGCCCAGCGAGTATCGTTTTGCAGCAGAATAACGTCAGCGGACAATGCTTGATCATTGCACAGTGGTTCGACGACCGAGTGCGATGTGGGCATGAAGGAATGGACGTCTTGAGCCAGCATCCATGCTGCAGCGCGAGTGAAGTCTGCTGATTTGTTCTCGGTATCACTCCAAAAGTTTTGGTTGTTGTCTGCAGCAAACACGATCTGGCGTGCGACGTTAGCAATTGACGCAGTGGCGGCGTCTGCCTTTTTTATCTGCGAACGGCATTCGTCTGCAAGTCGCAATTCGCCCTTATCAGTCTCGACGAACAGTCCCAGTTCAAGCCAGCGATTAAGCGTCTTCTTTGCCATGTCTTGATCGTTCTGGCCATCAATGAGTGATGTTGGGCTGGCAATATCCAGTAGCTTATCTCTCGAAACCGTGCCGATAGCGATGCTGGTGCGCACAATTGATACAAGTACGCTGACCAATCCGTCACTTGGGCGATTTAGTATGCTCATTACTCTCCAAGCCTCCGGATGAAGTCGTAATCGCGAATGTGCGGATGGAGATCGAAGAAGCGGCGGTTTGACTCTGATTCGATCGAATCCTCCGGTGCAAAAATGATATGGAAAGGTCGGTTCATGTTGGTTAATGCTTGCGGAATTATAGGCTCCGCTTCGTCCAACAAAAACGTTGCTCGTGGAAGCGGGAGATCGTTGCCAAGGGGATCGTAATTGTGCAACACGCCGCTGACCACGAATCCAAAGGCAGATAAACCGTGAATTGTCTTCCATTCACGCTTCTCTTTCCAGTCGGCGGGGACCGCGAACTCTGCGACACCTTTGCCCGCCAATCGTTGCACAAACCAAAGTCCACGTTTGACTCGTTCTCGCGGACTTAGCGAACTGTCGAAGCGGACGTAAACAACTTCTGCGTTTGTCTTGAAAATGCTTCGAAGAGCGTCGATGTCTGAATAGGCGATACAGGTCACTCGATCCGGTTCGGGGTGGCTGAATCGTTGGCTATCGCTTGAAGGGTTGGATCGGCACGAGGGGCAACCAGCACAAAGATGCTCGGGCGATGCTCCGCCATTGGCCGTATTGATCGAATATGTTTCTTGCAACAATCGTCCTATTTCCATATTTCCTCGCAGCAAGCGTTCCATGCGATCGAACGCCTGATTGCTAGTCGCAAACATTCGGATTCGTTCATCCTTTACTTTTGAATTCCACACCTCTTCATCGAGATGGCCTGATTCACGAATCGTCAGATAAGCGGTAGTGAAAAATTTTTCCATGGCCAACTTGCGACGCTTCTCGAATGCCAAATCCGACTCGCCTTCTGCTTGCTCGATCTCTGGTGGGCGCGACGACTCCAAGCGAAGTACGCCCGCACGATTCAGCAGAACGAGCGTTCTGAGATTCCACGCGACGTTCGCGTCGCTGTCTTGCTGAATGTGCTTGGGCCGCGTGTTGAGGTCGACTTGCCAAACTCCTTTGTGACACACTGCTTCGTTTGAATTGATTAAGTCGGACCATCGCTTGAATCCTTTGTCGAGTGAAATTATCCGCTCGCTACTGATGGACTTCGCGGTGGAGGTATCTGCTTCGGTGCAAGGCAGTAAGAAAGACACCGACGCATTACCATCGCGTCCGGAACGGCCAACCTCTTGGTAGTAACGATCAAGTGACTCGGGGATGCACGCATGAATCACTGCTCGTATATCACTCTTGTCCATTCCTAGACCAAACGCTGATGTTGCAACAACACAATCAATCTCGCCGGCACGCCAGCGACCGATCACTCGCTCCCGTTCGTCGTTTGGCGTGCTCCCATGAACGCAACCCGTTCGCTTGATGCCCAGTTGCTTCACGCGACCGTGCCATTTATCCGCGTCCCGCTGCGTCGTCACGTAAAGCAAAAACGGACGCGGCACTAATCGCAATAGTTCGGTGACTTTTTGATCGCGTTGAGGCTTAAACTTTGACCCAGATATCCAGTATTCCGGTTCCGGGCGCAGAGAAACCGCATTCACCGAATCAAAACCTCCGTCGGAAAACAGCGTTTCGAGGACATCAAAGCTTTCTTGCGTCAATGTCGCGGACAATAGCAGAGTTCGAAATCCCCGGCCCGCTGGACATTGCCTCAACAGGTCGCGACGCATGCCGCTCATCGCTTGGAATTCTGGGCGAAAGTCATTTCCCCACTGGGCGACCAAGTGAGCTTCATCGACCACGAAGTATTTCAGAAGTCCTTTTTCCGCAGTCTCGTAAAGCACACGACTGAGGGGTCCGACGAAACTCTCCGGCGATGTAATCAGTACACGTTGGCTGCCATTCCGCAGTCGCCCACGGATGACCTTGCGAGCATCCTCACTAAGACCACTATGCCAAGCGACCTCCCTTGGCAATCCGCCGGGAGCGTTTGGATACTGTTCGTGCAACTGCCTTTCTTGGTCGATTGCCAAGGCAATGGTTGGCGTGATCATCACTGTTAGCGCATTCTGTTCCGACAGCAACGCAGGTGCCCAAGCAACTAGACTCTTGCCGGTGCCGGTTGGAAGATTTACGACAAGTGTACCGCCGGGACGGAGAAAGAAAGCTGATCGAACGGCCAAACGTTGACCCGGTCCTTCGTATCCCGTGAACGGCAATTGCAATCCGTATTGCAGCGCTGTGTCGAGCGGCAAGTGGGGGCAGGACGGCCAACCGACCCGACGAGGTGTCTCTCGAAACGCTGCTTCAAATGGATCGAAATCCTGACTGTTCGCAAGCCAGTCTGCCGACCATGCCTTGTTGGGTCTCAGTCGAAACGACTGTTGGTCATCAGCAATCACCTCAATCTGCGACTCGTTCCAAAGTTCCTTTGAGGGCCACGGGGCAGACTTTGGAACAGTCCAAACAAATTCCATATCGCCAGTTGTGAGCGCCGCTCGACGCATCGCATGACGTGCAAGCCCGGCTAGATCACCTGAACCAACCGCTGACGGACTTTCGTTCAGTGAGACAATAGCTCGACGCAATTGCTCACAACTGCGATCACCAAACCGCAGTGTTAGTCGATTTGTGTCAGGCAGAAAACAAAGTGCTTGCTGAAGTCGGTCAAAGTCGCTCAATCGTCATCCCTCCGTCCGCGACCTTGATTTTGCTCCGCGAACGGACTCCGACACGATAAGAACACCGCACCAACAGAATCTGCTCGCAGTTCAGGTTCTAAGAACGATTCAATCTGAGCTGACAAGAATGAAGTTTCAAAGTTGAGCTCGTTTTGAAGGTAATCGGTAGTTTGGCCCGTCGCCATGCGCAACCGTGATTGGTACTGCTGATCGACTCGTTGGGCAAGTTCCTTTGCTCTCCGAACGCAATCAGCTGTCAGTTCAGGTAGCTTGGAATGCTCTCTGAGGATCGACTCTGACTTTCGCCGTGCTGCAAAACACAGATCTCGCCACAACGACATATCGTATAGTTTGGCTGCCGAATTCCAACGATCACTATTCAAGTTGTAGTCTCGACCCCAAGGGAGCGCCGACTTCCCGAAGGGAGTCTTCAGTAGTGGACCAAACCGTTCGTCATTCGGCATGACCCGATCGAGATTCGAGTCAAGCCAAACCGTCGTGAAGCGAGGCTCCATGATGGCTCGACTGCGGCGGAGCAACGAATTGACATTCGCTCCCGCAGTACGATTACACAGTTCAAGCAGCGGTTTCGGATTCGGCGACAATACATAGTCGAAGCGAAAGAAAACATCTGGATCCTCGGTCGGCTTGTACGCGGGGCAATGTCGCCAGAATGCGAAACATACGCCACGATCATCCCATCGAGCGTACTGCTCAAATGCGTCGACAAACGGATCGCCAACCCTTAAAAGTCGCGTCGATCGTTCCTGAGCGACCACTCGATCGAATGTGAGAGGAACCGAAACATATCGAGTCGGAAGTTCGCACGGCAAGTTATCAATCGAACGCCGGAAGCGAGACTCGAATTCATCCTGCGGCATTAGTGTGTCTTGGCCGCGCGGACGATGACCGGAATCAATACGCCTATAAAACTGATAGGCGAAGACTTCGTCAACTCGCGACTCTTCGCCTGATCTGCGAAATCGGAGGCTTTCAACGGCCCAGTTAGAAAATATCTGGGGGGAGGTTCGCGACAATTGGCGGTCACTATTTTCTAATTCGTCGGCCATCGACTGGGTGAGTTGGTCGGTGTCATACGAGTCGATATCGTCTTGGGCTCGAATTCGTTTTAATTCGTTCGCAACCGTTCCTTCCTCTCCGCCGAGTCTCTCAATCGCTTCGGCGAACGCATCTGCACCCGAGTCAAGGAATTCGTTCCAGACTAGTTGTAAAGAATCCTCGATCACATATTGCAGAGTGGCGATCGAGCGATGGAATACGCCGAGCGCACTATCGAGCAATTCGAACCATCGCTTTTGAATCGGCGAAGATTCGCTCACCAAGACGGCTGTCTGCACCGGCATTCCTTGTCCAAAACGGTCGAGTCGGCCCATGCGTTGCTCGATGCGATTCGGCGAGAAGGGAAGATCGAAATGAATCGCGACCGTGCCACGTTTTTGTAGATTCAGTCCTTCTTCAGCACTGCGATCGCACACCAACACGTAGCCATGTTGGCTGCTGCGGAATTGTCGCCACTGCTGGTTAGTGGTCGAGTGTCTGAGAGTTCTTCCTTTTGTTAGCCGCAGGTCGAGAAATTCGAAAACGTGATCGGCGGTCGACTTTGCGTCGGTGAACACAACGTAAGAACTGGCGTCTTCAGAAGTGCCCACAAGGGCAAGCAGTTTTTGTAATTTCGTGCCGTGATCGCATTCCTTGGCAGCACGGACTATTTGTTTCAGGAGATCAAGTTCGCCATCTCGGATCGGAAACGAATGTGTGCCAATATCGAATCCACCACGCAGACGGTCATTGGCCCAATCAACCAGCAAACTTGGCTCAGTCGCTGCGAACTCTTCGACCGTGCGAGCGAGCGAATTGGCTGTTCCCTTCTCGCTTTCTGATGACGAGAAGCACGCTGCCGAAATACACAGTCGCCACGCTTCGACTGCTTCAGCTAAACCATGTTCGTTTTCGCAGTCGTACAGAATTCGTTTCGCACCACCACGACCGGGCAAGTACACAGAGGTTTGCTCGTTGCGACGACTTCGAAGAATTCGTCGGTGAAGTCGCCACATGTCGCTGACGTGCGTTCGGATCGCACGGATCAACGCATTGCGAGTTGTGTCGTCTTCTGCCACATCGTCTTCGAGCAACGTCGCCAACTCCGAACGAAGCGACTGAAACTCCGCATCTTGAGTCAGTAGGCCTCCCAACTCTTCCACCGTATCTGTCAAGAATAGATTGGACTCGGTCTCGGTCAGCGACAACATGCACTCCGCAATTTCCTGCCGTAAACGAACTCGCTCCTTGAACGAATCGAGGCTGTCGAGCGGATAAACTTGCGGGTCAAGCAAATGGAGCATTGCCAGGAATGATTTTTCGTTGTGCAGCACGGGCGTTGCGGAGAGTAAGAGCACGCGTCGTCCGAGATCGTTCGTTGCCCGACTTACAAACTCGAACGTTTCACGCTCGCTGTCGATTGTCGACCAAGCCCACGACGAAAGGTGGTGCGCCTCGTCAACGACGATCATCTTTGACGTCGCCGCATGTTGTTTGATCGCTGCTTGGTTGCGACTGCTGACGAGATGAATGGACTCGTCGAGCAAATGGCCTAAGTGAAAGCGATGCGTCAGTTCTTGCTGCCACTGAATCATTAGCGTCTCGGGCACGATCACCAGCGTCGTGTGGTCGTAGGGTTCATCAATCGCAAATTGTTTGATGAGGACTCCCGCTTCGATAGTTTTCCCGAGACCAACTTCATCGGCGAGCAAGTAGCGCTGAAATGGATCGAGCAGCACCCGCTGAATCGCTGATGCTTGATGAGCCACTATCTCAACGGACGAAGATAAAAGTGCCGACAGACCGCGACTGACCCTTTGCTGCTCGACCAGATGCCGGACGAACTCCGACCTTGCCGAATGCCAGAAAGCGGTCTCGTTGAGTTGGTTGGCGAGGTGGTCCGTTGGTTCTGCGATCGGGAAACTGCAACGAACGAGCAATTGGTCACTCGGGATCAGACGCGAATCATCGTTAGGAAAACGAATGAGGTAGCAAGCATCGTCTGCCTGATAGTCCATCACACGCCCGACGGACCAGGAAAAGGAAACTGCATCGCGATAGTAGACGCGAGTCTGCGGGCAGAGCGTCTTTTGAGTCAGGCTCGCAAACGGAACCTGTTCTCGAATTGCCTCCGAATCCGCCGGCGAACGAAAGTACTCTACCGTTGCCAGATCGCCAGCGCGACCGACCAGTTTTCCGACGCCAAGCCGATTGCTCCTCCACTCAACAAATGGCTGTTCGATCCGCCCCCGCTGCAAAATATCGCTCCTGTGAACTCAAACTTCCTATCCATAAACGTGGCGATTTTCAGCAAGCCTGTTCAGACGCCAACTCGGTGCTAGCATTGTATCCGACCCCCAGACTGGTGGCCACTACCGTACTCATGACGAATCGTGCAGAAATTTCGACATTACCCAGTTCCAAAACGCAATTCGGAGCCATTTCCCATCCAGGCAGCTAACGTCGCCGACCGACTGCGCGTTTCAAGCCCTTGGCGACGAAATCAAACGCTTCCGTTGGCTTGTAGTCCTCGAGGACGTCGAAGAAGCACGCCAGCACTCGCTTTGTTTCGGCGACGTTCAGCTTCACTCCTTGGGTGTCCGCTCGGGCGGCGATGGCCAAGGCCAATCTTCGGGCCACCAGTCGGGTCGTGGGCCAAGGTCGTCGCTCGATGAACCGTCGCCGACTTCACCGGAGCTTGAACTGTCCGGCGGAATGTACGGTGGTTCTGCGTCGGGCGGATCGAATGGCGGAACGAATGGGTATGGTGGCATCGGTGGGCGGTATGGAATTGAACGAGTCATTGCAGGACGCTCCTTTGCAAGGGACTGGGATGAACGAATGCGGTGCGTTTGCTGGGACAGAGACCGCACTGTGGGATGGACTTGGTTTCGATGAAGGCGCGGAGTTCGTCGTCGGTGGCGGTGGGTAGGCAAGTTTGATAGTCGCGGAACATTTGCCACTCGGGAATCGATTCGAGACGGGCTTCTGGGTTGGCTGTGGACCCGTCAGCTAGCTTTCCGCGTTGAAACAAACGCGGCCTCATTGAAGCAGATCGCGACGCGGTTTCGGGGTCCAGAGGATTTGTTGGATCGCCGGTCCGGAGGTGTCGTGCCTTACCTCCGGCTAATGGCTGTAATCCCTGTCGGGATAAAGATTTCAACTGAAAACCGGCCGAGTGAACTCGCAGCAATGGCGTCGAGTGGGTTTGATGCTTTACGGGGAAGATCATTCGGGAAATGAGAAGACGGTTCAGTGCGAGATCTTGGTACCTGACTCTTGGGTCAAGACCAAAGTTGGGAAGACGGATCGGTTCTGCGTGGAGTCAAGTTCTGTATTGGTTCAGCGTGAACTGGAGTCAGTTCTGATCGTTGCTATTCAAGGGTTGAAAAATTGCCAACTCAAATGACGAAAGAGTTGGCTGTTGCTGACGTTTTTAATGATGCGTTGGTTGGTCGTCAATTCCCGATCCAAAGCGTAGGTTTTTCGCATTTCGGAAACATCGAAGGGAAGATGCGGTATGTTTTGATACCGCCACCCTTCGACGTTTCACTTGGCACGGCGCTCGAGTTGCTCCTCACCAGAGCTCTATCCTCCGACCAAGCAGTTACATTTTATCGTGTGTCGCAACGCATCGCAATCAAGCGGCTTGCTGCTGACGACGCTGACGACGCTCACGACGGTTCTCGCGAGCGGTTTCAAGCTTCTGGTCTCGCGAAGTGAAGACCTCACGTTCTTTGCCCAACAACTTAGTAAGCGGCGTCACGTAGCCAATGGCACTGTGGAGCCGAACTTCGTTGTAATGTTTGACATAATCCGCCACGATGCGACGAGCGTCGTCAACGGACTCGATGTGCTTTTCCCGAATGCAATCGCCTTTGATTGTGCGATGATAACGTTCGATCTTGCCATTGCTTTGTGGGTAGTAGGGTGACGTTTTGACGTGCGTCATTCCTGCAATCCGAATGAACTTCTTAAAGTCACGCGAGATGAACTGCGGACCGTTATCGGTGATGATTCGAGGCTTCGCATCAGGGTACTTTCCCCTCGCACTCTGAAGGATCACTTCGATATCGACCTCTTCCATTTTCTCGCGAATTTCCCAGTGAACGATGCTTCGAGAGCAACCATCGAGCACGCTGCACATGAAGTAAAACGTACCGCCAATGTTCAAGTAACTGACATCCATGTGCCAGTGATCGTGAGGCTTTGACGGTTGGCCAAAGCCGGTTCCCTTCTTCGACTTCTTGCCGTTAAAACGATCCATCACCCCGGCTTCGCGTAGCACCCGATAGACACCCGATAGACACTCGATGGACACTCGATGGACACCCGATAGACACTCGATGGACACTCGATGGACACACGATAGACACTCGATAGACACACGATAGACACTCGATGGACACTCGATGGACACCCGATAGACACTCGATGGACTCACGGCCACGACATCAGCATCGAGCATCATGAAGGTCAATCGACGATAGCCCTCCAATGGATTCGCATGATGGAAGTTGAGAATCGCATGCTTTTCCCAGTCTTCCATCCAGAAATCACGAGGGATCGCTCCGTTATGCTCGTTCACTTTTCCGTACCGCTTCTTCCAGTCAAAAAACTTGCTTTGAGCGATGCCGATCCACTGAACAATTTGCTTGGCCGGTGTTTCAGCCCTCTCGAACCAGTAGTTGGTGTAATCAACGATGGAGTCACGGGTGTCGTGGGCCAGTATTCATTGAAATTGGCAACTTCCGGTTAAGGCTCCCCAAGTTCTTTTTTTAGCTGAACATGCTCCTGGAGAAGTTCAGCGACAACTTCATTCTTGAGCTGGATTTTGGCTTCTAGAGCCTGTATTTTTTTATCTTTGGCATCGTCTTGCTTTGGTATTCGACCAGTCTTAAAAAACGCAGCGTCAGCATTGTCAAAGAGCTGTTTCTGCCACTGATAGACTTGCGTAGGTTGCAGTCCCAGCTCATCGCACAGGTCAGAAACTGGCATTCTGACGACCAGGTAGCGTTTAACAACAGCAGGTTTTTCCTGGGCAGTAAAAGTTCGTCGAGATCGTGTCATCGTAAAGTCCTCCTTCGGACAATAAAATATCTCGATCAGCCGCTAAATCCAGTTTCAACTGACGCAATACAAAGGGGCGTTAAGCGTTACCCAAAGTGGGCCAATTTATGCCCTCTTTATTTACTCTTATAATTCCTCGGGACTCAGGGCCAGGCGGAAGCCAAAGCTGCCCGAGCGGAATGTCGGATCGTTCGGGCCGCGAATCGACGCCCGGCAATTCGCCGCGTCGTCGAGCCAACTTCCGCCACGGATCACGCGGCTCGAGTCCCTCTCAGGGCCCTGCGGATCGGTGATCATTTCGGCATCATAGTTCCCGTACCAATCGTGACTCCATTCCATTTGGTTCCCGTGCAAGTCGAACAAGCCGCGAACATTCGGACGTAACTCCATCGGCGGGTGAGCGTGCTTGTTGCTGTTTTGCTTGAACCAGCCAAAACGCCCCAGCAGGCTCACTTCGCTGCCAAAGCCGTAGGTCGTCCTAGCGCCGGCCCGACTCGCCACTTCCCACTCCGATTCCGTCGGTAACCGAAAGCCCCGCCGACTCAACTCGAGCGGCCAATTGACTGGTGCCGTGTTCACTGCCAAGTCATCCTGGTTTTGCTCACGAGGATAAAGTTCCTTGTCCAGCGATTCGGGATCCGCATAAGCCTGATCCGCTTCTAACAAACCCGTCTGTTGGCCCAACCAACGGCAATAGCCAACCGAGCAATACCAGTTCGGACCGAAGCAGGCGTCAGCGGGTTGAGCGTCGTATTGCTGCATGAAGCGGTCGTACTTCGACGAAAAGGCGATCAACTCTTCGAAGGTGATCTCGCGATCCAACAAGGCAAAGGGACGCGTCAGCTTAACGGAGTGCCGAGTCTCGTCTCTCGTTCGATCAGGTTCGTCGGCGACCGAGCCGATTGTGTATTCACCTCCCCGGAACACGATAAACGTGTAATAGAACGTCTTGGTTGCCAGTGGCTTGGACGGTGGTTCAGGATTGGCCTGCTCGGGCTTCGGCGACGAGGTTGGCGTAACCGAGATCGCCATTGTGAACCACTCCCGATCAGCAGAATACGGAAAGGTGGTTTGATCGACTTTGCGGGCGATATCGGCCTGACCCCATTTCCGCAGCAGCCAACCCGCTGCCCCATGCACGCCCGAACTAGGATCATTCCGATACCAGTCGGCCAGCTGCCCCAGCAGTGCATCTCGTCGCGATGCCGGAACCTCCTCGAGCGTGAATTCACCCAACGCCAGTAGCAACCCGTAGCGGGCGTCTTTGGGGTAACGTTCCTGCAAAGAGTCGCTGACCAGTTGCAGACAATCCAGCAGCGATTCCAGACCCGCACCACACGGTCTGCAGCGAAAGATGAATTGTGTCGACGCTTCCAGGTCATCGGTCCAGGCAAAGACCTTCAAGACTTTTTCGAGCTCGCCAAGCTGCAATAGCGTTACGGCGGCGTTGGCCCGGCGCTGACCGAACAGTACACGCGCTAAGGAGCCTAATTTCTCTGGTGGCAACATGGCAGCGATCTGGCTGAGATCGTCCACCGTGGACGCCGCGGGACTGGCTGCGAACCAAGGATACAGCACCGAGTATTGTTCCGGAGTGGCAACCATCAGCAGGTCGGACAGTTTCGCAATGTCGCTGCCCGCGTAATCCACGAAGGCGTTGGCGGCGCTCAAGCGCTGACCGTCGGTCGCTTGCGGATCGCTGAAGATTCGCCCCAGGTCTTCCAACAGTAATGCTCGAATTGGCCGCAGCATTTCGCGAAGCAGCGGTTGGAACTCGGCGTTGGACGCGATCAGTTGCTCAGCCACGAGCCGAAGGTCCTGCTTGGTCCATGACGCTGCCTCGGACACGGGGACATAATCCGCCAGGGCCAACGCCGCCCGGTATCGCCGCTGAATGTCCGCGCTCTCGTCCCGCAGGATTGAGCGGAATCTCTCCGTCAACTGTGAAGCCGCAGGCCGCAGTTGCTCTCGAATCGGAGCGACGTAGGTGATTTTGCCGGTGAGCAATTCCTCCACCAGCGGGTCGACAAGTGACGGATCGCGAGAGACCCTCGCTAAACGCGCATGCAGTTGCGTGCGTTTCTGGTCGACCGTCTTCGGATCTTGGGAAACCAGGAGCGATAGGAAGGCCTCTGCGACCTCCGGATTTGCATCGAGTTCCTTCACGATCTCTGGCAGTTGGTTCGATTCCGCACTGAGCAGGCGTCCGACAAGGCCCTCGATGCGTGTTACTTCCTGCTCGTTGGCGACTTGGGTGCGGACGACCACACCAATCGAAGCCACCAAGAAAAGCCCAGCGACAGCCATCGCGGATCGCAAACCGTGAAATCGCCCGGCTTTGCCCATCATCTTCCGCTGTGGCTCGGTCCACCTTTTCTTATCCGTAAACAGCCGGATGTTGAGATTCTCCCACCAAGAAGGTAGGAAGCGGTTTTCCGGCGTGGCGTTCCAAGTCACCGACGTATCGAACAACTTCAGTTCCACGCGGCCCCGCCGGGTTTCTTTTTGTTTACGGGTCAGCCATTCCCTCAATGAGTGCACCAGATAATCGTGCGTCAATTGAAAATACTTCTGACCGGCTTGGGTTTGCGTGACCGAGTCGTTGTCGGCGTCCTTGCCTTCCGGATCGGTGGGCGTGATCAGCCGGATTTCCCTGTCCAGAATGCGGACCAGATCGTCAAAGTCCGTGGGGCGGTTGCCATAGCCACTGGCCTCCAATAACTCGGCCTGTGACCGCATGTAGCCTTTGATGTCTGTGCCCGAATTGGGCAGCAGGTCTCTGAGAACTGCCCGAGCCGCTTTCTGATGCAGCCGATGTTCAGGCGGTGAAGTGGAAACGCTGAATGTCTCTTCGAGGAACGTGACACCCACACCTTTTGCCCCGCCGACCTCTTTGAGCGTCGCTGGCGTCCAACTCTTACCTTTGATCATCTCGGCAAACAACGCCAAACGAACGCAGATCACCTTGCCTTCCTCCGCCAGACCAGCAACCGATTGTTTGATAAAGGACTTCTGCTCTTTGCTCGTGTCACTGAGATGATCTGGCAAGGTGCCAAATGCCCGTCCAAAAGCCGCCAGCACTTTTTCAGCGTGAAGGATTGGAAAGAGATCGACAGCCGCGGAATTTTGCCCCTCAAGAAGTCGAATCTCCAATTCCCGCATGAACCGAGTCGCCGCCATCCAAAAATCATCCCGCACCATCACGATGCACTGTACCCGACCGCCATCGCATTGCCGCAGGGCTTGCACCAGATCGGTATTCTCCTCTTCCTTCTTAGCGTGTAGCCATTGCTCGAACTGGTCGATAACGATCAACATTTTTTTACCAACAGGGATGCCTTGTCCTCGCCGAAGTGCCGCCAGCGTATCCTTCAGACTCAAGCTATCTTCAAGAGCGGGGCAACGCTTCCGCAAGCCATGCAGCAGGCGAGCTTCGGTTTCTTCCGGTATGGCTTCGATGTAGACGGAGATGACGTCCTCGGAGAGTCTTGGCAACAGCCCCGCTTTGACCAGCGACGACTTACCGCAGCCCGATGGACCGTAGATCAAACCGATTGAGCACGTGTTGTCGGCATCGGTTTCCTCGATCCTAGTTTTCCAGAACCGCAGACTATCAGGCAGGCCGTTGCGATCTCGTGGTCCCGGCAATAACTCTAAGAAGAAGTCGGCATCATGAGCATCAAACGACCGCAAGCCTTTGGGCAAGATCTTGATGGGCTGGCTGTCAGAGGAACCTATTCCCCGCGAGGCCGAAAATGCAGTGCCTGCGTCAACCGCTGAAACAGCTATTGTAGCGTGCGACGCTGAGGCGGCCGACGTACCGCCACCCGGCGAGGCGCCACTTTGAATGCTCTTCTGCTCGGCCAGGAAGTGCCGCAGGTCGTCGGTAAAATCTTTAGCGGTGGAGTAGCGTTCCGAAGCTCGTTTTGCAATTGCTTTGTGGCAGATACGCTCCAATTCCTTCGGGATGTGATCATCATACTGCCGCAGCGGCTTGGCTTCGTAACTTGTGACCTGCTCAATCAACTCCGCCGGCGTGTCCCCGCGAAACGGTCGGCGACACGCCAGTAGCTCGTAGAGCACAACACCCAGACTGAAGATGTCGCTGCGGCCATCAACCCGGTGCCCTTCACCGCGTGTTTGCTCGGGACTCATATACGCGGGCGTGCCAGCGTACTTGGGTCCCTTACCGATATTTTCTTCCCGCAGAGCCAGTCCGAAATCGACCACGTAGGGCTGACCGTCTTTGCCGACCAAAATATTACCGGGCTTGATGTCCCGATGGACGAGTCCCTGCTTATGAGCATAGTGCAGAGCCTCGGCCACCGTCGCGACTAGTTCGGCGGCTTCCTGGTACTTGAGCCGCTGTTGCTTGAGCTTCGTAGTGAGGTCGGCGCCTTCGATGTATTTGGAGACGATGTAACAGGGGCAGTTTTCGCTACTGCCCACATCGTAGACCGGAACGATACCGGCATGGTCGAGATTGGCCACGGTCCGGGCCTCAGCCAAATACGCCTCCGCATCATCGGGGCGAGAGATCAGCCTAGCGTGCGGCACTTTAATGGCGACCAGACGATTCAATTGTTGATCGTGGGCCAGATAAACGAGACCGAAGCCACCTTGGCCCAACAACTTCTCGATACGGTAGCGACCGATCTGCTGCGGGTGTTTGGCGGGCGAATTATCATCCCGATCGAGGGAATCTTCGTGCAGTTCCCGTGTTGCATCGTCGTGGTCCTTGGAATCGTTCACGGATCCCTCGCTTTCTTGGGCCGTGCCGGCCATTATTGGAAGTTAGCTTCGTCACAATCGGGTTGCCAAATATCTTACCAGAACAGATTCCGCTGAATATCTGCAGTCGAGTGTCGATAACCTGGCAATCCATTCTGCACTAAGGGTCTGCCTAGGAACCTTGCAATCAAACTTCGCCTGGTAGATGCAGTGATTCTTATTTCATTTTAGCGGATAAATGCGTTGATCTTTTTTGGCCAATCAATCCCTACCGAATGGCGTGAAGATAATCTGCTGCCTATCGAGTTTTGCATCAACTGGATAGTTCTCAAAGATCTGGAACAAGTTCGTGTTCTACCGCGGGTCAACTCCCAGATAGTCGATGACGGCGATCTCGAACAATTGAGGAATTTGAGCAAATCGAGGACTTCCCCTGAAGTCTTAACCGCTCAAAGGCAGGCCAATCATGGTCAGCCAAAGAGCAAACACAAGAGGTAAGGCGGTCCAGTACGGCTTTGTGTGGGTAGCCGGATATTCACCGCGGAAGGCCAGCCATTTAGAAGGCAACGAACCACTGAAAAACAGTCCAAGTCGTACAGTCTTGCGCAATTCAAATAGTTTTCCCTTCTCAATGACCCAGAGGAAACTGTGATGGACCAAACAAAAGCGAACAGGACAAAAGCGAAGCGATGCTTACGAATCGAAATTACGTGAGTCTACTAATGCTTGCCGTTTTAGTCGCCCGTCGGACTTGTCGATTGATCGGCAGGAACGGTGACTGGCCGATAAATATAACGGTAAAACGAGAAATGGAAGTGGCACTTTACATAGTTACAGGGAAGCGTGGTTGGTATTTGCGAATTAATGTATCTGCCAACGGTAGTCAGGAAAGCAGACCCATTGGGGCGTTGAAAAGCGATTGATCGCCAATCCCCTAGATGGCAGCCTGTTTGTGTTTATCAACAAACGACGCGATCGCATGAAATTATTGCAATTCACCAGCGGAGGATTTTGGCTCTGTAATCGCTTCTTGGAAGCTGGAACCTCTGAGGCCGTGCGGAGCGACGACCGCTGCTCGACACTCCAAATTGACGCCACCGAACTCGCGATCTTACTGACCGGAGTGAAACTGGCTTCCGCTGCAAAACGACGCAAGAGATACGCTTGAAAAATCTCTAGCTTTTTCGAGATTGGTGCGAATTAGCTATTGCTAGCCGCGGTCCACTTTCTTAGGTTGATCGCATGGCTGATTCCAACTCTCTGCCGAACGCTACATTGCCGAACGATCCATTGCCGAACGATCCATTGCTTGAGTTGCTGAAAACCCATCAGTAACAACTGGCCGATAGTCGCACTCAGCTGGCCATCAAAGACGACATCATCAAGCAATTGGAAGAGAAACTCCAAGCGGCACAGCGAGACTATCTGAAGCTGTGGCGCGAGCGATTCGAAGCGCGTAGCGAACGCTACATCGCCGATCCCGATCAACTGCGCATCGACTTCGACAATAGCAATGAAGCTGCCGATGTCGCCGCCGGGTTGCAAGAGGACGTCGAGGAAGCCGAACTGATTCCGGCTCACCTACGTCGCAAAGGTAAACCTCGTAGTGAAGCGTTACCGGCTCATTTGCCGCGAGTGGACATCGAAGTGGATGCCGAAGACTCGGACAAGACTTGCTTGACTTATGGTGCGAAGAAGCTGTTGCCTCAGACGATGTGGGACGTGCGGGAGAAGCTGATTTGCCAGCCCGCCAAGATCCACGTCCAACGCTACACGTATAAAAAGTACGTTTGTGCGGGGCAACCCGAATGCGGCGTGGCCACCGCGTCGCGTCCGGCGGGCTTGGTCGAAGGCGACAAGTACGACACCAGTGTGGCGGCTCAGATCATCTCTTCGAAGTACCGTTACCACTTGCCACTATATCGGCAACAAGATGTATTGGCCGGCAGCGGTTGGACTCCCAGTCGCAGCACTCTGACCAGCATCCTCTAACGCTGTTACGAGCTGGCGGCCCCACTGCTGAAAACTTCAAAACGACGCTGCAACCGGATTCGATCATTGCATGCGATGACACCGGGCTCACCTTGTTGTACCCCAAGACGCCGCCAACGTTTGGCATCAGCGATCCCAAGTAACAACCAATCGCGTGCCGTCTGGGATCGGATGCGCGAGGAAATAGATTCTATTGGCGATCGTACTCAGCAAGTGGTGTTGCCCAAGAGTGAATTGCGCAAGACGTTGAACTATGTGAACAACCACTGGCTCGAATTGACTCGTTACATCGATGATCCGCAGTTACCGATGGACAACAACCGGTGTGAACAGTTAATGAAACAAGTTGCCCTGCGAAGGAAAAATGGGTTGTTTGCAGGAAGCCTACTTGGTGGGGAGCGGAATGCTGGGTTCTTAACATTGGTCAGCAGTGTCCACCGCAACGATCTGGATCCATGGCGATCCATGGCGATACTTGGCGATCCATGGCGATCCTTGGCGATCCTTGGCGATACTTGGCGATACTTGGCGATACTTGGACGACGTCCTGAAGTGGTTGTTAGCAGGCGAGCAAGACTACGCCGCCCTCTTACTTCAGAGTTGGGCCCAGCAGCACCCCGAAGCGATTCGCCACTATCGCCAAGACGAGCGAAGAAAACGCAACGTGCGACAGCAGTCCGAAAGAGACAAACGCCGAACCAGAAACCAACTCCTCCAACGCCGCAATTAGACACATCAACAATAGCACTGGTCTACGCTTACGGTCATCAGCAAATTTGCGCCGAAAATTCGCCCGCGAATTCTACGAAAGCAACGCAACTGTGCGAACTTGTGAGACTCTATGTGCCAAACGCGAGCATGGCTCATCAGCCAATTTCGCCGGCAATTTTATTCTGCTCAGAGCAGACGATATCTGAGCGCATTTGTGGGATAATCCGTCATAGGCCGACTACCAATCGCCAATGCGGAACTTTGCTTTAAGAGCCTTCGCCAATCGAAGTGGGGCTATCCTCTTTCGGTTTCGCAAAAGTTGATTCCCTTTTTGGCTTGCGCTAAGACTAAGGCTGAGCGGGGGCGGGTAACAAGGTGCGAAATCGTTTGCACGGGAAACGAATTCAATCTTCGATCAACAGAAAGGAACAGACCTGAAAATAGGAAGTATCGATCAAAGCAGGGAGCGTCCAAAAAAAGGCTCGAAGCAAAAAAGTGCTTCGAGCCTATTGGGTTTGGGATCATCCCCAGTACGGATAAGAGGAGTCGAACCTCCACGCCCTTGCGGGCACTAGAACCTGAATCTAGCGCGTCTACCAATTCCGCCATATCCGCATGTTTGCCTGTGATTAAGTTTTAGGACCTAGCCGCGATTTTGCAAGGGGAACGCCGCCCACAACCTTGCGAAATCCGCCATTTTCGAAGGGTTTTGCCTCGTTAACGCTGATCTCAAAACAGATAAGGCCGCAAAGGGGTGTAAAGCTTAGGGGTCCGCCCCTTCTACCGTGACCGGTTCCATTCCCAAGGCCGTCGCAAACGCGACCGCGAATTTGCGGCAATGGGAAATGCTAATTTGGATTTGGTGAATGCCCAGGCCCTTGGCCACATCGGCCGCCGCGCCCACCAAGTGGATTTCTGGCTTGCCCCCCATTCGGTTTAGCAGTTCAATATCCGTCCACTGGATTCCTTTGGCCCAGCCCGTTCCAAGCGTCTTTAGAACGGCTTCCTTCGCGGCCCAGCGTCCTGCGTAATGTTGATTGGCTGCCTTACGGGGCGAGCAGTATTGAATTTCGCGTGGCGTGTAGACCCGGGTGAGAAACATTTTATCATGCTTTTGGATCATCTTCGCGATGCGTTCCACTTCGATAATGTCTGTGCCAATGCCGATGATGTTCATTTAAATGTACCAGTAGGCGGTCGTGAGATTCGCGGTCGATTGTCAAGCAAAGTTAAGTCGAACCAAAAGGAAATGCAGGTTTGCCAAGGTGTTGTGTGCAGTTGCGTGTAATGTTGGGGATTTTCTTCAACGCGATCCTGCAGGAATCCGGCATCATTTAGCAAGCGGTTTTACCACCGTTTACGTTGGGATTCCGCACGATTCTTGAGCCCTTCGCAAGGTTTCTTTGGCTTTTGCACGAGCTTTTTGAGCACCGTCGCCCAGAATTTGTTTCAGTGGTTCAGGGTTGCTTTGCAGTTCCAGTCGTCGTGCACGCGGTTCTTCGAAGAAGGCATCGGCAACGTCTGCCAATCCTTTCTTGACTTCGCCGTAACCGAAGTGCCCACGTTCGTAGGTCGATCGCATATCCGCAATCTGATCCTGACTGGCGAACAAAGAAAACAGATCAAACAAATGGTCTCCCTCGGGATTCTTGGGGTCTTTCATTGGACGAGAATCTGTTGCGATCCGCATAACTTTTTTTCGCATTGTCTTGGCATCGTCAAACAATTCGATGGTGTTGCCGTAGCTTTTTGACATCTTCTCGCCATCTGTGCCTGGCACTCGACTAGTCTTCTCCAAGATTTTTGGTGCTGGAAGCGTAAAAACTTCGCCAAACTGGGCGTTCCAACTGGAGGCAATGTCACGGCAGACTTCGATGTGTTGAACCTGGTCTTCGCCTACCGGAACCGTGTCCGAATCAAAGGCTAGGATGTCTGCCGCTTGCAGGACTGGGTACGTAAACAAACCCGCACTGGCAGGCAGGCCTTTGGCTTTCTTGTCTTTGTAAGCGACGCAACGTTCAAGCAATCCAAACGGCACGCCGCTGAGCAATAACCAGCACAATTCTGAGACCTCAGGCACATCGGACTGAACGAACAGCACTGCTTTGTTTGGGTCTAGGCCAAACGCAAGTAGGTCTAAGGCAGCATCTGTTGTGTATTGGGCCAAGAGGTTGGCGTCGCGAACCGTGGTCAATGCGTGCAAGTTAGCGATGAAGTAGAATGCCTGCTGCGATTCTTGCAACGCAATGTACTGTTGGATCGCGCCAAAATAATTTCCCCAGTGAGGGCGACCTGTGGGTTGAATTCCTGACAATACTTTCATGGAACGGATGTCTTAATTTCTAAAAGGTAATGGGCAAGGGGTTTACTTACAGGGATGATCGCCACTGGCGATCCTACGGGCGCTCAGAATGCCAGTGACGTTCGTCTTGCCGGTGTGGTCACCTTGTCTTTGTCAGTCTAGCGGTGTTGGTCACGAGCCAGGCGATACTACCGAAATTCGCATTGGGGTATCAAATGGGTATCAAAGGTCAGCGGGGATTTTGAAGTCAGGCTTCCATCGTTGGAACCATAATTCCAAAACCAGTAGTGACCACAGGCGGTAAGCGTGATCGAATTTCCCCGAAGTATGCTGATCCAACATCTGTTGAATTTCGGCTTTAACGAACAGTCCCCGCCGGGTTGCGGTATCTCCCAACAGGGTTTGCTGGGCCAATTCCTTTAACGGGCCTCGGAACCAGTGGTCCAAAGGTACGCCAAAACCTTGTTTTCTTCTAGTCCATATCGACGCTGGAATCATATCGGCGAACGCTTCGCGCAAAATTCGCTTGCCTTTGCCGCTTCGAATTTTCCAATTGGCCGGCATTTGAGCCGCCAATTCTACTACGTGGTGGTCCAAAAATGGTTGACGCACCTCAAGCGAATGAGCCATCGACGCGATATCAACTTTCGTGTTCAGATCGCCCGGCAAATACGTTTGCAGATCCATTAGCGAAAATCGATTAATGGGGCTGCGATCGTGCAGGTTGTCATAATATTCCGCCAGAAAATCCAGCGGGTCGTTATTTCCCAACTGGTTTAACAGGGCATCGCTGTACAACATGGCCCTTTGTTGATCGTGAAAAATTCCAATCCATTGCATGTAGCGTTGCAGCGGCGGAAGGCTCATTGCCTGGCAAAAGCGTTTCCAGCGTCGCAAGTGATTTCTTTGACTCATGTTGCTTGGGATTTTTTGCCACAAAGGTGAACTAAACAGCGCTTTTCCGCCAGGGATTCGGTCCATTTTCTGAGCCAAATCGACGGCGCGATATCGGTGGTATCCACCAAACAGTTCGTCACTTCCATCGCCGGACAATGCCACCGTCACTTGCTGCCTTGTCATTTCCGAAAGATACCAAGTTGGAATGGCAGAACTGTCGCCAAAGGGTTGGTCAAACTGGTGAACCAATTCGGGTAAGATGGACATTGCATCGGGCTGCACCAAAAATGACTGGTGACGTGTGCCAAGGTGGTCGGCAACTAATTTAGCGTACTTGGATTCGTCATATTCGGATTCTTGGAAGCCGATGCTAAACGTCTGAATCGGTTGATCGCTGTGTTTCTGCATCAAAGCGGCAATCAGACTTGAATCAACGCCGCCCGAAAGGAACGCGCCCAGCGGAACTTCGCTTTGCATACGCAGGACAACCGCTTCGTCCAAGGTCTGGTTTAGCTTGTCAATGGCTTGCTGCTTTGCTAACGGCGCCCGCGCGGGTGGTACCTGCCAATAGGCGCTAGACTTAAATGAACCGTCGGTCGCTTTCCAGACCCCTGAATGACCTGGCGGCAGACTCGATATGCCTTTGTAAATAGTGTTGGGGTGCGGAATGTATTGATACAGTAAGTATTGGTCAATCGCGTTTAAGTTGATCGATGTATCAATCTGATGTACCGGAAGTATGGCTTTAAGTTCGCTTGCGAATGTGAAGCGTCCCGATTGTTGTGCGTAAAAAAATGGCTTCTGGCCTAGGCGATCCCGAGCCACGATAAGCTGCTTTAGGCGGCTGTCCCAGATCGCGATTGAAAACATCCCGCGCAAAAATCGAAAGCATTCTTCGCCTTCGTCTTCATAAAGGTGCACAATCGTTTCGGCATCGCCCTGAGTTTTAAAGCGATGTCCGTTTCCTTCGAGACGTTGACGGAGGTCTGGGAAGTTGTAAATTTCACCATTGAAGATAACCTGGATACTATCGTCTTCATTGCTGATCGGTTGCATGCCCGTGGAGAGGTCGATAATCGAAAGTCGCCTAAACCCAAGTGCGACTCCGACCGCGGTAGAGGCCGTTGGCGGTGAAGCGTCCGCTTCATGGTTCCATGGCGATTGCCAATAGATAGCCTGATCGTCTGGGCCGCGATGCGCCAGCGAATCGTTCATCGATTGCAGGGTCTGCCGGTCGACTTGTAATTGCTGATTCGTCCAAACAGCGCCCGAGATTCCGCACATTCGCTGATGTTACCTTCGAAAATGAATCGTACTAATGTCGAGGTGGAATTTTTAATAAGCTGGCAGTGAGCAAAAATATTAATCGCGACAAACTCAATCGCGACAAACTCAAGCGTGACAAGATCAAGCGTGACAAGATCAAGCGTGACAAGATCAAGCGTGACAAACTAAGCGTGTGGCCAGGTCATTTACGGTGTTGGTTAGGCGGTCAAATATCGCATGGTTCCAGGCAAGACACCTACCAATGAACTTGCGATTGCAAGCTTTGACACATTCTAAGTGAAATTGCTCCCGCTTGGTGCCCGTGTACGCCGGAGTTCCCAGAGTTCGTTGCATTTTTCGAGCGGAACGATCCTTGTTGACGCCAGTGGTCCGCACGTGGGGTGCCACTGCTCCCAACCGATAATCTTAAGGGGGTTCTATTCCAGAGTGGGATTTCCAAACGCACAGGGTTAACAACCGGTTGATAGCCTTAACCCGATTAGTCCTGGCATCTAGTTCGGTCAAAGTAGCGTTTCTAGGCCAAGATGTAAGCAGATCGTACGATCATCTCAGCCCAAACCAGCCCAGCCCAAACCAGCCCAAACCAGCCCAAACCAGCCCAGCCCAAACCAGCCCAGCCCAAACCAGCCCAAACCAGCCCAAACCAGCCCAAACCAGACCAGCCCAGCCCAAAGGTGGTAATCACGGAACATCGTTGAAAAATTCTTGCTTTGCGAACGCCGGAAAACTCCACGACACGAATGCTATGGCGGAGAAGTTCTCGGGCAAGCGGGTGGGAATCGACGTCACTTTCTTATCGGGACTAAAGCCGCAGGGTCTATTGGAAATGGACCAGTGCAATCCCATTGTGCGGCGCATAAAGGCGAAATAGGCGCATAAGCATCCTGAGATCCACTACACGTTTGGACAGTTATGTTCCGGACGAAGCATAAGTCGGCTTGAACGTTTTACGTTTGGTGTTACCGGTCAAAGTGCCCGGCGATGCTCCACAGGCCAAGCGCTGGATTGTCGATGTAGTAGTAATCCTCGCCATCAACCTTGATCCAACCAAAGGGTGGCAAGTCTTTGGGTAAGGCGGCTTGCCAAGTTTCTAAGTTACCGTACTGATAACCCACGCCTTCGATTTCTGCTCGCGTCAGATGCCCAGGGCAATAAGTGACGTTGAATCGCCCTTCGGTGGATCCATGTATCAAGTGCGCGGCTGCGGATAAATTCTGTTGCAAGTCTGCGGATTCATCAACAAATTGCAAGACAGACTGGCTGTCGCGGTAGCCGAAGCGGCGTATCAATTGGTCGATCTTCTTGTCCTCGCCAAATGTATGGATGCCTGGCCCAAGAATGACCAGATGTCCATCGTCTGCCATGGCCATACGAGTTCGGTAAATTGCTTTATTGCCCAGCCAAGTGCTTTGGAATTCTTCGGCGTCCAAGTTGACAATCACTCGGTCCAAGGGCTTTTCAACCGAGGTTAAGTTCACTTGCTGGCTCAGTTTGCACGCTTGGAAAAAACAATCATGATCGTCACCCACAAACAGCCCGCGCAAAATCGGTTGCCCTGGTCCCGCTGCATCCACAACAGTCAAAATGTACAACAGCGGCAAGTGACCACAGAAGTGGTCCTGCGCGTAATTTAAGATTTTCCTCAAGGGAGTATCGGCACGTCCCATCATTCGTTCCATGCCGTAGACGGCGCCAATAAAATGGCTTTCATTAATGCCGGCGGCACCCCCAGTGCCGACAAACAGGTTCTTGTTGTAATTGGCCATCCCGATGACCTCGTGCGGAACCACCTGTCCAATGGACACGATTAGATCATGGTCCCCGCCAACGATCAGGCGGTTCAATTCTGCCGGCCAAGGTTTGTTGTAGATCCCTTGGGTTACCTGATTCACGAATTCGGCAGGAACCTGACCTACCTCTACGATATCTTCCCGCCAGTTGTGAATGCGGAATAGCTTTTCAGGTACCTCGGGGTACATCCGCCCAATTTCAGCATGGGTCATGGGTCGATGCGTGCCCAGCGCCGGTAAGACGTCCACTAAGGCGTTGCCATAGTAGTGCTGCAATTGCCCAGTCACCGGGCCGGCAAAGCTGTGAGAACGTGTAATGTCGGGCACAACCGCCAGCACTCGGTCTCTTGCTCCAAGCGGGTCTAGCGCCTGCAGCAACAGTTCGTGCAATTTTTGGTTGTCGATCGTGGTTTTGGGTGAACCATAAGCAAGGTACGTGGGCATCAATCGCACTCACAAAAAGTAAAATGGTGCCAGGCGATTAAGCGTAGCATTTATTGCTTGGTCGCACGACGCCCTAACCCGAATCGACCATGGTTTTGGGCGACGAAGGAATTGTCCCCAAAGGGCTTCCCGAATTCAACAATAGTGGCGGGGTGTAAGCGGCCGGTTCGGTTACTCGTGTTTCGCGGAACACCCGCGCCAATTGCAAGCAAGTGGTGCAGCCCATTGCCTGTTTAGGGCTGTGGGCTTATCCACCAACGGTGCGCAAACCCTCTGGTTTTGCGGCATCAGGAGGCTTGGGCCGTTTCACTAAACCGGTAACCGATTTGCAGACGATCCCCGAAGGAAGTTACTTGCTGTTGGCGTATCCATGTTGGAACAAACTGCGCAGTTCGGCCTGCTGGATATCTTCCAAGCAGGTTAAATGTAAGGTAACTCGATCAATCAAACCCGCACTGACCATTTTTCCTGGTGTGTTCAAGTCGGCAAGACTTTCAGAATTGATGACTTCGTTGGGTAGATTCCAAGTGATGCGAATCGACGGTCGTTCTTTGGTCTCGATCGACATCCAAGGAACACGTTCCTGCTTCAACTTGATTTGGATCTGTCGTTCACGTTGGAAATCCAGGTTCACCCCTGGCATGGTTTCTTCCAACATTTCCGCCAAGGCCTGAATCAACTCGGCTGGCCATTGCACCTTGTCAGGTTCTTTAAAGCCACAGCGAGATACATGCCATTGCTTGGTCCCTCGGGGCACCGCTTCGGCCAAGTAAACGTGGTGATCGGCACCGTGAATGTTCCTGTCTTCGGCGATCACCGTTTCGGTAAAGAAGTGATCATCATTTTCTTCCACGACGTTCTCTCGTGCCGCAGCCTGGACGGCTTCGGCTTCGCGTCGCCGTTCGGCCGCCTGATGAGAAGCCAATTGTGCCGCCGACATCATGGAGGTATCCATCGACGGTACAACCGACGCTTCTTGCCGGTGGAACAACGCAAACCCAGAGGCAACCGCTTTGGTGAGGAATTTTTTGAATTCCTTTTGATTCAATTCATCCAGCGAGTAAAGTTTGAGTTCAACCTCTTGCGAGGGTCCACGAGCGCGGCTGATTTTTACGCGGGGTTCTTTGCCGAAAGCAGCGATTTCATCGATTTCGTCCAGCGACTTAAGATTCAATGCCGGAATCAAATCGCTAGGCAAGAACGTTCGAGGTTTGACTCGAAATTTCACGCACAGAAAATGCTTCTGATTGGTAATTGCCTGCATGAACCAGCCACGAGCCTTGTTTTCAAACGGTACTTCGACCACCGTTTGATGGTTCCAATAGGACTCGCCATATTTTTTAACTTTTTCAACTTCCTGCACGATGGTCGTTAGGATTTGACCATCCCACTGGCAGACATTTCCGTCTCGATCGACTCGGTTTTGTGAATGCCACAGGGGGCCGTCTTTTTCCCAAGGCATTGCAGACGCCGCACCAACATCTTCGATGTCCATGTCGCCTTCACCGAAGGCTTGATGAACCAGCGGGTCATAAATGGGACGTTCCACATAGGGGCCGGCCGCCAAGACACTGGCCAGGGCTTGTCCCGTAAAACTGCGAGGCCATTGGGCAGTGCCATTGTCGTACAGTAACGTCGTGGTAATTTTCCCATTAGCCGGCGGTAGGGATTCACTGACAGCGACCGCATCCTGGGTTGTGGATTTCTTCGGCGACTTCTTGGCAGGTTTCTTTCCAACCGACTTCAAGTAGGCCTTCCCAGCGGCGATGGGGTCTTTGCCAGCCGCGTCTGCCTCGGCCATGCGAGTGTATCGGACCACATCTTCGGGCGTTCCGGCAACCACGATTCTTCCGCCTTCATTGCCCGCATCTGGCCCAAGGTCAACCACCCAGTCCGCACATTTGATCACATCCAAGTTGTGTTCAATCACGATCACTGTGTTGCCCAAATCAACCAATCGTTGCAAAACGTCCAACAGTTTGGCGATATCTTCAAAGTGCAGGCCCGTGGTCGGTTCGTCCAGTAGGTAAAGGGTTCGCCCGGTGTCAGGTCGCGACAATTCGCTGGCCAATTTCACTCGTTGCGCTTCACCGCCCGACAACGTCGTCGCACTTTGTCCCAGTTGCAAGTAATCTAGACCCACATCGACCAAAGTCTGGATGACGTGGCGAATCTTCGGAATATTTTTGAACAAACGCGCCGCTTGGCCGCAGGTCATGTTCAAAATATCATTGATGGAATTGCCTTCATACATAATCTGCAAAACTTCATCGGTGTAGCGTTTGCCTTCACACGTTTCGCAAGGCACCCAAACATCGGGAAGGAAATGCATTTCGATCCGTCGCTGTCCAGTTCCTTCACAGGTTTCGCAGCGACCGCCCGGAACATTGAAACTAAACCGCCTAGCGGTGTAACCTCGAAGCTTGCTTTCGGGTAGTTGCGAGAACAAATTTCGTATCGATTCAAAGACACCTGTGTAGGTTGCGGGATTACTGGTCGGCGTGTTCCCGATCGGCTTCTGATCAACTCGAATCACTTTGTCGATATTGGCAGCGCCCGCAATTCGTGAATGCAGACCGGGCGTGCCGGTTGCTCGGTGCAGCCGCCTGGCCAACGCCTGGTACAGGACGCCGTTGATTAGCGAACTCTTGCCGCAACCGCTGACCCCAGTCACCACCGTGAATGCCCCCAAAGGTAAGGCCACGTCAATGTTGCGTAGGTTGTTGTGCCGGGCGCCTTGGATCTGAATCGCTCCTGCGATCGGGCCCGAATGCTTTTCTTTATCCGCATCAAATGGTGGCAGAGTTGGGCGGCGGTTGCTGGGGATTGGGATCGCCTTTTCACCGCTGATGTACGGCCCGGTTACGCTGTTGGGCTGCTTCGCCACTTCGGCAGGGGTTCCCTGGGCGACAATTTCGCCACCTTGGCTACCAGCGCCAGGGCCGAAATCGAAGATGAAATCTGCTTCGGCAATCACGTCGCGATCATGTTCCACAACCAATAGCGTGTTGCCGATGTCTCGCAGACGCTTCATCGCACTTAGCAAACGAAGATTGTCTCGCGGGTGCAAGCCGATTGTCGGTTCGTCTAAAACATACAAGACGCCGCACAATCCGCTTCCCAGTTGGCTGGCCAAGCGAATTCGCTGCGCTTCACCACCCGAAAGCGTGTTAGCGGCGCGACCGAGCGACAAATACGATAAGCCCACATCGTTAAGAAATTGAATTCGGTCGTGAATTTCACGCAGGATTTCGCCGGCGACTTTCTTTTCGCGATCAACAATATTCCAAGCGGAAACCTTCTGATACAAGACCCCTAAAGGAAGTCGGCAGGCAGCGTCCATCGTCAAAGTTTGGAAACGGACAGCCGCTGCATCGGCCCGCAGTCGGCTGCCACCGCAGAAAGCGCATTCCACTTCGTCAATCAAAGTTTGCAACGTAGCGCGGAGACTGGGAATGCGTCGGGCACTGGCTTCCAATGCCGGGAACAGGCCCTCGTATTGAAACGCAAACTGCGGTCGATTGGTTTCGGGATCAATAACCGGAATCCACTCATTGCTGGCACCGTAGAAGATGATACGTTTTTGCCTGGCCGACAATTCAACCATTGGCACATCCAGTGGAAGGCCAGTTTCACGGCTTAATGCTTCGAGCATCGAGTTGGCGACCGACTGTTGCATGTCTGGCCAAAGCAGAATCGCCCCTCGCCGTAGAGTCAATTTGTCGTCGCGAATCAGTTGCGTTGGATCGGCGCCCGTTTGCGTGCCCAGGCCTTCGCATTCGGTACACCATCCTAGCGGGCTGTTGAAAGAGAAGTGGTGCGGTGAAAGGGGTTCGAAGCTGGTACCACATTTGGAACACGCTAAGTGCTGTGAATGGGTGACCGTTTTCCACTTGGGTTCGGGCCAACTATCGTGCTGGTAAGCGACGACCATAACGCCCTGCCCCATGCTTAACGCGGACGCCACGCTGTCTGCAATCCGCGCTCGCCGTTCGGGATCAACCGAGATTCGATCGATACCAATTTCAATTTTGTACGTTCGCGCCAAACTTAGCTTGGGCACTTCTTCCAGCGGGTACGTATTTCCATCAATGCGAACGCGTACATAGCCATCGCGCCGCAAACCGTCCCACAGTTCGTCGTAACTTTGGCCTGGATCCAAATCCACTGGCGCCAGAATGTAGAGGCGAGTCCCGACTTCGTGTTCCAAAATCTTGTCGACGACTTGATCGGTAGTTTGCGTACCGATTGGGATTTCACATTCGGGACAATGGGGCTGCCCTAATCGAGAAAATAACACCCGGAAGTAGTCGTAAATTTCAGTAACCGTTCCGACTGTCGATCGAGGCGTCGAAGAAAGTGCCCGCTGCTGGATGGCAATCGCAGGGGATAGTCCTTCGATCCGTTGGATCTTGGGCTTGGGCAACTGGCCGACAAACTGCCGAGCGTAGCTGGACAAACTTTCCACATAACGGCGTTGACCTTCGGCGTAGATCGTGTCCATCGCCAACGAACTTTTTCCGCTACCGCTGGGCCCACAGAACACACTCATTTTATCGCGAGGCACGGAGATGTTGACCATCCGCAAATTGTTCTGCTCAGCACCTTCGACCTCAATAGCGATGGCCATCACGGGAACATGTTTGGTTTTGTTTGGTTTCTTTTTCTGACCCGCGTCTTTGGTTTGAGGTAATCGGGAACCTTCACGTTCAAACAGTCTCGCCAGCGCCTGTCCGGTGTAGGACCGTTCAACTTTGGCGACATCTTCGGGCGTGCCTTGAGCAATCACCTCGCCACCGCCAAACCCACCTTCGGGTCCAAGATCGATCACCCAGTCGGCAGTCTTGATCATGTCCAGGTTATGTTCAACCACCAAAACCGTGTTTCCTGCATCAACAAAGCTCTGCAGGACGTCAATCAATAATTGAATGTCGGCAAAGTGGAGACCGGTGGTGGGTTCGTCCAGCAAATAAAGTGTCTTACCGGTGCCGACCTTGGACAATTCTTTGGCTAACTTGATACGCTGCGCCTCGCCACCTGAAAGGGTTGGCGATGGTTGTCCCAATTGCAAGTATTCCAGTCCAACAGCCTTCAACGTTTGTAAACGCTTGATGATTTTTGGCTGGTTTTCGAAAAGGTCGATCGCCTCTTCAATTTCCATCGACAACACTTGCGAAATGTCATGCCCTTTGAATTTGACTTGCAAGGTTTCTCGATTAAATCGCTTCCCTTGGCAGACGGGACACGTTACCCAGATGTCTGCCAGGAAATCCATCTCCAGTTTATTGGCACCATTTCCTTGGCATGCTTCGCACCGTCCTCCAGCGACATTGAAGCTGAATCGGCCCGCGTCGAATCCACGTGCCTTCGATTCAGATAGTTGCGCAAACAGTTTGCGAATTTCGTCGAAAACCTTAATGTAGGTACCTGGATTGCTCCGCGGGGTCCGGCCAATCGGTGACTGGTCGATTGCGATCAGTTTATCCAGATATTCCAGGCCAACGATTGAATCGTGCTTTCCCGGATAGCCATTTCCATGATTCAAATCGCGCCGTAACGATTCAACCAAAATATCGCCGATCAACGAACTCTTACCGCTACCGCTGACACCGGTGACGCAAACCAAAGATCCCAGTGGGATATCGACATCGATATTCTTTAGGTTGTTTTGCCGAGCTCCAGTGATACGAACGCTACGTTCTAAATTCACTGGGCGGCGGCCTTCGGGAATCGCAATTTGCAAACGCCCTGAAAGGAAACCACCGGTCTTACTGGCTTCAACCGCCATCACTTCTTCGGGGGTTCCTTCGGCGACCACGTAGCCACCGCGATTTCCAGGTCCCGGACCAAAATCGATAATTCGATCGGCCGCCAACATCGTATCTTCGTCATGTTCCACGACCACGACGGTGTTGCCCAAATCTCGCAAGCGACACAACGCTTCGATCAAGCGGTCGTTATCGCGTGGGTGCAAACCAATAGATGGTTCATCCAAAATGTAGAGCACGCCCACCAACGAGGCCCCGATTTGTCCCGCCAAGCGAATCCGCTGCGATTCACCGCCCGAAAGTGTCGGCGCGGTTCGGTCCAGTGCCAAATATGAAAGGCCAACGTCCAGTAAAAACTTTAGCCGGTTTTGTACTTCTTTCAAAGCGTCCGAAGCGATCTTCTGCTCGATTTCCGTCAGTACAATTCGATCAAAAAATTCGGTCGCGTTCTGAATCGACATCGAACAAACGTCCGGCAGCGAGAGACCGGTAAGGCGGTCCTTCCAGCGTTGGGCGTCGGTTAGCAAGCGAACACTTCTAGCTTGAGGTGCCAGGCGTTGTCCTTCGCAACCTGGGCACGTGATGTTGGCCATGTACTGTTCAAGTTTGGCCTTCGAAGCGGCGGTCTTGGCCTTTTCGTAACGGGTTTGCAGTTCGGCGACAATGCCGTCAAACGTTCCGCCATACTTCATCGGTTTGGTGCCACCGGTCCAAGTGAAGGTCAACTGCTTTTCAGCCGTTCCAAACATCCACATCCGTCGGTGTTGCTCGGACAATGCTGACCACGGTGTTTCCAGCAGAAAGCCTTCTGGCAATCCCTGTTCTTTCTCCAGCGTGTCCGCTACACCTTGGAAAATATGTTGCCGCCAACGGCCTAGGTCTTCAAAAGTGCCTAAGATTTCAAAGCAGCCATCCTTCAAGCTAAGTGATTTGTCGGACACCAATGCCGATTCGTCAAAGGTGAACAATTCGCCCATGCCTTTGCACGATAGGCACATGCCTTGTGGGCTGTTGAACGAAAACATTTGAGGCGAAGGGATGGGGTAACCGATACCGCACTTCACACAGGAGTACGCGACGGAAAACAATCGCTGGCCACCCACCCAGCCTTCGGGCCATGCAGAGGAATCATTGGATTGTCGGGCGGCCAAATTGGAATCGACCAAACCGGCCGGGTCTTCCAAGTCTGCTTCGTCATCATCCTGGTCGTCCAAGTCGTCATCCAAGTCGTCGTCCAAGTCGTCGTCGGCGACCAGTTCGGTTACGGATTCCAACGACGTCAGGGCTTGTTGACGGCGGATCTTTTCCTGCATTCGAACTTCTTCGTCGGACGGCTGCTCGTCACCCGCTGCCACCACTTTTGTGGTTGATTCCTCTTCCTCTTCGTCATTTAGATCAAGATCTAAGTCGAAATTATTACCGCCGCCAAACAATTGCGAACTGCCCGAACGTCGCTCCAAGAGGTTGCCGGGCTTGTTGGGTTCATCGTCGTCCCCGGTGTCGATCACCGCCAACAAATTGCCTTTACCCACCGATAACGCATTCTCGATACACTCGGCAATCTGCAATCGCGAGGCCGCTCGAACCACAATTCGATCGATCAGCACTTCGATGTTGTGTCTTCGTTTTCGATCCAGATTAATATCGTTGGAAACGCGAACGATTTCGCCGTCGACTCGGGCCCGAGTGAATCCTTGCTTGAGCAGGTCTTCGAATAGGTCTCGGTGTTCACCCTTTTTGTTCTGGGCCACTGGCGCCAAGATCATCAGTTTGGTTTCCTCTTCCAAGCTCATGATCCGTTCAATGACTTCGGCGCGGGACTGCGCCTGAATTGGATCGGCACAGCGTGGGCAATAACCTTTGCCAATGCGAGCGAACAGAATTCTCAAAAAATCGTAGATTTCGGTCATCGTTCCGACCGTACTACGAGGATTATTTCCCGCCGACTTTTGAGAAATGGAGATTGCCGGGCTTAGTCCACCAATAAAATCGACATCCGGCTTGGGCAATTGCCCCACAAACTGCCGCGCATAGCTGGACAGACTTTCCACGTATCGCCGTTGACCTTCGGCGAATAACGTGTCAAACGCCATGGAACTCTTGCCCGATCCGCTAACGCCGGAGAAGCAAATAAGCTCGTTACGCGGCAATACGAGGTCCACATCGCGAAGATTGTGTTCACGGGCTCCCTTGATGACGATATCCGAAGGCGGCATGCTTTTATCAGTTCCAAGATGGTTGCAGACGAGTGGGCAGCGAGGTCCAAATCTATTTGGCTAAGGCGGACCGTACATTCTAAGTCCATTAGGGGACCCTGCTCAAGGTAAGCAAGCTTATCTAAAGGCTTGGAATATCGACCCAATTGGCTTCAATGCCGCCCACCAAGCCCCATTGTGGGAACAGAATCTGAGTCCCAATGGTACGGACTGTCCCCATTTCGCCGCATGCGTCTGGCAAGCAAGTCCCTGAAAAAACGGTTTGATCGCAATTTGGATTGCCGACCTAATCAACGTACTGCGACAAAGCGGACCAGATTTCTTCAAGGATCAAAACGTCAGAGGCCGGCCGTAGCAAACTACCTTGATAGACATTGGATGTGGATATTAAAGACCTTAAGTGCAGAAACTGGGCGGCAGAATGCCTGTAAGCCGGGACAGGGTCGCGGAACGCAAAGCAGCCCAAGTACTGCAGCCAGTCGTTGAGTTGGAAAAACTGGTCGTCGCCGGCCAACCACATCGCATCGCGTTTGGCGAACAGATCAGGAGCCATCGTCGACAAGCCTAGCAGGTAATCGCTGCCGTAAATCACCATGTCGATCGCCAAGTCGTTGCCGGTCATCAATTTGAATTCCGGACGCAATTTATTTCGCAATTCCAAGCGTTGCCATTCTAAATCTCGACGCAACGACGAATGTTTTAAACCCAAACAGTTGGGAATCGCCATGATTTCGCGAAACAGTGAAAGTGAAAAGATCTTTCCAAAAGCGGCGAACATTTCGCCCAATTCGAACCCGTAGAAGCCATCGCTTTGGGTAGCCAGCCGATGATAACAGTCCAATACGGCTTGATCATTGCCATCCAAACGGTCGCCCAAGTCATCAGAATCCCGCAAGTGGTTCGCTGGACCGGTCATCGGGTGGGCGTCGGGGCGCTTGGCTCTGGTTAAGCCAAACGAGGGGAACACGATTGGGGTTCCGCCATAGTTCTGGATGCGTTCGAATCGAACGCAATAGGCTTCCAGTGCAAAGTCACACCCCACGGTATCTTTGACATACGCGCCCGCAATAAAACCCATCCCTGAACCGGCAAGTAATCCTTGGGTACGCGCTAAGATTCGATCTTCAATCGCTTCATCCAGCAAGTGAACGTAGCCTGTGTCCATGTTCACCGCTGGTTGCAACCCAGCCTGTGCGGTGCGAAGAACATGTTGGTCAAATTCATCCCAAATGATTTCACCACGGGCATCGATGGGAAGCAGCACCGCCGAGGCCCCAAAGATTTTACGCTGCCTGACTACGGCGGGTGCAACGACTGTGGGAAACGTCATGAATGTCCTTAGGGTCTTGTGAAACGCAAAAGCGATCAACCGATTGTGAAGCATGTTACCGGCGGAATGGTTTTCTAATGAAGCACTGTAGTTTATCACAACGCTAGAAATATTGGGAACGATCCTTGGCCCGTTGTCCACGATGTTGCCTGAAACCAGAAATGCCATCACTTGAAGTGGAGGCTTGATGTTAAGTTGTGATTAAAAATAGCGATTCCTGGCCATAACTTTAGGGCAAAGACTTCATTCTGCCCCGAGCGGACGTTACGATGCTTTAGGAAATCAAGCGAATGCCGCCGCAGGCTGGTGGCGACAGATTGGTCGCGCAGATTGGTCGCGCAGATTGGTCGCGCAGTTTGTTTGTGAGGGGTTTGTTTGTGATGGGTGAAACGGTTTACCTGCGCCACCGCTACCCAAGTGTTTAGAAAGCAACGTCCATGGAATCGTCAACGCCTGATTATTTGAACCCTGGAATCCCTGCCGGTTTGCGCCACGTGGCAATGCCGTTGGTTCAGGCCACCGCACAATCACTAGACGGTTATGGCAGTTTGCTTACTGGCGACCCGACGCAGTTTCCGGTGGAAATTGTTCGTTGGCCGGCTCAAGGTTGGCGGCCAGTGGATACCGATTGTGGTGACGAAGGTGGAACCACGGAAGGAATTTTTGTCAGCCAGTGGAAAGGTGACCTGCTGTACGGCAGCAACGAAGCGGTCGGTGGTCATTATGTCTTGGGCTATGCAGTGGCCCCGGAAATTGCCGATGAACATCACACTGGGCACCCCAGTCAGATTCTGGTTTGGCATTGCAACTATCATCCCGACGGCGGGCAGCTGTTTTTTCCGCAGGAAGAAAAACCGTTCGTGGTTCCTTTGGCTTTGCCTGGTGATGATGTGAAGCCCGAGGATTTTGTTTGCTTCTGGTTTGATGGCAGCTGTGGTTTGTACCTCCATCCCAACATCTGGCACGATGGAGTATTCACGACCCACGGCCAGCAACGTTTTTTTGATAAGCAAGGCGCCGTGCATGCTCGAGTGTCGGTCAATTTCGCCACAGAATTTCAGTGCCTGCTGTCGTCGCCGCTGGCTAAGCCCGTCGAAACGCCAGGGACACGTGGAACCTTGAGCCCATCAAATTTCGCATGATCCAGTCCCCGCAAGTCAGTTGTTTATGAGCCTGGGTTTTGCAAGATACAGACTGCAAGATACAGACTGCAAGATACAGACTGCAAGATACAGACTGCAAGATACAGACTGCAAGATACAGACTGCAAGATACAGGCGCCGCGAGTTTCCCATCGGCGGTTGAAATCGAGCGGCCACGGATGCTATGGTTTTTTCTTTTCAAGTTCGGGCAGCCGGTCTTTTTTTCGTTGTTCAAGAAAATCTTGATGCAGGCTGGCTAGGATTTCCGTTTTTTCGGCGGCAAGGTCATTCGCCTCTTTGGGGTCAGCGGTCAGATTAAACAGTTGCCATTGGCTGGGTTTCGCGGGCTCCCCTTGGCCGTACTTTACGATTTTCCAATCGCCTGAACGCAGCGCCCAGCGGTTGATTTGCCAACCCCAAGTCCAGTACAGATCGCGTTTGGCAATGGCTTGGTCACGCAACAGCACAGGGGTCAAATCAACACCATCCAGCAGCAAATTAGTCTCGGGTTGGTAGCCGATGACCTTGGCCAATGTTGGAAACCAATCAACAATGTGGACAGGATCTTCCACTTTCTTGGACGGGATTTTGCCTTTCCAATTGGCAAAGGCGGGGACGTGAATGCCACCTTCCCAAACATCAAGTTTCATTCCCTTGATTGGGAGTGGCTGATTGAAGTCGGTCAGCTTCAAATCGTCCGGATAGGCCTGACCGCCCCAGCTGCCTTGCGGCCCGTTGTCCGATGAAAACAAAATCAGCGTATTCTCGCGCTGCCCACTTTGGTCCAGCGCCTGGATGACCTGTCCGATCGCATAATCCAAGTGATTCGCAGCGGCCAGCAGTAAACGCTTCTCTGGATCAGGTTCGCTTTGGATTTTGCCAGCGGGATCATTGAACCATTGGATCTGATCTTCGTTTTTCCAGCGGTTGGGATGGTTAGGATCCAGTTGAGTGGGTTGGTCCACAAACTTGCCGCGTTCGTCCAGTGGCGTATGCACCGCGTGGAATGCCAGGTACATGAAAAAAGGCTTCTCATGTTTCTTGCCGATGTACCTTATTGCTTCGGCCGAGACCAAATCGGTGGCATGCACTCCGTTTTCCCAGCCATCGATCAATTGGTGATCGCGATGCCAAGTTTCGGCGAACTTACCCTTTCGGTAGCGATGGTCGTACATCCCAATGGCGCCAGCCAGCGAGCCATAGCTGCTTTGAAAACCAAAATGATTGGGACCAAATTCAGGGGTTGAACCCAAATGCCACTTGCCACACAAAAAAGTGTCGTACCCAGAATCGGTGAACATGTTTGCCAACGTCGGCGTCCCTTTGGGGATCGCCGGTTGGTTGCTGGCACTCATTGCCGGGCCACCAAATCGACTCGGGAATCGGCCCGTCAATGTGGCAACTCGGGTCGGGGTGCACTGTGGCATGACATAGTGATTGACGAAAGTGATTCCGGTCGCGGCCAGCCGGTCCAGGTTGGGAGTGTAGACCCTGGGATTGTTGTATCCAATGTCCGCCCAACCCTGATCGTCACTAATGATCACAATCACATTGGGTCGATGATCGTCCAGGCTTCCTGTCGGAGATTCGACCAAGACTTTCGTCGGAGATTCGACCAAGACTTTCGTCGGAAACTTGCCAAATGCAAATTCAACGGTCGCAACCCACGTTAAGGCTAGGCAAAGCAGTTGTCGTTGTAGGTTAAGCATCAAGTCTTAAAATTTCTGATGAAGGACTTCTTGAATCACCGCGTTCTAACGTATCCGCCCAAGGGTCGATCTTGCCAAGACTTGAACCTCCCAAACTTCGAACGAATGGAAGCCGAAGCGATTGTCGTCCAGCCTTTCGGCGATTGGCAGAGCACCCCAAACTCTTGACAAGTTAGGCTACCACTAAACGCAAGACGGACAAAGAACGATTCCCCGATCCCCCAGTCTTTAGCAAGATCGTCTGCCGCATGTTAATCGGGCGGCTAGACGATCGGCTAGGCTTCGCCGACTATTGGGAGACTTGGTCATCGCTTGCGGCTGCAGCAAGTGCAGGGCTGGCTTGGGCGACCGCTTGTCCAGTGATGTCGATCGACCGTTCGACCAAGCTGCCATTAACGGCCATGAAGAACTGGAGCGTTTGCCCAATTTTTCCGGGTCCGCGAGCCATCACCGTAAGATCGATCGTCTGGCGAGTGTTGGCTGGAATAACGATTGGTAAATTTGTTCCAGACTGGAACAGGCAGTTCAGGCCTCAGCACATGTTCCAGCCGACGATTCGGACTTCGAACGGATTCTGGTTGTCGATGACCAACGGACTGGCCAGCTTCTGATTGGCGACAATCTTTTCCGGTAATGAGCATTCGATCCCCACCTGGTCAATGCCATACGTCTTCTGATTAAACACCTGGTAAGCTCCGAAAATTAGCACACCAATTCCAAGCAGCAACGTTAGACGCGAAATAGACATCATGCCAAGGTTCCAATTCAAAAGAAAGTAGCGAATAGATCAGCGGTCATGCAGACCATCGGTTGGCTGGATGACGCTGCGTTGAATAGTAAGTTTTAGCAGATCCAATTCCATAAGTGAAGTAAATTTTCTTTTAACGAATTCGATCTGCCGGCATTGGGTGCTTCAGCCCGTCAGTCCTGGTCACCTGCGGCCGCTATTCCCAGGGCGATTGGAAGACTTCTTTTCCGTTTCGAGTTGCCATTTGAGCGACCACCGACTGGGCATCATAACTGGTGAATTTGACACTTCCATCGGCCAGAGAGAAATTCGCTCCGCCAGGATGTTGAGACCAGAAATGCAGACTGCTGCATTGATAATCACTGCTGCCCGGTTGAAAATCAAAGGGCCCGCGGCTGCAAATGGCATTGCCACGAGAACCGATGTTCCGTTCGCGTGCGCCCAGAAGCGAATCCAAACTGCTGGATCCGTTCTGGCCATATCCGCTGTACCACCAACCAAAATAGTGGTCGGCACTGGGCGGCCTTTCCCCGATCAGCAGCGTATTGGAAAGCCCGTCACGGACTTCGGCGGCCCGAGTCTTAGAATTGACGTACATGACCCCGTCCCTAGTCGTGAAATCTGTCCCCGAAACCCCCAGGTAAGTCGTGTTTCCTGCCGTGCCATAAATTGGATCCTGGGCAGGCGTCGCGGCTGCAGGCGAACTTGGGCAAATCAAATGGTTCATCACCGCCGCGAATCCCTGATGGGCGACAGTGTTATCAAACGGGTTGGCCACCATCGAATAATCGGCTACCGCTTGGTCGTAAACGTTTTGCTGTTCCACGTAAGGCAACGTCCGCAACAGCCAAGCCGAGTACTGTAATGGACCGGCAGTGTTTCGATAGCCGGCGGGGAACCGACCTTTGGCACTTTCAAAATTGACTGCCGCCAGTGTTAATTGGCGAACCTGGTTGTTGCAACTAGTCCGCCGTGCCGCTTCGCGCGCCATCTGAACCGCTGGAAGCAGCAGGCCCATTAAGATGGCAATAATGCCAATCACCACCAATAGCTCTACCAAAGTGAACGCGGCTTTGCTTGCCAAGAATCGCTTTGCCAAGAAACGCGAATTTTTTACCATCGATTCATTCCTGGAAGAATATTACGGGTGTGCTTCTCTTGAGAAGTACAGTCCACGTTCGCCCGATCCCATTGGCCAGAAGAGCAGCTTTGTTTAATCGGTTCCCCATTTTCGCTTGATCAGGATTCCGACCCCAATGATCAAAACGCTACCGGCCAAGAAAATCCAATGGGTATCGTTGGCGATCGTCACTTTTTTCTGATTCAGCGTCGGTCAACTAAAGCCACCAGTTTCCCGGTCCAACCTGCTGCGATATTTCAATCATGATCCAACCGCTGGATTTTTTCGATCGAGGTAATCGACGACAATTTCCGCTCAACTACGAAATCGTCGCCTGAATATCGACACGCCACCTCGACCAATGGCGAAGCCTCCGATTCATCGGCGTTCCACAGAATGTAGTGGGTAATTCACCAGTCTGAATCAAAAGTCCGTCTTGCCAATTGGTGCCCGATCACAAATGGCAAATTGCGAGGATCAGGGGCTTCGCCTTTCTCTGGTACGCTACTTAGATTAAGAGTGTTACCTTGAACTATTGCTTTCACGTTGCCCATTAGTAAAACCTAATTTAGTTCAATGCCTATCATTACATACGGTGCTTTTACACGACGTTCTAAATCCTCGGGTACTGCTTCTGCTATCGCCTGATTTCCACTAGCAAGATTAAGTCGTTGTAACATCCATCGAGTTTAATTGGGCGATTTTTCAATGGAGAAAAACTTTTCGCCAACGACCACAAGAATTGTGTTGATGGTCCGGAATCAATTTGCACTACGTTGTTTGATGTAAAGTGCCAGTCCGATCATGGTGAATCCGAAGACTGGGAACGCTACCCAATAGACCCAGTTGGGCCACGGTTTGACGATGCCTTTGGGTTCAGGCAAACCAAAGTGAGTTAAATACGATTCAGCCCGGCATTGAGCGATTTCTTCAGCCGTCATCGGGAAAAATTGAAATTTATATCGCGTGGAAATGCCTCGCGCTGACCCGGGTAACATTTCATGAATGTCCTGCGTTGATAACAGTTCCATTTTGGGGAGAGTATTGGGACACCATTTTCGATGTTCCTTCTCTCGCTCGTTGCTTATCATCATACCGTCGGTTGATCGAGTATTGATGCAAGACCCAATTGTGATCGGCAAGGAATTCGAATTCGCCGGTAATATTACTGGTAGCCGCCGGTCTTTTAAGTTTTGGGTTGGCTGGAATTTCTCTATCTTGTAGAAATTTCGCGGTCACGACTTTCCCCAATTGCGGATCGTTGAATTCTGAAAAACTGACGAACGAATCCTTGTTCTCTTCCCAGTAACGTTCGATCGGCGTTCTTTCGCTACCAAATTCCAATCGTCTTTCGGTCGCAAATCGAACACTCAAGGCTTGGCCAACCGTGTCGACATTAACGTTAGCGTCTGTGACCAATTTCAGATCCATCTCTCCTGTCTCTGGCGTTCGTGGTGCGGACCGAATCAGACGCCAACCCAAACCGTCTTTCTTTTGCAATTGGAAAAAGTACTGAGGATTCACGCAAGCAATATTGACCTCATTTTCCAAGTTATCGCGAAAGTACTTCGACCCCGCTTCGGCCCACTCTAGATGCTCACCTTGACCCATGATCCATTCTTCGCTTGGAGACGGTTTCATGTCAGAATTTGTGACCACACGCATCGCCCGTTGATTTAGTCGTGCCTGGCGTGCCCGCTTCCACCCCAGTGGCGCCTGCTGTGCAAAAGTGGCTCTGATTCGCTGGCTCTCTGGCGTCTCTTGGTAATAGCCCAAGGCAATTTCAGTGTGCGGAATCCAAACGAAAATCGCCATCATGAATGCGACTAAATGGCAGAGCAATTGTGACGACTTGCTGCGGACATTCGTTTTAAGAGTACATTGGTGCATTGTTCTTGCTTCTAATAAAAGACGATTACAAATGAGAATTCACTAAGTTGAATTCCATTAAGATTGCCTGATGACATTTAGACGAATCAACCGCCGTGTTGCCGCGGGCTAATTGGATTCTTCGAAAATTATTTAAAAAGCCCCGTAGGCAAATAGGCACTGACATTGCCCCTTTAACCAAGCAGCAAATGTGAAACGCCCACAAGTGCGATCAAGATACCAGCTTTACTTTTGGTAAATCGTTTACGAATGACGAACGCAATTGCAAGGCACGACACGCTTCCGGCAGCGATTAGCAACCAAGTCCAAAAGCGGCTGGAGGTCACCGGTTCTTTTTTTCTTCGATTGTAATAGGCTAGCAGCTTTTCTTCATGCAGTTTGCCATTAACCGCCTCGTTAGTTTCGGTATCCATGTAGCCACTACCCGCCGGGAATTCAAAGTGAAAGTCATCGCTGGTTAGTCCTGCGTTTATTTTTAACGACGCTTCATCTAATTCAAGATGCAGCCGACTTTGTTTTGAGCTATACAGGAAATGCACTGAACCTTTAGACGGAAACCAGTGATCCTTCACTTTCACAAACTTCGTAGTTTCATACACAGATTTTAGATTTCCGGCCTGAATCAACTCAATTTTCTTTGGCAAATATCCTGCATCCGGATTTAAGGTAAACAGAATGTCATATTCGACACCCGGATTGTTTATTTCAGTGGTTAGCTTGACGCGATTTTCACCGACTACACTAATCTTGCCGGCGTTGTAAGCAGCTTCGATATCCAGTTTTAGGCAAAATAGAGTGATCGGCACAAATTCAAGTGTGAAATGTGGCGTTCGTTCGGCGTGCCTCAACCCTGACAAGCGGTCAAAAACAAAAGTTCGATAATCCTTTCCATCGTAACAATACAATGATTGCTGCCAGTCATACGGCGGATAATCGTTTCGAAAAGAAGCATTTCTTATCCAGTAAAATCCGCCTGTTTTTTTCCACTTAAACTGTTCGCATGTTTTGAAAAGAAACAACCCTGGTTGAACCTCCTTAGCGTTGCCGGAAACCAAACCGTAGCCCTCGCGGGGTGTGCTAAGGATTCGATAGGAACACTGAACATCTTCAATTTGAGTGTAGTTGGCCACCCATTTTTCAATCGCCAGGTTCGCGGTTTGGCCAAAGGCACTATCGTGCCAAAAGTTTAACAGGCATCCCATGTAAAAAATCAACGCGTATCGAATCATGTGAGAGTCCTTGGATTGAAAAAGCGTCTCTCTTTGTTTAATCCAAGGAGAAACTGTCTGGGACCAAATTTAAGACCTAGTTGCCTTGTGGATTTGGCACGCACATGAGAAATGCGCACGTCCCGTCTGGCTCGCCTTCGGTGTCAGGAATCTCCACACATGCACATACCCCAAAGCCGGTGGGTACACAGAGAGCTTCGAATCTATCTCCGCAGGGTAGTTTTTTAATGCCAATTGTTTCGCACGCAACGGTCGTATTGACGGTGGCATCAAAAACGCAATGTTCCGTCATTTCGTCTGACACACAGTAATCGCATGTACCCGAACATCCAGAAAACCATCCGGGTGCACAATTGAACGACCATTGCCCTGCTTCATTCACTACTTTGCCGCTGCAAAATGAATTCTTACACACGGAGTGAAACATTACGGGCTCACCGCCTGGATCTCCTTGGAATCCAAAAATCGGTGTTAAAGCAAGCGTTAGTGATACAACAAAAGCGATCAGCACTCGATAATTCGTAACTACATTCTCCTAAAAACGAATAAGATTCTTGCCACCAAAAAACGTTCTCTGGTATCTGAAAAAGGCAATCACAATACCGTGATGGGTCATTCTATTTCAAACGATTTTCTATCTCTTGCCCAATTCAAAATAGGATAACCAGTCAATGTCTAAGTCGATTTTCTTGGTCGAGCCATCGGCCAAGACGGCATTGAGACCGCTTGGATGCGAAGAACCAAAAGCATGACGGTTGCCAAATTCCCCAAAGGTATGATAGTCCCATGCGGGTGGCTCCGAAGTCCACCGACGAATGTCATCGCAATCACCGCTAAATAGACTTTGATCGCGTCCGCTGGAACGGTAGTCTGTCACAGGAAACACGTCCCTTCCGGTATACTTTTCTGCCACCCACATGACGTTGGACAAACCACCTTGAATCAAGCGTGGTGAAATTCGGTAGTGAAGAAAGGCCATTCCATCAGACTCTTCAAAATCAACCCACTTGTAACTTTTAATGCTACGGACATTATTTTCATGCGGTCCGCCATCGAATTGTAATTCAGAATGGTATCTAGGAATTTGCCATGGTCCACCGTTTACCGCAAAGTCGGTTGTGGCGGCAAATTTTGGACTTTGCGCCAAATTAACAAGGCTTATTTCCGGCGAAAATTCAACCATCGCCGGCAACGGCTTGGACGGACATAGAAACAGTTCCACTGGTTGCGCAAGCAGCTTTGCGATGTTCGCTTCGATATCAGATCGGTTGGCCCCGCCTAACTGCGGAAGATCGTACAGTTGATTTAGTTCTAGGTAGGGCAAAGATTGGTAAGCCCATCCTGCGGGCTGGCCGAACTTTGGAACCAAAACGCGATCGGCTACCCACCGATGTCCCCAGCCACTGGTTGGATAATAGCCTTTTGCCGATTCATGGTTGATCGCGGCCAGTCCCAATTGCCGCAAAGAATTCTGGCAAGTCAATGCTCTGGCAGATTCACGTGACGCCTGAATGGCACTTAGTGAAAGGCCACTTATGAGAGCGATGATTGAGATGGCCACCACTAATTCGACGAGCGATACCCCGATTCTCTTGGATTTTGTTTTCATGATCATCCCCCGGTTTCGCTTAGTTGAAGCGGCACGTTTTCAAGAAGAACGCTGAATGCTTAACCATAGAATCTGCCCCACTCGTTTTCATGCCGAACAGGAATTTCATACTCCACCGACCATTTTTACCAAGAAGTTTTTATGACAGTTGAAATACGATTGGATTGTGAATTACAGAGTTCCGTCGCTAGTGCACTTGGCGATCTTAACACACACAACACACACAATACAGAAAAGTCAACAAAAAGAAAAAAACTTTGACGGTTTTTCTTTCGCAGTTTCTTGGCGGTTTAGCTCGGCTATGTTCGCGTGGTAAGTCATTGATTCGCGGGACGTTACGGTTTTCTTGGCCGCAAATCCTGGCAGGTTGTGATTGCTTGCAACCGGTTTTAGCCATTCTTGATGACGCCCAAACCATTGCCTGGATGTCTATTGGCCATTCATTGTTAAATCGCATATTTTTTGGTGCAAGTGTGTGCAATGTAAAGGTGCGCTTTCCAAGTTCGATGCCGAACGCGATGTGGTTCACGCCTATATAAATGTCTGACGCTCTGGAGCTTTGCAGTACATCACCGTCTTTAAAATCAAGTTGTATGGCATCTCAATTAACCAAAAAAAGGGCCACGCACTTTGCAATGAGTCATCACTGCTGGGGGGAATCTTTATCCAGAGAACAACGTCCGCGTTTGGTTATCGATGTTGGTCTACCAGGATCACGTTTCCGTCGGGGTCAGATAAGGCGAAGCTGGCTGGACCGGTTGTGGTTGCGTCGGCTTCTTTTGAAATGTTGACGCCACTGTCTTTAAGTTGCTTCTGAAGGTCGCGGATGTCGGTAAACGAATCTAAATCGCCCGCATTTTTATCCCAACCGGGATTGAAGGTCATAAGGTTCTGTTCAAACATGCCCTGAAACAGTCCGATTTTGTGCGCGCCATTGCTCATGATCAGCCAGTTTTGTGCAACGTCTCCATGAAAACTCTCAAAGCCCAATTTTTCGTAAAAAGTCTTGGAAGTATGAATGTCTTTGACGGCCAGGCTAACTGAAAATGCACCAAGATTCATTTGCTTTTCCAAAAGTAAAGTGTATGCAATTGGAAGCGTTGCGACCTATCCAAGAACATAGGCAGCTGGGTAGATCGCTTGCTTGTTTACTCCTAATCAAGATAACCAATGTTTATGAAGTAGGGCCTTCGAAAACGAAAGGTGTTTTCATGGTCTGTTCTTTCGCAGTATGTCTCCCATCCAATGGGAATGACAGGACAGCGTGCGAATGATGATCCAACGCGACCGGGCGAACGTTCGGTTGGCCCTATTCTACTGGCGAATAAGTTGGGTGACACTGGAATGTTTGGATTCAAAAGCAAGGAATTCTATCAAGATTGACTATGATTCTGTTTCGATCGAACGTTGGTTGGGGCATAATCATAAGGGCAAAGTTTCAATGCCCCTTTTGCCAACAAATGCGACCTTATGCCATGAAGTCCTTGCAAACTCAATTTTTCCTGATGTTGTTGCTGTTCACGCAATTTGTTTTTGCTTCATTTGTTTTTGCCTCTAGCGGTGACTTTTTGGTTGGCCAAGATACGGGCGATGCGAAGTTGCCAAATTTCGTGATTTTCGTCGTTGACGATCTTGGGTACATGGACATCGGGGCCAACAACCCAAATTGTTTCTACGACACTCCCAACATTGATCGTCTGGCCGCCAGCGGTATGTTGTTTACCGATGGCTACGCAGTGAATCCCGTTTGCTCGCCCACTCGGTACAGCCTGATGACCGGCAAGTATCCGACTCGGGTGCAAGCGACTAACTTTTTTACGGGAAGCCGAAGCGGAAAGTTTCGCCCGGCGAAGTTGAACAACAAAATGCCTTTGGATGAAATCACGATCGCCCAGTTGTTGAAACCCAAAGGGTATGCCACGTTTTTTGCTGGGAAGTGGCACCTGGGCGAGACGGAAGAGTATTTTCCGCATAACCGTGGCTTTGATGTGAACATTGGGGGTCATTCGGCAGGCGGTCCTTACTCAGGGAATAAGTACTTTGCGCCCTTTGAGAATCCGCAAATCAGAATCAAGAGCCAGCCCGGCGACCACTTGCCGGACCGTTTGGCTGAAGAAACCGCCGCGTTCATCCGCGATAACAAGGACCGTCCGTTCTTGGCGTATTTGGCGTTTTATTCGGTTCACACGCCATTGATGGGACGACCTGATTTAGTAGAGAAATACACAGCAAAGGCCGCCTTGGTTGAGGGTGTCTCGTTCGCGGACGAAGAACAGGTGCTGGGTGACAAGCCTCGCACCGTTCGAATCCTTCAGAAGCACGCAGTCTATGCGGCGATGGTCCAGGCCATGGATCAGGCGGTGGGCAAGGTGTTAACGCAGTTAGAGCAGTCGGGCGTGGCGGACAACACGGTGGTGATTTTTACGTCGGACAACGGCGGTCTTTCAACGTCGGAAGGTTCGCCCACCAGCAACTTGCCCCTGCGTGGTGGAAAGGGCTGGGTGTATGAGGGTGGGATTCGAGCACCATGGATCGTTCGATACCCTAACGTGACGGGGCCAGGCACCAAGAGTATTGAGCCCATTTGTTCGATCGATCTTTTCCCAACGATCGCCGCCGCTGCTGGAATTTCCACCGAATCTAAGATTGACGGCATCAACCTGGCTCCGGCATTCAACGGGCAGTCGCTGGGCCGTGAGGCATTGTTTTGGCACTACCCACACTATAGCAACCAAGGCGGATTTCCCGGCGGAGCCATCAGGCAAGGCGATTACAAATTGGTCGAACGCTACGAAGACGGTCGCACTCATTTGTATCACTTGAAAACAGACCCAGGTGAGTCGCAGGATTTGGCTCCGTCGATGCCAGATAAGGTGCTGCAGATGCGAAAGCGTTTACATGCCTGGTACCAAGACGTGGACGCGAAGTTTCTACAAGAAAAAAATGGCAATCAACCGTGGTCTCCAAGTGGCAGCTAAGGTGGGTCGCTGGGCGTGCAGGCAGTCGTGGATTCAGGATCGGATTTCCGCTTTTTAGCAAGGCGGTTGTCCGTTTTGAATGGTGACTGTCTTGTGAAATATTGCAGCCGATACCCAGGGGGTTTGGTGAAGGTAGCCAGTCAACAATCTTCGGTGACCTGGGATTGTTGTGTTTTTAAGCGAGAGATGGAAATGAAACGTGCGTACTTTGGATGTTGGTTGGTGATGGTATTCTGCGTGCAAGCGAACGCTCAAGAAAATGGGCAAGAAGCTGGGCAAGTGGCTGGGTCGGATGCGGGTCGACACACTGTGGCAGGATCATTGCAAGCCGCTGCGGATGTTCCATTGCGACATTGGCCGCAATGGCGCGGGCCGGATTGGAATGGTGTCGCCAACAAGGGCAATCCGCCGATCAATTGGTCCTCGGCGGAAAACCTGCGCTGGAAAGTTCCGCTTCCAGGCCGCGGGCACGGGACTCCGATTATTTGGGGCGATCGAATGATTTTGCAGGCTGCGATCCCGTTGGACCAACCGCTTCGGGTCCCCGATGTGATTCCTCCAGGCACGCCTAACGTGACGGTGAATCCCGAGGAATCGACGGTGTCGTGGAAGGCGCAGCAGTTGGTGTTGGTTTGTTTGGATCGCCTATCGGGCAAGCAGCTTTGGATACGCACCGTTCATCAATCGATGCCGCATCAGGGGCATCATCTTAAAGGTACGTTTGCTGCGCAGTCTAGCGTCACCGATGGCAAACATGTGTACGCCTATTTTGGTTCCTATGGACTTTATTGTTTTGACCTTGAGGGAACGTTAGTCTGGAAACAGGATGCCCAGCCACAAGCGATGGAGGCGGGTTTGGGCGAAGGCAGTTCACCTGCACTTTTTGAGAACACGTTGGTGATTGCCGTTGATCAGGAAAGTCAGTCCTATGTGGTCGCTTTGGACAAACGAACGGGAAAAGAAATTTGGCGGCAAGATCGCGACGAGCCTTCCAACTGGAGCACGCCTCGCATTTTCACTTACGAAGGCCGAACTCAGGTGGTGGTTCACGGTATCACCGTGCGTTCGTACGACCTGGCTACCGGTCAATTACTTTGGTCATACGGTGGGCACACGGCCAGTGCGATTCCAATGCCGGCGATTGGCCATGGGATGGTCTTTACGGTCAGTGGCTGGCGACAAGATGCGCTGCACGCTGTACGCTTGGGCGGCGCAGGTGATTTGACGGAAAGTGAAAGCGTCGTTTGGTCCTTGAATCGAGGTACACCTTATGTACCCTGTCCCACGTTGTGGGGCCAGGAGCTTTATCTGTTGGAGGATCGCAGTTTTTTTAGCTGTTACAACGCAGTTGATGGTAAGCAACACTTTAGAGAAAGATTGCCTGGCACTGCAAATTTTAGTGCCTCGCCCGTTGCCGTTGGCGATCGAATCTATTTGGCCAGTGAAGAAGGGAATACCTATGTCGTCCGCCGTGGTACGGAGTTTGAAGTCCTGGCCATTAACGCCTTAGATGACTCCTTCCACGCCTCGCCCGTCATTATCGGCAACGCGATCTATCTACGCGGCAAGCTGCACCTGTATTGCTTTGAAAACCAAACACAATAACCCCGTTTGAAGGCAATTGATGGCCAGGTCGAAGGAAAAGGTCAGGTGCTGGTGCAGATCGTCAGAGTCCTAAATTCATCCGCCCTGGCAAGAGCCATCGATCCGCTGAACGCGGGTAAATCTAGGTAGGGTTCAGTACTTTGCCTGCGATGTTAATGAAGCGGACTGCGATGGTCAACGGAAATCGGAAGAGACGATCAGTGAAGGCTCCCGCATGTTTGCCCGATCTTTCTATTGGGATCACGAACATGGTTGCAAGCACATGAACGCTTGCTCGCACTTGAGAGGTGTGTTGCTGGGAACGTTTGTGCTGGCGGGCCCAGATCATGCCAAGACCCTTTGCGTTCTCAGCCTCAGGCTGACCGCCGAGAATAGATGGAATGGACAGAAGTGCGAAAGATAGAAGTGCGAAAGATAGAAGTGCGAAAGATAGAAGTGCGAAAGATAGAAGTGCGAAAGATAGAAGTGCCAGGCGTGCTAGTGGAGATATTCGGGAACGTCTTCGCCCATTGTGTTTACTAATTCGGTAACGCCAACGGGTTGTAATAATCACTCCAATGCCTGGCACTCCGATGCCTGACACTAGTGTGCTGTGCTAGTGTGCTGGCGCTGGCGTGGCCCTGGTGTGGCTAGGAAGGCTCGATGTTTGAGGTGGTTCACACATTCGATGAGCCGATTGACTTCTTCGTGGGCGAGTCATTTGTTCGTGGGCGAGTCATTTGCGGCCGATCTCTTCGTCAACAGCATTGCAACACTGGCGATCCACATTATCGCACCCAACGCGCTGGAGACGTAGTAGACAACCTTGTTCGTGAACAGCTTTGCGTCGACTGCCAGCGCGACGAAGTAGATGCCGATGGCCACGAGCGGGATGAAGAAGAGAAGCAAGTACTTAAGCGGATTCACTTTAGTGCCGAAGGCGGAAATCACATCGGGCTGCGATTCTACAAGGCGGTTTTTGTTTAAAGCCCAAAACGTGATGGCCATCAACGGCGGCAGAACCCAGAGGGCTTTCGGCGCGGCTGGCACGGTGATGAAGGCGTAGTAGAGAATCGTTACCACACCAAAAAACCACAGCTCGACTTTGCTTGGCCTGAACACGAACGGCATCACGCGATTGTAAAGCCAGTGCGCAAGGATGAGAAAGGCAGTGGTGCAGAGCGCGAAGATGGCGAAGCGAATGAAGAGAACGTCTTTCTGTCCCGCATCTAGCAGCGCTTTCATCGCTTCGGGCGGTTCGTTCCACCACCAGATTCCCCAGAAGCCGTAGAAGAGGCCGATGGCGCTGGCGAGTCCGATGGTTTTGAGGAACCCGTCTTCCGCCAAGGCTCTGCGCACGAGATACCAGCCGACGAACACACCAATGAGTGCGTGCCACGCAAGCCCCGTGAAGGAGATGGACATCGGGAATGCGCCGTCGGCGGTGCCATACATCGTTTGGACGATGATGCCTTCCTCGAACCAGCCGTAGAACGCGCCGGCAAGAAAGACTGCCCAAACGTTGCGGACTTTGAAGACGCTAACGACGCAGAGAAATACATATGCCATGACCGAGTACGCGAGCCATGTAATAATGATACTGCCGACAGTCATCCCCTCGCGTTCCGGCGTCGCCCAAAACATCAACTCACCGTAATAGACGATGATATAGCCCGTGGTCAGGCCGATGAGCATACGTTTGAGAAAGTCATTCATCGGCAATTTGCTCAACGTTTATATTCACACCAACGCCAGGAAACTAGCTTAAGGTCATTGGGGTTGGATTGGCGTTCGCGTTTTTTGAACACACACTACATTTCAAAAATTTACCATCAACGAGACGACCAACGAAGCACATTCTATACCAACTGGAGCGTAGCGAAACGGAGGTCCAGAATATCCGTTGGGCTATTTTGATTTGCCGTGTCTGATTCATGCGAATTCTATTCGCCCCGCTCTCCTGAAACCAGTCTAGCAGACGGGTAAGCCGATTTGCGACATGCGTATTGCACGTTTTTCTGATAGCTCGCGACTGCTGTTCGAGCTAGTTGTGGCGGCTTTGACGGCATGTTCTCGCCCTGTGTCTAGGCCGCTCGCGTCGGCCAAAGTCATGGACCGTTGCTCTTGGTAGCGTGGGCTCGCGGAGGATGCTTTGCGACTGATCTTTCAGCCACTCCAGTCTTTGGTTGCCATGAGTGACGGTGCTTGCCGTAAAACCGTGCGCTCCAACGCGGAAGGTACGTCGGTGTTTCAAGCTCCATCTCGCTTTCACACTTGGGACACTTCTTCGCGGGTGCCTGTAGTTCTGGTTCGTCGACCGATCCCTGTAAATTTTTAGGTGCTTTCTTAAGCCTTGGCTTCGGCGAGAGTTTATTGCTATCTTCCTGGTAAGTTTTGTGGCGCGTGTTGCTCCAGCCGCCGTAGAACCTGGAACGTGTAAAGCCCTTGGGTAAGATGTGCAAGGTCTAGCGTTGCACGAACCCGACACCGCGATAAGTCACCTTGAATCGTTCACCCTTCTGCGACTTGTTTTTCGGCCTAGCCCAAAAGCTTACCTAGCCAGCCTAGTTGGCAATAACCTGGGCGAGAGCGGCACGAAGCGATCCCTGTTTCCCTTGCCTTTGACTTTACCGTTGCACGTAAGACTCCTTTGTTTTTGTCAGGCACGCGTCAGGCACGCGTCAGGCACGCGTCAGGCACGCGTCAGGCACGCGTCAGGCGCGCGTCAGCTCGCGCGGTTGAACGACGGCATCCGCTGCAGCAGCGGGCGGATCACGTGCTTGCTTACGGGGGCCACGGCAGCGCCGACTGCGAGCCCGGCCAGTCCTGCCAACGCAGCGCCAACGACCCAGGCGACCAGGCCGCCGCCCCAAGGCAGCAGTGATCCTGCGGACGCACCGGCTTGCTTGACCCAGGACTCCGGCCCGCTGAGCCCGTACTCGGCCAGGCCGTGCAAGATAATGCCGCCACCCACCCACAGCATCGCCAGCGTGCCTATCAGGCTTAGCGCCGACAATACAGCCGGCATCGCGCGCACCAAGCCTCGGCCGATCATCGACCAGGGTCGATTGCGACGGACCATTGCTACGCCGAAGTCATCAGCTTTCACAATCAAGGCCACCGTGCCGTAGACCGCGATCGTGATCCCCAGTCCGACCACCGCTAGGACGGTCGCCTTCATGGCGACGGAGGCATCTGCCACGGTCGACAGTGTGATCGCCATGATCTCGGCAGACAGGATGAAGTCGGTGCGGATCGCGCTTGCGATCTTCTGCTGTTCAAGCGTCTTGGCGTCGCCGGTCCGCAGGGCCTTGGCCGGAGCTAGGGCCTTGGCCGGAGCTAGGGCCTTGGCCGGCGTTAGGGCTGCGGCCGGCGCTAGAGCCTTGGCCGGCGTTGGGGCTGCGGCCGCTACAATCAGCTCGCGTACCTTGCCGAAGCCTTCGTAGCACAGATACGCACCGCCCAGAATGAGTAACGGCATGATCGACCATGGCGCTATGGCCGACAACAACAGTGCGCCGGGCAGCAGGAATACAAGCTTGTTAATCATGGAACCCCATGCGATCTTGCCGATGATTGGCAGCTCGCGATCGGCCGCAAAGCCGACTACGTAACGCGGGGTCACCGCCGCGTCATCGATCACGATGCCCGCTGCCTTGCCCCCCGCCTTGGTCGCCATCATGGCGACATCGTCGAGTGAGGCGGAGGCCATCTTGGCAATCGCCACCACATCGTCAAACAACGCTAGAAGCCCAGATGCCATGGATTCTCCTTACAAGCTACGTGGATATTCATTTGCTGCTTATCAAAGATAACTTCGATTTTATTGATCGTCGAGAGGAACTACCGGAAAATTCTCAGGGACCCCTAAAGCACCGGAGCTGCCGGTGCCGGTGGGTGGCAACAAAAACAATTCAAAAAATAATACAAGTGCCAGGCACTCTAGCGTTGATAGCCACGGCAACGCCCGTTTCAGTCACGTAGTCGGCGAGCATGTTTTCACGATGCGGCGGTGAGTCGATCCAGCCTTGCACGAACACGTTGATCATGCACGAACACGTTGATCATGCACGAACACGTTGATCAAACTCTTCGCAGTGACTCCATTCACTCCACCCGCCACAAGCTCGGCGATACGTTTCTCAGCCAACGAATCCACTTTTCCAGTCAACGAAACTTCGCCACGACTCACGTCGACGGCGATCCGAGGCTCATCCACGCTATCGTTGATCCGCAAGACCTTATCGACATCGCCGCGAATGTCATCATCCCTACGATCTGAGGCGACGACGATCAATTGGTTGAGTACGGCTTCAACGCCGCGTGTTCGTTTGGCAATCGCCGCCGCCATCTGTTTGTCGAGCAAACTGGTCGCAGTGCCCGCGAGTGTAACCCAACCTGCTTTGCTGCTCACGCCAATTTCGCCACCCGCGATTCGCGAAGCGTCTTGGATATCAGCCTGAATGGCTGCGGAAATGTCGCTATCCGACAGTTTGTTCGTCGCGGGCGAGTCTTGCCCGGGGATCGGTGGTGACGTGCAGGGTGAAAGTACTACCAGCAGTCGCAGCGTCGATTTGAGACATTGGTTCATGGTGCTTTCTTCACCGGGAATGCGGGCGACAAGTGGCGGCAAAGGAATGTCGACGCCTTCGGCTAGCCGTTAAATGAAGCAACTTACTCGCGGCGCGAAAATATCGCCGCATGACCAGGAGGGACCGAGTTTTCGCTGGCAGGCAAGATCAACAACGGAATCTCTATCGTGGATTCACTTGGAGCCAGGCATTGCTTGTCGTTGCAAGCTTGGGTTGCAACGTTGAACGTCAGCACCAACGAACCTACTTCCGCGTCGTCAGGCAGTTTCAAGTCCGCGAAAAAAGTGACTTCGTCCTGATAGGTCTGTAGCTCTTGACCGATCGCTTTGTCCAGCTTTGTCATTCCGCTCGGAGACACAATTTTTTCAACGACCGGTACGTTTGACTTCGCAAAGGTGATGATGGTTGGCTTGACAAACGCGATGCCTTCATTGGTGCCGTAAAGGTGAAACCCTTTCTTGATTTTCAACTGAACCGCCAGTTGAAAAGATTCACCGGGCTTCAATTTGACCTTGGATACATAGGCTTCGCCTTCGACCGCAGTGGCCTCGAAAGTAGCGTCCGCATCATTGCTACTGACTGTTGCATCGGTGTCCGTTTTGTCCAGAGCCGTCGCCGCTGCAATCAACAAGTGATCCGCTTGGCCAGCCGATTGCCACATGAATCCGGACAATCCTTCGAGCGTTCGATTTGCCGCATCAGTATATTTTTCGTCGCCAGTCAGATCGCCCAAGTCGAATAGGACCTGTGCCATCACGCCGTTGCCGGTTGGCAAATTCCCTCCTCCGCCAAGGTTTTTTGAACGGATGACGAACTCCGCTTGCTCGCCCTGTTGTGGCTCGGCGGTAAAGTAGAATCCGCCATTCTGCTCGTCCGCGAAATCGCGCATCACGATATCGGCCATCGCTTGGGCAGCGGTCAGGTATTTCTTATCGGCGGTGGCGCGATACAGTTCCAGTAAACCAGAGGCGACGAAAGCGTAGTCGTTCAAATAGCCGTTAATTTTCGCCGTCTCACTGCGATAGGTGCGCTGCAGCGTTCCATCGTTCATCATCTTATCGAGGATGAAGTCGGCGGCGAGTTTTGCGGTTTCGACGTATTTCGGCTCGTCGAGCTGGCGGCCTGCGTAAGCGAGTCCTTCGATCATAAGTCCGTTCCAGGCCGCGATCACTTTGTCGTCCAAGTGCGGGTACTCGCGTTGCTGGCGAACAGTCAACAGTTTGGCTCGCATCACTGAAAGCCGCTTGTTGAGATCGTGTGAATCCAGCGAGTTTTTCTCGGCAAACTCCTTGATCGTCGACTCCAGATGCAGGACATTATTTTTGGACGCCTGGCCAGTCGCTTCCTCCTTGAAGTTGCCATCGGGAATCACGCCGTAAACATTCGCGAAAAGATCAGCGTCGATTTTTCCCAGCACGTTGACGATTTCGTCGTAGGTCCAGACGTAGAACTTCCCCTCCTCAGCATCGCTCTCCGAATCGACGGCGGAGTAGAAGCCTCCTTCGGGCGAAGTCATTTCGCGGACAAGCCAATCGTAGGTTCCCGCAACCGTTTCGCGATGGCGTTCATTCTTGGTCAGCAAGTAGCCGTCGGTGTACGCCCGCAGGAGTTGGCCATTGTCGTACAGCATCTTTTCAAAGTGCGGCAGCAGCCACCGCCCGTCGGTTGAATACCGATGAAATCCGCCACCAAGTTGATCGTAAACACCGCCGCGTTCCATCTCGCTGAGCGTTGTTTCGATCGCTTTGAGAACGTTTGCGTTCTTGTCGCGACGATACTGGTCGATCAGTAGTGCCAGATTCGCATGCGGCGGAAACTTGGGTGCGTCTCCGAAGCCTCCGTGTTCAGGATCGAATCGCTGTAGCGATGTTTCGACTGCTTGAGTGATTAGCTCTGTCGATATCGGTTTGCTTTGTACGTTTCCCGCACCGATCTTTTCGATCGCGGAGGTTAACTGCTCCGCCTGTTTGACAACGTCATCGTGCCGATTGTCCCACACGTCGGAAAGTTGCAGCAATATCTGCTTAAACTGCTCACGCGGGAAATACGTGCCCGCCATCCACGGTTTCCCCTCCGGTGTCAACCAAACCGAATTGGGCCATCCTCCGCGACCCGTAACCAACTGCGTCGCCATCATGTACTGTTGGTCGACTTCTGGTCGTTCCTCGCGATCGACTTTCACCGGCACGAAGTGCCGGTTGATGATTTCGGCCACGTCCTCATGTTCAAATGATTCGCGTTCCATCACGTGGCACCAGTAGCAAGTCGAATAGCCGACGGACAGGAAAATCGGCTTGTTCTCGGCCTTGGCCTTGGCGAACGCTGCCGGTCCCCAAGGCATCCAGTTCACCGGGTTGTGGGCGTGCTGAAGCAGATATGGGCTGGTTTCGTGGATTAACGCGTTGGTGTGCTTGTGCGTTTGCTTGGCTGACTCAGCTTTCTCCTGGTCCGCCGGCGTCTCCTGTGTTGATCCGCAACTTGGGAAGATTGATAGGCAAAGACAAATCAGTATCACGTAGACAACGTTGTTCATGAACCACCTTGTATCTTCGTTGTGTGAGGAAGGGCTTCCAATCGCGAATCCCAATCCAGCACCTTCGTAGCGGAGCTTGTCAAGAGTTTTGGGATTTTCTTGATTTCTAAAAATTTCGCGTTCTGCGCTACGACGCCGATCGCTTGCCAATGCTAAGACCAGGGTCTCTACACCCATCTTACCAAGTAGACAATTAGCAGGAGCACAAGAATTGTTCCGAGAATTCCCCGCCAATATACATCGTCTTCTCCCATTTCAGGTTTGGTGGTCACTTGCGATTTCAAGCTTCTCTGGTACTTGGTATTACAGCAATCGCTGTGCCAACCTAGCGGTCCATACATTAGCCACAGTAACGTACATCGCCGACTGCCGCTGGCCGTCAAACAACCAAGTTGATCGCGCGAAACTCCAGTTGAGTCTTGCTGCGCCGCTTTGCCAAGCGTCTCTCCCAATGTTGGCTCTGCTTCTCAATCCAAGCTAACTCGCCAGCCAATTTCGAGGTATTTTCGCTCGCTCGCAAACAGAGTCGCCTGCGAACAACCACAATACTTTGCGGTAAATCGCGTCGAGGGCGTTGAGCCAGCCGTGTCACCTGGCTTTCAAGCGAACTGCTTTCATTAATCGTACCAGCCAATACGCGACGTTCTGCGGACTCGCGTGTTTCACCAATATTGTATTGCCGGCCATGTTCTTTTGAAAGCCTTTCAAAAGGCTTGAGTTGTTGATTGTTGGATGGGTTGACCGTTTTGTCAGCCATAGTTCCTCGTGAAGATTGCCGCGTTTGGTACTCTTTTTCGCTCGGGATCGACACCTCCTGCGGAGCAGTCTCGATATCCCTCTGATCACCAGTGCCAAATAGGACACACCAGTGTCAGGCAGGCTCACCAGTGCCAGGCATTGGCGTGAGGCATTGGCGTGAGGCATTGGCGTGAATCCGGAAAAATTCGTTTGGGATGTTACAGTAAAATGTATTGAATCGCACACTTTCACACAGTATTCTCAAGAGTGAGGTCCAAAATGATCACTATAGCAGCCTATCGAAAATTCCTTCTGCGACTGTTTGTCCGCGGTTGGGCATTCGTTGCGGTGCTGTTCGTTTTGGCAGGTGCCCAGCCTTCCACCTTCGCTCAGTCGTGCGGCTACTATGTGCAGACGAAACATGAACGGCAGTCCGCTCAATTGCGGAACACTGGGTTGAACGCGGCGGTTTTGAACGCGGCGGTTTTGAACGCGGCGGTTTTGAACGCGGCGGTTTTGAACGCGCCGGTGTTGAACGCGGCGGTGTTGAACGCGGCAGTAAATACCCAAGCGTTGTTAAACATGCAAGAAGCGGCACCATCGCGAATCGCACACGCTTCTCACCGGCCCGCTTCTCACCGGCCCGCTTCTCACCGACCCGCTTCTCACCGGCTCTCTGCTCACGGTTTGCGGCTGGAAATGAATTATTCGGAAAGTACAACGCCCCCTTCGGCGTCGACTCCGATGTCGGATCGCAAACGCCAGCAGTGCGACGGACCTGGATGTCGTCAGCAGCCAACCGCTCCGCCAGTTTCCCTTCAAGCTCCCGTACCCGAAACTAGCTCTTTTCAGATGCACGGCATCTTAAGCTTAAGTGATTCGGCGATTCATCTGAGCGCCAACAACCAATCGTCGAGCGAAGAATCGCTTCACAAAGCCACTTCCGTTTCGCGTGGCTTGTTTCGTCCGCCGCGAAAACATTTCTCTCTAAACGCATAGCCCTTTTTTGTTTGCCGCTACATACCTTTGCGTATTTCGTTTATCGAAAAATGCGAGGTTCTGTCAGCGCGCGACATCCCGGCCCTATGCGATCTTCTAGTGCGTTTCGCATTAAAGTAGACCGTCGCTTTTCACTCGGGTTTTCATTGGTATTCGAATGTTGGCATTCGACTGCATCGATGACCGGCACTCTACATCTAGATCTAGATCTAGATCTAGATCTAGATTGCCTCGCGCTGTAACTCAAATTCAGCCATAACTCGAATCTTGTCGGTCAACGCCATCCATGCGAATTCGCGTTCAACGTTTTTCAAAACTGATATCAGTTTGCGCTAATTTTGCGCGCTGACCCTAAAACATTGAGAGAAAAAATGAGTCGTCAAAAGACAAAGCAATCGAACACAAAACGCAGAACGGGCTTCACTCTGGTCGAGCTGTTGGTAGTCATTGCCATCATTGGAATCCTGATGGGTTTACTCCTGCCAGCCGTTCAAATGGCCCGCGAGTCAGCTCGCCGAACTGCCTGTTCCAATCGCCTCAAACAAATCGGCTTGGCGATGCACAATTACCATGGAGCTCGTGAAAAACTACCAACTGGACAGGAAGACGGAGCTGGTTTTTCGGCTCTCTCACGAATCCTTCCATTTCTGGAGAAACAAAACCTTTACGATTTGATCAATTTCAATCGGCCAATCGACGATGCCGCCAATGAGCAAGCAAGACTTGCGGGTGTTCCGGACTTCCGCTGTCCTTCCGATCTGGAGAATCCGCTGCCTGAAACAGGGGGAGCGGTCAATTTCTACGGGAACAAGGGTACAAGTGTCGTTTGGGGTCTGAACAACGGTCCCAACGCCGCATTGCCTCGCCCCAACGGAATCTTCTTTCGCAGCAAAGCTGTACGTCTGGCTGAAATCCTGGACGGCACTTCGAATACAGCGATGTACAGCGAACGTCTTCTGGCAGATGGCAATAATGGAATCGTTTCTGAAGATGCAGACGTGTTCTTCCATCCTGGAGCCCCAGCGGATCCCGACGAAGCGGTCTATCTTTGTCAGTCTTTGGATACCAGTAACCTGGCTAACCAATTTCCACTGTTTATGGGCTCGCCGTGGATGAAGGGACAACACACCTATCAACACATTGATACGCCGAACCAACGTTCGTGTGGATTCTTCGCCATCGGCCGAGCTTCCATGCCAGCAAGCAGTCATCATCCCTCCGGAGTTTCTCTGCTGCGTTGCGATGGATCGATTGGCTTCGTCGCTGACGACGTCGATTTGGTTACTTGGCGCGCGTTGGGCACTCGAAACGGTAAGGAGACTTTAGGTGATCGGTAATCCCTCATTTTATTACAAGCCCATCTTTGTTGTCTTGTTCCTGTTTGTTCTGACCGTAGGAGGTTGCCAGTCGCGCAACGAACCCGTTCGTTCCGATGTTGCGTTGGCAACGCTGAAATCCACACTGGAAAATTGGAAGCAAGGTGAAGACATTAGCGTTTGCGGAAGACAAAATCCCGCAGTGGTCGTGCAGGACATGGACTGGATGGCCGGTAAGAAACTCCAAGACTATCAAGTCATCAATCAGAAACCCAAAGATGCCAATCTATTCGTCACTGTCGAATTGAAGCTGGCCGAAAATAGCAACTCAAACAAGACTGTCGTCTACTGTGTCGGAACCGACCCCGTTTTAACGGTGTTCCGCACGATGGACGGAAAGGAAATCGAATAGTGAAATCAACTTTAATACGTTTATTGGTCGCGGGACTCCTTGCGATTCCAAGTTCTAAATTGTACGGACAAACAAAGGAAACCGAAACCCAAACCGTTGAAACTCAGAAGGACTCGAACGTCGCACTGACGGCCGAAGCACAAACAGCGGCTGAGGGAATGCAGTCACAATTTGCCGTAGATTCCGAAGCGATGGCGATGTTGAACACCATCCTGTCTGGCAGCGGCATGGGGCCTGACGATGGCTGGTTCAAAATGGCAAAACCCCAGTCGAAATACACTTGGGATTGGCTGGTAAAACAGTACGATGCGGACGGCGACCAGATGATTTCGGAAAACGAATTCTCGGGTTCCCCTACAGATTTTGCGGCGCTGGATCGCAACGGTGACAGAATTTGGACGGCTGATGATTGGAACTGGGCGAACACTCGTGGTTCGGACACGTTCCGTAGTTTGGCCAATCGGTTCGATGCCGATGACAGTGGCGAAGTGACTTCGCAAGAGCTTAGCGAGTTCCTGGAAAATCTTAAATCCAACGAAGGGTCGTTGTCGCTGGAACAACTGCGTCGAGCCATCGAACCGCCACCACGCAAAAGCCGTAGCGAGAAAGATGGTCCGACCCCCAGCCATCTAGTGATGGGATTGAAGAAGCAGGAAATTGGATCGCACCAGTCGGGTCCCAACGTCGGCGATGTCGCTCCGGATTTTCAGTTGACCGATCTCCAAGGCATACCTCATTCGCTATCGGATTCCATCAAATCGAAACCGACCGTCCTGATCTTTGGCAACTTCACTTGCGGTCCTTTTCGGTCTCAAGCCGGCAACGTTCGCCAGCTGATTCATCGGTATCGTGACCGAGTGAACTTCATGATGATCTACGTCCGCGAAGCGCATCCAGCTGACGGTTGGAATATGAAACGCAATGAATCGCTGGGGATTGAAATTCCACAACCCCAAAGCTTTGACCAACGCAAACAAATTGCCGAACGTTGCTCCATCCATTTCGACGCAGGAGTCCCACTGCTGGTCGATTCGATCGAAGATCCAGTCGGCACCGTTTATAGCGGAATGCCTAGTCGGCTGTACCTATTGGATCAGAAGCAAACCGTCATCTACAAATCAGGCCGAGGCCCTCACTATTTTCTACCCAGCGATTTGGAAAACTCGTTGGTGGTCTTCCTCAATGACCAAGCTCAACCAGAGAGCACCGTCCCAAATGATTGATGCTTGAAAGTGAATATCACGGTCAGCCGTTCCGGGGCCTGCCGGTGGCGGCAGTTCCTGTGTCGGCCTCGGGCCTGAATTCGTTGCTAGTTCTTGGGCAGTCTTAGGCCGGAGGCCGACATAGAGACTGCCGGTGGTGTCAACCACCGGTTGGAGAGCCAAAGAACAGAAAAAGCCCGAAGGGCTGACACATCAATGAACGACGCCGATGTCGGTTTCCGTTGTCGTTGCGAAGGCCGAGAGATCGCGGCATTGCTTTGCCGAGAATTGACCAACGCCTCATTAGGCGAGCTTTCTTCGCATAATTAGCCGTTTTGGCATTAGCCACGGTTGCTCGATATGACTGAAAACTTATGCGTGGGTGCTTAGAATTAAAGAAACATTGCTGAAAACCAAAAACCAAGTCTGAGAGTGCCGGGATAAACCGGCTTGGAGTAGAGAATGAAAGAGTCCTACGAAGAACGATCAGCCATCGGCTTCGGCCTTCCTCGGAGGGGCGTTTGTGGTGACACATTCGTCCTGAGCGTCCG